>Ga0208244_100406_pt1 | contig 44725 bp, 37 predicted proteins | sample SubbioCR12Aug_5A_FD_184828 | JGI IMG/M metagenome (GOLD analysis project Ga0208244, IMG submission 184828) | Serpentinite rock and fluid subsurface biosphere microbial communities from McLaughlin Reserve, California, USA - CR12Aug_5A (SPAdes) | ecosystem: Environmental > Terrestrial > Deep... | reverse complement strand
CAAAACTTTTAACTACTCTTGTTCGCTTGAAAGAAACTCACGGAAAGCAACTGAAAAAAACATCAAATCGGTTGCTCGATCAGCTCAAATTACCCCTGTTTTCGTGAAAACCCCGATCACCCTCTATTATTAGTTTTGTCAGTATTGTCAGTACCCCTTCCGTATATTTGAGTTGAAAATTCTTGGGTTAACCTGATACGCTGTTCCCTTTGGCCTGCCTATTCCTTTCTCCTTATAGCTCGCTGATTCCCTGATGATCCCCCTGTCCTGGAGAACCTTCAGCCCTTGTTCGACCTCATCCATCATCGCGATGCTGGTGGATCGCATGATATCCCGTCCATTGAAGGCATCCCCCTTGTTTCGCCGGATATGGTCCAGTATCTGCCGCGCCAACTTGAACCGCCGATCCTCGCGCATCAATCCAAAGATCGCAAGGGCATGTTCTTTAAAGTAGGCTCCAATCACGCAGGTGGCACTGACGGTACTGACAGAAATAGGCATGGCCAAGCCTGATGCCCCATGTTCTGCTAAATGAAGAAGGCCCGCAATCCTGGCCACGGCTCCGGGTAATTTTGACCCCCAGTCCGGCAGATAATAAAGGCTTCCCTCCGGGCGCATCTCCGTCTCAATATCGCCATAGAACTCATCCCACACCTGCTGTGCATCCGGTGATAGCCTCAAGGCACTCTCTACAAATGGAAGCTCCATTAGTGAGAAAATATGTTTACGATATTTATCTTTTAGCGTCATTGGAACAGCTGATGTTTGCCGTCCCCTATATCCTACGCGGGATTTACAGCGGGAATACAAGAAACGGGCGAGTAATCCTCTCCCCCGAAAGTGATTGTTTTTTCCTATCTCCTCGATCGTCTCGCTCTGCACTGCGAGACATAATGTTAGGGCAGGTGATTGCATTGTCTTTGAGTCCCTTCCTATTCGATGATTACCCCAAGGATCACCAGCATGGGCCTTTAGGAATAAATCAATATTAGCAGTCCCGTCCTTACTGTACCGCCCGGCCATAATCTCAAATAGATTCCCTTCCGGGTGGATGGCGCCAATCTTTTCTAAATTCTCCGCCATTAATACTCCCAGCTTCTCCGGGGTGATATCATCTACTAAAAAGATGGGGCTCCTCGGAACTGGATGTTCCGCCATGTCGCGGGTCAACTCAGATGCTTCCCTAATCAACTGGCGCCTTTGCTCCAGATCATCCTCGTCTGCTGCTCTCTTTTGCAGCCTGTCTAAACGTTTCTCTTTAATCTTGAAAATATTACGCGCTTCCATGACGGTGGTCTCCAGCTCCTCCTGTTTCATCCTCTCATAGTCATAGATTGGCCTTACTATTTCGTTCACGGTACTGCTTTTGCGGTGACCCGAATCGTACACAGGGCAGAGATAAACATTGAGTTGCTCTCGGTGGCTGCATAAATCGACCAACGTCTTTCTCGCGAAGCACAATGAAAGGTTTGCAAGGTGGGCTGATGCAGTTAGGGCAGGATCGACTTGATTCACGTCGGAGACCATAGTCACCACCTCCCGACCTATGCCCGACAATGCATCAACAGGAAAATCAGGAAGGTAACTATACTCATCTAACGGGATGGGTTCCGGCCATTCATCATCTGCTATGACCCTAATGTCCGTGTCGTATGATTCCGCTGACTCATCCCGTTTCGTTTTGAGTGCCAAGACCGCGGGGCTTTTTACTCCACAATTCTTTTTACAATCCCATAGGCTCTTGATCCGCTCACAGGTAGCAGGGCCAGCGTCATTTATGGCATGGAGGATCTTCTTGTTTGTTTCTGCTGGAGAGTATTTGGGATACCCTCTTGATAGGTTGTGGATGAGGTTAGGGCCTCCTATCTCCCTTGCCAGAATTGAAATCATGGCATACCACTCAGGTTCGGAGAGGGTAGCCCTGTCTTTGTCACAATGTTTTAAAAATTCACACTCCATAATCAATCTTTCGTTTTTTTCTTGGTGGTATTCTCTTCGATCCTCATTGTTAGGCGGTGAAGGCTCTTCAATCTCAGGAAGAAAATCGAAGTCTCCCGGGTTATATTCATTTTCTGGATGAGCTTCCTCGACGGTAACTTTCCGGGGTGTCTTATATTTGGGTTTAAGATTCCACGTTCCCGGCAGGCGTAGGTTGCGGCTTGCATCGGTAGAGGATCTATCTCCTCCGAGATAGAACGCAAGCTTTTTTAAAAGGTTTTCAGCAAGTATAATGTCATTCTTTGAGAGAGGATTTTTTAGTTTCCAGTAGACATGCAAACCCCCGCCTGAGTTAATGATAAAGGTAGGTTTCAAGGGAAAGTCTTTTAATCGTTGTATGATTTCTTTCTTATTTGGAAGATCAACTCCGAATTTATCGGTAAGATCGATCTCAACCCATAGGACAGGAATTTCGATAATCCCTTCCTTTGTCATATCCCCATCGAGCCTTGTTGCCACTCCAAAATAAACATTATAACCCCTGTAGGCTTTCAAGAGGGAAGGAATGGAGTCGAGCTTTTCTACGAAGATAAATTTGTTTATTGTGTTCTTAGCACGGTCTATCAACAGGACGTGGATAAAACCACCATTGCAATACTGGTAAAGGGGTTTTGAGAAGATGACAGCAGGGTGTTCATTTTCGCTTTCCATTCTTTTCCTCCATCTCAATCTCGTTAACTAAACTTTTCAAGTCAGCCCAGGCATTTGAAAAGGCTTTAAGGCTCCCCGTTAGCTCACCTGAAAAGTAATTCTTCACCAATTGGGGTCTGTCATCGCAATCTTCAAAGATAAATATCCCGTGATTTCTTTCATCTTTTCTTAGGTTGATAAGCTTAAATCCCTTGATTTTTAAGGCAGAAGCTAAATAAAGGTCATGTGTCTGGAAGGTCTTTAAAAATTCCATCTCCATCTCCTAACAGGAGCTTACAACGCTGGTAGTATTACTATGCAATAGGTTTTTTAAGGGGTTAGCTTGGTAATACTAAAGGAGGAGATCTTTTCTGATATTTAATAATCCTGTTCTTTCAAGAGGTGCATGGTAATCTTTAAGGAGTGCTGAAAGTAACCTGTGAGCTTTGGCATTTGGGATAGCATTGAGAATGTCTCTAATTTGTCTGGTTTTTTCCTTCAAAAGCTTTTTTTCCTGATCTACAATTTTATATAGGCGGCGGTCAATTAAATATAAAAACACAATTAAGCCTTGAGGGATAACCTCGTATCGCAATTTATGGTATTTATTTCCATATCCAAGTTCTTTAGATGATTTTCCTTTTATAAATTTCTCAAAAATCCCATAACTCTTTTCAAAATTGGGTTGATTTCTTGATCTCCGCTGGTATTTCTTCCAATCTGGCAAATAACGTTCAGGCGCTTCCTTAAACACATCCACAAACCATGTTTTGGCATTTGGGACTTTATTGTCATTAAACAGGTTATTTATTGCGAATTCCAACTCACTCTTTAGAGTTTTGATAATCTTAAGTATCAGTTTATTTGTCGATTTACACCTTTCACGAAGTTCAGCGTCTTTCAGGTAGTCATCGTCTGAGAAGCCATAAAAACCCAAAATATAAGAGCATGATTCGTCCTCGTTAAAATAGTTTTCTAATCGGTAGTTTTTAAAAGTTATCAAAGAGTGAAAGTAAGGAATACCTTCATCAAAAAAATATTCATAAAGGCTTCTTGTGTATCTTAGATCGTCTTTACGCTCTTTCTTAAATCCTTTTATTTTATTAGCAAGCTTGGGTATTTTACGGGGATAAACCGGTTGTGATTTTTCATAGAGGAAAGAACAAAAATCGTCTGCTGCTTTATTGAAAGACTCTTTATATGTCTTTAAGAACTTATGGAACCGGTTTTCAAATTCCTCATAGGGTAAACTTTTAGTGTCGATTATTGCTTGATAGATCGGTATTGGGTTTTTGATATGCAGGTTATAAAAAGTGTTTTTAGTAATAGTGTTTTTTAAAATTTCCCTTATCTTTCCTTTGTATGCTTTTACTTTGTTCAATTTCCACCACTCTCCTTAAGTGATCTCTCCAAAAGTATCAGGGGAAACGGTCAGGAGTTACCGCTTGTCGGGTGCTACCCTATCCCCTGAACTAAAAATTTTTATAAAAATACCTGTTGAATACCGCCCAGCTCTGCTGGGCGGATGAAAACAGGTTCGCGAAGCGATAAAACATGGTATAAGTTGGATATGAGCCTGATAAAACGAACAAGTCTTGCAGTTTTGGGGAGGAGATTTTTGGGGTGATGGGTATTTTGTTCGGTCTGTTGGGGACAAGGTAACCTCAGATGTCATAGGTTGAAACATAAAGTATCAGCACCACGAGCAGTTGAGTTTTGATTTTAATGCCCCGCAGCTCTGCTGCGGGGTTCTTTACTTTGAAATAGCCTTAAGTTCCTCCCTGCTTTTATCCGTTTTCCAAGCCACTAATCTTAGACTATGGAAAATAAGCGTTATGTCCCATTTTTCATAAACCCACACATCAAGAGAAACCCTCCCCCGAAAAAAGCTTGCCCTACCTGATCCACCATAAGAACCACGCCCCCACCCGGCGGTGAATGAAGCAAATTCTTCGCTGGGAATTGTGTGAGTCTTATCGGGCATCCCCCATTCTTTTAAGAAAGCCTCTCGATTCAACCCTGTAACTAATAACCCCTCCCGAATCGACTCTTTATGCTTTGCCATGATACATCCAATGGTGAGAAATAAGATCAGGATAAGAAGGAAGATCGTCTTTATCTTCATTTTAATCACCTCCTGTTAGGGATTATACCAGATTTTAATATCCTTGGGAGGAAATTTTCTCTGGTCACTGGTAAGAGGATAGGGACCTCCAGAGCCACCGGATTAATAGCCCTGGAGATCCCCTGTCTTCCCACTATTTTCCCACTTTTAATTGACAAAATGGGGTTTTTTGTGTTAACTGTCATTACAGATTGTGTGAGTCGTTTCGCTAACTTATTGAAATCGTTAAGAGTCATTTACCCTCTCTTAATCAGTAGGTTGTAGGTTCGATTCCTACACGGCTCACCAGTTTTTAAGCCGAGGTGGCGAAACTGGCATACGCGCGAGACTTAGGATCTCGTGGTCGAAAGACTATGCGGGTTCAAGTCCCGCCCTCGGCACCATGAGCAGAATGCAGTAGGCAGTCGGCAGAAGGCAGAAAAAGGGAAAAAAACAATGAGAAAGGCTATGGATAGATGAATATTACCGTTGAAGAGATCAGTTCCGTCAAGAAGAAGGTGAATGTTGAAATTCCTCAGGAACAGGTGACGAAAGAGATCGAATCTTTCTACCGGGAAGTTGGGAAACAAGCGAAGATCAAGGGATTCCGACCAGGCAAAATCCCCAAGGATATATTGGAAAGACATTTCAAGGATTATGTCAAGTCAGAGGTGATTCAGAAGCTGATCCAGGAGACTTATCCGGCCGCGCTTTCCGAGAAGGATCTCCATCCGGTTTCTCCTCCTGTGGTCGACCCCGGTGAGTTGGAGAGCGGAAAGCCCTTTCAATATTCAGCCACTGTTGAAGTCAAACCCGAGATCAAAATGGAGGGCTATACCGGTTTAAATATTGAAGGGAAGAAAGAGAGCGCAAAAGAGGAGGAGGTTGAGGAAAGGCTGAAAGGCCTTCAAAATCTCCACGCCCAGTTGAAAACGGTTCCGGAACCCAGGCCCGTCCAGTCCGGAGATCATGTCATCATCGATTATGAAGCCAGAATGGACAAGAAGCCATTAGAAGAGGGGAAGGCGGTCGACTTCACCGTTGAGATTGGAGGCGGGCGTTTTATCCCTGCCCTGGAAGAAAAGATGATTGGCTTAAAACAGGAAGAGGAAAAAGAGATAGAGGTTCCCTTCCCCGAAGATTACGGATATAAAAAATGGGCGGGGAAAACGGTTTCCTTCTTCGTTAAGGTTAAAGAGATAAAGGAGAAGGTTCTTCCTCCCCTGGATGACGAATTTGCAAAAGATCTGGGGGATTACGCCTCCCTTGAAGATTTAAAGGCCAAACTAAAAGAGGAGATCGAAAAGGAGAAGGCATTGATGCTGGATCGGCAACTGAAAGATCAGATGATCGAGCAGTTGATTCAGGCGAACTCTTTTGAAATACCTGAGAGCATGGTGGTGGAGCAGGCCAAGGTCCTTGTTTCGGATACCAAGTTGAGATTGGCCAGCCAAGGGATCGCGCTGAAAAATTTGAATATCCCGGAGGAGAAACTCCAGGAGGATTATAAGGAAGTCGCGCAGAAACAGGTTCGGACCTTTTTGATCCTTGAAAAGATTGCCGCCCAGGAAGGGATTGCCGTGACCGATGAGGAGGCGGACGAACGTCTCCAATCCATTTCAGAGAGAAGTCATCAAAAGTTTGATGTGGTGAAACGATATTATGAAAAGAACGGGTTGATCCCCGAACTAAAGACGGGGATCCTGACCGATAAGACCTTGAACTTTCTCCTGGGGAAAGCAAATATTTCATAACTGTCAGCAGGCAGGAATGATTGATGAGGAAGGGAAAATGGCACTCATACCGATTGTGATCGAGAAGGACGGAAGGGGGGAGCGGGCTTATGATATCTATTCCCGCCTATTAAAGGAGCGGATCATCTTTGTCGGCACGGCCATCGATGACGATGTGGCCAATCTGGTGATTGCCCAGATGCTCTTTCTGGAATCGGAAGATCCGGACAAGGATATTCATCTCTATATCAATTCTCCCGGAGGGATCGTTACCTCCGGGTTGGCCATTTATGATACCATGCAGTATATCCGGCCGAAGGTTTCGACTCTTTGCATGGGTCAGGCGGCAAGCATTGCGGCCCTTCTTCTATCCGCCGGGGAGAAGGGAAAGCGGTTTGCCCTTCCCCATTCGAGGATCCTCATCCATCAACCCATGGGAGGGTTTCAGGGCCAGGCCACGGATGTGGACATTCAGGCGAAGGAGATTCTTCGACTCCGGGAAGAATTGAATGCGATCCTGGCAAAACATACCCTCCGGCCGTTAGATAAGATTGGCACCGATACGGAACGGGATTTTTATATGAACGGTCAACAGGCCAAGGAATATGGGATTATTGATGAAGTTGTCATCCAGCGTCCTGTCCGGTCTCAGAATTAATTCCGGGGAGAGATCAGAAAGGAGAGGGAGATGAAATCGAACGGGGGAAGCTACGGGAACGTATTGCATTGTTCGTTTTGCGGTAAGAGCCAGGACGAGGTGAGGAAACTCATCGCGGGCCCCACGGTCTATATCTGTGACGAATGCATCGAACTCTGCAATGAGATCATCGCCGAAGAGACCGAGGAGAGATTCGTCCCCGGGAAGTTGACCGTTCCCAAACCCATGGAGATCAAAGCCAGGCTGGACGAATATGTGATCGGGCAGGAGCACGCCAAGAGGATTTTATCGGTGGCCGTCCATAATCACTATAAGCGAATCGACTCACGGGTTCTCTCCAGCGAGGTGGAGCTTCAGAAATCGAATATTCTTCTGATCGGTCCAACGGGTTCCGGGAAAACGCTTCTGGCTCAAACACTGGCCCGCATCCTTGATGTCCCTTTCACGATTGCGGATGCCACCTGTCTCACCGAGGCCGGATATGTGGGTGAGGATGTGGAGAATATCATCCTGAGCCTTCTTCAGGCGTCGGATTACGATATCGAGCGCTGTCAGAAGGGGATCGTCTATATTGATGAGATCGACAAGATTTCAAGAAAATCGGATAGCCCATCCATCACCAGGGACGTTTCGGGAGAAGGGGTCCAGCAAGCCCTGCTCAAGATCATCGAGGGGACCGTAGCGAGCGTGCCGCCGAAGGGAGGACGCAAACATCCTCAACAAGAATTCATACAGATTAATACGACTAATGTCCTCTTCATCTGCGGAGGGGCTTTTGTCGGACTCGAAAAGATTGTCGAACAAAGGGTGGGAGGAAAGACATTAGGATTTGGAGCGGACATCAAGACCAAGGAAGAGCGGGATATGGGAGAATTGCTTAAAGAGGTTCAGCCCGAGGATCTGCTTAAGTTTGGTTTGATTCCCGAATTTATCGGAAGGCTCCCGGTCATCGCCACCCTTTCGAATCTCAGCCTGGAAGCCCTCGTCGATATTCTGAAGAAGCCGAAAAATGCGCTGGTCAAGCAGTATCAGAAACTTTTTGATTTTGAAAATGTAAAACTCCGGTTTACCGAGGGAGCCCTGACCTCGATTGCGAAGGAGGCCATCAAGAGGCAGTCCGGCGCACGGGGGTTGCGGGCGATCATGGAGAACACGATGCTGGATGTGATGTATGAACTCCCCTCTCAGCCAAACATCCGTGAGTGCATCATCAGCGAAGAGGTCGTTCTCAATCACGAAAGTCCGATCCTCCTCTACGAGAAAGAGGCCGGAGCGGCCTGAGCTTGACATTGGAAGGGCGGTTCCATAAAATGAGCTGTACGGGGGAGGGCGGATAGCTCAGTTGGGAGAGCACCGGCCTTACAAGCCGGGGGTCGCAGGTTCAATCCCTGTTCCGCCTACCATTCGTTTTGCCGAAGGCAAAACGAGTTATGAGTTTTAAGTTCGTAGTTCGGAGTTAACTCTGTAATAGATTTTTTAGTGAAAATATTGGGGGCGTAGTTCAATTGGTTAGAGCGCCGGCCTGTCACGTCGGAGGTTGCGGGTTCAAGCCCCGTCGCTCCCGCCAAATTTAAATGCCTGCCTGAAAAGGCAGGCATTCTTGTATATGGAGGCATTGGGTATCTTGTCCACCTCATGAGGGTCTGTATAGAGGCGAGATATAAAAATTCAATAACAGAGGAGAAAAAGAAAATGTCTGAGATAAAAGCGGTGATAGAAACAAAATTTGGGAATATGGAACTCCAGTTTTTCCCTGAAGTTGCCTCTAAACACGTATCCAGCTTTATTGATCTCGCTAAAAAGGGATTTTATGATGAGACGACTTTTCATCGTGTGATCCCGGGATTCATGATCCAGGGTGGGGATCCCAACTCCAAGAGCCCAGATAGATCAACACATGGAATGGGCGGCCCGGGTTTTACCCTCAAGGCTGAATTCAATGAAAAACAACATAAGAGAGGCATCCTCTCCATGGCCAGATCCCAACACCCCGACAGTGCAGGCTCACAATTCTTCATCTGCGTGGCCGATGCCTTCTTCCTTGACAAGCAATATACCGTCTTTGGCGAGGTGGTTTCCGGGATGGAAGTCGCCGACAAGATCGTCAGCCAACCGAAAGACAGAGCAGACAATCCTACGGAGCGGATTGAAATGAAGGTAAAGATCATTGAGGAATAGCCTTGTTTCTAAGATGTTCTTTTAGAGTGGATTGATTTGGCCTGAGAAATCATATACATTACTATTCGTCGCCTTTCAGACAGTGAAGTTCCCCGTCCACAGGACGGGGCTTCCCGGAAATGAAATATCATTTATATTGCGCCCCTTGACCACGCCTGCAAGGCGGGGCTTGCGAGGCGCTTGCCGGTCAATATTTCTATTTGACGAGGAGGAGATGGGAATGGAGAAAAAAGAGAAACCGTTGGAGAAGATGACAGCCAAAGAGTTGAGGGAGATGGCCCTCGGATTGCCCGGTATCCATGGCGTTCATGCGATGAAGAAAGAAGAGTTGCTTGTTGCCATCCGGAAAGCCAAAGGCATTCCTGAACCGGAACTGAAGAAAGAGAAAAAGGTTCGCGTAAAAAAGGAAAAAGTAATTCTGACTGCGGCACAGTTGAAACAGAAGATGAAAGAGCTTAAAGCCAAAAGAGAGGAAATCCTCCAACAGCGAAATCTTAAGATGGCTCAGATTTTAAGAAAGCGGATCAACCGGTTGAAAAAAATGACGAGGCGAATCGCCTAACCTCGATAGAGGTTAAAGGACCGCCCCAAACGGGCTTGAGGAGCGTTTTCTTTCAGAAAACTTGAGGCACGAGGCTTCATAAGAAAAACCTCAATCCTCAAACGGAGTGATCCTCAAACTGTTTAAACCATGCCCAAGGTTTCCGTCATCATTCCCACCTATAACCGGCTGCTTATGTTGAAGGAGGCAGTCCAGTCCGTATTGACCCAGGATTTTGAAGATTTTGAGTTGATCGTTGTGGATGATGGTTCCACAGACAGAACTTCCGAAGAGATGAGACCATTGGGAGGAAGGGTCAACGTCATCGGACTCAATGAGAATAGGGGCGTGAGTGCGGCCAGAAATAGAGGCATCCTTCATGCCAGGGGCAAATATGTCGCCTTCCTCGATTCGGACGACCTCTGGGTTAAGGGGAAATTAAAAACGCAGGTCGCCTTTTTAGACGACAACCCGCACTACCCTCTCTGTTACACCGACGAGATCTGGATCCGGAAAGGGAAACGGGTCAACCCGATGAAGAAACATTCGAAATATTCCGGCTGGATCTTTGAGAAATGTCTTCCCCTCTGCATCATCAGCCCTTCTTCATCCCTCATGAGGAAGACGCTTTTTTCAAAGGTCGGTCTCTTCGACGAAGCCCTTCCGGTATGTGAGGATTATGACTTCTGGCTCAGGGTGTCAGCCCGGTTTCCCATCTTTTTCATCAATAAGAAACTGATCATCAAACGGGGCGGACATCCGGACCAGCTCTCAAACCGTTCCTGGGGAAATGACCGCTACCGGGTGATCGCACTGGAGAAACTTCTGTCCGAGCCCTATCTCAAGCCTGAGGAAAGGACGATGGTCCTCGAAGAGATGAAAAGAAAATGCCAGGTTCTTTCTAAAGGATTCACCAAAAGAGGAAACGAGCTTGAGAGTAGGTACTACCTTGAAGTCATGAGGAGATATGGGGTTGAAATATGAAGTTAAGGTTATCGGGTCATCAGAGAATCAGGGTGTAGGTCAACAGAACATCAGGACATCAGAAGAAAGCAAGATTATTAGCCTGATCCCCCGGTTTCCTGATGGCCACCACCTGATCACCTGATATCCCGGTATCCCGAGATGATGCTACGAAAGCTATGAGGACGTGGAGCATGAATGCCATTCAAAAGATACTTCTCAATCAGATTGATCTCTCGGATGAAACCTTCTCTGTCAATTTTATGCCTGACCTTCAAGGCCTTCGATCCTCCATCAAAGCGATCGGGTTCATTCAGCCGGTCCTATTAAGAAAGGAAAAGGGTCATTACCGGATTGTTTGCGGGTTCAGGAGGATTTGGGTATTAAAGGAACTTGGAGTTTTTGAAATTCCGGCGATGGTTTTTGAAGAGAAAGAGCCGAGTGATTTGGAATTATTTGTTCTTTCTCTCCAGGAGAATCTGACGACCAGAGGGTTTAATGCTGTGGAGAAAGCCATTGCCCTGCAAAAATTGATTCATCGTTTCCAACTCGAACATTCCGAGGTGGTCAAAACTTATCTGCACTTATTTTCCCTGGAACCTAACGAGAAAATCTTGAATACCTATCTCTCCCTTGCGGAGATGGAAGATGAGACAAAAAGGTTTGTCCTGAGAGAGGAGGTTTCCCGTTCCAACATTCGACTCCTTGCTCAAATGAGTTCCGAAGACCGGATGGCTCTTCTCCCTTTTCTTTCCCTATTGAAATTGGGCGAAAATCGTTTGAGAGAGATGCTCACCCTCCTGAGTGAAATCTCCCGGCGGGAACGAATCAGTATAAAGGAGGTTATCGATCGCCCTGACATTCAAGGGATCCTTTCACAGAAAGAACTTACCCCCATTCAAAGGACAGAGCGCGTGAAGAGAGTTCTCATGAACCTTCGTCACCCAAAGATGAAACAAATGGAGGAGGAGTTTGATAGGAAGAGAAAAGCATTCAATTTGCCGGTAGGCGTGTCCGTCCATCATGCGCCCTATTTTGAAGGGAAGGGGCTAAAGATGGAGTTTCAGTTTGAATCAACGGAAGAATACCGGACCATCCTTAACTCTTTATCCGAGCTTGTAGACAAAAAAGAATTTAAAAAATTAATTGAAAGTTCTTAGACGGAAAGTAAGAGCAGATGTCTTCCCTCCGTTGGAGACTGTGTCGTAATTCGCCGTTCCCCCTTCGAGAGCCTCAGGGCGAACGGCTAAGTGAGTGGTTTTAATTGTGCCATTTTCCGTTCGTGGTGAGCCCTTCCTTCGACTTCGCTCAGGACATTCGGAAAAAACCGTTCGCCCTGAGGCTCTCGAAGGGACGAACGGTTCGCTCAGGACAGGCCCTGTCGAAACATGAACGGGCTTGTATAACACAGTCTCTTGGCGGGAGAGATATGAAACGAAAAGAGATGCTTTCCTTCAAAATTGAAAAGATTTATCTCGACGTTAAAGCTGAGACGAATTGGGTGACTCGGCATATTCTGAAATCCTTGCCTGATGTCCCGGTGGAGAGAGTCGAAGATAAGAAAAATCTTATCAAACAGTTCCTCCCAATCACCGACCCCATCGGGATGGGGAAAAGAAATCTTCTCATCACCCATTTTTATGGAAGGCGGCTTAAACCCTGTCCAGGGACATCCCGCCATATCTGCTGTGGATATTATGTGATCAACCCGATCACCAACTGTCCGATGGATTGTTCCTATTGTGTCCTTCAGGGATACCTGAACAATCCCTTTCTCACCCTCTATTCGAACTGGGATGACCTTCTCCAGGAGGTCGAGAGCTTTCTCGCAATAGGGCGCCCCCCTCTTTCCCGTTTGGGGACAGGGGAACTCTCCGACAGCTTAGCCCTGGAGTCCATTTTCCCGATTTCTCAATTTCTCGTGCCCTTCTTTGCCAAAAAGAATGCCATCCTCGAACTGAAGACGAAGTCAACCGAAGTGGAACACCTTCTTTCTCTCGATCATCGTGGGAGAACAGTGGTCTCCTGGTCACTTAATCCCCCTCAAGTGATCGAAGAGGAGGAGAGGGGAACCGCTTCTTTAGAAGAGCGAATCGATGCGGCGAAGAGGTGTCAGGAGGCGGGGTATCCTCTGGGATTTCATTTTGACCCGATGATCGACCATGAGGGATGGGAGAAGGGGTATGAGGGGCTAATCAATTTCCTTTTCAGTCGGATCGATCCAAAACGAGTGGTCTGGATCAGTCTGGGAGGATTCCGGTATCCTGCTCAGCTCAAGGGGATTGCTGAGGAGCGATTTCCTAAAACCAGAATATTTTTAGGGGAGTTGTTCCCAGGAGGGGATGGTAAGTTTCGTTATTTTAAAACGATCCGGGTAGAGATGTACCGGAAAATGGTGAAATGGTTGAAACAGGTGAGCCCCGACCTTTTTATTTACCTCTGTATGGAAAGCCAGGAGGTCTGGAAGGAAGTTTTTGGATGGTCGCCCCAAAACAGTCAACAATTGAATCAGTTGTTTGAGGAAAGGGTGAAGAAATTTATAAAAATACCTGTTGAATACCGCCCAGCTCTGCTGGGCGGATGAAAACAGGTTCGCTGAAAGCGATAAAACATCATGGGCCCGATTAGATAAATCCAGCATGAAGTATATGATCTCAAATATAAATGGTTTGAATTTTCAAATAATGTTCATGAAGTCATACGTAGATATATCAAGAAAAAATATCAACTCCAGGAACAGTTAGCTTTTGATTTTAATGCCCCGCAGCTCTGCTGCGGGGTTCTTTACTCGGAGGTGAAATGATGAAACCCAACCTAAACGAAATCATTGATTTTCAGCACCTTTTCCACTAAAATATTATATCATGGGCGAAAAGCTGATCTGCCAGAACAAGAAGGCCAGGTTTCATTATTCGATCGAAGACTCCATGGAAGGAGGAATCTGCCTTCTGGGAACAGAGGTCAAATCCCTCCGGGAGGGGAAGGTCAACCTTGGGGACAGTTACGGGACGATCAAAAACGGAGAGATCTTTCTTGTCGACGCCCATATCAGTCCGTATTCCCATGGGAACCGGTCTAATTCCGACCCGTTGAGGACGCGAAAGCTTCTCTTCCATAAAAGGGAGATTCGGCGTCTCATCGGAAAGGTTCAGGAAAAGGGATTTACCCTCATCCCGCTCCGCCTCTACTTTTCGAGTGGGAAGGCGAAGGTAGAGCTGGGGCTGGCAAAGGGAAAGAAACTTTTTGATAAACGGGAAACACTCAAACGAAAGACAATGCAGAGAGAGATGGAAAGGGGGCGAAAAGGGTTCGACGGGGATCGTTGACGTCAGGGTGGCATGCCGAGGTCCCATTGGCTCGTTAAACAAATGGGAATAAACATAATCGCAACCAACTACGATTATGCCCTAGCTGCTTAAGGGCAGCTAGCGTCCCTTCCGTTTTCTCCTGCAGGGCGGAAAGTGGATGTCAGAAATACAGGATAGTTCCTCTCCGACGCTTATAGGATGAGGGGCGAATCACCATAAGCTAATCCTTCCGGAATCCTGCCCGTGGGAGATTGGAAGGGTGAATTTAAAACACGGGCTAAGCATGTAGAAGCTCTGTCGGAAGGTTCTCGGACGCGGGTTCGATTCCCGCCGCCTCCACCAATTTCAATTGAAAAAGCCCTTTAGTTTCAGGGCTTTTTCTTTTTAGTAAGTCCAAAAGAGGCGTCGCTGGACCGTCGCTGGATGGTAAGATGTATTCACTCCCATTTTTGATTCTCATTGACACCCTTCTCAGAATTAAGTACACTCCGATTGAAATCGAAGCTATCCGATGGCAGGTTGATTCTTTAAGGAAACTCCCGGTATGGACGAGAATACCATCATAGAACAGCTCGAGGATTTGATAAAAACATTCGGCGTACATATCCGTCATGAAGCCATAAAACAGGAGGAAGATTTAGTCAAGGTGGTAGGAGGTCTGTGTCTATTAAGAGGGGAGTATGTATTAATAATCAGTTCTAAGGCAACGACGATGGAAAGGATTAACACCTTGGCGACGGCATTGAAGCATTTCGATCTCGATCAGATCTACTTACGACCAGTCCTCAGGGAGCTATTGGATAGGATACCCGAGCAAAGACCATTCGACCTAATTGATAAGGAAAAATTGAAAGAATTTTCTTAGAATACCTCGATCCTCATTAACGACGCTTCTCCCATTCTCCACCCCAAATTTTTTGACTACCCAAATCGGTTCTGATAAAGTTCTGGAAGGATGGATTATCTATTCAATTCCTTTAGCCTGAGTCGATAAACAAAATGCCCATCATTTACGGTTTTCTTGAAAGAATAACCTACCACAACGAAGAGAATGACTTCGTGGTTGCCAAACTCCAGGAGAAGGGAAAAAGGGAGTTGACCACCATTGTTGGGAATCTGACCGCCATCAATCCAGGCGAGTCGTTAAAGCTGACAGGGAGATGGGTTCATAACAAGAAATTTGGAGAGCAATTTCAGGTCGAGACTTACGAAGTTACTGTTCCCGCTACAGTCCACGGCGTCAGGAAATACCTGGGTTCGGGTTTGATCAAAGGCATCGGCCCAATCATGGCAGAGAGGATTGTCAAGAAATTCGCCTTGGATACCTTGGAGATTATAGAAAAGACACCAAAACGGCTTTCTGAAGTAGACGGCATCGGCCCAAAAAGAATTGAGATGATCACAAGGGCTTGGGAGGAGCAGAAGGAGATCAAAGAGATTATGATCTTTCTTCAGGGTCACGGAGTGAGTGCAACTTATTCGGCAAAGATTTACAAACAATACGGAGACCGTTCTATCGAAGTGGTGAAGGAAAACCCCTACCGCGTTGCTCAGGATATCCACGGCATCGGATTTATCACGGCAGATAAGATCGCCCAAAACATGGGGATTGACCCAAATTCTCTCATCAGAGCCAAAGCAGGAGTCATCTATGTATTGAATGGATTAACAGAAGAAGGCCATGTCTACTATCCTGAAACAGATTTGGTTCGTAAGGCCAAAGAGATATTGAAGGTTGATCAGGAAATCATTACCAAAGCCATTACTGAGCTCTCCAAGGGAAAGGAGATTATTCTTGAGGAAATAAACGTTGAGAAGGATCACAGGGCTGTCTACCTTGCTCCATTCTATGTGGCAGAAACAGAAATTGCTCAAAGGTTAAGAGGGTTGAAAGAGTCTCCCTCAACCATTCGACCGATTCATCCTGAAAAGGCAATTGAGTGGGTTCAGCAGAAGCTGAATATCGAACTGGCTGAAAAGCAGAAAGAGGCGGTTTTATTAGCAGGAAATTCAAAGGTTCTGATTATTACGGGTGGCCCAGGGACTGGCAAGACGACCATCATCACAGCCATATTGAAGATATTCCAGCAGTTGAAACTTAGAATCCTTCTTGCTGCTCCAACGGGCAGGGCTGCCAAAAGGATGAGCGAGGCAACAGGTTGGGAGTCTAAAACCATCCACCGATTGCTTGAATACTCTCCCAAAAAGAGTGACTTCAAAAAAGACCAAGAAGATCCTCTGGAGGCAGATGTTGTTGTCATAGACGAAGCATCCATGATCGATACGCTTTTGATGTATCATTTGCTCAAAGCCATTCCGCCTCAGGCTCATCTGATATTGGTAGGGGATGTAGACCAGCTTCCATCAGTCGGCCCAGGCAATGTTTTGAAAGACATCATAGGCTCTGGTATATTTACAGTAGTCAGGCTAACGGAAATCTTTCGCCAGGCTCAGGAGAGCATGATCATCGTAAATGCTCACAAGGTAAATCAAGGAGAGTTTCCCATTCTGAAAGAAATAGAGAAGAAAGAGGCTACAGATTTTTACTTTATCCAGGAAGAAGAACCAGAAAAAGCACTAAATCAAATCTTGACACTCTGCAGCGAAAGAATACCCAACCATTTTGGATTTCATCCCATCAGAGATATCCAGGTTCTGACACCCATGCATAAGGGAGTGATTGGAGCAATTAACCTAAATATCGAGCTACAGAAGAAACTTAATCCTGACCAGCAAGGCATCACCCACGGAAGCAGAACCTTCAAACTGAATGATAAGGTCATGCAAATCGTCAACAACTACGACAAGGAAGTATTCAATGGGGACATTGGATGGGTATCAAGAATTGACCAGGAAGATAGGGAACTCACGATAGACTTTGACGGGAGGTTGATCCCTTATGACTACTCTGATCTGGATGAGGTTGTCCTGGCTTATGCTATCTCTGTCCACAAATCGCAGGGAAGCGAGTACCCAGTGGTGATCCTCCCCGTGACTACCCAGCACTACATGCTCCTTCAGAGAAACTTGATCTATACCGGGATTACCAGAGCAAAAAAGTTGGTGGTGCTGGTGGGGACTAAAAAAGCCCTTGCCATTGCTATTAAAAACAATAAACCTCAATTGAGATTCACTCTTCTCTCGGAGAGATTGAAGTCCTGATGGTCGAACTAAAAACCAATTTCCATTGACAACCCTGTCCCTGATCTAATAGATTGGAATGAAAGAATTAAAATATTGGAGGTGAAAGATTTCTTCAAAAAAGGTGTTGATTCTTTATTATAGCGGGGGTGGGAACACCAAGAAGATGGCAAAAGCGATAGCCGAGGCTATGAAGTCAAGTGCCATCAGTGTCACGGTAGAAGATGTTGGGAAGTTTGACATTTCTCTTCTCCCGAATTACGACCGCATTGTTCTCGGTTCACCCACTTATTTTTCCAACGTGGCATGGCAAGTAAAAAAGGCGATTGATGAATCAATCGTTCATTACAGGGGGGGTAAATTGAAGGGGAAAGTGGCGGGTATCTTCACATCTGCTGGAACAAGCAGAGATGGGAAGGATTGTCTAAAAATGCTTGAGGTTGCCCTGGGATTACACCACGGGATGAAGGTGGTTGAGGGTATCCTGCGGGTGGATGGTGAAAGTGATAAAGAAATTGAAAAGAGATGCCAGGAATATGGGGAGAGGCTCGCAAAAGAGATTGAAAAATGAAAGAAGGAGAAGGGAGTCATGGAAAAAAGTGGGATACAGGCAATAAGGTTAATTGATTTGGCAGATTATCAAGAAGGTTCTGTCGTGAGTCGGACGATCATTGACAAAAAGACAGGGACAGTAACCTTTTTCGCTTTTGATGAAGGACAGGGGCTGAGCGAACATACAGCACCATTTGATGCCCTGGTCTATCTTCTTGACGGTGAAGCAGAAGTTGTTATTTCGGGTAAACCGTTTCGCTTGAAGGGGGGCGAGATGGTGATAATGCCTGCCAACGATCCACACGCATTGAAAGCGATAACGAGATTCAAAATGATTCTTACAATGATACGATCTTAATATACGGACGGATTTGAACCGCCAACCCGCTGATTGCAAATCTAAATTTGGCGTAATTTCTAACCCCTTGATATCTGGTCTGGTTTCCCGCTAAGCATTGATAATATTGGGTTGGAAGGTTTTTGATCTATTCCAGTCTATTCTATCTGTTTCGGTCTTTTTGATTTGATTCTATCACAATTTTATCACAGTGACTGTATCGGAGTTTTAGCAACATATTCATTTACAGCTGCCTCCATTTAAAAGTATCGGCTAGAAAAAATCACTTGCCGCCTTACTTCTTCTTATAGATATTCAATCCTATCTTAATATCTTCCTTATTAGGAATAGAAATATTCCCTTCCGTTGATGCAATGATAATGGTCTTTCCTGATGATGAAGGACCATGTTCTTTTGTAAGGTCTACTTTAATAATCAGGATATTGTCTTCCACTTTCATCTCTACATTTTTCATCTTTTGTTCTCCTTATAAATTATTGGTAGCGTCCCTACTTGGAGACCTGCTGCATTAAGTTCATTTTTAATTGATAAACCGTTTTCTGTCAAGACTTGGGGCTCTGCCCCCACCTATGAAAAGTGGGCATTTTCAATTAGTTATGGAGCCCACGGACGGATTTGAACCGCCAACATTTGGCAAATCAGTTTCCAGGGTTCAAATCCCTGCACCGCCACCAATCACACTTAATTATTTCAATAGCTTGCAGCTTTCAAGCCCTCAAAAACACTGTCAGTAACCTGTCACTGAAATCCGTTCAGTAACCTTCCCCAATTTCCATTGACACATTGTCTAATTATGAATACAATCCAATCGAAACTGAAGTCAACCGTTCTTAACCTCTAACCGTAAGGGGGGGTATGGTTACCAGATTAATTTAGACCTCATTTCTGAAGTAGGAATGGGCTTTTGTTTTTTATGGTTTTACCTCAAGCGCAGCGCTTCTCAAACGGAGCGTATCTTGAGTGTAACGGTCATTAGTTTTCATGCTTTGGCTTGAGGAACGTACTCCAGAACAACTAAAGGGGGAAGGGGATTGAACCAAAGAATTACGTACTCTTATGGAAATTGCTACCTTATCTGAGCAACTTATAGAAAAAATTGGTCAAACTCACGAGCTTTACCATCGATTGGTTTTGGTCGTTGGTCAGTCTGGATCAGGAAAGACCTCTCTTTTGCAGGAGGTATCGAAACAAACCGGGTTCAGATACATAAATTTGAATCTGGAACTCAGTAGATCCCTTCTCGAGTTGACTGAACGGCAGCGAATTCTAAGGCTACCCCTTTTGATCGATGAAATAATCGGGCAGACTGGTGACCACGTGGTGCTCATAGATAATCTTGAAATTCTCTTCGAGGTTTCGTTGAAGCAGGATCCACTTCGGCTTCTTCAACAAATTTCACGCAATCGTACGGTGGTGGCGACCTGGAACGGAACAATTGCGGGAGGGTATCTGACCTATGCTGCACCCAATCACCCTGAATATCGCCGTTATCCGGCTCATGACCTTTTGGCAGTAACTTTAGAGAAAAAGTCGTGAGGGAAAGCAAATAACAAATGGGGGAATCGAAATGAAATATGGTGACTTGATCCAATTTGATCCAATTGAGACAGTTGTTCAGTTGCGGGACGCCGATAAATCTGCAACCGCTCGGCAGCTTGTAGCAACCTACGTTATTTCAGACGAGATGGCAGAACGGCTCATAAAAATTGCTGTACCCAATCTCCAATTCGATGAACCTGCTGACAATAAGGGTCTTCTTATTGTGGGTAATTACGGCACTGGAAAATCTCACCTCATGTCTTTAATTTCAGCTATTGCGGAGCACAGCGATCTTGTCGGTTCCCTCACAAGCAAAGAGGTTTCCAAAGCAGTTTCCCGAATTGCGGGAAAGTTCAAGGTGATTCGTACAGAGATTGGCGCTACCACGATGTCACTGAGGGACATCATCGTAGCCGAGCTTGAGGAACACCTAAATATCCTGGGAGTGAATTTCAAATTCCCTGACAAGGTTCCCAGCAATAAGCCATCATTTGAGAATATGATGGCCTTGTTTCATCAAAAATATCCTGACCACGGATTGCTTCTTGTTGTAGATGAATTGCTCGACTTCCTCCGCACTCGCAATGATCAAGAATTGATTCTCGACCTGAATTTCCTGCGCGAGATTGGAGAAGTGTGTAAGGATCTTAAATTCCGGTTTATGGCTGGTGTGCAAGAAGCCATCTTTGATAGTGCCAGGTTTTCTTTCGTCGCTGACAGCATACGGCGGGTCAAGGATCGCTTCGAGCAAATCCTTATCGCCCGCAAAGATGTCAAATTTGTCGTATCAGAGCGCTTACTTAAGAAAACTGGGGAGCAACAAACACGGATACGAGAGTATTTAATCCCGTTTGCTAAATTCTACGGTCATATGAATGAGCAGATGGAAGAGTTTGTCCGGCTTTTCCCTGTTCATCCAGACTATATCGATACCTTTGAGCGCATTACTGCAGTTGAAAAGCGTGAGGTGCTTAAGACGCTATCTCAAGCGATGAAGCGGTTGCTCGATAAAGATGTTCCCAAAGATTATCCCGGTCTTATTGGATATGATAGCTACTGGACAACGTTGAAGGAGAATCCTTCTTTTCGCACTGTTCCAGACATAAGGGCTGTAATTGACTGCAGCCAGGTCCTTGAATCGCGCATTCAGCAGGCTTTTACGAGGCCCGCGTATAAACCCATGGCCCTTCGGATCATTTACGGTTTATCAATCCATCGTCTAACGATGGGGGATATCTATGCCTCACTTGGAGCTACCCCGGAAGAGCTCCGGGACGGTCTTTGTCTTTACCAGCCCGGCATTGAGGATCTCGGTGGTGTTCCGGCTGATGATCTGCTTTCCCAAGTCGAGACGGTTCTACGTGAAATACATAAAACCGTCAGTGGCCAGTTCATCTCCTCCAACCCGGAGAACCGCCAATACTACATAGATCTTAAGAAAATAGATGACTATGATGCGCTCATTGAAAAACGAACAGAAAGCCTTAGTGACTCTCAACTTGACCGGTACTACTTTGAAGCCCTTAAACGGGCAATGGAATGTTCTGATCAGACCTATGTAACTGGTTACAAGATTTGGCAGCACGAGCTGGAATGGATCGAGCATAAGGCGTCTCGCAGAGGTTATCTCTTCTTTGGGTCTCCAAACGAGCGCTCAACCGCCGTTCCACCCAGAGACTTTTATCTCTATTTTATCCAGCCCAATGACCCCCCGCCCTTCAAAGATGAGAAGAAGGCAGATGAGGTATTCTTTCGACTGACTGGGAGAGATGATGTTTTTCGTGCAGCGCTGCGTAGCTATGCCGCGGCCATTGACCTGGCGTCAACTTCGTCTGGCCACGCTAAGTCTACCTATGAGTCTAAAGCGTCTGGATTCTTGCGCGACCTAGTCAAATGGCTACAGGAAAATATTGTAGTGGCTTTTGAGGTAGTCTACCAGGGTAAAACTAAGAAACTCATTGAATGGGTCAAGGGCAAGATCCCATCAGGCGGGGGTGGAAGGGCCAATGTCCGTGACATCGTCAACATTACAGGTTCTGTTTGTCTTACAAGCCATTTTCAGGACCAGGCCCCTGAATATCCTGTTTTCTCTGTGCTAATAACTGACGCCAACCGTGGTCAGGCAGCGCAGGATGCCCTTCGTGCCATAGCCCTGCCTGCGCCGCAAAGCGGAGCGGCGCGGCAGGCAGGCGGACAGAACCGCACCAAACAAGCAACGGCGGTCCTTGATGCACTGGAACTGCTCGATGGCGATAAACTCGATCCGTATCGTTCCAAGTATACCAGTCATATATTGGGAATTCTCAAAAAGAAGGGTCATGGACAGGTTGTCAACCGCTCTGAACTGATTCAAGACACACTAGGGGTTGAGTATATGTCTTCGCAGAGTTTGCGGCTTGAGCCCGAATGGGCAGTCGTCCTATTGGCGTCTCTGGTTTACTCAGGCGATCTGGTTCTTTCTGTCCCGGGCAAAAAGTTAGACGCCGGCAACCTATCAGCTCTTGCCGGCACCGCTATTGATGAGCTAATTCAATTCAAACATATCGAACGACCAAAGGAATGGAATATCCCCGCACTCAAAGCAGTCTTCGAACTTCTGGGCTTGCCTCCAGGTTGGGCTCAACTTGTAACCCAGGGCAAAGACGAGCCGCTACAAGCAATGCAGAGTGCTGTTGTCAAAAACGTGGAGGGTTTGGTGTTAGCACTCCAGCAGATGCAGAGCGGACTTACTTTTTGGGGCCGAAGCCTTTTGGGAGAAGATGAAGCCAAAACAATTCGGTCACGTTTGGAGGATACCAAGGCATTCCTCGAATCACTCCAAGCCTATTCTACTCCAGGGAAGTTAAAGAACTTCCGTTACGATACTCAGGAGGTAAACAGCCAACGAGCTGGAGTGCAGACGCTTGCCGAAGTCGAGTCATTGCAGGAATTGGTATATGACCTGGGTACGACTGCGTCCTATCTATCTACCGCGGAGGCTGTTTTGCCAACAGACCATGAGTGGGTGGTCCTTATGAAGAAAGTCCAAACTGATGCACTTGCCGAAATTTCAGACCCCAAAAAGCGGACGACCCCGGCATTTCGACAGCAAATACTCCACAAGCTCAATGATCTGAAGAAGTCTTATATCCAGAGCTACATGACGTCCCATACCAAAGCAAGGTTAGGAGTCAACGAGGATAAGCGCAAAAGCTCCCTGATGCGTGATGAACGCCTTAGCACAATCCAGAAACTATCAACAATCGACCTAATGCCACGCCAGCAATTGACCGACTTTCAGAACCGTTTGGCGAACCTCAAAAGTTGTTTTGCTCTCACCCAGCAAGAAGTGGAGGTATCGCCCGTATGTCCCCATTGTTCCTTCAAACCGAGTGTTGAACCTTTCGCGGCCCCAGTTGGAGCTATTCTCAAAGGGTTAGATGGTGAACTCGAAAACCTCCTCTCTGCTTGGACACAGACTCTACTGACAAACCTCGAAGATCCAACAACCAGGGAGAATTTGCCCCTGCTCAAACCGACACCTCGAAAACAGGTTGACGCTTTTCTCAAGAAGCGCAGTTTGCCAGAAAAGCTCACTCAGGATTTTATTCAAGCTTTGAAGGAGGTCCTGTCAGGGTTGGTGAAAGTCAATGTTAAGACTGAAGATCTTCGTCAGGCTTTACTCTCCGGCGGGGCTCCAGCAACACCTGCGGAAATGAAAAAACGATTCGAAGATTATATTGATGAGCTCATAAAAGGCAAAGAACCAAATAAGGTCCGTCTTGTTCTGGAGTAATTGTGCGAAGCGTTTCGGAAATTCGATCTCTTCTGGAGGAGCTTGAACAGCAGCCAGCCAATGCCCTCGAAGACCAGGATCTTGACTTCAAAGAGTGGATTCCGCGCAGCATGAAGGATTCCGTGGCCCTGGTCGTCGAGATGGCGATTTGTATGGCAAATGGCGGGGGCGGAACGGTGGTCTTCGGGATAAATGAGAAAGCCACAGGCCGGGCCCGGGCCATACTTGGCGTGCCACCTGAAGTGGATGTGAATCGTCTGAAAAAGGCAGTATACGATTCAACCGACCCTAAGTTAACGCCTGTTTTTGAGGGACTGCTCGTGCCTGAAGGAACGGGTCGGGTTCTGGTTATGCAGATATACCCAGGCATCCCTCCCTATACCGACACTGCCGGAAGAGGTAAGGTCCACATTGGTAAAGACTGTCAACCTCTGACCGGTACGCTTCGTCGCCGGATCATGGTGGAAACGGGAGAGACGGACTTCACAGCCACCGAGATCTCGGGACGTCTCGAATCCCTGATCTCTGCCTCCGCCATGGAGCGCCTGCGCCAGTCAGCTGCACGGGAAAGGGCGCCAGATGACCTGCTTCGAGAGTCAGACCGTAACCTTCTTGGAGCGATCGGACTCATTCGCAAAGGTCGTTTTCTGCGGGCCGGCTTGCTTCTGGCTGGAACCACGGAAGCTATCCGCGAACATTTCCAGGGTTATGCCTGGACGCACCTGCGTATGGCTACGGATACCGACTACTCTGACCGCGCCGATGGCCAGGACGCCATCCCCCTCGCAATGGAACGAATCATCGATCGGATTATGGCCGACAACCCCATTGCCACGGTCCCGCAAGGCCTGTTTCACTTCGAGATCCGTACTTATCCGGAAATAGCCCTGCGCGAGGCAGTGCTCAACGCTTTGGTCCATGCTGACTACCGGATCCATGGCCCGATCCTGCTCAAGCAGTTCAAGGATCGGCTCGAGATCAGCAATCCAGGCGGTCTCCCCGGTGGCATTACTCCCGAAAACATCCTCCGGCACGAACCTGTCCCGCGAAATCCCACGCTGGTAGATGCCCTTACCCGCCTGCGCCTGGTCAACCGCAGCAACCTCGGCGTGCGCCGCATGTACCAGGCCTTGCTCATCGAGGGCAAGGAACCACCGTCAATCCTTGACGAGGGAGAAGCAGTTCGGGTGATCTTCAGGGCCTCCGAACTTTCCGTTCCGTTCAGAATGTTCGTTGCGGACGAATCGAACCGGGGACGCATCCTATCCGTCGAACACCTGCTTATCGTTCAGCACCTTCTGCGGCACCCCGAGATCGACACAGCAACCGCTGCCCGGATTACGCAACAGACCGAGTCCGATGCCCGGGAAACTCTGAGCCTGATGGAAACGGAATTCGGGGACATTGAGCGTGGGGGAACCGGCCGTGGAACTTATTGGACCCTGCGTCATGACCTCCATCGGAAACTCTCCGTGCCTGGTCACCCGGAGCGGGACCGCCGCATCGACTGGGAGGCGGCCAAGACACGGGTGTTGAGCGTGTTGATGGAAAGGTCCAGACACGGAGAGGTCGGATTAAGTAATGCCGAAATACGTCAAATAGCCAGAATGGACCGTTTCCAAGTAATTCGCTTAATGAAGGAACTCATGGCTGAAAACCCGAACATTCAGAAACCAGGGCGAGGCAGGAACGCACGCTATGTCATCCCCAAAAAACCCAAAAAAATGTGAGGGAAATGTTTCCAACACATTAAAAATCACATTTTCCGCCTTAAATGTGATTTTTAATGTGAATTGCACATTTGAATCACCATTGGAAGCCACCCAATGTCACTTTTAATGTTAATCCAGGAGAGATGCTCAACATTAGAATTCGCATGGAATGTGATCCAATGCGGACTTAATGCAAACTCCGCATAGAATTGCGCATAGAACCGTTAATTTAAAGATTCCCTCCCCTTCAAACCAGGGTTAGGGTGGGGATGGGGTAGAATAGTTAACCCAAATAGATGTAGTGGTGGATTAAGACCGTTAGGGCGAATCTACCATTAGCAAGTGACCCATGGCACAAAAACAACGCACAGGTAAGAAAACAAAAGAATTATTCCGCGACCCCTCCGGTCAGCCCGATCTATTTGAGAAATCCTATCAGGAGGAACTGGAGACCAAAGCAAAGAAGCAAGTAGAATGCCTCGGAATGACCTTCGAGAATGATGAGGCCCGCCGGGCTTATTTTTTGGAAAAGCTCAAAGAAAAACTGAAGGACTCAGAGTTTCGCAAGATCGAAGGCTTTCCGATTGGCTCCGATGAGGACATCCTTGCGCTTTCTGACCCTCCTTATTATACCGCCTGTCCAAACCCATTCATCGAGGATTTCATCCGGTGCTACGGGAAGCCCTACGATTCCAAAACGGATAAATACCGGCGGGAGCCGTTTGCCGCGGATGTGAGCGAGGGCAAAAACGACCCGATCTACAACGCCCACTCCTACCACACCAAGGTACCGCACAAGGCTATCATGCGGTACATCCTGCATTACACCGAACCGGGGGATGTTGTGTTCGACGGCTTCGGTGGGACGGGAATGACTGGGGTGGCTGCGCAATTATGCGATAGCAAAAAAGAGGTCGAATCGCTTGGATATAAGGTTCGGTCGGATGGTACCATCCTGGATGAGAATGGAAGGGCATTTTCGAAGATAGGCGGTCGGCGGGCAATTCTAAATGACCTCTCCCCAGCAGCAACATTTATCGGTTACAACTACAATACTCCGGTAGACGTTAAAGCTTTCGAGCGTGAAGCCAAACGCGTTCTTAAGGAAGTCGAAGACGAATGCGGGTGGATGTATGAGACCACCCGTACCGACGGGAAGAGCAAAGCCCGGATCAATTACACCGTCTGGTCTGATGTATTCGTTTGCCCAGAATGCACGCGGGAGGTGGTTTTCTGGGAGGCGGCAGTGGACAAAAAGGCGGGCAAAGTTAAGGACGAATTCCCCTGCCCACATTGCCGTGTCCTACTCACCAAGCGCCGCATGGAGCGTGCCTGGGTGACCAAGTTCGACAAAGCCATCAACCAGACCACTCACCAATCCAAGCAGGTTCCTGTGCTCATTAACTACAGCGTGGGGAAGAAACGATATGAGAAAACACCCGGCGCCCTCGATCTGGGCCTGACCGAAAAGATCGAGCAGTCCGACATTCCCTACTGGTTTCCCACAGACCGCATGATCGAGGGGGACAAAACCCCAGATCCATTTAATGTCGGAATCACGAATGCACACCATTTCTATACTCCTAGAAATTTGATGATTCTCAGTTCCTTTTGGGCAAAGGCAGTCAAATTTCCATCGGTCCGACTTGTTGCCACAAGCTGTTTGAATAGAAACTTACACAAAGGAAACGCCTTCATAATTAACAAACACAATCCAAGGGGTAGAATCAATGGACCATTAACCGGTACATTGTTTATTCCATCAATTGGGGTTGAACAAAATCCTTTTGAGTTATTCTCTTACAGAAGCGAGTTTCTCAAAAGGGGATTTGAAGGATTATCAAAATTTATTCAATATAGCAATTTAGTTGACACAAGGTCGTCAACGCAAAAAGCGATCTCCAACTGTTTAGTAGATTACATTTTTGTTGACCCTCCTTTTGGTGGGAACTTAATGTATTCTGAGCTCAGTTTTTTGTGGGAAGCATGGCTCAGGGTTCTAACAAATAAAAGACCTGAAGCGATTCAGAATAAGTCGCAACACAAAACACTCGGTGATTATAAGACACTGATGATTCAGTGCTTTGAAAACTATTTTGCCTGTCTCAAGCCTGGCAGGTGGATGACTGTAGAATTTCATAATTCTCTTAACAGCGTTTGGACAGCGATTCAAGAAGCGTTTGAAAACGCAGGTTTTGTAGTTGCCGATGTTCGTACCCTTGATAAGAAGCATGGTGGAGTCAAAGCGGCTTTCATGGCCAATTCCGTCAAGCAAGACCTCATCATCTCCGCTTACAAGCCCAATGGAGGTTTGGAGGAACGTTTTAAGCTTACCGCTGGCACAGAGGAAGGCGCTTGGGATTTTATTCGCACTCACTTGCGACAACTCCCAGTGTTCGTTTCCAGGGATGGGCAGGCCGAGGTTATTGCCGAACGGCAAAATTATCTTTTGTTTGACCGTATGGTTGCCTTTCACGTTCAACGGGGAGTTACCGTTCCGCTTTCCGCTGCGGAGTTTTATCAAGGACTTGTCCAACGCTTTCCCCAACGGGAAGGCATGTATTTTCTTTCCGACCAAGTGGCCGAATACGACAGAAAACGCATGACTGTAAAGGAGATGCTCCAGCTTGAACTTTTTGTGACTGATGAGTCCAGCGCAATCCAATGGCTCAGGCAGCAGTTGACCAAAAAACCTCAAACGGGTGGAGAACTGAAACCACAATTCATGCAGGAAATCGGAGGGTGGCAAAAAAACGAAAAATTGCTGGAAATGGATGAACTCTTGGCACAGAACTTCCTGCGTTACGATGGGGATGGGGACGTGCCGAGCCAGATTCACAGCTATCTTTCAACAAACTTCAAGGAACTGCGAAATCTATCGAAAGACGACCCGGTCCTGCAAGCCAAGGCTAAGGATCGCTGGTGTGTACCAGACCCTAACAAGGCAGGTGATTTGGAGAAACTCCGGGAACGGGCCCTGTTAAAGGAGTTCAATGAGTACCAAGAATCCAAGCAGAGACAGCTTAAGGTTTTCCGCTTAGAGGCAGTACGTGCCGGCTTCAAGAAAGCCTGGCAGGAGAGAGATTATAAGACAATCATTGAAGTTGCCCAAAAAATCCCGGAAAATGTTTTACAGGAAGACCCAAAACTTTTAATGTGGTATGACCAGGCGTTGACGAGAACAGGGAAGGAATAATGAAAGTGATCGAGTTCACTGGGGGAAATGAACGAATCGGATTGCTTACACGCAATGGCGTTACGGGGACAGAGAAAGAGCTTGTTGATTCTTTTGTTAAATATATACCGCAGAGTTTCCGTTGGCAAAAAGGTGCAGTAGCAATTTTCCATGAACCTCGGATGGAGTCCGGTTTTCCTGACCTTGTCATAGTTCAGTACTTACCCAAGGTGTTCGACCAATGGGTGGCTGCCCGCAGTTCTTTAAAACTTATAGACATGAAGATCTTACATTACCTTTCAAATGTTCGAGGAGCAGATGCATCAGCCTTAATAGCGACTCTTGGTATTGCCGCAAAACCTCTCCTTTCTTCAATAGAGCGGCTATTGGACGCTGGACTAATCACTCGTTCGAAGACTATGTGGAAAACAGAAGCCTTAAATCACATATTCGGTCTGCGTTCTATTATCGCAGTTGAAGCGAAAATCAAAAACTGGACTGATGCGTTTCAGCAAGGACAGCTTGACCAGTGGTTTGCTTCAGAATCTTATGTGCTATCTCCAGTTGAAAGGCCCAGCCAATCAATTATTGATCGCTCACGAAAAACCGGGGTAGGGGTATTTTTATTGAATGGGGCACATGTAAGACGATATCTGGGAGCCCGGAAGTGCAATATCCCATCTTCTTATGGTTCCTGGATGTTTAATGAATGGATAGGCCGCTATCTTCATCAATAAGGATAACTGGAGTACATAAATGAAACCGCTTGATCTAGACACAATACAAAGGAACATAAAAAGTATTCGAGACTTGAAGCCTCTTGCACAGGGCGGTCAGAAGATAGTATTCCGCGCCTCCCATGACGACTACGGTGAAGTGGTTATTAAGGTGATTTTAGAACCTAACGAAAGAATACAGCGGGAAATAGATATTGCTATATCCAGTGACATACCTAACACAGCCCATCTTTATGAGTGGGGTAAGTTCGATCATGATGGGCACAGCATTCTTTTTATCATTGAGGAGTATATAGAGGGTGTAAATCTGCGTGACGAAATGAAAGCCAAAGGACGATTGCCAACCAAGCAAGTATTGGCACTTATAGATACACTCTTAAATACAGCAGTTGCACTTGAAAAAGAAAAACTTGTGCATAGGGATATAAAACCAGAAAATATCATGGTTTGTCCTGACGGCTCATTCAAGCTTCTCGATTTCGGGATTGCAAGACATCTTGCAAAATCATCACTAACGCCAACCGGTGCTCATTTCGGACCACATACTGCTGGCTACGCAGCACCTGAGCAGTTTAGGAACTTGAAGAAGGAAATCGACATCAGAACTGACTTATTCGCAATAGGGGTTGTGGCATATGAAGCACTTGCTGGAAGACATCCGTTTTCTGAAGGTTCCAGAGACCATCTTGATACCCTGCGACGCACGGAAACCATGATTCCTGATACGTTGAAAATAGAAGGCGACATAGAGAACCAATTAGTTAATTTCATTGCTCTACTGATGTCAAAGTACCCTTCCCGACGACCACCATCTGCACTTCATGCGCGACAATGGTTTGACTCAACACGTGGCGCAATAAATAGCAGCACAGGAGATTAAGTTATGGAACTTTATTTACAGTTCGGATATGGCATGATGGAGCATTGCCGGCACCTCGTTGATTCTTGGGGTGTTGGCACTGTAATAATGAGCCCACGCGATTTAACAACGGAACAGATACAACGTTTTGGCTCACAGGTTGCGAGCATGGGTGGAAGGATCTTGGTGGATCCTCAATTTTATGATCCCCGCGCTACTCATCCCCGTCTTATTAGACATGATTATTGGCCCGATGACTTTGACACAAGTATGCTGAGCGGAGGCCCTAAACTCGCTCACTTGTTACAGCGCCTTCTGGCCTTAAATAATGCAGCGCAAGCTGACCGGTTCATAATCCCTGGCATTTATGGTGAACGTGTCGACGATGACTGGTTAGCAGTTCAAGATAGCGTTATTACTGAGGCGGCTACAGTAGTTGCGGATAGACCACGTATTGCCACCGTTTGTCTTTCCGGAGAGGCCATGCGCTTTGAAGACCAAATAGAGATGGTGATTAACTCAGCAGAAATATGGGATGTAGATGGGCTATATGTGGTGCCAGAACATCCTGGGGCCCAGTATTTGGTAGACGATCCGATGTGGCTGGCAAATCTTTTAGTACTCTGTTCCGGCCTGAAGCTGCAAGGTAAGTCCGTAATAGTTGGTTATAGCAGCCATCAGATGCTTTGTCTTGCGGCTTCTAAAGTAGACGCCATCGCGTCAGGCATATGGTTGAACGTTAGGTCCTTTTCCACGAGCAAATTTCAGGAAACAGAAGAGGATGAAATCAGCCGACGAGTGAAATGGTATTACTGTCCACAAGCTCTGTCAGAATATAAGATTCCATTTTTAGATATGGCATTCAGGGCAGGGATTCTTAACCACCTCAGGGCAGATGCTGCTATGGAATCAGATTATGCCGGGATCCTTTTTTCTGGAGCCCAACCCACATCTACGGCTTACTCAGAGCAGCAAGCCCACCGACACTATCTGCAATGTCTGTACCGGCAGTGTCGTGAAGTTTCTCGGACATCCTTCAGAGAAACAGCAGAATGGCACTCCCGACTGCTTGATAATGCCGAGGCACTTATAAATGAACTTCACCGAAGAGGCGTTCGCGGCCAAGACCGCGATTTTCAGAACATAATTGATGTGAACCGTGCTGCATTGACTGCACTTCAAGATGCCAGAGGCTTTATATTGGAGCGTCTTTGGTAAGAGAGTGAATAACGGTGAGCGAAGGAAGTTGGCATTTCAGTGTAGACCACAATCAACTCTGTCAGGTCATCGAAACCCAGATACTCTGGGGCGAGACGACCTATCGCGTCTGGCTTCCGGGTCAGGATGCTATCGTTCGAGTTCGTTCCGACAGTCTTAAGCCCCTAAGCGAAGCAAATATAGGGACAAGTGATGCTATTGCCTATATAACAGCTGCAGCCCGCATTGCGGATACCTTAACCCATGATGTGCTGCTTGCGCCCATCGAAGCGTCCGTTATTCCTTTACCGCACCAAATCAAAGCGCTCTCCCGGGCAATATTGGACAACCGGGTGCGCTATCTGCTGGCGGATGAGGTAGGGCTCGGCAAGACGATTGAGGCCGGTCTCATTATGCGCGAATTAAAGCTTCGCGGCCTGGCAACCAGAACGCTTGTGATTGCTCCAAAAGGCCTTGTCACCCAGTGGGTGGCTGAGATGCAGCTCCATTTCAATGAGGAATTCCAACTCGTACTGCCCGACGACCTCGAAACCCTTAGACGAATTACACTTAAAGGTTCACAGGTTCACGGTTCAAAATTTGGAGCAGTCAAAGAATTGAACCAACCCCCATCAGATTTTCCGGGACTACCGTCTAACCCATGGCGAGTATTTTCGCAAATTATTGTTCCTATGGACTCTTTCAAACCCCTGGATAAACGGCGGGGCTGGACACCCGAAGATGTTGCGGAATATAACCGGGAGCGTTTCGAAGATTTGATTTCTGCTGGCTGGGATCTGGTAATTGTAGATGAGGCTCACCGGCTTGCCGGTAGCACAGACCAGGTTGCAAGGTACAGGCTAGGTCAAGGGCTATCTGAAGCAGCGCCATATCTGCTTTTGCTCTCTGCAACCCCACACCAAGGGAAAACCGATGCTTTCCAGCGGTTGGTTTCCTTGATCGATCCCGAAGAATTTCCTGATATTGAAAGCGTTACGAAAGATCGAGTAAGCCGCCACGTCATCCGAACGGAGAAGCGCCGGGCCATCGATGCGGAGGGGAAACCCTTATTCAAACCACGGCGTACACAACTGGTACCCGTTTCGTGGGAAGACCGCCCTGCCTGCGCCGGCGCTCCGGCAGGCAGGCACAGGGAACAGAGCCTTCTTTATCACGCGGTCACTGAGTATGTCCGAGAAGGTTACAACCAGGCTATGCTCGAAAAGCGGAGTTATATTGGTTTCCTGATGATTCTTATGCAGCGATTGGTAGTGTCAAGCACCCGAGCTATCCGGATGAGTTTGGAGCGTCGGCTTGAGGCGCTGGAGACGCCGGAAGAACAACTGACGCTCTTTCCGATGTATTCAGAAGAAGAATGGGCTGACCTGGATGGACAGGAGCAAATTGAAACCCTACTGAAAACCCGTTTAAAGGCAATCAAAAATGAACGAAAAGAAGTCAAGGCGCTTCTTGAGGCTGCGAAAAGATGCGATCAGATCGGGCCCGATGCTAAAGCAGAGGCCCTTCTTGACTGGGTATACCGACTCCAGCAGGAAGAAGGAGATCCGGATCTGAAGGTCTTGATTTTTACAGAGTTCATTCCTACTCAGGAGATGCTTTATCATTTTCTTACAGACCGTGGGTTCTCAGTGGTGTGTCTGAACGGTTCCATGGATATGGATGAACGGAAACGTGCCCAAGACACCTTTGCGAAAGATGCGCGCATGCTGATCTCTACAGATGCAGGAGGAGAGGGTCTAAACCTTCAATTCTGCCATGCGGTTATAAACTACGATATACCCTGGAACCCAATGCGGTTGGAGCAACGTATTGGGCGGGTGGATCGTATAGGCCAAAAGCACGTTGTGCGCGCTGTAAACTTTGTTTTCGAAGATTCAGTGGAGCGTCGAGTGCGTGAGGTCCTTGAGGAGAAATTGGCCGTCATCCTCGAAGAATTTGGTATCGACAAAACTGGTGACGTACTCGATTCGGCCCAGACGGGCCAAATGTTCGACGATCTCTATGTGGAAGCTATTCTCCATCCAGAGACTATAGAGACATCCGTGGAGAATGTAGCGACACGTATTAAATCCATGGCGAAGGGAGTACGCGAGAGTGGATCGGTGCTCGGAGAAACAGAGAACCTGGACCCCAATGAAGCCCAGAGGTTAATGGCACACCCACTCCCGTATTGGGTTGAGTGCATGACCGTCAACTATCTCAGAGCCCACGGTGGTTCCGCCGAGCGGCATGGTACTAGGTGGGAACTCAATTGGCCGGATGGCACAAAGATTTATGATGCTGTATTTAGTAGTAGGGATGCTGAACAGATGCCTACTGCGCAGCACCTCACCCTGGAAGACCCTCGGATTCGGGGGTTGGCCATGGAGATCACCCGTGTTGTTCCCGACCAACCGATACCGATCATTGGTCTTTCAGATCTTCCTTCGGATGTGCGTGGGATCTGGTCCTTGTGGAGAATATCGATCTACTCTGCCGATTGGGATCAGAAACGCATTATGCCGCTGTTTCTGCATGACGACGGAAGAGTCTTGCTGCCGACTGCAAGGCGTATCTGGGATGGGCTCTTATCAGACTCTGTTAGGATAGGTGCTTACATTGAAAACGAGGAAGCTCGGCTCATTTTTGAGCGAGTCATGGAAGCCGCAGAAATACATGGAAAACCTGTTTATGAAGAGCTTGTTGAAAAACACCGCCAACACCTAATTGCTGAGCAGGAAAAGGGGGAGCATGCGTTCACGGCACGCCGACGTGCCATTGGGCGAATTGGGTTGCCGGCAGTACGAAATTATAGGCTTGGCCAGCTTGCTCAAGAGGAGAAGTCATGGCATGAACACCTCGAAAGAAAGGCTAAGGTGAGTCCAGAAATGCTGCCCCTTATTTTGGTTCGGGTACAGAGAGGTGTATCCAATGGGTGATTGGCGCGACCAAATTCTTCGGGAGTTTACTCCACAGATCACACGATTGACGCTCGTGGCTGATCCTGATGGTCTTTTACTGGAAGAGGGTGTTTTGCAAGCGATTCGAGAAAGAGGATTTGAGCTAATTCCGTTTGAGGATCATGTTTCCTTCAGGTACGCCTATGAATCCAGGTTTCGGTCAAGATGGGACGATGGGAAACATACGGATCTTGTTGTCGTACTTAGGTCTGCGTCAAATAGTCTAAACTCGTTACCGTATGATCTTCTGGAGACGGGACGAAAACTCTCATTCAATTTGGGTGACCTCTTTCCCAATTTGAGCTACCCAGTGGTTGCATCATTAAATCGAGGCGACCTTGAGTCTCTTTATCAAGCTCAAAATACACAAAATCCTGGACAACTCGGTAACAATGCGACAAAAGATTTCGTCCTTCGCCACGTATTCGAGATCGCCCCAGAGCTTATCAAGCAACCATCGGACCTTCTGAGAGTGCTGCTGCGTCGCCATTACAGGGGACAAGGGATTCCCCGCATTTTAGACGAGCGATTTATGTACGTTCTCCGCCAGGGAGGTCTGTTCGATGATTGGCCGCTTAAACAGATTATCCCTGACAAGCAAGCGTTCCTTGGTTTTTTGCAGGAGCGTTGGCCAATATTTCTAGACGGCATTACTGGCATGGACATAAGCAAGGTCCAAGAGGAGAAGCAATCTTACGGCTTAGCGTTCGAAGGGCCTGCCGATTTACCTTTTGATCATGACGATATCCGTATTTACATCGACAGTCTGTTCCTCGAAGGGCTGTTGCATCCCGTGCGACATGAAAAATCTGGACTCTTCACTGGGAAATGGGTTGCGGTTGGAATTCGTATTGATGAGAAAGCGGATCGTCTGCGGAGGTTGGATGGTCTCATAAAATCGGTTGAGGGTACGCTACCGGAACCAGAAGCCAGGTACCAGGATTGGGTGCTATTTGCTTATCGTTGGGCGGAACTCACAGCTTTGTTGGCTGATAGGTCTGACGAACAAACATTACAGGTTTTAGAAAGGGTTAAGGAACTTCGTGGGCAATTAGATTCAGCGTTTCTGACATGGGTTCAAAATAGGTTTGCTGGTCTCCACAACCAACCGGCAGTGCCGCCAGTAATGCTCCACCATATTCCACGTTTTCTTGCAAGAGAATTGAGCCAATCAGAAAAAGCCAGGGTTGCTCTCCTTCTGGTCGATGGTTTGGCACTCGACCAGTGGGTTGTGATGCGCGAAGTATTAGGTTCACAGTGTCCAGACCTTCGTTTTCATGATGATGGTGTTTTTGCTTGGATACCAACAATCACCTCGGTATCTCGCCAGTCCGTATTCGCTGGAAAGGCCCCTCTCTTTTTCCCTTCAAGCATCTATGGCACCAACAAAGAACCCATGCTCTGGACCCAGTTTTGGTCAGACCAGGGGCTAAATCAAAACGAAGTGGCTTATGCTAAGGGAATCGGCGACCAAGGTATCGAGGAAGTTAAAGAAATCCTTTCGTATCCCAGAATCCGGGCCATTGGGCTTATTGTTGATAAGGTGGATAAGATTATGCATGGAATGGAACTGGGGACAGCAGGAATGCATAATCAAATCCAGCAATGGACTATGGAAGGATGCATGGCCAAGCTTCTTAATCTCCTTTTGGAACATAATTTTCAAATCTTTCTGACCTCGGACCATGGAAATATTGAAGCTGTAGGCTATGGGCGGCCTTCCGAAGGTGTAATTGCAGACCTCCGTGGTGAGAGAGTCCGCATTTATCCGGACAGCCTTTTAAGATCAAAGATTAAAGAACGTTTCTTAAATGCAATAGAATGGCCCACAATCGGATTACCAGACGATTTTTTGCCATTGCTTGCTCCAGATCGTATGGCGTTTATCGCAGAAGAGACCAGGATCGTTGCGCATGGCGGGATCTCAATCGAAGAGCTAATTGTCCCGCTGATTCGAATGGAAAAGAAATCCTCATGGCAGGAATAACCCAGATTGGCTTTAGTCAAAGAATTAAGTTGGATTGGCTTGAGAAAACAGCTAGGCTTTTCCTTGCTGGAAACACAAGAGAGGAGATCGAAAAAGAACTTCAAGATTTCCTGGAGGACAAGCTGTCTATAGGTAGCAGCCCTGAAAGAGGAGCTCGGGAAAAAGCGATCACAATTCTTTTGAAAATATGGGTATCCGTTCCCGGATCTTTGGCGGCATTTCACAAAGAAGGTTTGGAATTTCTTAAAAAACTGCCTTCGGAGGACCACCTGGCAGTCCACTGGGGAATGACGATGGCTGTTTACCCCTTTTTTGCAAATGTTGCAGAACAAGTCGGGCGGCTTATAAGATTGCAGGAGTCTTTCACATTGGCTCAAATTCAAAGACGCATCCGGGAGCAGCTTGGTGAAAGGGAAACAGTTGCAAGGGCTGCGAGACGTATCCTTTCTTCTTTTGTCGATTGGGGGGTGGTAAAGAAAGGGGAGGGGAGGGGCATTTACCAAGGCACCCCTAATCGAGGTATAAAGGACAAAGGACTTGCTATATGGCTAATAGAGGGGGCATTAATTTCGAGCGGTTTAAAATCTATACCTCTAAAAATGTTAACCCAAACTCCCTCGCTTTTCCCTGTCAGAATTAGTTCGCTCAATATCGAGGAATTAAGATTCAATGAAAGACTAGAAATTTATCGGCAGGGCATTGATGAAGATATAGTAATGCTTCATGGTAAGTAAAGTATTTTGAAGAAAGGAGAGGAGTAAATATAAATGCAACTCAATAGAGAATCATTATTAAAGTTTATTGAATGGGCGGAAGGCCATGCAGACAGATTAATTTTAGGGTGTTGCGTCTACACTATTCACAGGGGTCATCCATAAAAAAGTTGGCCATTTCATTAAGAGGAAGAAGTGGTTGTAGGATTCGGGGTCAGACTTAAAGATTGAGATACGGGTGTCATTCCTTAAAAAGTTGGCCTATTCCAATGCGGAATTTGGAGTTAAATAAGAAATCAGATAGGTAACTTCGTAATCGAATAAACCTTTATCTCTGACTGAATTATTCAGTCAAGTTCTTAAGTGAGTCACCTACGAAGGATTCAAGGGATTATCCGAAGCCGGAGGGGACGTAGGTTCAAATGCAACTTCATCCTGTCAAAGTAACCTCAACCCTTCTCCCTGGGCGGCTCTTAAATCTTCAATCGGTGCAATCGCTGGCATGAGTCCCCCAACATCTCGCAGAGCGCAGAGAGCATAGGGCATAGCGTTAATTTACTTCCGTGAAGCGTAAGGCGCAAGGGGTAAGGTGTAACTCAAAAACATAAACCGCAATGAGCATCTTACCGTGAACCGTAAAGCGTAAGGCGTTAGGCATTTCCTGGTTCTCCGCGTTTCTCTTCCAAATGCGCCCGCGCCAGAAGTATGGCCTCATGGAACTTCTTCTGTAAAAGTTTGCGAGGAGGAAGCTCCGTTAAATAAGCCGCCACACGAATTCCGCTCTTGTCCAGCTGTAGCAGTTTGATCTGTTCCTCGGATTTATCGGCGCACAGGATTAATCCAATTGGAGAATCCTCTCCACGTTGTTGCTCATATTTTTCCAGCCACCTAAGGTAAAGCTCCATCTGGCCTTTATCTGCAGCCTGAAATTTTCCCAGTTTTAGATCAATGGCCACCAGACGTCGTAGCTTCCGATGGTAAAAAAGTAGGTCGAGGTAATAATCCTCATCGTCTACCGTCATCCTCTTCTGTCTGGCCACAAAGCTAAACCCTACTCCCAATTCCAGGATGAAAGCCTCCAATTCACGTAAAATCGCTGTTTCAAGGTCCTTCTCACTGTAAGTATCCTTTAAACCAAGAAAGTCAAGAAAATAAGGGTCACGAAAGACAAGGTCAGGTGTAAGTTTATCCTCTTCCCGTAATTTAATGAGTTCTTGTTTGGCTAACTCCACTGGTTTCTTGGAAAGAGCGGTTCGCTCAAAGAGCATGCCGGAGATTTTCTGACGAAGGGTGCGGACGCTCCACCGTTCCATGCGGCACATCTCAGCATAGAAATCACGTTTGAGATTGTCATCTAAAGGTATGATGGCGACGAAATGGCTCCACCCCAATTGTCGTGACAGTGTCACGACAATTGGCTCTTCTGGGAATGCTTCAGCAAATTGAACCATTCGCCGCAGGTTTTTCTCGGCGAAGCCTGTCCCGAACTCCTGGACTAATTGTGCCGATAGTGTCGGCACAATCTCTTCACCATATCCCGCCCTTTTTTCCTTGAGGATGTCCTGCCGAATGCGTTTACCCACGCGCCAGTAGAGGAGAACCAATGCAGAGTTCACTTGCCTCGCCACATCCCGCCGGGCTTCGATTATTAACTCCCGTAAATCCTTAAACAAAATGTCCGATGGGGGAAGTGATTTGGTGGGTAGAAGGTTCATTAAATAGACCTCATGGGACGTGTACCAAAATTAACTTCCGTGAAACGCAAGCCGTAAGGCGTCAGGGGAAAATTCAAAGCAAAAACGACACCCATACGATTAACGATAAAAGCTTATCGCCTTTTTTGCTTTTTAAATCCTTTTGAAGCTTCATACGGCACACGTGGTTCCTCCACCAAGAATCCAATTCGTCTCTTGGGAGATTCGGATTCTGGCGGTGAACTCAGCAATCGCCTGATTTGTATAATTATTTCGTTAATGGTGGTCTCGTGAACATCAAGCCTTGCGGTAAATTCTTTTTCCAATTCTGCGAGTTTGCGTGCAAGCCCCCGATGTTCAACAAGCATCTGGCGCATCCGAATAAATGCACGCACCACAAACACGCTCATCTGAATGGCCCGCTTGCTGCGCAGGATGTTTGCTGCCATAAGTGCACCGTGCTCTGTGAATGCATAGGGTAGATAGCGTCGCCCCCCATGTGAACCGGTCACAGTCTGTGACCGGTTGGAATGGGGGGTTGAGGTCACAATTTGTGACCTCGACAAGCTGAGGTGTCAGGCCTTGAAATGTGACTAAATTTCCTGCTCCCTCTCCCCTTTCAATCCTTTTAATTAAAAACGTGACCCCCGATCTGTCGGGGCAGGCGTGTCTCGTGACCGTGTCTGTCAAAAAAAGCATAGCGCATATTGCAAAATCTATAAACCCCAATCCCTTGAGGAATCCTCCGTTTAAGGGCATCCTAAAAATCGTCAGTCACACGTTCTTTGTCTTACAAGTCCTCCGTGATTTCTGTTTGAAACCAAGGAATTTGTGCAGCAAGCTGCTGCTCATTTATTCGTGTCAGGCATACCCTCTGCCCACTCTTATTTTCGGCGGGCAGGTCAAGCACAAGACAAACCTAAATTCATTAACTTGGTTTCTTAAGGAGCCGTGAACATGGCCGTAAATTTGTCGCAAATATCGTCATAAATATGTCGCAAACATTATTTCTTCTTTCTTAACCGATAAACCAATTGGTGAGTAGAACCCTCTGTATTTAAAATACTTGCTTGGACCATATCTTTCAGGTCCCTCTGCAGGGTCCGGCGATTGACTCCCGGACAGAGCTGTTCATAGTCCCGAATCGTCAGTCTGTCGTGTTCCAATAAGAAGCCGATAGCACTCGCCTGGCGCTTATTGAGCTTCTGTTTTTTAACAATGACATCAGTAAAGATAGCCTGTTTCCCCTTCTTCGTCACCTCTTGGAGTTGGGTCGCAAGGCCCTCAACAAAATACTCCAGCCAACCGGTCATATCCATGCCTTGCTCCCGGACGCCCTGGAGGGCACGGTAAAAGGATGTACGATCTCTGTCATAATATTCGCTAATGGTGAACAGCCTCTTAAAGTCATATCCTGCCTGATACAAACAAAGCGTTGATAAGAGCCGGGAGACTCGTCCATTCCCGTCAAGAAAAGGATGAATATGTACAAGTTGGAATTGTGCGATGCCGCTGACCAATACAGGGTGTATCTCCTTTTCCCGGTTCAACCATACCACAAATTCCGTCATGAATGGAGGAACATCTTGTGATGGGGGAGGTGTGTAAATAACCTCACCTGTTACTGAGTGAACGACGTAGTTTTGTTTACGGCGGTATTCGCCGGGACCGGCTTGGCCTCCCCGAACACCTTCTACCAACTTCTTATGGATCTCCCGAATCATTCCTTCGGTAATCGGCCCTCTAAGGTTAAGGTATTCGGCAACTAAATCAAATGCCTTTCGGTAGTTCAACAATTCTTTCACATCATCGGAGTTGGCCTCCGGAACCTCCTGCCCAGCCCAGAGACGCTCGGCCTGTTCTAAGGTCAACCGGGTTCCCTCGATATGCGTGGTATGATGGGCTTCTAAAACCAAAGCCCTCTCCCCCATCGACCGGACCCAATCTTCCGATAGAGTTGCGGCTTCCAGGAAACCTCTTGCCCGTTCAATCTGTGTAAGGCCGCCCGTAATACGATGGGTAATGGTAAATTTGGGTTGGAATCCCCGTGAAACCTTGGACGGATTTTCTCCCCTCACTTTATTGTTGCGGTTCATCCCGCCACCTCTTAATACATCCTTTTCCTTTAATGAGACTGATGATTTCTTCACCTGCTAACCCCTTTACATTAAAAACGGGACCCCCCTCGACTTACTCGAGGCAGGTGCAGTTTGTAAAAAGCATGGAACAAAACTCAACCTCCTTCCTAAGCTGCCCTCAAATCTTCAATCGGTGCGATCGCCGGCATGAGTTACTCCTTAGAAACGTGACTCGTGTCCCCTCTACTCACTGGGGCCGAAGACGGCGTGGTTCGTGATTCGTGTCTTTAATTGAATCCAATCCTATCTATCATTACTAAAACCATTTCTCCTCTTCCCCTGAAAGAAGAAGCCATTTCCAAACAGGAATGATCGGAATTTTCAGGCCATTGATGGTCCGGACTTCCTCCTGATCATAGGTCAGAATGCCCCCCCTGGGGATTTTAAACTGCCGCATGGCTTCGAGTAGGCCTTTCAGTTCGCGCGGCTCATTTCGGGCCGTCAATTCCCAACAGACCTGCCACGCTTCAGAAGGATGCCTCCCCTCCTGCAAAATAAAATCACACTCATGGGTCCCTTTGAAATAAAACATCCGGCGCCCACGGCGAAGCAGTTCCAGGGCAACGACATTTTCAAGGAGGTATCCCCGGTTCTCTGTAAAAGCACCTCCCAGAAGAGCAAACCCCGTATCCATCAGATAGACCTTCTTAGGATTCATCATTCGCTTTCTCGGGGAATAGGCAAATTTCTCACTGGTGATCAGAAAAAAAGCCTCCTCTAAAAAGTGAAGATAATTTGAGATGGTTCGTTTGCTTCCGGTGAGGCCCGCTGCTTTGAGTTGCTTTTCGAATGTTGAGATCGAAAACGGAGTGGCATAGCTCTCCAAAAAGCTCCCCATCATCTGGTCCAGGATCGGCCGGGCTTTAATGTTGTAACGTTCAAGAATGTCTTTATAGAAAATGGTTCGATAATAGGTCTGAAGAAGTTTCCGCTTTTCCGACGCCCCTTCTCTCACCAGCGTCTCGGGAAAGCCTCCGGACTGAAGATAGTCATCAAAAACTTGAATCAGTCGGCCCCGCTGATGCGTATGAAACAGAGTGGCATCGAATGTTACCTGGTAGAAGCGAAGGGCTTCTCGAAAGGAGAAGGGTAACATCAGAAGATCTTCGTAACGTCCCCGGAGTTCGGTTGCGATCTCCCGACCGAGCAGAGAGGAGTTACTCCCTGAAACAACGATGGTATAACTCCGGCGATTGTGAAGCGTGCGTAGAATACGATTCCATTCAGGGACGTGCTGAATTTCATCAAAGAATAAGAATCTTGGCTGTCGCCCTGCAAGCTGTTGAAACGCTGTAAACAGTTGGTCAACATCAGGGGGACCGAAGCCCTGCAATCGATAATCCTCGAAGTCGACAAAAAGAATCTCTTCCCTCAAAATCCCCTTGGATTCCATGAGGTCCTGGATAAGCTGGTAAAGGTAATAGGTCTTTCCTGCTCGGCGAGGGCCTGCGATGGCCATGATAGCGCGTTGCTTCCGTAGATCGAGAGAGGGCATTTCCCGATGTGTCAAGGGAGGGAAAACCATTTCACGAAGCCATTCTGCAATGACCTGGAGAAGCTGATCTTTTCTCATAAGTTGTTTACTTAGAGAAACATATATATGTCAAATTGTTTACATTGTCAATTGTTTTTGTTTTAGGGTAACAACCCCCTTTTTCCTCCTTCCCAAAAATAACAACGTGACCCGGAAGATGGGGACGTTGATGAAAATCGTTACTTTACAGAGCCAAAGGGACTGCGGCTGAAGAATGATTGTTGGAGGGGAGACTTGCTTCGAGTGATCATTATCCCATTCCTTTCAGCCATGAAGTCAGATCTCATGGCTTGGTCAATTGAGAGCGGACCTCTTTTCCTAAGCGTGGAGGTTTCAAGGAAGAAGAGCTTTGATCACTGTTACAATGATTCCCCGGAAAAAACCGATGAAAGGGTTGAGCAGGCCGAGGAAGAGCAAGCCGACGATGATGAAGAATCCGTAAGGCTCGATGCGAGCGAGGAAATAACGGATCTCTGCAGGCGCAAATCCCATGAGAATTTTGGAACCATCCAGGGGAGGAACGGGGATGAGGTTGAGGGCCGCCAGGGTGATATTGATATGGGCAAGGGTGTAAACAATAACAGCGGCCATTCCAAACGGAGGCAAGCCAAGGAGCCTGTGAACGAGCAGGGCTACAAAAGCCAGCAGAATATTGGCGAGAATTCCGGCCGATGAGACGAGGATGAGTCCTTTTCTCCGGTTCGGGATATTGTTGAGATTGATTGGAACGGGTTTTGCCCATCCAAATCCCGCGAGGAAAAGCATGAGCGTCCCAATGGGGTCGAGGTGCTTGAGCGGGTTGAGACTCAATCTGCCCATCCATTTCGCCGTGGGGTCTCCCATCCTGTTCGCCACCCACCCATGGGCCACCTCATGGATGACCACTGAGTAGAGGAGTGGAATGACGAGAAGCAAGAAAGCGATCGGATCGTTCATCAAAAGCTTAAAAAGGCCCATGGGTCTCCTTTATCTCTCTTTTAACTCTTTCTGTTTCGTTCATATTATGACCACCCGAAACGAAAATAGCAAATCCGATTTGATCTTCGGTTGGTAATCCTTCATGACGGAGCGTCACCTCCCGTTTATACGGGACAGGCACGAACCAAGAAAATTAATCGAGCCCTAAGGGTTTCGGTTATGGTAACGAGGCCCGTTTCGTAAATCGTTAAACGGTTACGGTTAAAGACTTTAAAGACGAACAACGTAACCGAATGACGATACGGGCATCCTCACCGTTACCCTTGGATGAAGCTTTTATTTTCTGAGTGATTTATGAGATCCGGTGGCGGTAGCTGAGGCAGAAACCATCATCCAGGGTCGCACTCAGGATGATCGTGTCAAAACCAAGGTTTTTGTCTTTGATGAGATTTGGGTAATCAGTTTGTCCAATGTCAAGGGGTGACCCCAAAGAGTTCCTTCAGTTGGGCCATCTGCTCATCGGTGAGGGATTCAAATTCTATTCCACAAAGTTTCGTGGTCAATCGAATGGTGAGCGAGTCATATTCGGTAGGTGTTTGGAGCGGGCGGTCATAAACGATTCTGCAAGGGATTTTAGGCAGGTTGACGTCCTTTATCCACAGGATCAGACTTTTGGTTGTCTCTCCTCCCGTTAAGTCTTCTTCGTAGATATGCTCAAAAGATAATCCACCCAGACCGATATCTTTGACCTTTCCAATCCTGTTTCGTCCGTTCCGGAGGGCCACGACAACGTTCTCTTCAACTGAGAACCGGGGGTATTTTCTTTTATCCATTCTGATATGCTCCCTACCTGCTCGGAGGAACGAAGATACAAGGCACCTGATTGGGAATCAATTCTATTCTCTTCGCCACGCCGTGTCAATAGAGAATGTTTTTTTAAAATGTTATTATTGACAACCCCATTGAAAGTTATTAGTTTTATAGCGAGGGTATTTGAAAGGAGGGTCTAAGATGGAGAAATTCCAAAGAATTTTGGTTCCTCTGGACGGGTCGGATTGTGCGGAGAATGTTCTTCCGATGGCTGAGAAACTCGCCGCAGAGTTAAAGGCGAACATCGTCCTTTTACGGGTCGCCCTTGCCAATACCTTTCCCGGCGTAGATCCGACTGAGGCTCAGTTGAAGGTTGTCAAGGAGGCAGAGGCATATCTCCAAAAAGTGGAGGATCGGCTGAAAGCCAAAGGGTTTAAGGTGGATAGTCATGTCCGGTACGGAAATGACGCAGAGGAGATTCTGGAACATGCCACCCAAAAGGAAATTGATATGATTGCAATGACCACACATGGTCGAAGCGGCGTGAAACGGTTTCTTCTTGGAAGCGTGGCAGAGAAGGTGCTTCGCTATTCACCCAAACCGATCTTTCTGGTGAGGTGCACCTAACGGTTTAAGGCACAAGGCTCAGAGTTCAAGACTTAAGAAAGGAAGGAAAGGGAAAGATGGTATCACTTTAGCTCTTTGAAAAAAGAATAAGCTGGCAATTTAAGATCTCGTCCGTTGACCGAGCTTTCAATGCCTCTTTTGCGGTAGAGAGGATGATTTCTACCGGGTTGTGACCTTGGAGTTGGG
>Ga0208244_100405_pt1 | contig 44760 bp, 37 predicted proteins | sample SubbioCR12Aug_5A_FD_184828 | JGI IMG/M metagenome (GOLD analysis project Ga0208244, IMG submission 184828) | Serpentinite rock and fluid subsurface biosphere microbial communities from McLaughlin Reserve, California, USA - CR12Aug_5A (SPAdes) | ecosystem: Environmental > Terrestrial > Deep... | reverse complement strand
CGCCTTCGAGGTCGATGGCGAGCATGTGCGAGACGTCGAACATGCCGGCATCGCGGCGCACCTGGTGGTGTTCCTCGACCTGCGAACCGTAATGCAGCGGCATGTCCCAGCCGGCGAAGTCGACCAGCTTGCCGCCGAGGCGGACATGGGTTGCGTAGAGCGGAGTTTGTTTGGCCATAGGTACTTGGGTTGCGTTATTCGCGTTCTTTAGTTTCGGCCGCTTCGCTTAACACTCGCTTCGCTCATGTTAGCCTGCACTGAAACTCTGTTTTCGCGCAATAAAAAAGGGCGAAGCGCCGAGTCAGCAGACCCTATGCTTCACCCCTCTGTCCCTTGTACCTGAGAGATTGCCGTGCAGTCGTGAAACTGCTTCAGCGTGCCCCTTCGGTGGATGGCGCCTTTGCCATCGCTCTCCAGAGTTTTCGTGCTCTCGCGCAGCCCTTTTGCCTGAGCGGTTCCGGGTGTTGCGCCTTCGGCGGCGGCCTGTTCCTTCATGGCCGCTCTCTCCCGCGCGAGCGCAGAGACTATAACCCGCAGCCATTGCGCAGGCAAGGCAATGTCATCGGTTAGAATTCGCGTCTTATGAAATCAAGCACTTCCGAATTCCACACGATCCGCGACCTTACAAGCCACGTGCGCCTGTGGGGCCCGCCGGACGCGCCGAAGCTGTTTCTCATGCACGGCTGGATGGATTGTTCGGCTTCGTTCCAGTTTCTCGTCGATGCCTTGGCACACGAGTGGCGCGTCATCGCGCCCGACTGGCGCGGCTTCGGTCGGTCGGAGTGGCTGAACCGCTCCTACTGGTTTCCCGACTACATGGCCGACCTGGAGCGATTGCTCGATCATTACTCGCCCGACGAGACGGTGCGGCTGGTCGGGCACAGCATGGGGGGCAATATCGTCGGCCTTTACGCCGGCGTGCGCCCGGCGCGCGTGGCGAAACTGGCGATCCTGGAAGGCTTCGGCCTGCATCCGACCGATTCAAACCAGGCGCCGGGCCGCTACGCCAAGTGGCTGGAGCAGGACAAGGCCGGCGCCACACTGCGCGACTACGCCAACCTCGGTGAGTTCGCGGATCGCCTGATGCGCGACAATCCGCGCCTGAAACGCGAACAGGCCGACTTCCTGGCGGAAAATTTCTCGCAGCGGCGTCCGGACGGACGTTTCGGCTACGCCGCAGACCCCTGGCATCGCGTCACCAATCCCGTGCTTTACCGCTTCGAGGAGGCGAAGGCCTGCTGGCGCGCAGTGACGGCGCCAGTACTGTGGGTGGTGGCGGCGGATTCCCGCCTCTACAAGGAATTTGCCGGCCGCGAGGAAGACTACCGGGCGCGCCTGGCCAGTTTTCCTGAACTGCGTGAAGTGTTGCTGGCGGACTGCGGCCACATGCTGCACCACGACCAGCCGCAGCACCTGGCGTCGGTGCTGGAAGAATTCCTCGGGTAAGATCCTTCCATGCTGGTCGATCTGCACTGCCACTCCAACGTCTCCGACGGCCTGCTGCCGCCGGCAGAAGTGTCGCGTCGCGCCGCCGGTAATGGCGTGGAGTTGCTGGCGCTGACCGACCACGACGATGTCGCCGGACTGAGCGAGGCTCGCGCCGCCGCCGAAGAGCGCGGCATGCGCTTCATTGACGGCAGCGAGATCTCGGTGTCCTGGCGTGACGACGCCAGTTTCCATGTCGTCGGCCTCGGCATCGATCCGGGAAGTGCAATTCTGCTCGGGGGGTTGCAGTCGATTCGCGACGGCCGCGACGGGCGCGCCCATCGCATCGCCGGCGAACTGGAGAAGTGCGGCATCCACGGCGCCTACGAGGGCGCGGCGCGCTATGCCGAGAAGGCCTCCATCATCAGCCGCGCGCACTTCGCCCGCTTCCTCGTCGAGCGGAAGATCTCCCCTGACGTGAAGAGCGTGTTCGACCATTACCTGGCCAAGGGCAAGCCCGGCTATGTGCCGCACGAATGGGCGTCGCTGGAGGAGGCGCTGCGCTGGATCGGAAATGCGGGCGGCGTAGCGGTGCTGGCGCACCCCTTGCGCTATCGCGTCAGCCGTGACGAGTTGCGCGTTTTCCTCGGCGAGTTCAGGGATCGCGGCGGCCAGGGCATCGAGGTGGCCTGCGGCGCGCATTCGGCGGATGAGGTCAAGGAATCAGCCCGCCTGGCACGCCACTTCGGCCTGAAGGCCTCGGTCGCCTCGGATTTCCATGGCCCTGGCGAGAGCTATGCCGACCTCGGCAGGGCGCCCCCCCTGCCGGACGATCTTGTGCCGATCTGGCGCGATCTCATCTGAAGCCATGGCCCAGTTCTTTTCCGTTCATCCCGAGCAGCCGCAGCAGCGTCTGATTCGCCAGGCTGTCGAAATTCTCCGCGCTGGCGGGTTGGTGGCCTTTCCGACGGATGCGGCGTATTCCCTTGGCTGCCAGGTTGGCAACGCCGAGGCAGTGGCGCGCATCCGCGCCATTCGCGAAGTGGGCGAGCGCCATCACTTCACCCTGATGTGCCGGGATCTGTCGCAGATTGCCATCTATGCGCGGGTGGACAACTCGCAGTTCCGCCTGCTCAAGGCGACCACGCCAGGCAGCTACACCTTCATACTGGAAGGCACCAAGGAGCTGCCGCGCCGCATCCTGCATCCCAAGCGCAAGTCGATTGGTTTGCGCGTGCCCGCCCATCCCGTGCCGCAGGCGCTGCTGGTGGAACTCAACGAACCGATGCTGACATCGACCCTGATGCTGCCCGGCGACGACATGCCGCTGAATGATCCGGAAGAAATCCGCGACCGCCTGGAGCGGAGCATCGACCTGGTCATCGAGGCGGGGCCCTGCGGGCTGGAAATGACCACGGTGGTCGACCTGACAGGCGCGGCGCCGGAACTGGTACGGGCCGGCCTCGGGGCGCTGGAGCCGCTCGGCCTCGATTAGTGAGGATGGCCGGTCTGGTAGAATGGCCGGCTATTCACTTCATTCCGACATGGAAAACCTGATCCAGACCCTGGCGATCTACGCCATTCCGGTCCTCCTCGCCATTACCCTGCACGAAGCCGCCCATGGCTATGTGGCGCGGCATTTCGGTGACCCGACGGCCTATCTGGCCGGGCGCATCAGCCTCAATCCGCTGCGCCATGTCGATCCGGTCGGCACGATCCTGGTGCCCGGGGCGATCCTGGTGGCGAGCAAGCTGATGGGGGGGAGCGCCATGCTGTTCGGCTGGGCCAAGCCGGTGCCCGTGGACTTCTCCAGATTGCGCAATCCCAAGCGGGACATGCTGTGGGTTGCCGCAGCGGGGCCAGGAACCAATCTGCTCATGGCAATCGGCTGGGCTGCGCTGCTCAAGTTCCTCAGCATGACGCCAGAGAATCTGTATTCCGTGCCGATGGCCCGGATGGCACTGGCAGGGATCGAGATCAATGCCGTACTGATGCTGCTCAACCTGCTGCCCATTCCCCCGCTCGACGGCGGACGCATTGCCGTGAGCCTGCTGCCGCATCGCCTGGCCTGGCAGTTCTCCAAACTGGAGCCCTATGGCCTGGCAATCCTGCTGGTACTGCTGTTCACCGATATACTCGGCACTATTCTCTGGCCGCTGATGGTGGCTTTCCGTCATTTTCTGGCCGCAATTTTTCAGTTCTAGATCGAAACCATGTACGCAGAAAGAGTCCTTTCCGGCATGCGCCCCACCGGGCGCCTTCACCTCGGCCATTACCACGGCGTCCTGAGAAACTGGGTCAAGCTGCAGAACGAGTACCCCTGCCTGTTCTTCGTCGCCGACTGGCATGCGCTGACCACGACCTACGACGAGCCTGGCACCATTGAAGAGAACGCCTGGGAGATGGTGATCGACTGGCTGGCGGCCGGCGTCGATCCGTCTCAGGCGACGCTGTTCATCCAGTCGCGCGTACCCGAGCATGCCGAATTGCACCTGCTCCTGTCGATGATGACGCCGCTCGGCTGGCTGGAGCGCGTGCCGACCTACAAGGACCAGCAGGAAAAGCTGGAGCACAAGGACTTGTCCACCTACGGTTTCCTCGGCTATCCGCTGCTGCAGTCGGCGGACATCCTGATCTACCGCGCCAACCGCGTCCCGGTGGGCGAGGATCAGGTGCCGCACATCGAGTTTTCGCGCGAGATCGCGCGCCGCTTCAACCATCTCTATGGTCGCGAGGCGAACTTCGAGGAGAAGGCGCGCGAGGCGGTGAAGAAACTGGGCGCCAAGCGCGCCAAGCTGTACGAGCAGTTGCGCACGCGCTTCCAGCAAGAGGGCGATCATCAGGCGCTGGAACGTGCCCACGCCCTGCTCGAGGAGGCGCAGAATCTGTCGATGGGCGACCGCGAACGCTTGTTCGGCTTCCTCGAGGGCAGCAGCAAGATGATCCTGGTCGAGCCGGACGCGCTGCTTACCGAGGCGGCAAAAATGCCAGGTTTGGACGGGCAAAAAATGTCCAAGTCCTACAACAACACCATTTCCCTTCGTGAGGGCGCGGATTCAGTGACGAAGAAGATCCGTACCATGCAGACAGACCCGGCGCGCGTGCGCCGCACCGATGCTGGCGACCCGGACAAGTGCCCGGTGTGGCAGTTCCATCTGGTGTACTCGGACGAGGGCACCAAGCAGTGGGTGCAGGCGGGCTGCCGCAGCGCCGGCATCGGCTGCATCGAGTGCAAGCATCCGGTGATCGACGCCGTGCTGAAGGAGCAGGAGCCGATGCACGAGCGGGCGCAGACCTATATCGACGACCCGACACTGGTGCGCAACATCATTGCCGACGGCTGCGAGCGGGCGAGGAAGCTTGCTACCGAGACCATGCGCGACGTGCGTGAAGCCATTGGCCTGAACTATGCCTGATCGGCACCCCGGACGAACATGACACACCACAAGGCCTCCGAGACGAAGCTGCTGGACTCGATCCATGAAATCTTTGCCGAGAAGATTCCCTTCAACAAGGTGCTCGGCCTGGATGTGGTTTCCCTGACTGGCGAAAGTCCGGTACTGCGCTTCGCCATGCGACCGGAATTGGTGGGCAATTTTGTGCGCGGCAACCTGCACGGCGGCGTCATCTCTTCGGTGATCGATGTCTGCGGTGGCCTGACCGCCTTCCTCGGCCTGCAGAACAAGCTGGGTGACGAGTCCATCGAAGAGCGCTTGAAGCGCTTCGCGCGCATCGGCACCATCGACATGCGCGTTGATTATCTGCGGCCGGGTCTCGGCAAGTGGTTCGTGGCGAAAGGCTATATCCTGCGCACCGGCAACAAGGTGGCGGTGACGCGCATGGAACTGCACAACGATACCGACGAACTGATTGCCATTGGCACCGGGGCCTATACGGTCGCATGATCGCAACATGAACCCGACAAACAACAAGATCGAGGAAATGCCAGCACCGGAACCGGCGCACGTAGCCAAGCTCTACGGGGAGCCGCTGCCCGAGATGCCCAAGGATCTCTATATTCCGCCAGACGCACTGGAGGTCTACCTGGAATCCTTCGAGGGCCCGCTCGACCTGCTGCTCTACATGATCCGCAAGGCGAACATCAACATCCTCGACATCCCGATGGCGCCTCTGACGGCGCAATACCTTGTATACGTCGAGGCGATGCGCGCGCGCAACTTGGAGTTGGCCGCCGAGTACCTGCTCATGGCGGCCATGCTGCTGGAGATCAAGTCGCGCATGCTGCTGCCGCGACCGAGAAAGGTCGAGGAAGAGGAGGTGCTTGATCCGCGCGCTGAGCTGGTGCGCCGGCTGCTGGAATACGAACAGATGAAGGCGGCTGCCGCGAAAATTGATGCGTTGCCGCAGGCGATGCGCGATTACCAGTGGGTGTCGATATGGATTACCGACGAGGTGGCTGAGCGCCTGCCCGACGTCAACATGCACGATCTTCAGGTGGCCTGGTTGTCGCTCATGAAGCACGCCAAGGTGATGCAACACCACAAAGTGCGGCGCGAAGAACTGTCCGTGCGCGAGCACATGAGCATTGTCTTGCGCAAGCTGCAGGGGGGTGCCTATCTCGAGTTCTCCGAACTGTTCGATTTGACGTTCGGCGTGGCCGGCATGATCGTGAATTTCCTTGCCGTGCTGGAACTGGTCCGTGAGCGCCTGATCGAGGTGACTCAGCGCGAAGTGTTCGCGCCGATTTATGTAAACTTGGCACAATCCGCAACAGGATCGAATGATGTCGACGTCCCAACCGTACACGCCTGATGAATACAAGCGCATTCTGGAAACCGCGTTGCTTGCAGCGTCGGATCCGCTACCGCTTTCGGACTTGAAGAAACTGTTCGACGATGAGTTCGACGATGATACCTGGCGCGTGTTGCTCAACGACCTGCGTACCGAGTGGTCGGGGCGCGGCATAGAACTGGTGCAGTTGGCGAGCGGCTGGCGCTTTCAGACCCGACCCGAATATCAGGTTTACCTTGAACGTCTGAAGAATGAGAAGCCGCCACGCTATTCTCGTGCCGTGTTAGAGACGCTGGCCATCATCGCTTATCGCCAGCCAGTGACGCGCGGCGATATCGAGGATATTCGTGGTGTTGCGGTGACGCCGAACGTACTCAAGATACTGGAGGGGCGCGGCTGGATCGATACCGTCGGCCATCGCGACACACCGGGCCGGCCGGCCCTCTATGCAACGACCAAGCGCTTTCTCGATGATCTGCGCCTGAGAAGTTTGGCCGAGTTGCCGCCGCTGACCGAAATCGAACGGGTGATGGATCTTGCCGACGCAGCGCAAGCGTAGCCCGCTGCGCCGGCCTGAGCCGGCCGGCAGGGGCGATGCACGGCCCACGCACCAGCCCGGTGACAAGGCGCATTCTGATCGCCAGGAAGCCGATGGCAACCGTGCCGGCCCGCATGGCAAGTCGCGCAGCGGTGGTCGTCGTGGCCAGCCTATGCGCCACATCGTCGAAGCCGAACCGCAGAAGCTGCACAAAATGCTGGCCCAGTCCGGGCTGGGCTCGCGTCGCGAACTGGAAGAGTGGATCGTTGCCGGACGGATCAGCGTCAACGGCAAGCCAGCGCATGTCGGCCAGCGTATCGGCCCGCAGGATCGGGTGCGGGTGAACGGCAAGCCGGTCAATCTGAAGTTCGCTCCGCGCACGCCGCGTGTCCTGATTTACCACAAGGTGGAAGGCGAGATCGTCTCCCGAGATGATCCGGAGGGCCGGCCCAGCGTTTTCGACAAGCTGCCGCGCATTGGCGGCGGGCGCTGGGTGAACGTCGGACGCCTCGACTTCAATACCGAGGGATTGCTGATCTTCACCAGCAGCGGCGAACTGGCGAACCGGCTCATGCATCCCCGCTACGAGTTGGAGCGTGAATACGCAGTGCGTGTCATCGGCGAGTTGCAGCCTGAGCAGGAGCAGGCATTGCTCGACGGCGTAGAACTGGAGGACGGTGAAGCGCACTTCAGCACCCTCATGTCCCGCGGCGGCGAGGGCACCAATCGCTGGTATCACGTCACGCTCAATGAGGGTCGCAACCGCGAGGTGCGCCGCATGTTCGAGGCAATCGGCGTACAGGTGAGTCGTCTCATTCGCGTTCGCTTTGGTCCGGTTTCGCTGCCGCCGCGACTGAAGCGGGGCATGGCGCACGAGTTGGCAGAGGAGGAAGTCAGGGCCCTGTTGAAGGTCCTTCCGAAGTAATGCAAAGTCGGCAAGTGTTTGATTACTGCCGGCGTCCTCTGATACAATTCACGAGTTATCTGGTTCCGGGTCCGCTTGCTGGGAGACTTGGGGCGGTGGGATGATGGGCGTTTCGCCCATTTTTTATTTGTGCGGCGCGCATGGAATTGCAGAAGGTCATCGAGCAGGCGGTAGAGGGCCTGGGCTACGAACTGGTGGATTTTGAAACCAGTCCCCGCGCCCGGTTGCTACGCGTCTTCATTGACTGCCCGAAAGGGATTGCGATAGAGGATTGCACCGCCGTCAGCAACCATTTGAGCCGACTTTTTGCGGTCGAGAACATCGATTATGACCGCCTGGAAGTGTCGTCGCCGGGCCTCGACCGGTCACTCAGGAAGGCGGCCGATTATGTCCGTTTCGCCGGACAGGAGGCTCAGGTGCGCTTGCGACTGGCCGTGAATGGCCAGCGCAACTTCACTGGCGTGCTGGCAGGCGTCGTTGATGGCCGCCTGCGTTTGGAATGCGATGGCGTGGCACATGTTTTCGATCTGGATCAGGTCGACAAGGCGCGCCTGGTGCCAAAGTTCAGTTTTAAGGAAGGCTGATGTCCGCCTAGTCGGGCGTCAAGCTGAAATTGACATCTTGAATAGCTAGGATAGCTGGAGGAAGAAATGAGCAAGGAGATGCTGCTGTTGGTGGATGCCCTGGCGCGCGAGAAGAACGTCGCCAAGGACATCGTCTTCGCGTCCCTCGAGTCTGCGCTCGCCTCCGCCACCAAGAAGCGCATCAACGAGGAGGCCGACGTGCGCGTCGCCATTGACCAGGGCACTGGCGAGTTCGATTCCTTCCGCCGCTGGCAGGTCGTGGCCGATGATGCAGTGGAGAATCCCGATGCGCAGATCGGCCTGACCGAAGCGCAACAGGAGCTGCCCGATATCCAGCTCGACGAATTCATCGAGGAACAGCTGGAGCCGATCGAGTTCGGCCGCATCGGCGCCCAGGCCGCCAAGCAGGTCATTCTGCAGAAAATCCGTGATGCCGAACGCGAGCAGGTACTGAGCGACTTCCTCGAACGCAAGGAACACCTGGTAACAGGTACGGTGAAACGCATCGAGCGCGGCAATGCCATCATTGAGGCCGGCCGCATTGAGGCCATGCTGCCGCGTGACCAGATGATCCCGAAGGAGAACCTCCGCGTCGGCGACCGTGTGCGTGCCTACCTGCTCAAAATCGACCGTGTTGCGCGCGGCCCGCAGCTTATCCTCTCCCGCACCGCTCCTGAATTCATCATCAAGCTGTTCGAGTTGGAAGTGCCCGAGATGGAAGACGGCTTGCTCGAGATCAAGTCTGCTGCCCGTGATCCCGGCGTTCGCGCCAAAATCGCCGTCAAATCAAACGATCCGCGCGTTGACCCGATCGGCACCTGCGTTGGCATGCGTGGTTCGCGTGTCACTGCGGTAACCAACGAACTGGCTGGCGAGCGTGTTGACATCATTCTCTGGTCGGCTGATCCAGCCCAGTTTGTCATTGGCGCCTTGGCGCCGGCTGACGTCAGCAGCATTGTGGTGGACGAAGAGAAGCACAGCATGGACGTGGTGGTTGACGAAGACAACCTGGCCATCGCCATTGGCCGGTCCGGACAGAACGTGCGGCTCGCCTCGGAGCTGACCGGCTGGGCCATCAACCTGATGACTGTCGAGGAATCGCAGAAGAAGTCCGAGGCCGAGCATGGCTCGATCCGCGCGCTGTTCATTGAGAAACTGGATGTTGATGAGGAAGTCGCCGATATCCTCATCGAGGAGGGTTTTTCCACCATTGAAGAAATCGCCTATGTGCCCCTCAACGAGATGCTGGAGATCGAGGCGCTGGACGAGGATACGGTCAACGAGCTGCGCAATCGGGCGCGCAATGTTCTGCTGACCGAAGCCATTGTTGACGAGGAGCAGTTGGAGAACGTCGCCGAAGACATGCTTGGCCTGGAGGGCATGGACAAGCCTTTGGCGGCAAAGTTGGCGCGGGCTAACATCCGGACTCGTGACGATCTTGCTGATCTGGCAGTTGACGAGCTGGTAGAGCTTTCCGGCATCGAGAACGAGCGTGCCAAAAACCTGATTACCACGGCGCGCGCGCACTGGTTCGAGTAAGGATTCGACATGGCACAGACGAGCGTAAGCCAATTTGCCAGCGAGCTGAAAATGCCCGCTGCCGCGCTGCTTGAGCAGCTCGCCAAGGCGGGTGTGACCAAGAAGGGCGAAACCGATCTGCTCAGTGATACCGACAAGACAATGCTGCTGGACTATCTGCGCAAGGCGCACGGAGGGGCAGAGAGCAAGTCGAAGATTACCCTGACGCGGAAGCAGACAACCGAAATCAAGAAATCAGATGCATCGGGCAAGGCGCGCACGATCCAGGTGGAAGTTCGCAAGAAGCGTACCTTCGTCAAACGTGATGAGCCGCAGGCGGTTGAAGCCGTCGCGCCGCCACCAGTTGTTGCGCAGCTGCCAGTGGTGAATGCCGAACAGACCAAGCTGCGCGAACTGGAGTCGCAGAAGCAGTCCGAGCTGATGGCGCGCCAGGCTGCGGAGATCAAGGAAAAGCAGGAGCGGGAAAACAAGGTGCGGCAGGAGGCAGAAGAACGCCTTGCCGTTCAGCAGGCGTCGGCCGTGGCGGAAAAGGCCAAGGCGCAAGATGCGGCAGCGCCCGGCACTGCCGGCACGCTGCACAAGCCGGCCGGCAAACCTGACAAGAAGGACGAGAAACAGAAGAAGGCAACAACGGCCTGGAAAGAAGAAGCCGCCAGGAAGCGCGCCATCAAGACCCGTGGCGATACGGGTGGCGCATCTGGCTGGCGCGGCGCCAAGGGGGGTGGGCGTCATCGCCATCAGCACCACGAGGAGCATGCCCAGGCGGCCATGCCGGCCGAGCCGATCGTGCGCGAAGTGCTGGTGCCGGAAACCATCACGGTCGCCGATTTGGCGCACAAGATGGCAGTCAAGGCTGCCGAGGTCATCAAGACCCTGATGAAGATGGGCACCATGGTGACGATCAACCAGGTGCTGGACCAGGAAACGGCGATGATCATCGTTGAGGAAATGGGCCATGTCGCCAAGGCTGCAAAGCTGGATGATCCAGACGCACTTCTGGCCGAAGCACAGGAAGATCATAAGGATGTCGTCCTCGAGCCGCGCGCCCCGGTGGTGACGGTCATGGGTCACGTTGACCATGGCAAGACCTCGCTGCTTGATTACATCCGCAAGACGCGCGTCGCCCACGGAGAGGCAGGCGGCATTACGCAGCACATCGGCGCCTACCACGTCGAGACGCCGCGCGGCATGGTGACCTTCCTCGATACGCCGGGCCATGAGGCCTTTACTGCCATGCGCGCCCGCGGTGCAAAAGCCACCGATCTGGTTATCCTTGTTGTGGCAGCCGACGACGGCGTCATGCCGCAGACCAAGGAAGCCATTCATCATGCCAAGGCCGCCAACGTTCCGTTGGTGGTGGCGGTGAACAAGATCGACAAGCCCGAGGCCAACCTGGAGCGCGTCAAGCAGGAACTGGTGGCCGAGAACGTGGTGCCGGAGGAGTACGGCGGCGATTCACCCTTCGTACAGGTGTCCGCCAAGACAGGAAAGGGCATCGACGATCTGCTCGAGCATGTGCTGCTGCAGGCAGAGGTGCTGGAATTGAAGGCGCCAAAGAACACTCTGGCCAAGGGCCTCGTCATCGAGTCCCGCCTCGACAAGGGCAAGGGTCCGGTTGCCACCGTGCTGGTGCAGTCTGGCACGCTCAAGCGTGGTGACATCGTGCTGGCCGGCGCCGTCTATGGCCGTGTCCGTGCCATGCTTGACGAGAACGGTGACGCGATCGATGCGGCAGGTCCTTCCATTCCCGTTGAGATACAGGGCCTGTCCGACGTGCCGATGGCCGGGGATGAGGTGATGGCGTTGGCCGACGAGCGCAAGGCACGCGAGATTGCGCTGTTCCGCCAGGGCAAGTTCCGCGACGTCAAGCTTGCCCGCCAGCAGGCTGCCAAGCTGGAGACCATCATGGAACAGATGGGCGAGGGCGAGGTGAAAAGCCTGCCGCTCATCGTCAAGGCTGACGTGCAGGGTTCACAGGAAGCGCTGTCGCATGCCTTGCAGAAGCTCTCCACCGATGAAGTCAAGGTCAACATCATCCATGCCGCGGTCGGCGGAATCAGTGAATCCGATGTCAACCTCGCCTCGGCGTCGAAGGCCGTCATCATCGGCTTCAATACTCGTGCCGATGCACAATCACGCAAGCAGGCTGAAAACCTTGGTGTGGACCTTCGCTACTACAACATCATTTACGACGCTGTTGATGAAGTGAAGGCAGCGATGTCGGGCATGCTCTCGCCCGAGCGCAAGGAGAGTGCCGTTGGCCTGGTGGATATCCGCCAAGTATTCCGCATTTCCAAGGTTGGCGCAGTCGCCGGCTGTTACGTGCTTGAAGGCCAGGTGCGTCGAGGCTCGCAGGTGCGTCTGCTGCGCGACAATGTGGTGATGTGGACCGGAGAACTGGATTCGCTCAAGCGCTTCAAGGACGACGTGCGTGAGGTCAAATCCGGCTTCGAGTGCGGCCTGTCCTTGAAGAACTACAATGACATCCAGGAAGGCGATCAACTCGAGGTCTTCGAGATACAGGAAGTGGCCCGGACCCTGTAGTTCAGGGGCCATCCATGCCTAAGGAATTCTCACGAAGCAGCCGCGTCGCGGAACAGATCCAGCGTGAATTGGCCGAGCTGATCCAGCTTGAGCTGAAGGATCCCCGCGTCGGCCTGATTACCCTCACCGGGGTCGACCTGACGGCGGATTATGCCCACGCCAAGATATATTTCACTACGCTGGCCGACGATACGACCCGCAAGGGCGTTGAGGATGGCCTGCGCCGCGCCAGTGGCTTCCTGCGGCGTGAATTGGGACGCCGCATTCGCATCCACACTTTGCCTGAACTGCATTTCGTCTATGACGCTTCCGTGGAGCGTGGCGATCGCCTGTCGCGCCTGATCGACGAAGCCGTCCAGTCCGATCTGAAGAATCAGGACTGAGGGGTTTTAGCCCTCGCATGAATCACCCCGCCAAGCAGCCACGCCGCAAAATGGACGGCGTTCTGCTGCTCGACAAACCCACTGGCATGACCTCAAACGCCGCCCTGCAGAAGGCTCGGCGCCTGTTCAACGCTGCCAAGGCCGGACACACAGGTACGCTGGATCCGCTGGCCACAGGCTTGTTGCCGATCTGCTTTGGCGAGGCGACCAAATTCGCCGGGGAGTTGCTGGCTGCCGACAAAAGTTATGCCGCGATTGTCCGGCTCGGCGTGCGAACCGACACTGCGGATGCCGAAGGCAAGGTACTGGAAACCCGGCCAGTAGCGGTATCGCGCGAACAGGTGGAGGCGGCATTGGTGCGATTTCGTGGCGACATCCTGCAAGTGCCCCCCATGCATTCGGCACTCAAGCGCGATGGCCGCCCTCTGTATGATTATGCCCGCCGGGGAATTGAGCTGGAGCGGACGCCGCGGGCCGTGACCATTCATGCGATCAACCTGAGAGCGTTCGCTGCAGATCAGGTCGAAATGGATGTGGATTGCAGCAAGGGCACGTATATCCGCACCCTCGCTCAGGACCTCGGCGAGGTACTCGGCTGTTGCGGTCATTTGGCCGCCCTGCGGCGCACCCGCATAGGCCGGCTGGATCTGGATGATGCCGTTACGCTTGGGACACTGGAGGCATTATCGACAGAGGCTCGCGATGCTCTGCTGCAGCCGGGCGATGCCTTGTTGGTGAATCTACCCCGGCTCGACCTGGATGCGGACGCGACGAGGCGCTTTGGCCATGGTCAGTCCGTGACAGTGGGACAGGATGTGATTGCCGGTAAATTGCGGGTATATGCCGCGGACGGCCATTTCCTCGGTCTGGGAGGCTGTACAGCGGACGGCATGATGGCACCTGTGCGGCTGGTTGCGACAGCCATTGAGTGATGGGGTATTTCCCTGTCAGGAGTTTTTCCCTGTCAGGAGTTTCCCTTGCTGGACAGCGGGATACCAAGTAGAATGCGCCCCTTCATTCGTTATATGAATGAATTCACGAGGGGTGCAGTGCTCTATCAAACCGGGGCGGCGCCTGATTTCAACTGCGTTTGAGAGAAAATCCAAAATGGCATTTACTACCGCCGACAAGGCCAAAGTTGTGGCCGATTATCAGCGTGCGCAAGGCGACACCGGCTCGCCTGAAGTACAAGTAGCGCTGTTGACCAACCGCATCAACGACCTTACCGGTCATTTCAAGGAACACGTCAAGGATCACCATTCCCGCCGCGGTCTGCTGCGCATGGTGAGCCAGCGTCGCAAGCTGCTCGATTATCTCAAGCGCACGAATGCGGACAGCTATCGCGCGCTGATCGAGCGCCTCGGCCTGCGCAAGTAACGCGGCGAGTTGAACGTGCCCCACGCTGTAGCGGGCCATCAGACCCTCGCCCTATATGCCGGCGCCGCCCTGGATGGGCGCGCCGGCTTCGTTGTTTCTGGAGCGCTTGTGTCCGCTCCCTGCTGATTGAAAGGATAGTCCCTTGCTTACTGCTACCAAGAAAAGTTTTTCCTACGGTGCGCACACCGTGACGCTGGAGACCGGCGAGATCGCGCGTCAGGCGCACGGTGCCGTCATGGTGAACATGGATGAGACCGTAGTGCTCGCCACCGTCGTCGCTGCCAAGGAACCCAAGCCCGGTCAGGACTTTTTCCCGCTGACCGTCGATTACATGGAGAAGGTCTACGCCGCCGGCCGCATCCCCGGCGGCTTCTTCAAGCGCGAAGGCCGTCCCTCCGAAAAGGAAATTCTCACCTCGCGCCTGATCGACCGTCCGATCCGCCCGCTCTTTCCGGACGGCCTCTACAACGACGTGCAGGTGGTGGTCACCGTCATGTCGAGCAATCCCGAGATCGATCCGGACATTCCGGCCATGATCGGTGTCTCAGCCGCCCTGTCGATTTCCGGCATTCCGTTCGACGGACCGATCGGTGCTGCCCGCGTCGGCTACATCAACGGCCAGTACGTCCTGTGCCCGACGATGTCGGAACTCAAGGACAGCCAGCTCAACCTGGTGGTTGCCGGCACCGCGTCTGCGGTGCTGATGGTGGAGTCCGAAGCGCAGCAATTGTCCGAGGATGTCATGCTCGGCGCTGTGGTCTTCGGGCATGAGCAGATGCAGGCGGCCATCAACGCCATCAACGAACTGGTGGAAGTCGCCGGCAAGCCTGAGTGGGACTGGCAACCGCCGGCCAAGGACGAGGCGCTCATCGCCAGGGTTGCCGAGTTGGCCGAGGCCGAGTTGCGTGAGGCCTACCGGCTGACGCAGAAGCAGGTCCGCACTCAGAAGGTCAACGCGTTGCGCAAGAGCGTCATCGAGGCGGTTTCCCAAGCCGCGGCCAGCTCGCTGGGTCCGAACGAAATCAACCACGTCAAGAACACCTTTTTCGACCTGGAAGCGAAGATTGTGCGCAACCAGATCCTCGATGGCGAGCCGCGCATCGACGGCCGTGATACGCGTACCGTACGCCCGATCGCCATCCGTCAGGGCGTGCTGCCGCGTACCCACGGCTCCTCGCTGTTTACGCGCGGCGAAACGCAGGCGCTGGTGGTGGCCACCCTGGGCACCGGCCGCGACGAGCAGATCATCGACGCGCTGCAAGGCGAATCCAGGGACCGCTTCATGCTTCACTACAACATGCCGCCCTTCGCCACCGGCGAAACGGGACGCGTGGGCACGCCCAAGCGCCGCGAAATCGGCCACGGCCGTCTGGCCAAGCGCGCGCTGCTGGCGGTGCTGCCTTCTCCGGAAGAGTTCAGCTATACCATGCGCGTCGTCTCCGAGATTACCGAGTCGAACGGTTCCAGTTCGATGGCTTCCGTCTGTGGCGGCTCACTGGCGCTGATGGATGCCGGCGTGCCGCTCAAGGCGCAGGTCGCCGGCATTGCCATGGGCCTCATCAAGGAAGGCAACCGCTTCGCCGTTCTGACCGACATTCTTGGCGATGAGGATCACCTCGGCGACATGGACTTCAAGGTGGCCGGCACCGACAATGGCATCACTGCCTTGCAGATGGACATCAAAATCCAGGGCATCACCAAGGAGATCATGCAGGTTGCCCTTTCGCAGGCCAATGAGGCCCGCATGCACATCCTCGGCATCATGAAGCAGTCGATGAGCGCACCGAGTGAAATTTCGACCTACGCACCGCGACTCATCACCATGAAGATCAATCCGGAGAAGATCCGTGACGTGATCGGCAAGGGTGGCGCGGTAATCCGCGCTCTGACCGAAGAGACCGGCACGGTCATCGACATCAATGATGACGGCACCGTCACCATTGCCTCCGTCAGCGCGGAAGCCGGTGCCATGGCGAAGAAGCGCATCGAAGACATCACCGCCGAAGTCGAGGTGGGCAAGGTCTACGACGGCACCGTGCTGCGCCTGCTGGATTTCGGCGCCATCGTGCAGATCCTGCCGGGCAAGGACGGCCTGCTGCATATCTCGCAGATCGCCAACGAGCGTGTGAATCAGGTCTCGGACTACCTCAAGGAAGGCCAGGCAGTGCGCGTCAAGGTGCTGGAGGCCGACGAGAAGGGTCGTGTGCGCCTGTCCATGAAAGCGGCGGCAGAAGCGGCTGCAGTGCCGGCGCCCGGGCAGCAATAAGCGATACTTCAGCGCAATTAAAAAAGGACGCCTCGGCGTCCTTTTTTACGGCTCAGATCGACCTGCAAACAGCCCCCTGCAGACGAGTAGCCGGCCTTACTTGGCAACCTGCTTTTCCCTAAGCTCCTCGAGGGTCTTGCAGTCGATGCACATGGTGGCCGTTGGACGGGCTTCCAGGCGCTTGAGGCCGATCTCGACCCCGCAGGAGTTGCAATAGCCGTACTCGCCGTTCTCGAGGCGTCCCAGGGCCTCATCGATCTTCTTGATCAGTTTGCGTTCGCGGTCCCGGTTGCGCAGCTCCAGGGCGATGTCGGATTCCTGACTGGCGCGGTCGTTGGGGTCTGCGAAGACGGTTGCCTCGTCCTGCATGGTGTGAACCGTGCGCTCGACGTCCTGAAACAATTCGTTTTTCAGCGTTTCCAGAATGATGCGGAAATGCTTGTGCTGCTTGTTGTTCATGTACTCCTCGCCCTTTTTGGCGACATAGGGGGGGAACTGTTTGTGGAGGATGTCTTCAGCCATTTTCCAAGCCCGGATTTGCGGGAAAAGTGGCTTTAATATCAGAAATGCAGAGGTGTCGCAAGCAGTAATTCGAAGCACCTTGATTCGATTGACCTATGATGGGTGCCCGAGTAGAATCTCGCCTCTTCGGGGTGTAGCGCAGCCCGGTAGCGCGCCTGGTTTGGGACCAGGATGTCGGAGGTTCGAATCCTCTCACCCCGACCAGCATTGGCGTGACATCGATGACCGAAGGAAATCCCCGTGGGGTGACCGCAGGAAATCCCCTGAGGGCTAACCGAAAGGAGCCGGAGCGCCCGTAGCTCAACCGGATAGAGCACCGGCCTTCTAAGCCGGGGGTTGTGAGTTCGAGTCTCGCCGGGCGCGCCATAACAGGCATTTGCGCGCAGGCTTTTCAGTTTCAGTGGTGGACGTAGCTCAGTTGGTAGAGTCCTGGATTGTGATTCCAGTTGTCGCGGGTTCGAGTCCCGTCGTCCACCCCACTCTCTCCCCCGATACAATGCCCTTCTGTTGTCTTGGTGCATGGCGCATGCCATGAGCCCGGCCGGCGGCATGATGCTTCAAATCCTTCGCCGGAAATATGAGAACTATCCATGAATAAAAAGACCGCCACCTACGACGAATCCTCCTTTCGCGTGCTGAGGGGGCTGGAGCCGGTGCGCGAGCGCCCGGGGATGTATACCCGGACCGACTCGCCGATGCACATCATCCAGGAGGTGATCGACAACGCCGCGGATGAGGCGCTGGCGGGATTCGCCAAGAGCATTCATGTCACCCTGCATGCAGACGGCTCCGTTACGGTCGCCGACGACGGGCGCGGCATACCGGTCGGCCCGCATCCCGAGGAGCAGGTGCCGGTGGTGGTGCTGGCCTTCACCCGACTGCATGCCGGCGGCAAGTTCGACAAGAAATCCGGCCAGGCCGCCTATGCTTTTTCCGGCGGCCTGCATGGCGTGGGCGTTGCCGTCACCAATGCCTTGTCGACGCGCGTCGAAGTGGAGGTGCGGCGAGACGGCCATGCCCACTTCGTCACGTTCTCCGAGAATGGCGAGAAGGTGTCCGAACTCCAGGTTGGCGAGCCGTGCGGACGCCAGACCGGAACGCGTGTGCGCGCCTGGCCGGATGTGAAGTATTTCGAGACGGCCAGGCTGCCGGTCGTCGAATTGGAACGTCTGTTGCGATCGAAGGCCGTGCTGCTGCCAGGCCTCAGCGTGACCCTGCAGAGCGAACAGGGCGGCGCGGCCAAGTCCTGGCGCTATCCGCTCGGACTGCAGGGCTATCTCGAGGAAGCCGGCGCGGGTGTCGAAGCCGTGTCCCCGGTGTACACCGGGGAGAAGTTTGCTTCTTCCGAAGACGAAAGCTTCGCCGAGGGTGAGGGTGCGGGTTGGGCGCTGGGCTGGTTTGCCGAGCAGGTCTGTGCCGAATCCTACGTTAACCTGATTCCGACGGCGCTTGGCGGCACGCACGAATCCGGCCTGCGCGCAGGCATCTTCGAGGCCGTGAAGTCCTTCATCGAGCATCATGCCCTGCTGCCGCGCGGCGTCAAGCTGCAGCAGGAGGATGTCTGCGGCCGCATGAGCTTTATCCTCTCCGCGCGCATCCTCGATCCGCAGTTCCAGGGCCAGGTCAAGGAGAAGCTCAACTCGCGCGAAGCCGTCAAGCTTGTCTCGACCATGATCCGCGACCCGCTCGAGATCTGGCTCAACAACCATGTCGAGGCGGGACGGGCCATTGCCCAGTTGGCGATCAAACAGGCGGAGGCAAGGCTGCGCACGGCGCAGAAAGTGGAGAAGAAGAAGTCGTCCGGTGTTGCCGTCCTGCCGGGAAAGCTGTCCGACTGCGAAAGCGAAACAATAACCGAGAACGAATTGTTTCTCGTCGAGGGCGATTCGGCCGGCGGCTCGGCCAAAATGGCGCGCAACAAGGAAACCCAGGCCATCCTGCCGCTGCGCGGCAAAGTGCTCAACGCCTTCGAGGTGGATCCTGACCGGCTTTTCGCCAATGCGGAGATACACGACATCGCGGTGGCGCTGGGCGTCGATCCGCATGCCGTTGATGCCCCAGACAGCACACTGGATCGCCTGCGCTACGGCAAGGCCATCATCATGTCCGATGCCGACGTCGATGGCGCGCACATCCAGACATTGCTGCTGACGCTGTTCTACCGCCATTTCCCCAAGCTGATCGAGCGCGGCCACGTTTTTGTCGCCATGCCGCCGCTGTACCGCGTGGATGTGCCGGCGCAGGGCAAGAAGCGGCCCGCCAAGCGCCTCTACGCGCTCGACGAGGGCGAACTGGAGGCGATCCGCGACCGCCTGACCAAGGAGGGCTTCAATCCCGATGCCGTCGAGATCGGCCGCTTCAAGGGGCTGGGCGAGATGAATCCGGAGCAGTTGCGTGAAACCACCATGGATCCGGCAACGCGACGCGTGTTGCCGGTTCAGTTGCGCGAAGGCTGTGCCGAGGAAACGCAGAAAATGTTCACCCTGCTGATGGCCAAGGGCGAAGCCGCCGGTCGCCGCGGCTGGATGGAGGAGAAGGGCAATCTCGTGGAGGCCGACGTCTGATGGCGAACGAAACGCCCGACATGTTCGAGGAACTGAAAGTCAGTGACGGGGGCACGGCGCATCCGCCGCCGCCCTCTCCACCTCCCGCCGCCGCGCTGCCCGACGACGTCCTGCCGCTGGATCTCTATGCCGAGCGCGCCTATCTCACCTACGCCATGAGCGTGGTCACCGGGCGCGCCTTGCCACATGTGGAAGACGGCCAGAAGCCGGTGCAGCGGCGCATTCTCTACGCCATGCACGAGATGGGGCTGAAGGCCGGCGCCAAACCGGTGAAGAGCGCACGCGTCGTCGGCGACGTCATCGGCAAGTTCCACCCGCACGGCGACCAGAGCGTGTACGACGCCATGGTGCGCGTGGCGCAGGATTTCTCGTTGCGCTACCCGCTCATCGATGGTCAGGGCAATTTCGGTTCGCGCGACGGCGACTCCGCTGCGGCGATGCGCTACACCGAGGCGCGGCTGACGCCGATCGCCGATCTGCTGCTCAGCGAACTCGATCGCGGCACCGTCGACTTCGCACCCAATTACGATGGCGCCTTCAAGGAGCCGGTGCTGCTGCCGGCGCGCCTGCCGATGGTGCTGCTCAACGGCGCTTCCGGCATCGCCGTCGGCATGGCCACCGAGATTCCGCCGCACAACCTGCGCGAGGTGTCCCAGGCGGCGGCACTCCTGGTGCGCAACCCGAAGGCCTCGTTTGACGACCTGCTGGAGCACGTGAAAGGCCCGGATTACCCGGGCGGCGGGCAGATCATTTCCCAGCCGAAGGACATTGCCGATGCCTATGCTGCCGGGCGCGGCAGCCTGCGCATGCGTGCGCGCTGGCGCATAGAGGACCTGGCGCGCGGCCAGTGGCGCATCGTCGTGCAGGAGCTTCCGCACGGCGTCTCCGCTGCGCAGATCGCCGCCGAGATCGAGTCCGTCACCAACCCGCTGCCGAGGCAGGGCCGCAAGGACATCACTCAGGAACAGAAAAACCTGAAGCAACTGGTGCTCTCGGTGCTCGACACCATGCGCGACGAGTCCACCGACAAAGAGGTGGTGCGGCTGATCCTGGAGCCGAAGTCGAAGAATCAGGACGTGCAGGAGATGATGAACATCCTCCTCGCCAATACCAGTCTAGAGTCAAACGTCTCGCTCAACTTCACCATGCTCGGCCGCGACGGCCGTCCGCAGCAAAAAAATCTGGCGCAGATCGTCACGGAGTGGGTGGCCTTCCGCTACGAAACTGTCGAACGGCGCACGCGGCATCGCCTGGCCGAGGTGGAGCGCCGCATTCATATCCTCGACGGCCGCATGATCGCCTTCCTCAGCATCGACAAGGTGATCAAGGTCATCCGCAACTCGGACGAGCCGAAGCAGGACCTGATGGTGAAGTTCAGCCTGAGCGAAATCCAGGCCGAGGACATCCTCGAGATCCGCCTGCGCCAGCTGGCGCGGCTGGAAGGAATCCGCATCGAGAAGGAACTCACCGACCTGAAGGAGGAGCAGGGAAAGTTGAAACTGCTGCTGGTCGAGCGCAAGGAAATGACCAAACTTCTGCTCAAGGAAATCGAGCAGGATGCCAAGCAGTACGGGGATGCACGCCGCACCCTGATCGAGGCGGTGGCGCCAGTGGTGCCGGCCGAGATCCAGGTGCCGGACGAGCCGGTGACGGTGATCCTGTCGAAGAATGGCTGGGTGCGCCGCCGCGACGGCCATGGCCTCGATCGCACGGCGATCGCCTACAAGGCGGGCGACTATCCCTTCTTTCTGGCGGAGACGCGCTCTACCTGGCCGCTGGTTGTCGTCGATTCCAGCGGCCGCGCTTACTCGCTGCGCGTGTCGGACCTTCCCGGCGGTCGCGGCGACGGTGCACCGATTGCCACCATGATCGACCTACAGGCCGGCGCGCGCATCGCGGCGGCGGTTTCCGATGCGCCGGAGACGCCGTTCCTCTTCGCCAACTCGGGTGGTTACGGTTTCATTGCCCGCGTCGCCGATCTGGTCACACGGCAGAAGGCCGGCAAGGCCTTCATGAGTCTGGAGCAAGGTGAGCGCGTGCTGTACCCGGCCAGGGTGGCGGGCGACACCATCGCCGCCGTCTCCGAGAACGGCCGCCTGTTGCTCTTCGCTGTCGAGGAGATGAAAAGTCAGTCGGCAGGACGCGGCGTTGTCGTCATGGGGCTCGACGACAAGGAGGCGCTCGCCGGCGTGGCGGTCAATGACGGCACCGGCCTGGTTGTAGAGGGCGTTGGCCGCGGCGGCAGGACGGTGCCGTGCAAGGTGTCTGGCAAGGACATGGGAAAATACCGCCTGCACCGGGCGCGCAAGGGTTGTCTGCTGCCGGTGAAGATGAAGCCGGCGTTTATCCTCTGATCAAAGTCAGTCCCTGGACCACGGCGGCATTGACCAGCGGGCGCATTGAGATGCAGCCTAAGTTCCAGGGATGTCCCGACAGGACATGATGTTCTGCGGGTTGCGTCAGCCTCCGATACGACCGCCGTGTGCTACCCGCCGGCGATCATCGGGAACACGGTTATGCGGTCCCCGTTTTTCAGCAATGCGTTTTTTTCCCCGGATAGCACCATTTCACCGTTGATGGCGACATTGAGATTGCGGTCGCCGAGTGCAACGGCCGCCTCTGGCAGGCGCTTGCACAGCGCATCTCGAAGCTCGACCACATTCGACACCGGTTCATCCACCACGATGGCGTTTTCCGGTGCGCCGGGCGTCGCGCCAGGCAGCTCCACCCGCAGGGCGAATCCGGTCGTGACCCTGGACAGCTTTTCGTGCCATTCCAGCTGGGGCGCGCCCTCGGCGTTCAAGCCGGTCACTGCGTAGAAGCGCGCCTTCAACTGCTCGAACTGCGTGCGGTCGATCTTCTCGCCCTTGAACGGGCCGAAGGTGTTCTCCTCCTCGAACCAGCGTTGCGGCAGCGTGTCGTCCTTCGCCCGCAGTCCGAGGCGGAAGTTGAGCATGTGTTCGAGGCCGGTGACGTTGCGGCCGATCTCGTCCATGTCGGCCGGCGAAAGCGTGGTGCCGGTCATGGTGTTGACCTGTTCGGCGAAGTCCGCCGTGTCGGGCAGGGTAGGGGAGTTGAACAGTTTGGTGTCGAAGCGGCACATGCCGACCGAGTCGCCGACGGCAAAGGTGTTCTCGCACTTGCGCACGGCGTATTCCTTGCCTTCATAGGAGTTCGGCTTGGCCGAGACGGTGCCGCCGTAGAGCGCGGTCTTGAAGGCCGGATCGTCGTTCACGCGGGCGTTGATCTCCAGCGTGACGCGGTTTCTCAGGTGATCCATGCCGCGTGTGGCGACCGAGAGGCCGAGGGCGAAGGCCTTGAGGATGCGTGCATCGTGCGGATCGGACTGGAACAGGCCTTTCACCGACATGCGGTATTGGGCCGCTTCCTGCGGGTAGTGTCCCTTTTCGATGGCACGTGTTGAGTCGGCAATGACGTTGCCGAAGCCTTCCCGCTTCGCCGTCAGGAACAGCAGCCGCTCGATGGCGTCGTAGTTGCCCCAGGAAAGATCCAGTCCGCCCGTTTCCTTCTGCGTGATGATGCCGCGCTGGTAGAGTTCCATGGCCCAGGCGATGGCGCCGCCGGAACTGGCCGAATCCAGGCCGAGATCGTTGAGGATGTTGTTCAGGCGCAGGACGTGCTCCGGCTCCTTGATGCCGATGTTCGGGCCAAACTTGCCGAGAGTGACGTACTCGGGACCGTCGCCCTTGTCGTAGCGGTCATACTGGCCATCGCCCCTGATGCCGTTGTAGGTCTTCTTGCGTTCGTGCTCGACGTCGGCCTGCGCCTTGTCGTAGCTGGCGTTGCCCTTCAACCCCTTCAGTGCGTGTGCACCCCAGCCGCCCTTGCCCTCGGGCGTCATGTCGTTGAGGTTGCGGCAATGCACCGGGCACTTGAAGCAGCCATCCATGCCGGGGCGGTAGACGTCGAAATTGTCGGCGTCGAGCGATTCGCCCCAAGTGGTTTCCTGGTTGTTCTTGGTGCCCATCGCGCCGAGCACGCGGCTCGGCTTGTAGAGGAAGGGCGTGCCGACCATCTTCAGGGCGTTCTTGATGACGGAGGTGCCGGTGATCTTCTTGCCGATGGCCTTGTTCTGCGTCCTGGCATCGGCCGGCAGCGCGATCTCAGGTGGCCGACCGCGAACCATGATGGCCTTCAGGTTGTGCGCACCCATTTTGGCGCCGCCGCCACCGCGCGCCCAGATGGCCTTGATGCCGCCCATGATGCCGGCGCACAACACGCCGTTCTCGCCGGCGCTGGTGATGCGCGCCAGCGCCATGTCCTTGCGTTCCTTGCACTTGAAATCGCGTTCGACGGCGGCGGCCGTGTCCAGGTTGTTCAGGCCGGCATAGGGCGTGGCGTCCTCGAAGGTGACCTCATCCTGGGCGATGCGCAGCAGCGTCCATTGCGCGGCCTTGCCGTACATCACCAGGTGATCGTAGCCATGGCGCTTGAGGAAGGCCGGGAAATAGTCGCCCCCGTTGGCATCCAGGATGGCGTAGGACTCGGGTGACTTGCTGGTGAAGTTGCCGCGTGTGGCCGAGGGCATCACGCTGGTCAGCACGCCGGAGCCGAAGAGCAGCGGGATTTCCGGATCGAGGGCGTCCTTTTCCTCCTGCAGCAGGTTGTAGAGCAGCCACATGTTGGCGCCGCGCCCGCCGAGGAAATGCGTCAGCACCTCGGCCGGCAGGTACTTGCGGCGGGTTTCCTTGCGTTCCAGATCAACGAACAGGGTGGCGCCCTGGGTCGGGAACTGGGGGGTGTCGTGCAGCCGGCCGCACAGCCGGTCGACCAGGGTGTGGATGCGCATGGCAATTCTCCTTCCCGAACAAGCTACCACGTGTTTTTTCACGCGGATTTGATCCAGGTCAAAAACGGTGAATGACAAATTGTTTGCTATCCAATTATAATTCAATCGCGGGTTGGGTTATAGTCATATTCACGGATTCAATGGCTGGTTTTCAGGAGACGATCATGTCAGTTTCAGCAGGTGCAGCGGAAGTCGAGCCGAAGCGCAGCATGCCGCCACGCCCGGTGGAGGAGCTCGACAGCGTAGTCATCCGCTTTGTCGGGGACTCGGGCGACGGCATGCAGCTCACCGGCAGCGAGTTTTCACGGGCCATTGCCAAGGCCGGCCACGATTTTGCCACCCACCCGGATTACCCGTCAGAGATCCGTGCCCCGACCGGTACCCTGTTCGGCGTCTCCGGCTACCAGATCCAGTTTGCCTCGCGCCAGGTGTTCACTTCAGGCGATGCGCCGGACGTGCTGGTGGCGATGAACCCGGCCGCGCTTAAGACCAACCTGTCCGACGTCAAGCCCGGCGGCACGATCATCGCCAACAGCGGCGCCTTTACCGACAACAACCTCGCCAAGGCCAACTGCAAGAGCAATCCGCTCACGGATGGCAGTCTCGCCGGCTACCGCGTCTACCAGATCGACATTTCCGCGCTGACTGCGCAGGCACTGAAGGAATCCCGTCTCTCGAAGAAGGAAGTCGGCCGCTGCAAGAACTACTACGCGCTGGGCCTCATGCTGAGCCTCTACAGCCGCCCCCTCGACAAGGAAGAAGGCGACATCCGCCAGAAATTCGCCAAGATACCGGACGTCGCCGAGGCGAACGTCATTGCACTGCGTGCCGGCTACGCCTACGCCGATGCCACGGAGATGTTCATCACAAGCTATCGCGTACGCACAGCTGACATCCAGCCGGGCACCTATCGCAGCCTGACCGGCAATCACGCCACGGCACTAGGATGCGTCGCCGCCTCCGAGCTCTCGGGTGTGCCAGTGTTCCTTGGTTCCTACCCGATCACGCCGGCCACGGACATCCTGCACGAAATGTCGGCATTGAAGCACTTCAATGTCACCACTTTCCAGGCCGAGGACGAGATCGCCGGCATCTGCTCGGCCATCGGCGCGGCCTACGGCGGCGTGCTTGGCATGACCACGACTTCAGGTCCGGGCATGGCGTTGAAGACGGAGGCGCTTGGACTCGCGGTCATGCTGGAACTGCCGCTGGTCATTGTTAACGTGCAGCGCGGCGGGCCTTCGACCGGGCTGCCCACCAAGATCGAGCAATCCGACCTGCTGCAGGCGGTTTACGGTCGCAACGGCGAGTGCCCGATCCCGGTGATCGCCGCCAATTCGCCCGCCGATTGTTTCGATTGCGCCATCGAGGCGTTCCGCATCGCCGTGAAGTACATGACGCCGGTGATCCTCCTCACCGACGGCGGTATTGGCAATGCCGCCGAGCCGTGGCGCATTCCTGATCCGGCGTCCTTGCCGAAGATGGAAGTAAAGTTCCGTACCGATCCGGAAGGCTTTCTGGCCTACGCGCGGGATGGCAATCTGGCGCGCCCCTGGGTGCGCCCAGGCACAAAGGACCTCGAACATCGCCTCGGCGGCCTGGAGAAGGATTTCCTCACCGGCAATATCTCGCACGATCCGATGAACCATCAGCGCATGGTGGAGGTGCGCGCCGCCAAGGTGGCCGGCATCGTCGCCGATATTCCGCCGCTGCAGGTGGAGGGTCCGGCCGAGGGTGGTCTGCTCATCGTCGGCTGGGGCAGCACGTACGGTTCCATCGTGCAGGCGCGTGAGCAGGCCGTGGCGTCAGGCTGCTCCGTGGCCCACGTCCATCTGCGCCATCTGAATCCCATGCCGCCCGACCTCGGCACAATCCTGCAGCGCTACAAGACGATCCTGGTGCCGGAGATGAACCTCGGCCAGCTCTCGCGCCTGCTGCGCGAGCACTACCTGCGCGAGGTGGTGTCGCTGTCCAAGGTGCAGGGCCGACCGTTCAAGGTGTCCGAGATCCACGATCGCATCATCGAACTGTGCAATGAGGTGTCGAAATGAACGCTGTGGTGATGCTGACCAAGAAGGACTTCGAGACTGACCAGGATGTGCGCTGGTGCCCGGGCTGCGGCGACTATGCCGTGCTGTCGCAGGTGCAGAAATTGATGCCCTCGCTGGGCATTCCGCGCGAGAACTTCGCCTTCATTTCCGGCATTGGCTGTTCCAGCCGGTTTCCTTACTACATGGAAACCTATGGCATGCACAGCATCCACGGCCGCGCGCCTGTCATCGCCAGCGGCCTGAAGCTGGCGCGTCCCGAGTTGTCGGTGTGGGTGGTGACGGGCGACGGCGACGCGCTGGCCATTGGCGGCAACCATTTCATCCACGCCATGCGGCGCAATATCGGCCTGAAGATCATCCTGCTCAACAACCGCATCTACGGCCTCACCAAGGGCCAGTATTCGCCGACCTCGCAACTGGGCATGAAGACCAAGACCACGCCACAGGGCAGCATCGACCGGCCTTTCAGTCCGGTCGCCATGGCGTTGGGCGCCGGCGCCACTTTTGTTGCCCGCACGGTGGACAGCGACCTTGCCCACATGGCCGGCGTGCTCAAACGCGCCGCCGAGCACCAGGGCACGGCCTTCGTCGAGATCTTCCAGAACTGCATCGTCTTCAACGACGGCGCCTTCGATGCCATTACCGACAAGTCCCTGCGTGACGACGCACGCCTGATGCTAGAGCATGGCAAGCCGCTCATCTATGGCAAGGACCGCAACAGGGCCATCCGCCTGCGCGGTCTCGAGCCGGAGGCGGTGACCCTGGGTGAGGACGGCGTTACGGAAGCGGATGTCGTGCATCACGATGAGAAGGCGGAACATAGCGGACTGGCTTTCTTCCTCTCCCAGTTCGATGCGCCCAAGCTGCCCGTGCCGCTCGGTGTCTTCCGTGCCGTGAACGCGCCAGCCTACGAAGAGATGAACGGCCTGCAGCACAAGGATGCGCTTGAGCGCAGGGGGCGCGGCGACCTGACCTCGTTGTTCAATAGCGGCGACACCTGGACAATCAAATAACCGAAGGAGCAGCACAGCATGGCCCTCATGATTACCGACGAATGCATCAACTGTGACGTGTGCGAACCGGAGTGCCCGAACAACGCCATTTCGCAGGGCGACGAAATCTATGTCATCGAGGCGGCGAAGTGCACCGAGTGCGTAGGTCATTTCGACGAATCGCAGTGCGTCGCCGTTTGCCCGGTCGACTGCATCGTCGTCGACCCGAAGCACGCTGAAAGCAAGGATCAGCTGCACGAGAAGTTCCTCAAGCTGACCGCCATGCCCGCCTGATGGGATAATCGCCCGGTTTCCACCGCGCGAGGTATCCCATGCCGGTTCCCGCTTCCGTCTCCGACTACCGCCTGCTGGCGCAGAAGCGCCTGCCGCGCGCCTTCTTCGACTACATCGACGGCGGCGCCTACAGCGAGCTGACGCTCAATGCCAACCGCAACGACCTCGACGCGCTCAAGCTCCATCAGCGCGTCCTGCGCGGCGCGTCGAACATCGACACGTCCAGCACCGTGCTCGGCCAGAAACTGGCCCAGCCGGTGATCCTCGCCCCGATCGGGCTGGCCGGCCTCTACGCCCGCCGCGGCGAAGTGCAGGCGGCGCGCGCGGCGTCCGGCGCCGGCGTGCCGTTCTGCCTCAGCACGGTGTCCATCTGCTCCATCGAAGAAGTCAGTGCCGGCAGCACGGCGCCGTTCTGGTTCCAGCTCTACGTCATCCGCGACCGCGGCTACGCGAAGGAGCTGCTTGCCCGCGCCAAGGCCGCCGGCTGCACCACGCTGGTGTTCACCGTCGACCTGCCGGTGTTCGCCACGCGCTATCGCGATGTGCGCAACGGCATGACCGGCGGCGCCAGCCTGGTCGGCAGGCTGGCCAAGCTGTGGGATATCGTCCGCCACACGGACTGGCTGCTCGACGTGCCCATTGGCGGCAAACCGCTCACCTTCGGCAATCTCGCCCAGGCCGTGCCCTCGGCGCGCAGCCTGGAAGCCATGAAGGTCTGGGTCGATGCCCAGTTCGACCCGGGCGTCACCTGGCACGACATCGGCTGGGTGCGCGAACACTGGAAAGGGCCCATCGTCATCAAGGGGGTGCTCGACGCAGACGATGCACGCGCCGCCGCCGAGGTCGGTGCCAGCGCGGTGGTCGTTTCCAACCACGGCGGTCGGCAGCTCGACGGCGCGCCGTCATCCATCTCCGTGCTGCCGCGCGTCGTCGAGGCCGTCGGCGACAAACTGGAAGTCCTCATGGACGGCGGCATCCGCAGCGGCCAGGACGTCGCCAAGGCGCTGGCCCTGGGTGCGCGCGCCGTCATGCTCGGTCGCCCCTGGGCCTATGCCCTGGCGGCGCGCGGCGAGACTGGCGTGGCTGAGGTCCTCGGCATCCTCAAGCGCGAACTGGAAGTGACGATGACATTGCTCGGGGTGGAGCGCGTGGGCGATATCGGCGCGGACGCAATCGATCGCCAGTCGGGAAATTTGATTGCGATCAACTGATACAGCATTTATCATTAAGCATGTAAAACTGTATCTGTTATAGTTGTTCGTCAGCGAACGGCGACTTAATTATCAACAACAGCCGTGCGCCATGTCGTGACTCATCAAGGGGGGCAGTGCAGTGCAGAATCCATCAGTTTCCAACAGCGCGAGCCTGCTCGCGCAGGCTGCCTCGGCAGGACGCGACAGCCTGAACGACGCCGAGCTGCAGACCTTGCTTGGAGGACTGCAGATTGCCTTGGCGGACGGGGCAGCACCAGCGAGCGCGGCGGACATCCGCATCAGCCTGAACTGCACGCGCGAGTTCGGCATGGTCATTAGTGCCGGCCTGGGCGGCCTGGAGGCCGAATTGGACGAGGGTAATTTCCGCCGCGACCGCGCCTCCGTCTATGCCGCCGCCGAGCTGACCGATGCCGAAGATTTTCTTGGCCTCTTCAGGCGCACCCTGGCCTACCAGAGGCTTGCCGCCGTCGCTCGGCGCAACGGTTCGCCCTTGCCGGATGGACCGCTCAAGGCCTGCTTCGCGCGCCTGCTGGAACTGGCAAATGCGTTTGCGCCAGGCAAGGCCGATGCGCCTTGCGTGCTGCGCTCCCTTGAGTTGAATCCGGCGCAGGTCGGCGAGGGCGTGACGGTGCGCGCCGCGCAGTGCGAGATCGGCGCCGCCGAGACCGTCAGGCTGCCACGCCCGATCCAGAAAATCGACAAGCTGATCCACCCGAAGCGCATTGGCATCATCGGCGTATCCGGCAGCGGCATGAACTTCGGCCGCATCATCCTGCGCAACCTGATGGGCAGCGGCTACCCGAAGGAGCAATTGCTCGTCCTCAAGCCTGGCGAAACCGAGATCGACGGCGTGAAGTGCGTCGAGGGCCTCAAGGCGCTGGACAAGAAACTGGACATGCTCATCGTCGCCGTCGCCGCCAGTGCAGTATACGACCTGGTCGACGAGATCATCGCGAGTGATGCCGTGGAGGCCGTCATGCTGATTCCCGGCAGCCTCGGCGAGACGAAGAAAAGCCGCGAGCCGGCGGCGGCGCTGGCGCAGCGCATCAACGCCGCCCACGGCAACGCCGGCGGCGGCCCGATCTTCCTCGGCGCCAACTGCCTCGGCGTGGTGTCGCATCCGGGCGCCTACGATTCCTGGTTCATTCCGCTCGAGCGCCTGCCCAAGCCGCAGAAGAAGCCGCTGCGCAACTCCGTCATGCTGAGCCAGAGCGGCGCCTTCATGATCACGCGACTGTCGCAGAATCCCTGGCTCGACCCGGCCTACATGCTGGCGCTGGGCAACCAGACCGACCTCACCCACGGCGACATGCTCAGCTATTTTGCCGAGCTGCCGGGCATCGAGACCCTCGGCATCTACATCGAGGGCTTCAAGGACCTGGACGGCCTGCAGTTCGCCAAGGCAGTGCGCAAGGCCGTGCTCAACGGCAAGCAGATCGTCGTGTACAAGTCCGGCCGCACGGTGCCGGGGCAGGGCGGCGTCATGGGCCACACGGCTTCCATCGCCGGCGGCCTGACGCTGTTCGAATCCGTCGTGCGCCACGCTGGCGCCATCGTCGCCGAGGATTTCAACACCTTCGACGATCTCTTTTACATTGCCGGGAATCTGCAGCACAAGAAGATCGGCGGCGGGCGCCTTGGTGCCATCAGCGGTGCCGGTTTCGAGGCGGTTGGCATGGCCGACAACATCGAGTCCGACTCTTTCGCCATGACCATGGGCGAGATCGGGGAGGGCACGGTCAAGGCCGTGGAGGACATCCTCGTCGCCAAGAAGCTCGACCAGCTGGTCGAGGTGCGCAACCCGATCGACATCAATCCCGGCGCCGACGACGAGGCCCACCTGCAGATCACCGAAGCCTTTCTGCACGACCCCAACATCGACGTGGTGGTCGTCGGCCTCGATCCGACAGCGCCGTCAGTACGCGCACTGGTGGAGAGCAAACTGCGCCCCGGCCACGACATCAACGACCCGAAAAGCACGGTGCACCTGATGCCGCCGATGGTCGAACGCAACGACAAGCCGATCATCGGCATCGTCGACGGCGGCACGCTCTATGACGAGATGGCCGCCCGGCTGATGGACCAGGGCGCCTGCATCTTCCGCAACTGTGCGCGCGGCACCAGGGCGCTGGTGAGTTATGTGGAAGCGCGGTTGTACGCCGATTCACTGAAAAGCCGCCGTCCCGGCGGGACTAGTGCCAGCATTTGATTCTGTGGTACTGATTTTTAGTTTTTTCCCCTCTCCCCGCAAGCGGGCGAGGGGGTAAATCTTGACTGCGAGGAAACTGATATGAGCGACATGCTGAAGCCCGGCCTCACCGCCACCTGCCGAATCGACGTAGACACCGCCCGCACCATCGGCTTCATGGGCGAGGAATTGCGCGTGTATTCCACGCCGAGCCTGCTCTACGACGTCGAAGTGGCCTGCCGTGATTTGATTCTGCCGAACATCGGCGAAGGCAAGGATTCCGTTGGCACGCGCGTCGAGCTCGACCACGTTGGTGCCACGCTGCTTGGGATGTGGGTGGAGATCACCGTGACGCTGGCGGAAGTCAACGGTCCGGCCGTCACCTTCGAGTTCACCGCGCGCGATGCCGTCGAGGAAGTGGGTCGTGGCAAGCACAGCCGCTTCATCGTTGGGCTGGAGAAGACGGCGCAACGGCTGAAGGCCAAGCAGGCAAAGGCAGCGGGGGTCTGAATAACTGACGTCATCCCCGCTTTCGCGGGGATGACGGGTATCGCCAAACCTTGGCTGCAGCACTGCTGCTGCACCTTGCCGTCTGCCCCGATGAGCAATCCCGGCAGGTTTGACCCAGGTCAAACAGGCGCGATTGCAATCTGCTCAAAAATGATACAAAATGTACGTGAATACATTCATAATATGAATCATCAAATGGGCTGCCCGACTGTCCGGTGCGGATCCGGCGCGACAAGCAAGCCCATGCCCAGGGGCACGTAGCGACAGAGCGGGCTGGCCAAGGAGGAGTCATGAAGAGCATTGAATTCGGCATATTGGCCGGAATGCGTATCACGATGACCGGACGGGCCGCTTGATCATGGCCGCCGCCAAGAGCGTCAAGAAAGTCCCGCAGTACTGCTACCAGTGCGTGGCGGGCCCCGATCTATACACCGTCAAGGTCGAGGATGGCGTCGCCACCGAGATCGAGCCCAATTTTTCCGCCTGCGACGTCCATCCTGGCGCCGGCAAGTGCTGCGTCAAGGCCTTCGGCATCATCCAGAAGACCTACAGCCCGCACCGGCTCCTGCAGCCGATGAAACGCACCAATCCGAAGAAGGGGCGCAGCGAGGATCCCGGCTTCGCGCCGATCTCCTGGGACGAGGCCTTCGACATCATCGGCGCGAAGATGAAGGAAATCCGCGCCAGGGGTCTGCTCAACGAGCACGGCTATCCGCGCGCGGCGGCCAGTTTCGGCGGCGGCGGCATCCCAACCTATTACATGGGCACCTTCCCGGCCTTTCTCGCCGCATGGGGGCCGGTGGACTTCAGCTTCGGCAGCGGCCAGGGCGTGAGCTGCACGCACTCCGAGCACCTCTACGGCGAACTCTGGCATCGCGCCTTTACCGTCTGCCCCGATACTCCCAGCTGCAATTACGTGCTCTCCTTCGGCGCCAACATCGAGGCCTCGGGCGGCGTGGTTGGCGCCTGGCGCCATGGCGTGGCGCGCGAGCGCGGCATGAAGCGCATCCAGTTCGAGCCGCACCTGTCGGTCACCGGCGCCGCCTCGGCCGAGTGGGTGCCGATCAGGCCCAAGACCGACGCCGCCTTCCTCTTCGGGCTGGTCCACGTCCTGGTGTGCGAGATGCCGCGCGAAAAACTCGACGTGCCCTTCCTCAAGCAGCATACCGGCTCGCCCTACCTGATCGGCCCCAACGGCTTCTACCTGCGCGACCCGGCGACGCGGAAGCCGTTGCTGTGGGACCTGAAGCGCAATGCCGCGGTGCCTTTCGACACGCCCGACACCGACCCGGCCCTGGACGGCGCGTTTACCCTCGACGCCATCGAAGTCGGCGCTGACGAGGAGACGTGGACGCACCGGGGCATTAGCGCCGAAACCGCCTTCGGCAAGCTGGTTGCCCGCGTCAAGCCCTATACGCCCGAATGGGCGGAGAAGACCTGCGACGTCAGGGAAAGCACAGTGCGTCGCATCGCCGCCGAGTACATCGAGCACGCCCAGGTCGGCGCGACGGTCCAGATCGACGGTGAGACGCTGCCCTACCGGCCGGTGGCCATCCAGTTCGGCCGCACGGTGAACAACGGCTGGGGCGCCTACGAATGCTGCTGGGCGCGTACCCTCATGGCCTGTCTGATCGGCGGGCTGGAGGTGCCGGGCGGCACCCTCGGAACGACGGTGCGGCTGAACCGGCCGGCGACGACGCGGCAGGCGAGCGTCAAGATCAACGAAGACGGCTTCATGCATTACCCCATGAATCCGACCGACAAGGCGCACTGGTCGGCGAAGCCGAAAGTGCGCAATGCCCACGACACCATGGTGCCGCTGTCGGCGAACTCGCCCTGGAGCACGGCGCTCGGCCCCACCCACTTCTCCTGGATGTTCCAGAAAGAATCGCCGGAAAACTGGCCCAAGGTCACCGCGCCCGACATCTGGTTCTGCTATCGCACCAATCCTTCGATCTCCTTCTGGGACACCAGGGAACTCACCAAGCGCATCGCCGAATTCCCCTTCATCGTGGCGTTTGCCTACAACCACGACGAGACCAACCACATGGCGGATGTCCTGCTGCCCGAGCGCACCGACATCGAGAGCACGCAGCTGATCCGCATCGGCAACAGCAAGTTCATCGAGCAGTTCTGGGACCACGAGGGCTTCGCCCTGCGCCAGCCCGCGGTGAAGCCCGCGGGCGAGACGCGCGACTTTACCGACATCGCCACGGAGCTGGCGGTGCGGGCCGGCCTCCTCGAGCCCTACAACGAGGCCATCAACCGCGGCTCGGCCTGCGTGCGGCTGGCCGCCGAGAACTACGACTTCTCCCTCGATCCGAAACAGCGGCACGATGCCGAAACGATCTGGGACCGCACCTGCCGCGCCGCCAGCGCCGAACTGACCGAGGGCGGGGAGAGCGACGGGCTGGACTGGTACAAGGAGCACGGCCTGCGCACGCGGCCGATCTCGCGCCTGTCCTGGTATCTCTTCCCCGAGCTGAGAAAGCAGGGCATCCGCTTCGAGATGCCGTTCCAGGAGCGCCTCTATCGCGTCGGCGTCGAGCTGGGCAACCGCCTGCACGAGCAGGGCATCAAGTGGTGGGACGTGCAGCTCGAGGAGTACGGCGGGTTGCCGAAAGTCATGGATTTCCCAGGCATCTGGGAACAGGAGACCATCAAGCAGGGCGGCGCCGGCGCGCTGGAGCAGTATCCGTTCTGGCTCATCACCTCGCGCAGCATGCAATACGCCTGGGGCAGCAACGTCGGCGTCCAGCTGATGGACGAGGTCTCCGGCAGTGTGCGCGGCTCCAATGGCGTGCTCATCAACACCCAGGTCGCACAGGAGATGGGCATACAGGAAGGCGACATGGTCGAGGTGAGTTCCTACGTCGGCACGACACGCGGGCCTGCCGTGGTGTCGCAGGGCATCCGCAAGGACACCCTGCTGATGATGGGGCAGTTCGACCACTGGGCCACCCCCTACGCCAAGGATCTGAACAAGCCGAGCATGAACAGCCTGATCCCGATGTCGATGGCGCTCACCGACTCCACCGGCTCATCCGCCGACATCGTGCGCGTTGGCGTGAAGAAACTGGAGTCGGCGTTATGAGGCGACGGACTTTTTTGGGATATGTGGGAGCGGCCTACTGGCCGCGATCAGGGCGGTCAATATCGCGGCCCGTAGGCCGCTCCTACAGGGAGATCGTCTGATGGCCCGCTTCATCATGACCGTCGACCTGCGCCGCTGCATAGGCTGCCAGACCTGCACGGCGGCCTGCCGCCACGCCAACGCCACGCCGCCGGGCGTGCAGTGGCGCAAGGTGCTCGACATCGAAAGTGGTGAATTTCCCGACGTGCGCCGCAGCTTCGTGCCGGTCGGCTGCATGCACTGCGCCGATCCGCCCTGCATGCACGTCTGCCCGTCGACCGCCACCTACCAGCGCGATGACGGCATCGTCGGCATCGACTACGACCTGTGCATCGGCTGCGGCTACTGTGCCGTCGCCTGCCCCTACCAGGCGCGCTACATCGTGCACAAGGCCGAATACGCCTACAGCGAACGGGCGGGCGCGAATGAAACCGCACGCTTCGATCCGGCACGCATGTCGGTGGCGATGAAGTGCAATTTCTGCCAGGACCGCATCGATGCGGCCAAGGAGACGGGCCTGACGCCGGGCGTCGATCCCGAGGCGACGCCGGCCTGCGTCAATTCCTGCATCGCCGGCGTGCTGGCCTTCGGCGACCGTCAGGACCCGGACAGCAACGTCTCGCAACTGCTGGCCGAGAACCAGTTCTTCCGCATGCACGAAGAGCTTGGAACCGATCCCGGCTTCTACTACATCTTCGACAAGAAATGAAAAACGCTTCTGACGCAAAGAGCGCAAAGACGCCAAGGACGCAAAGAGATGCTTTATTGAGTGACTTCTTTGCGATCTTTGCGTCTTTGCGCCCTTTGCGTTGTGAGAGATTGGGGTTTTGATGAAAACGAACATACCACCGGGTCGCATCACCCCCTGGCACCAGACCAACTGGGACTGGCGCGCGGCCTGCAACTTCATCGGCGGCGGCACCGGCACCGGCCTGCTGTTCTTCGCCACGCTGGCAGCCAGTTCGACGGATGCTTACCGCATCATGTCCCTGGTTGCGCTGGCCTTTGTCGGCGGCGGGCTGATCTGCGTCTGGCTGGAGATCGGCAGGCCGCTGCGCGCCATCAACGTTTTTTTCCACCCGCAAACGTCGTGGATGACGCGCGAAGGCATTGTCGCCGTGCCGCTGTTCCTCTGCGCGCTGGCTGGCGTCTGGTTCGGCGGTGGCATCTTCGTCGGCATGGCGGCGCTGCTGGGCGTGGTCTTTCTCTACTGCCAGGGGCGCATCCTGCAGGCTTCCAAGGGCATTCCCGCCTGGCGCGATCCGAAGATCGTGCCGCTCATCCTCGCCACGGGCTTCACCGAGGGCGCCGGACTGGCCACGGTGCTGGCCGCCGTGCTGCCCGGGACCTCGCCGCGCTGGCTGGCCGGTGCGCTGCTGGGCGCCCTGATCCTGAGGCGCATTGCCTGGATGATGTACTTCAAATCGATCGAGAATAACGGCCTGCCGAAGATGGCAATGAACATCATGCGCCCCTTCGGCGCCAAGTTCGAGATGATCGGCCAGCTGGCGCCGGAGATCCTCATCGTCGCAGGCATCATCTACGGTGACGTGCTGTCGTTTTTCGCCGTGCTGGCGGGCCTGGTCGCCCTGGTGACGGGCTGGTGGCTTAAGTACACCATTGTCGCCCGCGCGGCCTACAATCAAGGGTATGCATTGCCTGTCCTGCCCGTACGCGGGCAGGGCGAAGTCAAGCCGGGCATCAAGCCGGGCTGGACGAAGTAGGTTGGCCTTCAGGCCGACTTCGGCGGTGGGGCAACGGCACGAGTCGGGCTGAAGCCCGACCTGCGGAGGAGAACGGGGATGGTCGAGATCAGAATTCATGGCCGCGGCGGCCAGGGTGCGGTGCTTGCGGGCGGCATTCTTGCCACGGCCATGGTGAATGAAGGCCACTATGTCGTCGCCGTGCCCTCCTTCGGCTTCGAGCGGCGCGGCGCGCCGGTGGCCAGCTTCCTGCGCATGGACACGAAAGAGATCCGGCAGATGACCAACATCTACCGGCCCGACTGCGTGTTGTGCATCGACCCCACGGTCGGGCGGGCGGTGAACGTCTTCGACGGCATGCGGGACAACGGCACCTGGCTGCAGACGACTTCCAAGCCGCTTGCCGAGCTGCAGGTACCCGACCAGGTCACCACCGTCGGCCTGTGCGACGCCGTCACCATCGCGCTGGACATCTTCAAGCGACCCATCACCAATACCCTGATGCTCGGCGCCTTCGCCAAAACCACCGGCCTGGTGTCGCTCGACTCCCTGCGCGCGGCGGTGGAGGACTCCGATTTCCGCGATGCCGGCCTCAAGCAGAACCTGCTGGCGCTGGAGCGCGGCTACAACGAGACGACGGTGCACAAGATTGAAAGACGGGAGGCGGCATGAGCATCAAGCAGCAGTCCTACCCGATGTTCGATTCCTCGCAGATCCCCGGCGACCTGTGCCCGATCGCCACGAAGATGAACCCCATGCTGCCGGGCGACTGGCGCAGCATGAAGCCGGTGGTCGACCGCGCCAAGTGCGTGAAGTGCGCCGTCTGCTGGCTCTACTGCCCGGTGCAGTGCGTCGTCGAGAAGGCCGCCTGGTTCGATTTCAACCTCGCTACCTGCAAGGGCTGCGGCATTTGCGCCACGGAATGCCCGCAGCGGGCCATCACGATGGTGGGGGAGGGGGCATGAGACACATGTCATTCCCCCCTTTGGAAAAGGGGGGTGAGGGGGGATTTATCAGCGGTGGCGAGTTGACGACGGCCGGAAAAAATCCCCCCCGGCCCCCCTTTTTTGACCGAAGGAAATCCCCGTGGGACAAAGGGGGGAGTGTTGGTTCATTCGCGGAGGTCAAGCATGTCCGCTGTCCTTAAACCCAAATCGAAAGCCATCGTCTGCGACGGCAACGAGGCCGCCGCCTGGGCGGTGACGCTGGCGCGCGTGGACATGGTGGCGGTGTACCCGATCACGCCGCAGTCCTCGCTGGTCGAATACCTCGCCAAGTTCGTCGCCGACGGCAAGCTCAACGCCGAGATCGTCGACGTCGAGGGCGAGCACTCGGTGCTCTCGGTGCTGCATGGCGGCGCGCTGGCCGGTGCCCGCACCTACACCGGCACCTGCGGCCCCGGCCTGGCCTTCATGTTCGAGCCCTATCTCCGCACGCCGGGACTGCGCATGCCGATGGTGATGTCCATCGTCACCCGCGACACGCTGACGCCGCAGAGCGTCTGGGGCGGCCACCAGGACGCCATGAGCGTGCGCGAGGTCGGCTGGATCCAGATGTACTGCGAGACCGTGCAGGAAGTGCTCGACACCACCATCATGGCCTACAAGGTCACCGAGCACCGCGACGTCATGCTGCCGGTCAACGTCTGCCATGACGGCAACTATCTTTCCTACGGCGCGACGCGCGTCGAGCTGCCGACGCAGGAGGAAGTCGATGCCTTCCTGCCGCCGCCCTCGGTCAACTGGCACGCCGCCCTAGATCCCGACCGGCCGATGGCCATCGACCCGCTCACCGGCGGCGCCGGCGGGCCGGGCCCGTCGATGTTCGTGCGCTACCGCAAGGGACAGTGCAGTGGCATGCAGAATGCCCTCGCCGCCATCGAGGCCGCCCACGAGGATTGGGCCCGCGTCGTCGGGCGCCGCCATGCGCCGCTGGTGGAAAGCTACCGCATGGACGATGCCGAGATCGCGCTGGTCACCCTCGGCTCCATGACCGGCGCCGGCAAGGATGCGGTGGACGAAGCGCGCAGCCGCGGCCAGCGCGTCGGCCTCGTCAAGGTCAAGACCTACCGCCCCTTCCCGGTGCAGGCCGTCGCCAGGGCGCTGAACGGCCTCAAGGCCGTCGGCGTGGTCGACCGCTCGGTGAGCTTCGGCTGGAACAGCGGCCCGCTCTTCCAGGACGTCATCGGCGCCCTGCAGTTCGCCGCGCAGCGCCCGGCCGCCATGAGCTTCATCGGCGGCCTGGCCGGCGCCGACATCACCACCGACCATTTCGGCCGCGTCATCGAGCGCACGCGGGCGCTGGCCAAGGACGGCCAGGTCGGCGAGACGGTGTGGTTGAACGAGAAGGATTGAGGGCGCCATGTAGGTCGGGCTTTAGCCCGACAACAATGGCCCAAGTCGGCCTGAAGGCCGACCTACAGATACGGAGTTAGCGATGCAAGAGACCCAATACCTCATCGTCGGCGCCAGCCACGCCGCGCTGTCCGCCCTCCAGGCCATCCGCATGCAGGACGCCGAGGGCAGCATCACCGTGGTGACGCGCGACGACGCCCTGCCGTACTCGCCCACCGTGCTGCCCTACGTGGTGTCCGGCCGCTTGGCGCCCGAGCGCGTGGCGCTGAAGGACGGCGCCTGGTTCGAGCAGAACAAGGTCGGCTTCATCCGCGGCGCCGCCGTGACGGCGGTCGATGCCGCCGCGAAGCGCGCGAAACTCTCCAGCGGCGAGGAGATCGCCTACGCCAAGCTGCTGCTCGCCACCGGTGCGGCGCCGCTTCTGCCGCCGATTTCCGGCCTGAAGGATGTCAGGTTCCATGTCCTGCGCACGCTCGACGATGCCGTCGGCCTGCACGCGGCCCTGCCGCAGACGAAGCAGGCCGTCGTGCTCGGCGCCGGGCTGGTCGGCATGCACGCCGCGGAGAACCTCGCCAAGGCCGGCGCCCAGGTCACCGTGGTGGAGATGCAGCCGCGCGTCCTCGCCGGCTATTTCGATGCCGAAGCTTCCGCGATCATCGAGGCCGCCTTCGCCGCCAAGGGCATCAAGCTCATGCTCGGCGCAAAAGTCAGTCGCTGCGACACGGCGGGCAAGGCCGTTCGCGTCACGACGGACGGCGGCGCGACGCTCGATGCCGACCTGCTGCTGGTGGCTGCCGGCGTGGCGCCGGTGACCGACTACCTTGCCGGCTCCGGCGTGGACATCGACCGCGGCATCCTCGTCGACGACAGCATGCGCAGCAGCGTGGACGGCATCTGGGCCGCCGGGGACGTCGCCCAGGCGAAGGGCTTCTACGACGGCAAAAAGACGCTCAACGGCATCCTTCCCGAGGCCGTCGAACAGGGCAGGATCGCCGGCATGGCCATGGCCGGCGACCCGGCCGCCAAGCCCTACCCGGGCGGCGTGCCGCTCAACACCTACACCTTCTTCGGCCAGCAGGCGGTTTCCGTCGGCAGCCAGGAGGTGGACAAAATCGGCGGCGAAGTGGTGCGCAAGGAAGCCGACGCGAAGCATTACCTGAAGATCGTCATGCAGGACAACCGATTGACCGGCATCTTCGGCATCAACGTGCCCTTCGACCCGGGCGTGATGTGGGAGCTGATCCTGCGCCGCATCGATCTCTCGTCCGTGCGCGAAGCCTTTATCGCCGACCCGCAGAAAACCGCGCGCGGCATCATGTCGCGCACCTGGAGGTAATCATGGGCGCCTACAACACCATCGCCTTCAAACCGGAGCTCTGCGACGGCTGCAATGCCTGCATGACGGCCTGCGCCACGGCCAAGAACGGCGCGCCGGACATCATCAACTCGCGCATCCAGATCGTCGCCGACGGCGGCTCGTTCGAACTGGCGATGTGCCGCCAGTGCGGCGACCCGAAATGCGTTTCCAACTGCCCGGCGGCAGCGCTGGCCAAGGACGACGCCAATGGCGTCATCGACTGGGACGGCACGAAGTGCGTGAACTGCCTGCTGTGCACCGTCGGCTGCGCCTACGGCGGCATTGTGCACAACGCCGCGGCCGGCCATGTCGTCAAGTGCGATACCTGCGGCGGCGACCCGATCTGCGTCAAGGCCTGTCAAGAGATACACAAAGGCGGCGGTGCGCTGAAGTACCTCACCACCGCCAACATCTACAACGAGGTCGGCGACCTGGAAGACCTCTTCGTGCCGGGACTGGCCGGCTGCCAGGGCTGCAACACCGAGCTGATCATGCGCCACGCCCTGCGCCGCATCGGCCCCGACACCGTGCTCGCCACGCCGCCCGGCTGCATCCCCGGCATGGGATCGGTCGGCTACAACGGGCTGACCGGCACCAAGGTGCCGGTGTTCCACCCGCTGCTCACCAACACCGCCTCCATGCTCACTGGCGTCAAGCGCCACTACAAGCGCCAGGGCCGCGAGGTGAATGCCGTGGCGCTGGCCGGCGACGGCGGCGCCTCCGACGTCGGCTTCCAGTCGCTCTCCGGCGCGGCCGAGCGGGGCGAGCAGATCCTCTTCATCTGCGTGGACAACGAGGGCTACATGAACACCGGCATGCAGCGCTCAAGTTGCACGCCCTTCGGCGCGTGGACCTCGACCACGCCGGTCGGCGAGCGCGGCCACGGCAAGACGCAGGACGCCAAGAACATGCCCCTGCTGATGATGATGCACAACTGCGAGTACGTCGCCACGGCCTCCACCGCCTTCATGGAAGACCTCTACGACAAGCTCGACAAGGCCATCGCCGCCTCCAAGCGCGGCTTCGCCTACCTGCACATCTACTCGCCGTGCACCACTGGCTGGCGCTTCCCTTCGCAGGAGAACATCGAGGTGGCGCGCAAGGCCGTCGAGACGAACTTCGTCATGCTGTGGGAGTTCAATCCGCGCGACGGCCTGCGCCTGTCGCGCCCGCTCGACGACGCGCTGCCGATCGACGCCTACCTCGAAGCCCTCGGCAAGTACCGCCACCTCGAACCCGAGCAGGTCGCGCACATCGAAAGCACGGTGGCGAAGAACGCCGGCTTCATCAAGAGCCTCGCCGAAGGCCGCCACCCGGCCATGGCGCAGGCCATGTCCGGTCGGGCATAATTGCAGCACCCTCACCCCCAACCCCTCTCCCTCAGGCGGGAGAGGGGAGCGGGGTGAGTCGCTTCGCGACTTAACTAGAACGGAGCGGTTCCGGTACGCCGGGCCGCCGACAGAGAGACTTTATGGAACGATCCTTCAAGGCGGAAGTCGCCAGGCTGCGGCTGGGCGCCGGAAATACCTTCAACGGCGAGGGCATCCTCGCCGTCACCAAGGCGCTGCTGCAGAGCGGCGTCTCCTACGTCGGCGGCTACCAGGGCGCGCCGGTGTCGCACCTCATGGACGTGCTGGCCGATGCGCGCGAGCTGCTCGACGAACTCGGCGTGCACTTCGAGTCCTGCGCCAACGAGGCCGGCGCCGCCGCCATGCTCGGCGCCTCCATCAACTATCCGCTGCGCGGCGCCGCGACGTGGAAATCGGTGGTCGGCACCAACGTCGCTTCGGATGCGCTCTCCAACCTCTCCTCGGCCGGCGTCGTCGGCGGCGCGCTGATCGTCATCGGCGAGGACTACGGCGAGGGCGCCTCCATCATCCAGGAGCGCAGCCACGCCTTCGCGCAGAAGTCGCAGATCTGGCTGCTCGACCCGCGGCCGAACCTGCCCTCCATCGTGCGCATGGTGGAGAAGGGCTTCGAACTGTCGGAAGCCAGCAACACGCCGGTGATGCTGGAGCTGCGCATCCGCGCCTGCCACGTCACGGGCAGCTTCGAGACGAAGGACAACGTCCGTGCGAAGTTTTCCCGCCTCAATCCGATCACGCAGCCGGTGTTCAACCTTGAGCGCATCCCGCTGCCGCCGCACAACTATACGCAGGAGAAGCTCAAGATCGACGTGCGTCTGCCCGAGGCGCTGAAGTTCATCAAGCGCGAACAGCTCAACGAAGTCTTCGCCGGCGACCTGCGCCAGGTCGGCATCGTCCTGCAGGGCGGCATGTACAACACGACGATCCGCGCCCTGCAGCAGCTCGGCCTCGCCGACCCCTACGGCGAATCGCGCATCCCGCTCTACGTGCTCAACGTCACCTACCCGCTGGTGCCTGAAGAGATCACCCGCTTCTGCTCCGGCAAGCGCGCCGTGCTGGTGGTGGAGGAGGGCCAGCCCGCCCACCTCGAGGAGGCCATCAATTCGATCCTGCGCCGCGCCGACATCAACGACCCTCACGTCATCGGCAAGGACGTGCTGCCGGTGGCCGGCGAGTACACCGGCGAGGTGGTGTTGAATGGCGTCGCCGTGTTCCTGGGACTGACTTTGCCCGACGGCGTCGACATCAAGGCTGTCGAAGCGGTGCGCGAAGGTGTTGCGCAGGCGAAGACCCGCGCCGCCGAGCTGCTCGGCGCGCCGGTGCCGACGCGCCCGCCCGGCTTCTGCATCGGCTGCCCGGAGCGGCCGGTGTTCACCGCGCTGAAGCTCATCGAGCGTGAGCTCGGCGGCATCCACATCAGCTCCGACATCGGCTGCCATACCTTCTCCACGCTGGAGCCGTTCAACCTCGGCAACACCGTGCTCGGCTACGGCCTCTCGCTGGCGGCGGCCTCCGCCATGGGGCCGAACTTCGGCAAGCGCATCATCACCGTCATGGGCGACGGCGGCTTCTGGCACCAGGGCCTCACCACCGGCGTCGCCAACGCGGTCTTCCGCAACGACGACGGCGTGCTGGTCATCATGCAGAACGGCTACACCTCCGCCACCGGCACGCAGAACATCGCCTCCTCGCCCGACCTTTCTCCCGCCGAGGGCAGCCGCATCAGCATCGAGTCCACCCTGCGCGGCCTTGGTGTGAAGTGGCTGGAGCGCGTGCCCAACTACCAGGTTTCCGATGTCGCCGATGCCCTGCGCCGCGCCATGACCACGGAAGAGCTGGGCCTCAAGATCATCATCGCCGACGGCGAGTGCATGCTCGAGCGCACGCGCCGCGAGCGGCCCATCAAGGCGCAGCAGCTCGCCGCGGGCGAACGCGTCGTGCGCACGCGCTTCGGCATCGACGACGACGTGTGCACCGGCGACCGTGCCTGCCTCCGCCTCTCCGGCTGCCCCTCGCTCACCATCAAGGATTCCCCGGACCCGCTGCGCGCCGAGCCGGTCACCACCATCAACAGCGGCTGCGTCGGCTGCGGCCTGTGCGGCGAGGCGGCCCACGCCGCCGCCCTGTGCCCGAGCTTCCACCGCATCGAGGTGATCCAGAACCCGAATGGATGGGACCGTTTCATGGATCGTTTGCGCCAGACGGTGATCGGCGCGCTTGCCGGTGTAGGAGCGGCCTACCGGCCGCGAATCCAGCCTTCGGGAAATCGCGGCGAGTACGCCGCTCCTACAGGAGGGGAGGCGCGATGACCCGCCCCATCACCATCCTCGTCGCCGCCCTCGGCGGCGAAGGCGGCGGCGTGCTCGCCGACTGGCTCATCGAGGCCGCTCTGCACGAGGGCTTCCCGGCGCAGAAGACCTCCATCCCCGGCGTCTCGCAGCGCACCGGCGCCACCACCTACTACGTCGAGATCTTCCCCGAGAAAGGCGCGCGGCCGCCGGTGATGGCCCTGGTGCCCAGCCCCGGCGGCATCGACCTGATGGCCGCCTCCGAGCTGGTCGAGGCCGGCCGCGCCATGCAGAACGCCTTCATCACCGCCGAACGCACGACGCTGGTGGCCTCCACCCACCGCATCTACGCCACCTCGGAAAAGATGCTGCCGACCGACGGACGCTACGACGCGCAGAAAATCATGGAGGCCGCGCCGAAGGTGGCGCAGAAGGCCGTCCTCTTCGACATGTCGCGCCTCGCGCAGAAAGCCGGCACGGTGATCAACGCCGTGCTCTTCGGCGCCATGGCCGGCAGCGGCGCGCTGCCGCTCTCTCGCGCAGCCTGCGAAGCCGCCATCCGCGGCGCGGGCAGGGGCGCGGAAGCCAGCCTGAGCGGGTTTGCGGCCGGCTATGCTGCCGCCTCAACCCCCTTTGCAAAAGGGGGTGGCGAGCAAAGCGAGCCGGGGGATTTGACGGCCGCTAAATCCCCCCCGGCCCCCCTTTTGCAAAGGGGGGAGACGGCCCCCCATCCCCCGGCCCCCCTTTTGCAAAGAGGGGAGCAATCCGACCGCATCCGCCGCGAATTCCCCATCCCGCTGCGCACGCTGCTCGATGAGGCCGTCGCACGCCTCACCGACTACCAGGACCCGGCCTACGCCGCCCTCTACCTCGACCGCGTGCGCGGCGTGCTCGCCGTCGACCGCGAGGCGGGCGGCGAGCCCGGCGGCTGGAAGCTCACCAAGGAAGCGGCGCGCCTGCTCGCCCTGTGGATGAGCTACGAGGACACCATCCGCGTCGCCGACCTGAAGACCCGCGCCAGCCGCTTCGCCCGCGTGCGCAAGGAAGCCGCGGCGAAGGACGGCCAGATCGTCGTCGTCA
>Ga0208244_100404_pt1 | contig 44888 bp, 36 predicted proteins | sample SubbioCR12Aug_5A_FD_184828 | JGI IMG/M metagenome (GOLD analysis project Ga0208244, IMG submission 184828) | Serpentinite rock and fluid subsurface biosphere microbial communities from McLaughlin Reserve, California, USA - CR12Aug_5A (SPAdes) | ecosystem: Environmental > Terrestrial > Deep... | reverse complement strand
ACCTGTATGCCGGCGCTGCTTCTGACAACAACGCTTTCCTGTTCTTTGAAGGCGCCTGGACTGTCCTGCAGCCCAAGATTGCTGACGGCACATTCGTCATCAAGAACTCCAGCGAAGCGATTGCCTTGGCCGACAAAGCCACCCTGACCCGCGACGAGCTGGCCAAGATTATCGGCCAAGTCACCACCAACTGGGACTTCAACACTGCCAAAGGCCTGGCTGAAGCCAACCTGACCGTAGCGACCGCTGCCGATAAGGGCAACGTCTTCATCCTCGCCCCGAACGATGGTACCGCCCGCGCGATTGCCGATACTTTCGGCGCTGACAGCGACGTGACCTCCTTTATTGTGACCGGTCAGGATGCCGAAAAAGCCTCCGTCCAGTACATCATCGACGGCAAGCAGTCCATGACCGTGCTCAAGGATGTCCGCACCCTGGTAGCCGACGCCATCAACACCGCGGTGGCCTATCTGCAGGGTCAGACTCCTCCGCAGACCAACAGCTACAACAATGGTTCTGTGGACGTTCCTGCCAAGCCGTCGGAAGTCGTGACGGTTGACAAAGACAACGTCGTTCAAGCCGTGATTGACTCCGGTTACTGGCCCGCCAGTGACTTCACCGGCCTGCCCTAAACCTTAACAGTTCTATAACAGGAATAGTGATGGATGCAATTCCATCACTATTCCTGTATAATTCCAGTATACTGAAACCGCACTCTTGAGCCGGAGAAACACATGGAAACACCTTTGCTGGAAATGAAGAATATCACCAAAGAATTTCCGGGTGTTAAAGCCTTGGATAACGTCAGTTTCCAGGTCAGGGCCGGGGAAATTCATTGCCTGGTTGGTGAAAACGGGGCCGGGAAATCTACGCTCATGAAAGTGTTGAGCGGCGTTTATCCGTATGGCGATTACGCAGGTGAAATTCTTCTGGAAGGGGAAACGCAGCAATTTACCCAAATCAGGGATAGTGAAAAAGCCGGTATTGCTGTCATTTATCAGGAACTGGCCCTTGTGTCAGAAATGACTGTGTATGAGAACATTTTCCTCGGGCATGAGATTTCGAGCGCCATGCAGGTGGTGGATTGGAACGAAACTGTCCAGCGCGCCGGGGATATGCTGCAAAAAGTTAAACTAAAACTCAACCCCGAACTGAAAGTGAAAGACCTGGGTGTCGGCCAGCAGCAACTGGTCGAAATTGCAAAAGCCCTCAGCCGGGATGTCAAAATCCTGATTTTGGACGAACCGACAGCGGCCCTCAACGAAGACGACAGCGCCAACCTGCTCAACCTGCTGCGCGACCTGAAAGAGCAGGGCGTGACCTGTATTTTGATTTCCCATAAGTTAAAAGAAGTTATTCAAATTGCCGATACCGTCACCGTCCTGCGCGACGGCAAGACGATTTGCACGCTTGACGCCCGTAGGGGTGATGTTTCTGAGGCTGTACTTATCAAGCACATGGTGGGGCGCGAAATTGACAATATTTATCCGCGCCGTGAGCGCACCGTCTCTGACGAGGTTGTGCTCGAAGTGCGTGATTGGAACGCCTACGACCCGAACCTGGGGCGTAGCATCTTGAAGAATGTCAGCATCAACTTGAAACGAGGGGAAATTGTGGGCCTGGCTGGTTTGATGGGCTCCGGGCGCACTGAACTGGCCCTGAGCATTTTCGGCAACCCCGGCGGCTATCATTTGAATGGTGAACTGTACCTGAAAGGCGAGCAGAAAAACTTCAAACGCCCGCAGGATGCCATCAAAGCCGGTATGGCCTATGTGACCGAAGACCGCAAAGGCGACGGACTCATCCTGATTCAGGATGTGAAGCAAAACATCACCCTGGCAAACTTGCAGGAAATTGCCAACAACGGCGTGGTCGATGAGAACGCCGAAATCAAGGTTGCCAACGATTACCGCGAATCGCTTAACATCAAGACGCCCTCGGTCGAACAAAAAGTATCCAACCTGAGCGGCGGCAACCAGCAGAAGGTTTGTCTGGGCAAGTGGCTGTTTGTCAAACCCGATGTTCTGATTTTGGACGAACCGACCCGCGGAATCGACGTAGGCGCAAAATTTGAAATCTACACCATTATGACCCGTCTGGTGCAGCAAGGCATGAGCATTATCATGATTTCTTCTGAACTGCCCGAAATCCTGGGCATGAGTGACCGGGTTTACATCGTATCATCCGGCAGAATCAGCGGCGAATTGCCAATCGAAGAAGCCACGCAAGAAAAAATTATGCACATGGCAACGAACTGAGGAGGCGCAATGTCATTCGTCCAGAACGTCCAGAAAGTCTTGAAACAAAACATCCGCGAATATGGCATGTACATTGCCCTATTCGTCATCATGGCAATTTTTGCATTTACCACCAACGGCGTTTTCATCAACTCACGTAATATCAGCAACCTGTTCAATCAGACCGGCTACATCGCCGTGCTGGCGGTCGGCATGACCCTGGTTATTGTCATCCGCCACATCGACCTTTCGGTTGGCTTCCTGGCTGGTTTCCTCGGGGCGGTGGCGGCCATTGCGCTGGTCTTCTGGAAACTACCCATCTGGGTGGTCATCCCGATGGTGCTGGCCCTGGGCGTGGTAGGCGGACTTATAACGGCCTTTCCGGTTGCCCAATTAAAAATCCCCTCCTTTGTGGCTTCGCTGGCAGGCTGGCTCATCTATCGCGGCGCGTTGGTTCTGGTGACTGCCGGGACTGGCACCATCATTGTCCCCGATGCGGCCTTCAACGCAATCGGCAACGGCTACATCCCCGACTTTCCTGACCTCGGCTTCCTGCCCGGTGTTCACAAGTTGACCCTGCTGCTGGGCCTGGTTGCGATTGTGTTCTTTGTTTTTAGCGAAATCAACAGCCGGCGAAAGAAACAGGCTTACAACTTTGAAGTCCTGCCGCTGGAAATCTTCATCATCAAACTCAATTTCATTGCCATCCTGATTGGCCTGATTACCTGGGTGCTGGCCGGTTACAACGGCATCTCATGGACGGTGGTTATCGTGCTGGTAGTGGTCGCCATTTATCACTTTGTCACCACCCAAATGGTGCTTGGCCGCCACATTTACGCAATCGGCGGCAACCCCGAAGCGGCTGAGTTGAGCGGCATTAACGTCAAAAAGATGATTTTCGTCGTTTTTGGCTCGATGGGCATGCTCTCGGCGCTTTCGGGCATTTTGTTCACCTCGCGCCTGCAATCGGCCACCACCACAGCCGGGACTCTGTTCGAACTCGACGCTATTGCGGCGGCTTATGTCGGCGGCGTTTCGGCGGCGGGCGGCGTTGGTAAAGTGACTGGCTCCATCATTGGCGCGCTGGTGATGATGTCGTTGACCAACGGCATGAACCTGATGAGCATCGACATTTCGCTGCAATACATTGTGCGCGGCGCGGTGCTGGCGGCAGCGGTTATCTTCGACGTCACCACCCGTAATCGCAGCAAGTAAACCCTGCTTTCAAAATGAATCGCCCTCCGACCGGAGGGCGATTTTGTTTTAAGACTACCTTTGTGGCGCGGGTTTTTAAACAGCAAAGAGCGCAAAGATTTTTAGCAGGATTTTCTTCGCGCTCTTTGCGTTCTTGACGGTAAAAAGGGTCTAAAACCCAAACAAAAACACCAGGTCATTGACGTTGGTGCCGCTTGGGCCGGGGCGCAGGTTGTCGCCCAGCGCGGCGAAGAAGCGATAGGAATCGTTGCGGTGCAGGAAGTCGTCCGGGTCAAGCCCCAGCGTGCGGGCGCGTTGCAGGCTCTCTCCGCTGGTCACCGCCCCGGCGGCGTCTGTCGGGCCGTCCTCGCCGTCGGTTGCCAGCGCCACCAGCAGCACACCTTCCAACCCGGCCAGTTCGGCCACCGCAGCCAGGGCCAGTTCCTGGTTGCGCCCGCCCAGGCCGTCGCCACGAATTGAAACCGTCGTTTCGCCGCCCGCCGCCAGGCAAATGGGACGCCGCAAAGGTTCGAAGAAAAAGGCGCACAGGGCTTTCGCCACTTCGCGAGCTTCTCCCTGCCAGGCATCACCCAGGAATTCGGGATGAAAGCCCTCGGCCTGCGCCTGGCGGAGGGCGGCTTGCGCTGCCAGGGCGTTGCTGCCGACGATGAAGTTTTCGACTCGCGCGAACAACCCGTCGCCTGGTTTTGGGGTTTCAGGGGCATTTTCCAGCGCCCTGAGAATTGCCGCCGGGACTTTTCCCATTAAATCGTATTTTGCCAGCACCCCCAGCGCTTCGGCTTTGGTGCCTGGGTCGGGCGCGGTCGGGCCCGAAGCGATGGCTTCCAGCGGGTTGCCGACCACGTCCGACAGGATGTAACTGATCACCCGGGCTGGGAAGGCTGCCTTTGCCAGCCCGCCGCCCTTGACCTGGTCAAGATGACGGCGCAGGAGGTTGATTTCGTCCACCCGCGCGCCGCAGGCCAGCAGGGAACGGGTCAGGGCTTGCAGGTTGTCAAGTTCCAGGCCGGGCAGCGGGGCGGTCATCAGCGCCGAGCCGCCGCCGGAGACAAGGCAGACCAGCAGGTCGTTTTCTTTGAGTCCGCCTGCCAGTTCGAGGGCGCGCTGCCCGGCCCGCAGGCTGTCCGTGTTGGGGACGGGATGCCCGCCGGGGATGACCTCGAACCCCGCCGGGGCGTGGACGGGGGCCCGTTTCGGAATCAGCAACCCACGGTGGGGGCGTTCTGCGAGCGAAGCGCCCAGGGTTGCGCACATGGCCGGGGCGGCCTTCCCAACCCCGAGCACGAGAATCTCCCCATCTCCCTGATTCAGAACTTCATCCAGTTTTGGATAGCGGAGTTGGGTCGGGTCGACGGCCCGCATGGCCGCCGTCAATATGCGCGTAACCGCTGCGCCGCGTGGGTGGGCGCGCAGGCTTGTGGTGAGAAAATCGTCGGGCTGCATGATTTTTATGCTACCATACTTGGTAAAATCAGCTCAAGGAGAAAGATATGCCCAAACCAAAAGTATTTGTGACCCGCATCATCCGCGACAAAGGGCTTGACCTGGTCAGGGATTTTTGCGAAGCCGAGGTTTGGCCTGGCGATTTGCCGCCAAGCCGCGAAGCGATGCTCGAAAAAGTGCGCGGCGTGGACGGCTTGCTGTGCATGTTGAGCGACCGGGTGGATGCCGAAGTGCTGGAGGCTGCCGGGCCGGGCTTGAAGGTGGTCAGCACGTATGCGGTTGGGTTCGATAATATTGACGTTGCTGCGGCGACGGCGCGGAAAATTCCGGTTGGGAATACGCCCGGCGTGCTGACCGAGGCGACCGCCGATTTTGCCTTTGCCCTGTTGATGGCCGCCGCCCGGCGCGTCACTGAAGCCGAGCGTTCCCTGCGGGCAGGCAAGTGGCAGACCTGGCAGCCATCAGGCTTACTGGGGGTGGATTTTGTCGGCGCGACCCTGGGGCTGGTGGGGTTCGGGCGCATCGGCCAGGCGGTTGCGCGGCGCGCCTCTGGTTTTGGAATGCGTGTAATCTATTTTAGCCCGACCACGCCGCCCAACCCGTCCCTGGCGGCAACCCCGGTCGAGAGCCTGGATGCGCTCCTGGCGCAATCCGATTTTGTTTCGCTGCATACCCCGCTGACGCCCCAAACCCGCCAGATGGTCAACGCCGATTTTCTCTCGAAGATGAAGCCCAACGCTGTGCTGGTCAACACTGCCCGCGGCGGGGTGCTCGACCAATCCGCGCTTTATGATGCCCTGAAAAACAAACGCATTTTTGCCGCCGCGCTGGATGTGACCGACCCCGAGCCGTTGCCGCTCGACAGCCCATTGTTAACGCTGGAAAATTGCCTGATTGCCCCGCACATCGCCAGCGCCAGCCAGAAAACCCGCGACGATATGGCCGTGCTGGCCGCCGAAAACCTGATTGCCGGGCTGAAAGGGGAGCGCCTTCCACATTGCGTCAACCCGCAGGTGTATGCAGGCTAATTACAAAAATATCTATTGAAAACCTGCCAGTCATATGCTATAATTTACTAAAATTTAGTAAATTATTCTTGCGCACCCGGCCATCAAGGAGTGACAATGACCACCTGGTACGGCTTCAACTTCCAATGGATGTTTATCTGGCAGCCTGGTCAGCCTCCTGCGCCGGTGGATGAGCCTGCTCTCGACTTCCTGGTGGAATTTGGTTTCAACTTTGTGCGCGTCCCCACCGATTACCGATTCTGGACAACCGACTTCGACTACTACCACCCCGATGAGCGGGTTTTTGGGCATATCGACAGCTATCTGTCCGCTTGTCGACAGCGCGGACTGCACTTCAGCCTGAACTCGCACCGCGCGCCGGGCTATTGCATTAACCAGAACGACCTCGAAAAGCACAACCTATGGCTGGACATCGAAGCCCAGGACGCGTTTGTCTTCCTGTGGGAAACCTTCGCCCGGCGTTATAAAGGCGTCCCGGCCAGCGACCTGAGTTTCGACCTGGTCAACGAGCCCGCCAATGTCGGCCAATACGGCCTGACGCGCGAAAACCACGCCGCGCTCATTCGGCGGGTGGTGGCGGCCATCCGCGCCATCGACTCGTCCCGCCCGGTTGTGATTGACGGCTTGGGCGGCGGACACCTGTCCATGCCCGACCTGGCCGACCTGGGCGTCATCCACAGCGGACGCGGCTACCAGCCCATGCCGGTCAGCCATCATCGCGCCGAGTGGTGGGACGGTCACGCCAGCGCGCCTGCCCCGGTCTATCCCGGCGTCTTATGGGAAGGTCACACCTGGGACAAAGATACCCTGCGCGCTTTTTACCAGCCCTGGCGCGATGTGCAGGCCATGGGGGTTGACGTCCACATTGGTGAGTTTGGTTGTTACAACCAGACTCCCAACCAGATAGCTCTGCGCTGGTTCCATGACCTGTTTGCAATTTACAAGGAATTTGGCTGGGGCTATGGCTTGTGGGAATTCAACGGCCCCTTTGGCATTGCCGGGCATGGCCGCCCTGGCGCAAAATATGAAACCCTGCACGGTTTCCAGGTCGACCGCGCCCTGCTCGACCTGATGCTCGAAAGCCGCGTTTCCTAAGAAGGAGTGCCCATGCCCACAATGCCTTATTTCTACGAAAAAATTGAGCGTGAACTGACCGGCAACATCCTGCCATTCTGGCTGAATCACACCGTCGACCGCGAAAACGGCGGCTTTTACGGCGCGTTGACCAACGACCTAAAGGTTTGCAACGAGGTCGAGCGTTCTGCCGTGCTGTGCGCCCGCATTTTGTGGACATTTTCAGCCGCCCACCAGCGCTACCCGCGCCCCGAATACCTTGAAATGGCGCGCCACGCTTACGACTACCTGCTCGGCACATTTCAGGACAGCCAGCACGGCGGTTTTTACTGGTCGGTAGACAAAACCGGCCAGCCGGTGAATGACCGCAAACAAACCTATGCCCAGGCATTCGCAATTTACGGCTTATCCGAATATTATGCTGCCACTGACGACCCTGAAAGTCTCGAAATCGCCAAAAAGACCTTCCACCTGCTCGAAGGACATGCCTCCGACCCACAACATGGCGGTTACATCGAAGCCTGTTCCCGCGACTGGGGCCGCCTCGACGACATGCGCCTCAGCCCCCGTGAGCCGAACTGCCCCAAGAGCATGAACACCCTCTTGCACGTCATGGAAGCCTACACCCGCCTTTACCGCCTCTGGCCCGACCCCGCCCTGCGCCAATCCCTGCGCAGCCTGCTCCAGGTCATCGACAAGCATGTCATTGACCACGAGCGCGGCGCCTTCCATCTCTTTTTCGAGCACGACTGGCGGGTTGTTTCAGATGAAATCTCATACGGTCACGATATCGAGGGCAGTTGGCTGCTGCTCGAGGCTGCCGAGGCCCTGGGGGATGAACCGCTGCGCACCCACCTTCGCCTGGCCGCCGTTAAAATGGCGCATACTGTCTACCGCGAAGGCCGCGACAGCGACGGTGCTATCCTGTTCGCTGCCGGCCCCTCCGGCCTGACCGATAGCGATAAGCACTGGTGGCCGCAAGCCGAGGCCCTGGTTGGCTTTTTCAACGCCTACAAACTCTCAGGCGATATGCGCTTTCTGGGGGCTGTGCGCCAACTCTGGCAAGTGATACAGGAAAAATTCGTTGACCGTCAGCACGGCGAGTGGTATAAAATTCTCAATCGGGACAGCGAACCGCGTCTCAACCACCTCAAGACCGGGCCGTGGGAATGCCCCTATCACCATGCCCGCGCCTGTCTCGAACTTCTCAAGCGGCTGGACTAAATGACCTCGAAATCTTTGCAAAAAGTTAAACTTGCCGATATTGCCCGCTCTGCCGGGGTCTCCGTTTCGGCGGTTTCACTGGCCCTGCGCCAGAAACCCGGCCTGCCTTCCGAAACCCGTCAGCGCATCCTCGAAGCTGCCGACAGCCTGGGGTATCGTCGCAAAGTTAACCCGGACAGCAATCGTCCTGTTGCCAAATTGCGCACCGTGGGGCTGGTCGTCAAATCGGACCCCGACCTGCCGCCGCAGGCCAACCCCTTCTACTCTTACATCATTGCCGGCATCGAAGAAACCTGCCGCCGCAAGCGCATCAACCTGCTTTATGCCGCCATGCCGGTTGATGAGCACAACCTGCCACTAGAACTGCCTTCCCTGTTGACCGACAGTGCCGCCGACGGCATCCTGTTGGTGGGCGCATTTGTCAACCGCGCCCTGAGCGATATCCTCAAGCAGGCCACCCGTCCGCTGGTGCTGGTGGATGCCTACTCCGAGTTTGGCAATTACGACTCGGTGGTGTCGGACAACCTGTTTTCGGCCCGCCAGGCCGTTTTGCACCTCATCGAGCGCGGACATCGGCATATCGGCATCCTGGGCGGCGCGCCGGATGCTTACCCCAGCATTGTCGAACGGGTGCGCGGGTATGAACAGGCCATCCGCGACCACCGCCTGGCCTTTTACTACATCGATTGCGATTACGACCGGCTGTCAGCCTACCAGGCGACCACCGCCGCCCTGCAGAAATTCCCGCAACTGACGGCCATTTTCGGCTGCAACGACGAACTGACCCTCGGCGCGATGAGCGCCGCCCGCGACCTGGGCAAACAGATTCCCGAAGAACTCTCCTTTGTCGGCTTTGACGATATCGAACAGACTGCCCGCGCCATTCCGCCGCTGACCACCATGCGGGTCGACAAGCGCGGCATGGGGCGCATCGCCGTCCAGTTGCTCAACGACCGCATCGAATATCCCGACTCAACGCCCATTACCGCCGCTCTGCACGCCCGCCTGGTCGAGCGCGATTCAGTCGCCATGCCGTCTGGCGACTGACAGGTTTTGTCCAAGTGAATTACCGGGGGGAATGGTAAAATTGCCAGTAGGATTGCATTTAAATTATAGGCCCTTGTCTGTAACAATAAGGAATTCCCCTGCATGAAAGTTGTAGAAACCGAAGAATTGCCGGTTTATGATTCGAGCCTGCAGCGGTCAATGGCGCTGTCAGAACTATTGGACGCGTATAGATATCGCAATGCAATTTTCCAGTTAACTCGCCGGGATGTAGTTTCACGCTATAAGCGCTCATTCCTGGGCATTATCTGGACCATGCTTAATCCATTGGGCATGATGATTATTTTAGCGGTGGTGTTTTCCAATATTTTCAATGCGGGCCCTACTTATGCCGCATATGTGCTTAGCGGCCTTATTGTGTGGAATTTTTTTTCCCAGACGACCAATGCCATTGTAAATAATCTGAATGCCGGGATGGGGCTAATTCGAAAAATTTATGTGCCCCAGAGCGTTTTTGGAATTTCTGCCATCTTAACAGGGCTAGTCAACTTGCTTTTCGCATTGGTGCCGTTGTTTTTGGTCATGCTCTTGACAGGAGTGCATTTTACTTGGGCGTTTATTTTTACCCCCATTTCGATAATTCTCTTGGCACTATTTTCGCTTGGTGTTGGTATGATTCTTGCGACCCTGGGAGTCTTTTTTCCAGATGTTATCGAAATGTACCAGATTGTTTTGGTTGCATGGATGTATTTGACCCCGGTAATATACCCGATTGCCATTTTGCCTGAAACCACCCGTTTTCTGATTATAAACTTTAATCCAATGTATGCCTTTGTGCAAATATTCAGGGCTACAACTTATGATGGGCGCTTACCTATGCTCGAAGAATTTTTGCCTGCACTGATTTTTTCAATCACCTCGGTTGTGTTTGGTTGGTGGTTCTTCAGTCGAAAGGCGGGTGATTTTGCCTACCGTGTATAGAATTCAGCCTGATCACGATTGGGCATTCGAAAAAGATGTTCGGATCATTCTTGAGAATGTTTCAGTACTATATCATCTTCCGCGCGAACGTATTCAGACATTCAAAGAATATGCCATTCGAATGATTCAGAATCGCTTAGAGTATATTGATTTTTGGGCTTTACAAGATGTCTCTCTTTACCTAAAAAAAGGCGAAGCGCTCGGGATAATAGGGGTAAATGGTTCAGGCAAGAGTACTTTGCTCAAGGTCATTTCTCGGGTCTTGAGACCCTCCAAGGGCAGGGTTCGGATACAGGGACGGGTTGCGCCTTTACTTGAGTTGGGGGCAGGTTTTCACTTTGACTTAACTGGTCGGGAGAACATCTTCTTGAATGGTGCACTTTTGGGATTTTCCAGGGTAGAAATGGAAGAAAAATTGGATGCGATTGTCGAATTTTCTGGGCTTTGGGATTTTATTGATGCCCCATTGCGAACTTACTCAAGTGGCATGGTGGCCCGCCTTGGGTTCACGATTGCCACAGATACCGATCCGCACATATTATTGATGGATGAAATATTGTCGGTGGGTGATGCTGAATTTGTCAATAAATCAGAACAACGCATACAAAAGTTTAGGGAAAAGGGTGTTAGCATGATATTAGTTTCGCACTCTTTGCTACAAGTAGAATCTTTGTGCGAGCGTGTGATTTGGCTTGACCACGGACGGGTGATAGTTGAAGGCAAGCCATCTGATGTCATTCAGGCTTATACTAACAGAAAACAACAAGATTAGTTTTATGCGCTTTCAAACCGCAACTATTTCTGGCCTCCTTTTGATTACCCCCAAAGTTTTTGGCGACGAGCGCGGCTTTTTTATGGAAACTTACCAGGCGCGTTCTTTTGCCGAGGTCGGAATTGATTCCAGTTTTGTGCAGGACAACCACTCGCGCTCGAAACAGGGTGTTTTACGCGGCTTGCACTACCAGATTCGACAGCCTCAGGGGAAACTGGTGCGTGTCATCTTGGGGGAAATCTTTGATGTCGTGGTGGATATTCGGCGCGCTTCGCCAACTTTCGGGAAGTGGGTCGGGGTTCGGCTTTCGGCAGAGAATCGCCAGCAGTTGTGGGTTCCGTCCGGTTTTGCGCACGGATTTTACGTCCTGAGCGAATGGGCCGAGGTTTTATATAAGGCCACCGATTTTTATGCCCCGCAATGGGAACGCAGCATTTTGTGGAACGACCCTGAAATTGGTATTGCCTGGCCGTTATTGTCTGATGTGCCCCTGTCTTTGTCTGCCAAAGATGAGCAGGGGGCGTTATTAAAGGACGCAGAGTGTTTTTGAGCGTATTTTTCCCAAAAAAAATGGAGAAGACAAAATGAAAGGTATCATTCTTGCGGGCGGGCGCGGGACGCGTTTATATCCGCTGACGCTTTCCATTAGCAAACAATTACTGCCGGTTTACGACAAGCCGATGGTTTACTATCCTATCTCGATGCTAATGTTGGCCGGAATTCGAGATATTCTGGTGATCAGCACCCCTGAGGACCTGCCTTTATTCCAACGATTGCTGGGTGATGGCAAACAATGGGGGATTTCTTTTTCTTACGCCGAACAGGCCGAACCGCGTGGGCTGGCCGATGCGTTTATCGTTGGGAAAGATTTTATTGCCGGAGAGCCGGTTTGCCTGATTTTGGGTGATAACATTTTCTTTGGGCATGGCCTGCCCCAGCGCTTGCAGGATTGCGCCGGATTGACAAATGGCGCACGCATCTTTGCCTACCCGGTCAGCGACCCGCAGCGTTATGGCGTGGTTGAGTTTGACAAGGATAACCGGGCGGTGAATCTGGAGGAGAAGCCGGTCCAACCGCGCTCGAACTATGCTGTGCCGGGGCTGTATTTTTACGATAACCAGGTGGTTGCGCTGGCCGAAAATCTTGAGCCCTCGGCGCGCGGCGAAATTGAAATCACCGATTTAAATCGTATCTATATGCAAAGAGGCCAGCTGCAAGTCGAGGTGCTTGGGCGCGGCTTTGCCTGGCTCGATGCCGGAACGCACGAGTCCCTGCTGCAGGCAGCCACGTTTATCCAAGTCATTGAAGAGCGCCAGGGAATCATGATTTCCTGCCCTGAAGAAATTGCGTTTCGCAAAGGCTTTATTGACAGGGCGGCCCTGGCGACCCTGGCTGAAGCGCACAAGGGAAATCGCTACGGAGACTATTTGCAGCAATTGCTCGAGGAAGCAGCCTGATGCGAATTCTGCTCTTCGGTAAAAACGGCCAACTCGGCTCGGAATTGCGCCGCAGCCTGTTGCCGCTTGGCCCCATTCTTGCGGTTGATAAAGACGACCTTGACCTGGCTGATTCGGATTCCCTGGCAAAATTCATCCTCGACTCTGCGCCGGATGTTGTCATCAACGCCTCGGCCTATACCGCTGTCGACCGGGCCGAGAGCGAGCCGGGCCTGGCTTTTGCCATTAACGCCATCGCACCCGGGGTGATGGCCCAAACGGCTGGCAGGCTTGGGGCGGTTTTCATCCATTTTTCGACCGATTATGTTTTTGATGGCACGAAGGGGCGTCCTTATCGGGAGGATGACCAGCCCAACCCGCTCAATATATATGGGAAGAGCAAACTGGAGGGTGAGCAGCTGGTCATGCAGGCCGGGGGAGCGGCCCTGGTTTTGCGTACCAGTTGGGTCTACAGCCTTGCCGGGGATAGCTTTCTGACCAAAACCCTGGCCTGGGCGCGCCAGCACGAAACTTTGCGGATTGTGGAAGACCAGGTTGGCAGCCCCACCTGGGCGCGCTTGCTGGCTGAGACCACCAGCGCCTTGCTTGCCCGGGCAGGCCATGCGCCATTTGAATATCTTGCCAGTCGCAAGGGCGTTTATCACCTGGCGGGCAAAGGGGTTGTCTCGCGTTTTGAGTTCACCCGCCAGGTTCTTGCCTTTGACCCTCGACGTGCCGAACAATGCTGTAAAGAAATTCTTCCTGCCCGCACGGAGGAGTTTCCCACCCCTGCCCGGCGCCCGCTTTTCAGCGCGCTGGATTGTTCAAGGTTTGAGGACACTTTCGGGTTGCATATTCCTGGCTGGAAGGAAACATTGGCGCTGGCCCTAACATGACCTTTGTGGGGTTGTTTGTACACATGTTGTAAGTTTAAAAGTCTTGTAAAGCATGTATGATTTGAATTATGAAAAGCAAGTTTTTTCAAAAAAACTCAGGTAATTTTTGGGGCTTGTTGTTTTATTTATACTGTGTTGTTTTGGTCTTCCTGGCCTCATGCGTTGCTGATTCTGCGCCTGGCAATGATATTTTAAAAGATGCATCTCCTGACAATTCTCCTGCTATGAGCGCAAAAGAGTCCCCGCACCCTGAACCGACAGCCATTTTGACCAGCGAGTGGGCTGTTTTGCTGGCACCCGGCACTGACCCTGATGCGCTTGCCAGCCAATATCAAGCCGTCAACCTGGGGCAAGTTGGCTCATTGGCAGATACCTATCTTTTTTCACGGCCATGTATCCGCCTAAATGAGAGTGGCGAAGATGCCCTGGCTGCCGACCCGCGCGTTTTATGGTTGGAACAACAGGTTATCCAGAACCGCTCGCTGCGCGAATCATCCGAAGATTTTAATGTGCCGACAATTCCGGCTTGCAAGCAATAAGATTGAAATGAAACCCCTGGAGGTAAATATGAACAAGATGAAATCCCTTTTCCAGTCATTTGTGCCGATTGCATTGGCGCTCCTGCTGGTTGCGACCAACAGCCTGCCGACTTTTGCGGCCCAGCCGCTTGCCAAGGAAAGACCCCCTGAAACAGAAATTGTTGTTACCCCCACCGATACCTGGGCGGTTGAGGTGTTGCCCGGTAGCGACCCTGATCAGTTGGCACTTTCCATGGGCGCCGAAAATTTGGGACAAATTGGCAGCCTGGAGAATATTTACCTGTTCCGTATTCCGGGTAGTGAAGAAGTTAGTGCTGCAGCTGAAACGTTTGCGGCCGATTCGGGTGTGGTTTGGTTTGAACAACAGGTGGCCCGCCAGCGCGTTACCCGCGCTCCAACCGACCCGCTGTATGGCAGCCAATGGCATTTGCCGAAAGCAAATGTGCCGGCAGTATGGACGGCAGGATACACCGGCAGCGGTGTCAACATTGCCATTGTCGATGATGGCTTGCAGCATACCCATCCAGACCTTTCGCCCAATTACCGGCCTTCCTTAAGTCGGGATTTTGTTGATTCTGACAACGACCCTGCACCCAGCACGGGTGATGGACACGGGACATCAGTGGCGGGTGTAGCAGCGGCGCGTGACGATGGCGTTGCCTGTGGTGTCGGTGTTGCTTACCGGGCCGGTTTGTCGGGCCTGCGTTTGATTACAGGCGCAGGTACCACCGATGCGCAAGAAGCTTCGGCGCTTCAATACGAGTTTGCTGGCAACCATATTTATAACAATAGTTGGGGGCCGATTGATAATGGATCGTTGGATGGCCCGGGACTTCTCACCCAGCAGGCCCTGCTCAATGCTGTTACCAATGGCCGCGGCGGCAAGGGTAGTATTTTTGTCTGGGCGGCAGGAAATGGCCTTGGCGTCAAGGACAATGTAAACTATGACGGCTATGCCAATTCTCGCTTTACCATTGCGGTTGGCGCGGTTGACAATAACGGCGTTCAAGCCTCGTACAGTGAACCAGGCGCGGCAATGCTGGTTACCGCCCCTAGCAGCGGAAATTCACTTGGTATTACCACCACAGACTTGCTCGGCGCGGATGGTTACAGCGCCGGTAACTGCACAGGCGTATTTGGCGGCACATCTGCCTCCTCCCCGCTCGCGGCCGGGGTGGTTGCGTTGATGCTTGAGGCCAATCCCAATCTGGGGTGGCGCGATGTCCAGCATATTTTGGTCAAGACGGCTGTCAAGAATGACCCGACAGACGCAGACTGGACAACCAACGGCGCTGGCTACCCGATTAATCACAAATATGGTTTTGGGCTGGTGGATGCCCAGGCGGCTGTTAACCATGCCCTGACTTGGACCAATGTGGGCTTACCTACATCGCTCAGTCGGACAAAAAATGTTAATCAAAATATTCCTGACAATAATTTGACCGGTATTAGTAGCACAATTGATGTGGCTGAGAATTTCATAGTTGAGCATGTTGAAGTTGTCTTTAATGCTACGCATACTTGGCGTGGAGACTTAAGGATTGTTCTGACTTCCCCCTCTGGCACACAAAGTGTGTTGGCTGCCCCGCGCGCAGACGGGACGCAAAACTACAGTTCGTGGAAGTTTATGACGGTGCGAAACTGGAATGAAACAACCGCCGGAAACTGGACGTTGCGTGTTGCAGATGAGGATGCTCTAGCTACTGGACAATTCAATTCCTGGCAGTTGATTTTGCATGGACAAAAAGACAGTACAACTGCGAGGGTAGTTGTTTCAATTGATGATGATCAGAAGGGCGAATATTTTCTTTCAAATACGCAGAGTATTATCGATAAATATTCGATGACAGATGGCCCTGTGATAGTACAAAACACAAATGGTTTTCCTATTATTGCATCTTTACGTGCTGTTTATAGCCCTGATGGCGGAACTAGCTGGACAAGTTATGCAGAAATGGTTGGTTTACCAGTAGAACAGGTTACAGATTCTTATTTGTTCCCTTGGTATAACAATCTTCATATACGTACGAACATAAAAATAGCAAACATAGATACGAGAGACGCAGTAATTACCGTAAAAATTGCAGGAACTGTTATGGGTACTTATAATATTCCATCAAATGGCGTCCTTGATTTATCTTACCCTGATATAAATGCCGGCCCTGTAAATGTGAAAAGCCTAGATGGTGTTAAGTTCGTTGTTTCCGAATATATTTCCTTCCCACAAGATGGTTCAACGTGGACTAGTTATTACGAATTGATAGGCTTTCCAGAGACCCAACTAACTGATCATTATGTTTTTCCTTGGTATAACAGTGTTCATATTAGCACACAGATGAGTTTTGCGAACGTAGGTGCAACTACAACAGATATTGTAGTAAAAATTGGAGGGGTGATACGAGGAACATACACTCTAGCTCCTAATCAAAGTAGAAGACTCAAGTTTTTTGATATAAACAACGGCCCAGTTGAAGTGTATAGCACAAATGGAGTGCCAATTATTTCATCGCAACGAGTTGCATATAGTCCAGACAACGGATTAACTTGGCCGAGCTATACAGAACTGATGGGCTTACCACTAGATAAACTCTCAGACACTTATTACTTCCCTTGGTATAATACTGTTAATCAGAGTATGCAAGTAAGCTTTGCAAACGTCGGGACTAGCAGCACAACTGTTACAGTAACAATTGCAGGCAATGTGCAAGGTAGTTATGTTTTGTCGCCTAATCAAAGCAGAAGAGTTAAATTTTTTGGAGTGAACGAAGGAATGGTGAAAGTGCATAGCTCCAACGGTGTGCCAATAATTGTATCTGAGCGAGCTGCGTATAGTCCAGATGACGGTGTTACATGGACAAGGTTTGCTGAGATGCTAGGTTTGCCAGAAAATCAGATGAGCCATGCATATGTGTTCCCCTATTATGACGACATAAACATAGATTCTGCAATAATGATAGGTTATCCATGATTTTATAATCACTCGTAGATAGTGCTACAGCATGATTTGCGCTCCTGCTTTGGTTTTCATAATTTAAGAGTGGCTAATTTATAGGCTAAAATACAGGATATGACCAAATGTTCAAACTGCCAAGGAACGATACGCCAAAACAAAGCTGGACAAGCACAGTCTGACTCACAACGCTATCGCTGCATGCACTGCCAGCGAAAATATAAACCTGAGCCGAAGCTGCACGGCTATCTTAAAGTATGCGCCACCACGCAGTCGCAATGTATGTTGACGGGCTTAACCTGCATCGCATTGCTCGCCATCTGAAAGTACACCATCGGACAGTTTCTCTGTGGGACAAAGACCATACTGAGCAGCTCTCGCCAACGCCGGTTCCTGCTCAGGTACATACGGTTGAACTGGATGAGATGTACACCTTCATCGGTGATAAAAAAAACGAAATCTAACTCCCCTGACCATTTTAGACCGCCAAACAGGCTGTATTTTGGCTTGGTTGGTTGCTTGGAGCCTCGCACAACAAGCCATTCAGCAAATCGTAGATAGGGCTCCCAAAGCAAAGTGGTATTTCAGTGATGGTTTCGATGCTTATCAATGGTTTTGGTGTTACTTTGGCAGGTATGATGTTTCCAAGGGCAAAACTGAAACCCATTCTGTCGAAGCCGATAATGCTGAACTGCGACATTACTTGGCTCGTCTTGCACGCCGTTCGCATTGTTTTTCGCGTTGCCCTTATGCTCTTGAATGTGCCTTACGCTTGTTTGTCTATTCTTTCAATCGCCGCCAACTGCACAAACGCCAATATCCCCTCGTTACTCTGCCAATATTATTGACTCCATCGGCCCATCAAATTAGCCACTCCCCATAATTTGTGATGACCTGTTTTTGTCAATTTTTTTCAGTGAATCAGTTAATTTAAGCCAATGTGATATATAAGCGAAAGGCTTAGATATGAAAGTTGTTATGACCTTGCTAGTCCGAGACGAGGAAGACATTCTTCATCAAAATATTTTATATCACCTTGAACAAGGTGTTGATTTTTTCATTGTTACAGATAATTTATCCACAGATTCGTCTCCTGACATCATAAAAAAATTTGAATCACAAGGCCTAGCTTATTTAATTAATGAATCGGATGATACATATTCTCAAGCGGTTTGGGTCACAAAAATGGCCCAATTGGCCAAGATAAAATTTGAGGCAGATTGGGTTATTAATAACGATGCAGATGAGTTTTGGTGGCCTTCCGATAAAAATATTAAAACAGCTTTAGCAAAAATTCCTGAAATTTATCAGGTTGTTTCTGCTCGGCGGCATAATTTTGTTCCGAATCTGAAAGCGACCGTTTTTTCAGAAATGATTGTTCGATATCTAAACTCTAAAAACCATTTGGGGCAATCATTACCCAACAAAGTTTGCCATCGAGGTTTGAAAGATGTTCAAGTTAATCAGGGTAATCATGGTTTATCATGGCCTCCAAATATTTCCGTTTATCCAGAGCAGATTTTTGAAATCTTTCACTTTCCTATCAGGACATACGCCCAATTCGAAAACAAAATCGCTAAAGGCGGCGCCGCCTACGAAAGAAATAAACAATTGCCCACCAGTGAAGGTATAACATGGCGCAAATTATATGCTGAATGGCAACAAGGTAATTTACCATCTTACTTTGAAAGAGAAACTATGACTGATAAGGAAATTGAGTGTGGTCTTCAAACGGGTGAGTTAGTGTGTGATAGCCGGTTGAGAGATTACATAGAGTCACATAATATAACAGGCATGTTTAGATAAGAGGAGTTGTTCAAATCATGAAAAAAAAATGGATGTTGTCAAGTCTTCTTGCTATGATGAAGTGGAGGAAACTTTTCAACAACCCGATTTATTCTTCCCTAGAGAACAACACTGTTTCTAAATACAAAACTATTTCTGGAAAGTCCCGCGCATTGGTTGCGGGATGGTTTAGTTATCCAGATCGAAAGGCTACGTTTGGAGACATAGAAGCAAAAGACGTAGTTTGTCGGTGGCTAACTGAAGCAAGGATTCAATATGATGTAGCAGGTGATAAGGCAAACAGGATAGACGGTGTAACCATAAGTGATGTTGACCCACAAAAGTACAATATATTCATTTTTGTTTGTGGCCCCTGGGCACCGGATCAACAAATTCTTAGCAAGTTTCATCATTGTTTTAAAATCGGTGTTAATCTTTCTGTAGAAAATGAAGGTTCCGAAGGGTTCGATTATCTTTTACCACGAGACTCTCCTTGTGAACATTACCCGGACATTGTTTTTTCTAGTAACAGTTCTTTTGTTCCTGTGGTAGGTATTGTGCTTGTTCATCCCCAGCCGCTTTATGGAAAGAGGCAAAGGCATCAACAGGTAAAGAATATTGTTGATGAGTTACTTGATAAAAAAGATATCGCCCCGATTTGGCTAGATACACTACTTGTAAATAATGCAGGATGCCTTAGTATTACAAGTCAGTTCGAATCTATTATACGAAAAACAGATTTTGTGATTAGTACACGGTTACATGGGATGGTGTTTGCGATAAAAAATGGCGTCCCTGTAATTGCTATTGATCCGGTATATGGGGGGGCAAAAATTACTGCTCAAGCCAAGGCATTAGGATGGCCCCTTGTTTTGAACGGAGATGACTTAACTATAAAGAACTTAGAGAATGCGATGTCATTGTGTTTGAGCGGAGCAATGTCAAGAGAAGTTGTAAAGTGTAACCAGCAAGCCAGAAAAAAAAATCTAATAATAAAAAATCGTATAATGGACCTTCTTAAGAAGCACGATATATAAGATACATGAAGCACATTTTTGGGGTGCGTTGGTTTGTTGGATGGATAGGGGACATGCCACCAGAATTTTATCCTTTGACCAAATTTCCCAGCAACGTAGAAAAACAAAAGGAAATTTATATCTTTCATTTGTAGTTGTGTTTGCCGGGACAATTTTTTTGAAAACTAGAGCACCAGGATAAACAATGAACGAGAGAAAGAGAATAGTTGTGGTTTTAGGTATGCATCGCAGCGGTACGAGCGTTGTAACCCGCGCACTGCAGGTAATGGGCGTTGACCTTGGCAGTAACCTGATGCCCGCCATGCAGAAGGTTAATGACAAGGGATTTTGGGAAGACGTGGATGTCGTTTCCCTTAATGAGGAGATACTTGAGGCCCTGTCAATTACCTGGCATCACTTATTTCCGGTGACTTTGGATGAAGTAAAAAAAATCAACCGCCTGGGGTTTTTATCCCGGGCTGTAAAACTTTTAAGAAAGAAAATGCGCAATTGTCAAGTTTTTGGCCTAAAAGACCCCAGGATGGTTAAATTATTGCCCTTTTGGAAGCAGGTTTTTGCCCGGCTGGATGTTGAAGTTAATTATATTATCACTTTGAGACACCCATTAAGCGTCAGCCGGTCATTGTTTAAGCGCGACGGGTTTCCCCTTGAAAAAGGTCACCTGATGTGGCTGGATCATATCGTTAGCAGCCTGGACGAAACCCTCAATGAGATGCGTATTTTGGTAGACTATGATTTACTAATAGAGAATCCAGAATGGGTAGTAACACGAATAGCCCAAAAATTAAATCTTGAAATAGAGAGCGCCCAATTACAAGAGTTTAAAAACGAGTTTTTAGATTCTGGGTTAAGACACTCGGTTTTTTCGCAGCATGAATTGATAAACAGTTCTTCGGTACCTTTTACTGTCTTTGATGTTTATTCCAGTTTATTGAAAATAAAACTGACTGAAAGCCAATTAGAAACCCCCGTTTTTCTAAAAAAAATAGCCGGGTGGAAGAAAACCATCTTGTCACAAAAACAATCTTGGATATTGGTTAACCATCTGACCACTCAACATAATCAAACCAGAAATCAACTGGTCGAGCGGGATGCCCAACTGGCCGAGCGGGACGCCCAATTGGCCGAGCGGGATGCCCAACTGGTCGAGCGGGATGCCCAACTGGTCGAGCGGAACGCCAAACTGGCCGAACGGGACGCCCAACTGGCCGAACGGGACGCCCAACTGGCTGAGCGGGACGCCCAACTGGCTGAGATTTTTATTAGCAAGGCTTGGCGAGTGGCGACAATATTAAGAAAAATTCGAATGTGGTTGGCGCCACCGGGCAGTTTACGCGCTTATATCGGTAGAAAAATTTTGTCTCTGCCTATGCGTTTATTTGCCCTTCGTCGGGAACACAGAACCCTAGGGGAATTGGACTTAATTAGAGGCTCGGAGTATTTTGACAAAGAGTGGTATTTGTCACAGAACCCTGACATAGTTTCGTCTGGGGTAGACCCAGCCCGCCATTATTTGTTTTTTGGTGGATTTGAGGGCCGGGACCCCTCTCTTCGTTTCTCCAGCAAGCAGTATTTAAGCATGTATCCAGATGTGCGGACAGCAGAGATAAATCCGCTTATACACTATCTAAAATTTGGGCAGAAGGAAGGGCGATCCTCTTTATTGATTACCAATAACATTCCAGATTCTCAATCAGGATACCCATCTGATACGAGTCTATTAAAAATAATCTCAAGAGTACCCCAAAAAGTGGGCTGGTATGCCAACTTTGTTTTTAATAATCTTTCCCTGTCGCGTATCAAAAACACACTCACGTTGGCAAGCAAAGGCGATTTCCGCAAAATTCAACAGCATATTCGGGAATTATGGAAATTGTATATTGGGTGGAATGAAAATAAACAAAAAATAGAAGAGTTGGATTTTTGTTTGGATATTCTGGTTACACCTGATAATCAAAAACAAAAAACAGATATAACCTCAAGTGTTGATATCATCATTCCTGTATTCAACGGAATACACTTGCTCGAACGTTTATTTACCAGCTTGTTTAAAAACACCAGATACCCCTTCAACGTAATTGTGGTAGATGATTGCAGCACCGACCCGGTCGTTCGCCCATTTTTAGAGAAAATTGCCGCCCAATACCCAAATATAAAATTGATTGCCAATCAAAAGAACCAGGGATTTGTGGCAAGTGTCAACCTTGCAGCCCGGCAGGCGCAGAACCATTTTGTTATTTTAAATACAGATGTAGAGGTGCCGACTGATTGGTTGAGCCGACTGATGCTGCCAATTTTTAACGACGACGCAATCGCCAGCACAACACCTTTTACCAATGCCGGCACAATTTGCAGTTTTCCTGAGCAAAATATGGATAATCCGTTGGCATATGGTTTAGACTTGGAAACTATTGATCAAGCGTTCCAATATATAAATTCTGTCAAATTTACGCATGAAATTCCCACTGGCGTGGGTTTTTGCATGGGGATAAATAAAAATGTATGGCAGGACATTGGAGAATTTGATGAAATATTATTTGGCCGTGGTTATGGCGAAGAGAATGATTGGTGCATGCGCGCGTCCAAGCGTGGGTATCGAAATATCATCGTAACAAATTTATTTGTTTATCATAAGCATGGGGGCTCTTTTTTGTCGCAGGAAAAACGCAACCTGCTGGCCAAAAATTATGCGAAATTGATAGATGCACATCCAGACTACCCACGTTTGGTGCATCAATTTATTTCTGATGACCCGCTTTTTCAAACCAGACTTGTTGCCAGGTTGATGCTTGCGAAAACCGTTGCCAGTCAAACCTGTTTGATTTTTGATCATGACCTCGGAGGGGGCACTACTGTTTACCGAGAAAGACTTCTTCAGGAGCGTGTTGCTGATGGCCAAACTGTTTTTCTCCTGACAAACAATCCTATCCAGAAAACATATAAATTGGAGGTTGTATTCCAGGGAGAACGCTTGATTTTCACATTGAATGACTTAAAAACACTAAATAGATTGAACCAGTATGTCACAATAGATGAAATCATATGTAATAGTTTGGTCAGCTATGAAGATGTACCGTCCGTACTAGAAAAGATAGTAGAGTTAAAATTAAAAAACGGCTCAATCTTAAGTGTTTGTTTGCACGACTTTTTTCTTCTTTGCCCTTCTTACACGTTGCTAAATCATCGAGGCGCCTATTGTGACCTGCCTTCGATTGATGTATGTGATAATTGTCTTCCTAAAAACCCATATAAATCAGTCAAACCCGAAATAAAAATTAATTTATGGAGACAAAAGTGGTCTGTTCTATTGGGGGTGACGGAGCGTGTCATCTGTTTCTCGAAAGATTCGGCCGATATCTTGCAGCGCATTTACTCGCTGAACGATGAGCAGATTATTATTCGTCCTCACACTTTGCCGCACACGCTGCGTAAAGTGAAAATATCGTCATCAAACATCCGGATTGGGGTTGTTGGTGGTATAAATTATCAGAAAGGCTATCAGATAGTTGTAGATACAGCAAAAATTCTCGAAAAATCTGCGCCTGATGCAAAGATTATCATTATTGGTGATGTGATAACCACTCCTGATAACAAGAACATTATTGTTCTCGGAAAATACAAACCAGAAGAACTTCCAGATATAGTCGAATCCTATGGAATCAATTTGGCGTTTTTTAGTTCAATATGGCCGGAAACTTTTTCATATGTCATTTCAGAGCTGATGCAAATGGAATTACCCATTTGCGCTTTCAATTTGGGGGCGCAGGCGGAACGGCTTCGTGCTTATTCAATGGCTCATTTGATAAGCAGGGTTGATGCTGGTGTAGCTGCAAATGAAATTTTGGAATTTCATGCCAAAATATTAGGTCAAAAAAAAATCTTACCAGATTAAAGTAAAACAAAATGAAAACGGAGTTTTATGTATTTATTAAAAAAAACAACACTAATAAATATACTGTTTTGGGTTGCTGCTGTAACTTATTTGCTGTTTTCCCCAATCATCTATGCTAACTGGTTTTTAACGGATGAAGAATCTACGCGTTTATCAGAGCCATTTCCTATGCCAAAAACCGACGATTTTAAAGCCAATGTAGAAAATTTATATTTATACAATAAACAAGGAACCTACGAACTGGCGGGATGGGGATTTTTAATAAATTATCCGAACCTTATAGAAGAATACTCTCGTGAAATAATATTGGTTTCTCCGAAAAAATATTATATTCTTCAAACAGAAGTTGTTAATCGTAAAGATGTAAATAACTATTTTATATCTATTCAGGAAAACCTGACAATGGCGGGATTCAAATCAAGAATCTCGAAATATAAGGTGACTCCCGGTCATTATCATATAATGTTGTCGTTCAAACAAAAATTTGGTGAGGTAGTATATGCTGATACAAATCACTGCATTACGCGTACACCAAACCAACTAATACTTAACGATAGTCTGGGGTGTAAATATTTACATTGGTTAATGGCGGAAGGAAAAAATATAGACTCTTTGGAACATTTTCTTGCTGAACCTGATGAATCCAAAGTTTATATTGACTATTTATCTTCCTATAATTCGCAAGGAGTTTATGAGTTAACGGGATGGGGATTTCTTACCAACAACATCCGGCAAAGTAAAATACACAGTCGGGAGGTTGTCTTGGTTTCTCCAAATCAATATTATGTCTTTCATGCTGTCCCAATGCAGCGAAAAGACGTTAACGAATACTTTAATCTTTCAGATGAAAATCTAGCAATGCCTGGCTTTCAGTCAAAAATAGCTGTTGGGTTATTAAACCCAGGAATCTACAAAATATACCTTTTATTTCACGCTATTGATGGCAATGTTATATATATTGACACAAAGCGCTGCGTGACGCATATCAACAACAATCTATCGTTGAATGACAATGACAAAAGCTGCGATTAGATTTATGAATGGCTTAATATGAAAACATACAATAGAGACAATCCTTTAATTTACATAAAATTTTCAATATTGCCGATATTGTTTGCTGCTTACCCGGTTATATTTCACTACGGAAACAACTTGGGTGTTGCCGCAATATCAAGCGCGGCTCAAATATTGTTCTGGTTTTTGCTCTTATCCATTCTCGTTTATGCTCTGGTGCTATTCATAGGAAAATTTCAACCTGCCCAGGCTGCTAATGCCAGCATTATTTTTTTATGGTTCATCTTGTTTTACGGTTTAGTTTTTGAAAGCCTAAAAAAGTGGGATATCGTTGCAATAGAGCACTATTCGCTTATACCTTTTGTTATATTTGTGTTGCTCCATGGTTCACGTATCATTTATCGTATGAATACAGCCAGTTCGATGCAACTTTGGAAAATATCTATGTTCGTGGTTTGCAGTTTAATTATTATGAATTTAGTTCCTGTTACTGTAGCAAACATTAGGTTGCAAATTAGTGAAACACAAAAAGGAAGTTTTATCCCTGAAAACCCAGCAACGTTTTCTTCGGCAAGTTACCCTGATATTTACTATATTGTATTTGATGAAATGGCGGGCTTTGAGGTCATTCGTCGATATTGGGAGCATGATAGTGTCAACGAATTTGTTGAATACTTAACCGCCAATGGTTTTTTTGTGGCTGAAAATAGTCACGCCAATGCACCTTCGACTATGAATGAAATGGCAAGACGGCTTAATTACGAAATTTTTCCTTATACGCCTGACTCTAGAGGGGAGCAATACCTGCTGGAGCAACAAGCCATTATTAACAACAAGAGTATGCAATATTTAAAAATGCTGGGGTATACAACTATTGTTTATTCGGAACTTAATAGTGATTTTCTTTTTGCTGCGATGCCGCCTATCAACGCAGATATTGTCTATAAGCAACCGGAAAACTATAAAGCAACCGACAGCAAAATGGTACTTGATGATTTCATCGTTCTTGTTTTGAGAAATACGCTCGCCATCCCCTGGCTGGAACAAGTTGACATAGCAAATCCTAGTCTTGAGCAGCATAAGCAAATGATTTTCTTTACGATAGAGAGCGTTCCTGCGCTAGATATACCCTCGCCAAAATTTATTTACGTTCACTTGGCTGTTCCTCATACCCCCTTTTTATTTGATCAGTATGGGAGACTCCTTGAACCGAGAGATTACTATAACTGGGATAAATATTTAGGGCAGCACATTTACTCGTTACGTTTGGCAAAGACACTATTAGATGGAATATTAAACTCTGCTGATCCTGCCAATCCTCCTGTAATTATCTTTCAATCAGATCATGGGGCAAGAAATTTGGAAGGCACAAATTATTTACAAAATTATCCAGATGAATATAAAACTTGGATAGTCAATGCCTTCTTATTGCCTGGTTGTGGTGATGCGCCATTAACTCAGGATATGAATCCTATTAATACTTTCCCAATTGTGTTTAATTGCTATTTTGATGCAAGAATCCCGCTCAAATAAAAAAACTCGACCAGCAAAGGAAAATTAAAATGAACTTTTTGGAACTGCCAAAGGAAATGGCTTATCTTGACCCAGGCTCTGGGTCATTGGTTTTACAATTGGTTCTGGCAGCCCTTTTAGGTTTGGGCATTTTTGTGCGCTCTCAATGGCGAAAAATAAAAGCCCTCTTTGGTCGCAAAGAACCAACACAACAGGATAAAGATGAAAATGACAGTGCCGGACAAGAGTAACTCTGTTAAAGCTTTACCCGCCTCTTTCCGGGATCCAAGCGGTTTTGTTTTTGTACAAGATGGGGCACTTTATCGGCAGGTAAATATTGGATATAAGTTGCAATACGACCGCTTGATGTCGTCTGGCCTATATGAGAGGTTGGTAAAAAAAGGTCTTCTGATTTCTCACCAAGAGGTCCAACTAAACCTACAAAGCGGATATAAGGTTATCCAACCGGAGCATGTTCGGTTTATTTCTTACCCTTTTGAATGGTCTTTTAGTCAATTGCGGGACGCTGCACTAACTACTATGAAAATTCAGAAGATTGCTCTTGAATATGGTATGTCGCTAAAAGATGCAAGCGCGTATAATATTCAATTTCACAAAGGTCGAGCAACACTCATTGATACGCTCTCGTTTGAGTTTTATCAAGATGGCGAACCGTGGGTTGCGTATCGGCAATTTTGCCAACATTTTCTTGCACCTTTAGCCTTGATGGCGAAAACAGATGTTCGGCTTGGAAATCTATTGCGTATCCATATCGATGGTGTTCCGCTTGATTTAGCAAGCCGTCTGCTTCCTTTTTCGACCTATTTTAATTTAGGCTTATTGGCTCATATTCACTTACACTCACAAGCGCAAATTAAGTATGCCGATAAAAAAGTCGAAGCACCTCGTTTGCAAAAAAAGATAGAAAAAGAAGCCTTAACTGGCTTGGTTGAACATCTGGAAACCACTATAAAAAATTTAAAATGGAGGCCTGGAGGAACAGAATGGGCTGACTATTACGAGATTACAAATTATTCTAGTTCGGCTTTTGAGAACAAAAAAAATATTATTCTAGGCTGGCTTCAATACGTGTCGCCAAAATTGGTCTGGGATTTGGGCGCTAATAATGGTGAATTTACCCGTTTGGCGTCTTCAAGTGATATTCAATCTGTTGCTTTTGATATTGACCCTGCAGCTGTAGAGAAGAACTATCTCAGAGTAAAGCAAGACAGAGAGCAGAAACTTTTACCGCTTGTTATGGATTTAACAAACCCTAGCCCGGCAATTGGCTGGCATAATCAGGAGCGTAGCTCGTTATTAGAACGAGGCCCGGTGGATATGGTATTTGCATTAGCGATTGTTCACCACCTTGCCATTTCGCATAATGTTCCGCTTGAAAAGCTGGCTAACTTTTTCTCTAATGTGTGCAAATGGTTAATTATTGAATTTATACCCAAAACCGATTCGCAAGTAAAAAAATTACTGGCTAATCGTACTGATATTTTCGAACAATATAATCAAACTGATTTTGAAAATATTTTTGAAAAAAAATTTATTCTTCGACAGAAAATGCTGGTTCAAGAATCGGATCGCGTCCTTTATCTAATGGAGACAAGGCATTAATTTTTTGGGTTTAGATTACAAGATTCTTGATTTAACAAAATGTCATGACCTTTTTTCTCACGAGTTGCACTCTTGGCAATTCGTTGTTCCTGGTTATCAAACTCTGATGGTTTTTTGCTAGCCTGTCATCCCGCCTATCCAGTCTTTTATGCCTGTTTGGGCATAAAAATTGAAGCATGTTAGTTGGTTGTTTTTGTCCAAAATTATATTCTCTCCCTAAAAAACCAAAAAACATAAACGGAGATACGCATCCAATGTTTTCCAAATCAAAGTGGTTTAGGGCCTTATTGATGGTCTTTTTATTTTTATTATTTTCCAATATTTTCGCACTGCTTCTTTGGCTATTGAGCCAGCCAACCTTGTATGTTGATATACGTTCGCAGAATACTTCGGGAATGACGCAACTCTTTTACAAGCGAACACCAGATGGTAGTTATTCAGGCGGCGGGGTTCAAAATCATTCAATAAGGGTAGGCCGCCAGTTATTGGTCTATGATATCCCTTACTTTTATTCTCCTCTGCGGTGGGACCCGCCTAATGGGCCAGGTGCATATGATATTTACAAATTATGGGTGCAAATTTGGTGGTCACGTTATGATATTGATTTAAGTGCGCTTTCAGAAGGGCGGCATGTACAAAACATTAGAGTTCGTAAAGACGCTGCTTTTATTTATGCAGACAAGGAGGCTTTCGACCCTCAAATCCTGATCGATATTCATCAAAATGAAATTGATGCCTGGCGCATTACGGTTTGTCTGACATCTGCGTATATTACTATGGCGGCGCTTTGGGGTCTGTTAGCCTGCCGTTTGAAATTTTCTGTTTGGAACAGTAAAGTAGAGCAGACCCTTTCTAAAGCAAAGGTATGGATTTCACAGGAAGCCCCAACCCTTGGCGAGTTTGGCTCCTTTGCGCTTACTGTGCTGGTCTTAAATCTTTATTCTCTCTCGTCGTTTTCCATGTCTGTAGATGACGAATATGCGGCCTTTCGCACGAGCCCAGATGTTTGGATTGCTGATGGCCGCTGGACAACTTATCTAGTTGAAAGGTTCGTGTTTCCCCAGCCAATTATGCCGTATGTACCCAACTTTGTGTTTTCGCTTTTGATCGCTCTCGCCTACATGTTTTTGATTCGCGCCCATAATCTTCAGAAGAATTGGCGTGTCTATATCACATTTCCGATATTTTGTGCTTTCCCTGTTTGGTGGTTCATTGCTGAATTTTATTCAAATCTTCCTTCAGTTGGCCTGGGAACCCTTTTCGTAGCCATATCACTATTTATTTTTTCTCGCACAGGAGATGATGAACGCGGTCTTTATTTGAGCAGGATGGGCTTGATTTCTCTATTCCTTCAGGCGATATTTTTGGCGGTGGCTATTGGCACTTATCAATCTTTTATTATGTTTTATATAGCTGCAGGCACAGGCGTTATACTCTTAGAGACGATAAACTCGAATAAAGCACATGAATTGCGGGCTATTGTCGTAAATCTTTTAAGGCTGGTGATAGCGGCATTTCTGGGCCTTATTTTCTATTCTGTATTCAATACTATCGCCCAATATTTGATTCAGGCTGAGGGCGTTGCCTATATCAGTGGCTTTTGGCAATTGGAAAAATTGATAAAGGATCCGCTTCACGTGGCCGAAACCGTATTTCTAGAGATGCGAGCATTTTATACGGGGAGCTCCGGTAAATATGGCGATGTTATTTGGGGGATAGGGATTCTTGTGATTGCTTCTATTCCCCTTTTTCTTTTTCAACATCCAGGACGTGGTTTGACTGTACAAGTTGTTACTATCTTGCTTTGGTTTTTTCTCCTTGTTGTCCCCTTCTTGCTTAATTTTGTGGTTGGCGGGGTAATGCCTACCAGGGCTATGTTGTCAATAGGGTATGTGGTTTGGGTGCTGGCTATAATCATAATTAACAGAGCTAAAGGTTCTACTATCATGCTCGGCGCTTCGATTGCGCTTATATTGGTGCTGCAACTGCAAATATTGAGAACCAATGGGATGTATGCCGCCGTCTCATTTGTTGCTCAAGAACATGATCGTATGATTGCTGCTGATATTTACCGGCGAATAGCCGAGGCTGACCCTGAATTTAATCGCTATGAATATGTTATCGTGGATATTTATGGTGCTAAGAGCGTGGAAACGGTGTATGGCTCCCCGTGGAGTTCTACAATGGGTGCTTCATTTTTTGATTGGGATTCGGGAAACTCAGGGCGTATGTTGAATTTCATGCGTCTTATGGGGTACCAGAGGATAGGTTTATTGGCATATGAGCAAAGATTAAAAATGACACCTATTTTTGAAACGATGCCTGCCTGGCCCGCGCCTGGCTCGGTGCAAAAAGTTGATGGTGTAATTTTGGTTAAACTGAGCGATAAACCGGATGCAGTCCACGCTCTTTACTCGCCAGAGTAGCCAACCTATCATAGAAAGTCGCAAACATAGAGATTGCCTGCCGAATTTAACATCTCAGAATAATCGACTGGATTCAGTATGAGAACTTTTTCAATAGTTGTCCCAGTTTACTATAATGAACCAAACCTGCCGGACACCGTTCCGCAACTTTTGGCTTTGTCTGACAAATTGTCAGATTACAATGTTGAACTGGTGTTTGTGGACGACGGTTCTGGCGACCGTTCATTGGAGATGCTGTTGGAATTCCAGCGCAGATTTCCAGATAATATAAAAGTGGTCAAGCTAACGCGTAATTTTGGTTCCATGGCTGCCATACAGGCAGGAATGACTGTTGCGATGGGCGATTGTGTTGGAATGATTGCTTCAGATTTACAAGACCCGCCTGAATTGTTCTCGGATATGATATATCACTGGGAACAGGGCAATAAGGCTGTATTTGCTGTTCGTCAGGACCGCGAGGAGTCGAGATTGCAAAAAGCACTCTCTAATAGCTACTATGCAATTATACAAAAGCTTGCTATTCGCAATTACCCGACAGGTGGTTTTGATTTTTTTGTGATAGACCGTCAGGTTGTAAACGAAATCAACCGCATTAATGAGAAAAACACGAACTTGATGGCCCTTATTTTTTGGTTGGGCTTCAAGCCAATCTTGATTCCTTACGTTCGGCGAAAACGGGAAAAAGGCAGGTCGCGTTGGACTTTGGCAAAAAAATTAAAGCTGTTTGTTGATACTTTTGTTGCCTTTACATTTTTTCCCATTCGCTTATTATCTGTTATCGGATTTGTCGTCGCCATGGTATCTTTCTTTTATGGCGCCTTTATTCTTGCCAGTTGGTATTTTAATGGTATAGAAGTAAAGGGCTGGGTGCCGAGCATGTTGGTCATCACGCTCACAGCAGGTATTCAGATGACCATGCTTGGTGTACTTGGTGAGTATCTTTGGCGCACATTGGATGAAATACGACAACGTCCGCAGTTTGTAATTGACTCGATCTATTCTTCTCCGGGTCAATCCATCGATTCGAATCAGGAAGGCGTGAAATGAGTGATTACTTTTCACACGCCAATGCTCTTGTTGAAAGCCAGAGAATCGGAAAAAAGACCCGTATTTGGGCTTTTACACATGTGTTACCGGGTGCGGTCATTGGCGAAGACTGCAATTTGTGCGACCATGTTTTTATTGAAAATGATGTGGTGATTGGGAATCGAGTCACAATAAAAAGTGGGGTGCAGTTATGGGACGGTACCACCATTGAGGATGATGTCTTTATTGGCCCCAATGCAACTTTTACCAATGATGATTTTCCAAGAAGCAAACAATATCCCAAAGAATTTTTGCCGATTCTTGTGAAGCGTGGCGCTTCTATTGGGGCAAATGCGACTATTTTGCCTGGCATCACTATTGGGCAGTGTGCCATGATTGGGGCAGGCGCGGTTGTGACAAAGAATGTCCCCCATCATGCTATTGTTGTTGGCAATCCGGCCCGCATTATTGGCTATGTTAATTCTTTGCAACATGTGTCCTCGCACACTTCTGTCAAAGAAAAAATTTCTCAGAGTAATGATGACATAAGTGTCAAAAATGTTAAACTTTATGAACTGCCCCAGGCCAGCGACTTGCGTGGCAGCCTGACTGTGGCAGAATATTCCAAATCATTGCCTTTTGTACCCCAGCGTGTCTTTATGGTTTTTGATGTTCCCAGCAAGGATGTGAGAGGAGAGCATGCCCACCGTACTTGTCATCAATTCCTGATATGTGTTAAGGGTTCCTGCGCCATAGTGGTTGATGACGGTATCAGCCGTGCCGAGATTTCACTTGACCGTCCCAGCCTTGGTTTATATCTGCCACCGATGGTATGGGGAACCCAATATAAATATTCGCACGAGGCTGTTCTCATGGTTCTTGCGTCGGCCCTTTATGACCCAAATGACTATATTCGAGATTACGATACTTTTTTGAAAGAGTTGCATGCATAAGCCAATCCTTGATGTTCCTTTTTTGGATATGAAATCCCCTTATGTGGAACTGCGTGAGCAGTTGGATGCTGCATACCACCGTATTATGGAATCTGGGTGGTATGTTTTGGGAGAAGAAGTAGAATCTTTTGAAGAAGAGTTTTCACGTTATTGTGGTGCAAAATACTGCGTGGGCGTCGGGAATGGCTTGGAGGCGCTGCATCTCATCTTGCGCGCCTATGGAATTGGCCCGGGCGACGAAGTAATTGTGCCGGCAAACACCTATATCGCTACCTGGCTGGCGGTTTCATATGCTGGCGCAAAACCTGTTCCTGTAGAGCCAGATGAACAAACATGTAACATTAATCCCGAGCAGATAGAATCCGCTGTTACAGAGCGCACCAGGGCTATTCTTCCTGTTCATTTATATGGCCAGGCTGCTGCCATGTTGCCTATCAAGGCTATTGCAAACAAATACGGTCTTAGGGTAATTGAGGACGCAGCCCAGGCACAGGGAGCCCGGTGTGATGGGAAGATGGCTGGCAATCTTGGAGATGCTGCCGGCTTTAGTTTTTATCCGGGTAAAAATCTTGGCGCGCTGGGTGACGCCGGGGCTGTCGTGACCAATGACGAAGCCCTCGCATCTCGTGTCCGTTTATTACGCAATTATGGTTCATCGATTAAGTACCACAATGAATTAAAGGGCTATAACTCTCGCCTGGATGTGCTCCAGGCTGCATTCCTGCGCATTAAACTGCGTTATTTGGATGAATGGAACGCGCGACGTGCGAAAATAGCCGCGAGATACTTGGCAGGCCTGAAAAATATCAGGGGCCTTGTGTTGCCATACACGCCTCCTTTAGTAGACAATGCATGGCACATATTTCATGTTCGCTGTGAACAACGGAACGAGTTGCAACAATTTCTCCACGATAGGCGAATTGGGACGCTTATCCACTATCCGATACCTCCTCACCTCTCCCAAGCCTACCGGGAAATGAATTTTGTTGAGGGGGACTTTCCTATAACGGAGAAAATTTCTCAAACCACCTTGAGCATTCCTATAGGGCCTCATTTGCAACAAGACCAAGCAAATTATATTATAGTGAGATTTAAGTCATTTTTCGAAGGTTTAGCGGCATAGGTGTATGCAATTACACAGGCGTTCAAATTGCTCGATTCTGCTTGTCACTTATAACAGTGCGCCTCATTTGTTGCGCTGCCTCAACTGTTTGAATTCTCAAACTTGTCCAAGCTTTGAAGTCATCGTTATTGACAATGGTTCATCAGACGAAAGTGTCGCTATTGTTGAAAAATATCAAAGCCGATTTAATCTAAAAATTATCATTCAAAAAGAAAATGTAGGTTTTGCTGCCGCCAACAATGTTGGTGCGCGCGCGGCCGATGGCGAGTGGCTGGTTTTCCTCAATGCCGACGCTTTCCCTGAGCCGGATTGGCTCGAAAAACTTGTCGAAGCGGCAGAAATGCATCCCGAATATGCCGCTTTTTCATCCAGGCAAATTTCGGCGAACGCAACTGAATTTTTGGATGGGGCTGGCGATGCTTATCATGTCAGCGGCATGGCCTGGCGAAACTGTCTTGGCTATCCGGCTGCGCAATATGGGCAAGAGAGTAGGGAGGTCTTCAGTCCTTGTGCCGCAGCGGCGATGTATTTGCGTGATGCGTTTTTGGAAGTTGGTGGTTTCGACGAAGATTTATTCAGTTATTATGAAGACGTTGACTTGGGGTTTCGGCTTCGATTGGCCGGGTATAAAGCCTATTATGTTGCCGATGCGGTTGTTCACCATGTAGGCTCGGCGACATTTGGCTTGCAAAGCGATTTTGCTTTTTACCATGTTCATCGTAACTTAGTATGGGTGTTTCTTGCTAGCATGCCATCACCGTATCATGTTCTGTTCTTGCCACAACACATTTTCTTGAATTTATTTTATTTGTTTTATTATGCTTTACTTGGTCGTGGACATGTTCTTTTTCGGGCAAAGCGAGATGCGTTAGCCAGTTTGCCGAAAGTGTTGAACAAACGCCGGAGAATTCAAGCCTCAATGAATGTAAGAGCAACAGATGTTGTAAAAGCAATGCAAAAAGATATCTTTGAGCCTTACTTCTTGAGTTTTAATCGGCGTCGCGCCTTAAAAAAATACCACACCCAATCATGAACCTCCTCGCCTTGCCCCGCTATGAACGGCTTGGCTCGAGCAGCCGGGTGCGTTTTTACCAGTATTACCCGGCCCTGCGCGAGCGGGGCTTTGCGATTCAGGATGCGCCGCTTTTGAGCGATGCGTATGTGCGCCGCTTGTATGCCGGATTGCCGGTTGATGCGGGAGATGTGTTGGCGGCTTACCTGCGGCGATTGTCCTTTCTCTTGCGCGCGCGGGATTTTGACCTGCTCTGGGTCGAAAAGGAAATCCTGCCCTGGCTGCCTGCCTGGGCCGAAGTCTTACTTGCGCAGCGGCCTTACGTGGTCGATTATGACGATGCCGCTTTTCACCGCTATGACCTGCACCGCAACGGACTCGTCCGGGGGCTGCTTGGAAAGAAAATTGACCGGGTCATGCGCAATGCCTGCCTGGTGGTGGCCGGGAATGAATACCTGAAGGAACGCGCCCTGGCAGCAGGCGCAAAACGGGTCGAAATCCTTCCCAGTGTCGTGGATGCCGATTTGTACACCCCGACCCTGGCGCGCGACAGCGGATTCACCGTCGGCTGGATTGGCGCTCCGGTTACCGCGCCCTACCTCGAGGCGGTGCGTCCGGCGTTGGAGATGTTGGCAAACGGCGGACAGGCCGAGGTGCGCCTGGTCGGCGCGGGCAAGGCTATCAATTGGGAAAACCCATCCGTTCGCATCCTGCCCTGGGAAGAGGAAACAGAAGTCCAAAATATCCAGCAATTCGATGTCGGCATTATGCCCCTCCCGGATGAGCCGTTCGAGCGCGGCAAGTGTGGGTATAAGTTGATTCAGTATATGGCTTGCGGGCTGCCGGTGGTGGCTTCGCCGGTGGGGGTCAACCGCCAGATTGTCGAGCATGGGGTCAATGGTTTCCTCGCTTCGAACCCGGATGAGTGGCGGGCGGCGTTGGCTTGCCTGCGCGACAATCCTGCTTTGTGCCGCCAGATGGGACAGGCTGGGCGGGAGAAATTCAAGGCTCAATTTAGCCTGCAGGTAACTGCGCCGAAACTGGCTGCGCTTTTGGGGAGCGCGATGGGCGAGGCGGGCGCATGAAAATCCTGTTGATATCCAACACCGATTGGTATCTTTACAACTTTCGGCTCGACCTGGCCGAGGCCCTGCGCGCGCGCGGCGACGAGGTAACCCTGGCTTCGCCTGGCGGCGAATATGTGCCACAATTGCAGGCGCTTGGTTTTCGCTGGCTTGAAATTTCTATTTCCCGGCGCGGCCTGAATCCGCTCGAAGAACTGGCAACCATTTTCCATCTGTGGGCGCTTTATCGCCGCGAAAAACCCGATATTGTCAATCACTACACCATCAAATGTGTGCTTTATGGTTCGTTGGCCGCACGGCTGGCGGGCGTGCCGCGTATTATTAATTCAATCGAAGGGTTAGGAATTGTGTTTAGCGGGCGCAATCGTTTTCTGCAAACCGTCATCCAGTGGATGTACCGCCTTTTCCTGGTAAACACAACTGTCATCTTCCTAAACCCGGATGACTTTGAACTCTTCCTGCACAAAGGCCTGGTCGCGCCTGAGTCGGCGCATCTTATCCCCGGCTCGGGGGTCGACGTGTCCCGCTTTAGCTCTTTCCCGGAGCCTGATTCTGCGCCCTCGGTGGTGGTCTTTCCCGCCCGCCTGCTGTGGGAAAAAGGTGTCGGTGACTTTGTCGAATCTGCCCGCCTGCTCAAACAACGCGGCGTTGCGGCCCGCTTTGCGCTGATTGGTGAACCTGACCCGCACAACCCGTCCAGCATTAGCCGGCAGGATGTTGAAGCCTGGGTCGCTGCAGGGGTTGTCGAGGCCTGGGGCTGGCGGCAGGACATGCCCGCCGTTTACGCTGAAAGCCACATCGTCTGCTTGCCCTCGTTCTATCGCGAGGGTGTGCCGCGCAGCTTGACCGAAGCCGCCGCCAGCGGACGCGCCATCGTCACCACTGACGCGCCGGGATGCCGCGAGGTCGTGCGGCATGGAGTCAACGGGCTGCTCGTCCCACCGCGCGACCCGGTTGCGCTGGCTGATGCCCTGCAAACCCTGCTCGAAAACCCGCAATTGCGCCAGGAAATGGGCCAGCGCGGGCGCGAAATTGTCGAGCGGGAATTCAGTTCGGAAATTGTGATTGAGAAGACACTTAAGGTATATGGGGAGTTTACATCCACCCGCGCGGATAATGATTCTTGACCAGCCCCTGCACCCGTTTGCCCCAGCCCAGCGGCCAGCCGTCGGCGGTCACCACCAGCCAGCCCGGCTGGCCATCTGATTCAAGTGGCTCACCGCGCAGGTAGGCGGCCAGTTCCGCGCTGTCAGTGGGCAGGTCGAGCGTATTGGCCGCCTGGCCGCGCTTGAGGAAGAGCGCCAGCGGATGCGCCGGTTCGAAGCGGCCCTTCTTAAAAGTCCCCAGCCACACGCCGGGATGCACGACCCGCAGGCGCGAAAAATCGGCGCTTGTATCGGGGATGAAGTACAGGCGTTCGCCCGCCACCTTGAGCCTGTCTTCCGTTAAATCAATGTCGAGCGCCGCTGCTGCAAATTCCCGCCAAAAGCGCATGTCGGGCATTTCCCGTTTGCGGGAAAACTTCTCCCGCTCCCGCGCCGGATTCTCCCCCTCGGCGCGTTGCAGCAGGCAGGCAAAATGCCCCTCGCCCGCGAGTCGGTGCGGGAACAGTCGCGCCGCCCCTGCCAGCGCGGAATCAGCAGCCTGGCCGGTCAACGCCTCCAGCCATCCCGGCTGCCCGGGGGCAAAGCCATCCAGCAGCGGCAGGGGAACAACTTTAAAGTCGGGGAAATGATCCAGCACCGATTGCGCCGCGCCCTCGTCTTCTTCGGGGGCGAAGGTGCAGGTCGAGTAGAGCAAATAGCCGCCGGGGCGCACCAGCCGCGCTGCCACGCGCAGGATGTTGTGCTGGCGCGCGGCGCAGCCCGCCACCATCTCTGGCGACCAGTCGGCGCGCGCACCCATGTCCTTGCGGAACATGCCCTCGCCCGAACAGGGCGCATCAACCAGCACGCGGTCAAATATCGGGCCGAGATGGTCGACCAGGCGTTCGGGCGTCTCGTTGGTGACGACCACGTTGCCCGCGCCCCAGCGCTCGACGTTCTGCGCCAGGTGCCCAACACGCTTGTCTTTGATTTCGTTGGCGACCAGCAGCCCGCGCCCCTGCATCAGCGCCGCGATATGGGTGGTCTTGCCCCCCGGTGCGGCGGAAAGGTCGAGTATTTTTTCGCCCGGCTGCGGGTTGAGCAGTTCGGCGGGCGACATGGCGGAAGGGTCTTGCAGATAATACAGCCCGGCGCGGTGGAAGGGATGCTGCCCCGCCGATATGTCGGAAGGCGGCAGCACGAAAGCCGAATCGCACCAGGCAACCCGCCCGCCAAGCGGAACCGGCGAAAGGGCGGGGAAGTCTTCAGCGTTGAGTTTAAGCGTGTTAACCCGCAGCCCGCTGACGGGGGGCTGGTCGAGCGACGCGGCAAACGCCTCGAATTCCGAACCGAGCAGGCGCGACATCCGCCCTAAAAAAAGTGGCGGGATGGGCGGGCGGTTGTCACGATTCAGCATGTCGGGGTCTCTGCTTTGTGCCGCCAATTTTGCATTCTTCCTTCTGTATTCTGCATTTTTTCATTATACTTCGCCCCATGACAACTGCCCCCCTGATTGGCGTATTCGGCGGCACCTTCGACCCGCCCCATCTCGGACATCTCATCCTGGCCGCCGAGGCGCTCTCGCAACTCGGCCTCGACCGCCTGCTGTGGGTGCTGACCCCTGACCCGCCGCACAAGCCCGAACAACCCATTACGCCGCTTTTAGACCGGCTTGCCATGCTGCGGCTTTCGCTTGCCGACGAGCCGCGCTTCGAGATTTGCGAGGTCGAGATTAAACGCCCCGGCCCGCACTATACGGTTGAAACCCTGCGCTTGCTCAGGGACAGGTATCCGCAGGCCCGCCTGGTTTTCCTGATGGGCGGCGACTCGCTGCGCGACCTGCCGACCTGGCGCAAACCGGGTGAAATCCTGCGCCTGTGTGAGTTCCTGGGGGTCATGCGCCGTCCGGGAGATGAAGTTAACCTGCCCGCGCTCGAAGCGGCCCTGCCCGGCGTTTCGGCGCGGCTGCGGCTGGTGGATGTGCCCTTGCTTGAGATTTCGTCCAGCCAGGTTCGCCAGCGCATTTCCGCCGGGGCGGCGTTTCGCTATTACCTGCACCCCCAAGTGTACGACTATGTGCTTCAAACCGGTTTGTATCGCAGCGCCATGACCGCAAAGTGAAGGAACGATGAAAATCCAAACCGAGCAGGAAATGCTGGCTTTCCTCGATCAGCACGGATTCGATTGTTATTATATGAGTCACCCGGCGGTTTTCACCTGTGAAGAGGCCGCCCTGCACCGCCCGCCGGTTGACGCGGTCAGCACCAAAAACCTTTTCCTAAGCGATAAGAAAGGCTGCCGCTTTTTCCTGGCGGTGACGGCCTGTGAGAAACAGGTCAACCTGGAATCCCTTTCGCGCCAGCTCGATTGCCTCAAACTGCGCTTTGGCTCCGAGACGCACCTGGAATCCCTGCTGGGGGTCACACGCGGCTCCGTGACCATGCTGGGGCTGGTCAACGATACGGCTTGCCAGGTTGAATTGTGGATTGATTCATCCATTTGGGCGGGGCAATATTTCCAGTGCCATCCGCTGGTGAACACGGCCACGCTGGTCTTCTCGAAGCCAGACCTGGAACGCTTTTTCTCGCTCACCGGGCATACGGTTCGTTTCTTTGACTAGGATTTGTTTGGATAGTACTCAAAGTAAATTCGGGATAAGGATTCTGAATTTGATTTTGCTTAAAAATTTTCAGGCACACCGTCCCGGTATCCTTCGGGAAAGCCGCAAAGTGCGCAAAGAAAAATAGAAAAACTTGGTGGTCTTTGCGGCTCCCTGGCACCGCCCGCCAGGGCAGGTGTTGCGTGAGAAAAAGCACAAAATTTAGCCAAAACTTCATATCCCGCTGACGCAAAACAAAAAAACTCCGGTTTGGTTTCCGGAGTTTTTTATTGGCAAGATGCTTCCGGGTGGTTACTCCGCCTGCAATTTTTCTGGGGACTCTGTGCGCAGGAAGTTCATCCCGATCAGCAGCAGCCCGGTCAGCACCAGCATGGCCGGGACGGCGAAGCGCAGCATGGTGGCGTTGAAGACGCTGATGAACGAGGTCATGAAGAAGCCAATCCCTGCCAGGCCAATCAGGACAAGCGCGGCGACATTGGCGCCTTTCGAACGCTTGGCAATGCCGACCACCAGCAGCCCCAGGCCGACCGCCAGCGGCTCCAGCGGCCACAGGATGGCCCACGCGCCCCACAGGCCGGTAATGTTGCAGAAAGCCAGCACCAGCCCGTTCACACCGATGATGATGGCCGGGATGGCCAGCCCTGCCACGCGCATGAAGATGGCTGACAGGCCAAATCCGAGTGCGACGGCCAGCACCACCAGCGGCCAGGCCAAAGCCCAGATTTCCCAGTTGCCAGTAATGCTGGCAAACATCAGGATGCCGCCCGTCGCCAGAACCGGGATGCCGGGCATGAAGAATGCGCCAAAGCCGGGGCGGGAAAGAGCCAGGAATCCGGGGGCGGTTAGGGCCAGTCCCGCCAGTAAAACCACCAGCGGCCACATGCGCCAGGCCTGGGTGCTCAGGAACAGATTGCCGACCAGGCTCAGCCCGCCGACCAGCAGCAGGCCGATTCCGAAAATCAGGGAGAGAATACGTTCAGGTTTCATTTTGATTTCCTTTCGATTGCCTGCCGTTTGCAGGCGCGTTGAATAAACCCGGCAGGCGTGCCCGCCGGTTGGATTACAGGATGGGGTCTATACGTTTACTTGCTGAAGAGTGAGACGATAATCGAGAGCGAGCAGGTCAGGCAGGCCATCACCATGGCCAGAGCGCCCAGGGTCATACCGCCGATGCGTCCCCAGGTTGGGATTTCTTCGGCAGGGCGTTCATTTAATTTGGTGGGCAGGTAAATCGCCAGGCCGACGATGAGCGGCACGAACATCCACAAGAAAGACCAGTCGTCCCAGCGCCCGGTGATGGACGAATAAGCCAGCAGCACACCGTTGCCGAAGATGATAATGGCCGGTATCAGCAGCCAGGGCGATTGCGTTCCCCATCCTATCAGGGCCAGCAGGCCGGCTATCAGGAAAATCTCAAAGGCCCAGCCATAGGCAAAAATGTTCGTGTTGGTGATGGTGCCGACAATGGCGGCCATCAGGTTGACAGCGGTTATTACCACCAGGCTGGCAAAGACCGCCGAAACGGGCTTGATAGGCTTCGGCGTAAAGCGCCTTAACATGCTGGTGATCTGGCCTTCCTCGGAGCGGCGGACGGGGACGTCCATGTTGGTGTCTTCGTCGGCGAAGCGGCGGTCGCCCAATTGCTGGCGCGAGCTGCCCGAGAAAACCGCCTGGGATAGGTTCCCGCTCGGTGGCGGCACAACAGGCCGCGGGGAGTCGGTCATCTTTTCATCCATCGCCTGCTGAATGGCTGCTGCCATTTCCCCGGCGTGCTGGTAGCGGTCGTCGGGGTCTTTTGACAGCGCTTTGAGCACAATCTGTTCCAGTTTGCGCGGTATCAACGGGTCGACCTGGCTCGGAAGCGGCAACGGGTCATTCAGGTGCTTCATCAGGATGGCCAGCGGGGTGTCAGCATCAAACGGCGTGTAGCCAGTAAGCATTTCATAGAAGACGATGCCGAGCGAGTAGATGTCGCTGCGCTCGTCGCAGGTACCTTTGAATCCCTGTTCGGGAGCCATGTAATTGAGCGTGCCCATCAGCGCGCCCGACACGGTGTATTGGGTGCTGCCGACAATTTGGGCGATGCCGAAATCGGTCAGCACGGCCTGCCCGCGTTTGGTCAGCATAATGTTGGCGGGCTTGATGTCGCGGTGGATGATGCCTTCCTTGTGGGCATACCCCAGCCCGTCCAATACCTCGCTCAGGATGCGCAGGATTTCGGGCAACGGCATACGCTCGCCACGCACGCGATACTCGTTCAGGCGGGCGCGCAGGGTGTCGCCTTCGAGCAGTTCCATGACCATGTAATGCTGGTCGTCCTGCACGTCGAAGTCGAAGACCTGCACGATGTTGGGGTGGCGCAGCCCTGAAACGGCATGGGCCTCGCGCTTGAATCGCGCCAGGAACTCGTCCTGCTCCACTAAATCGGAGCGCAAGACCTTGAGCGCCACATAGCGATCGAGCTGCGGATGGTAGCCCCGGAAAACCTGGGCCATGCCGCCGCGCCCGAGCGCGTCGAGAATGCGATATTTGCCTAATGTTTGACCTTCGAGTGATTGTGGTGGCATGCTTGTGCTCCAAATTAATCTGTGCAGATAATATCACCCGCCCCCAATCCCTGCCTATTCGTTTGCTAACAGCGGCCTATTGCCTTGCAGCGCAACAGGCATCAATCGGTAGTCGTTTCCCTGTCAGCCCGCGTCTTCGATTTTGCCGAGCATTTTGTAGCCCAGGCCGCGCACCGTTACCAGCAATTGCGGGGCATTCGGATCAATCTCGATTTTCGTGCGCAGGCGGCGCACCAGGTTTTCTATCTGATAATCGAAAATCCCTGACTGGTACTCCGACCATACCGCCCGGCCAATATCGTCTTTCGAGCAGACCTTGCCCCGGTTTTCATACAGGTAAGCCACCAGCGCAAACTCCTTGGGAGAAAGCGACAACCGCCGCCGGTTCAGGCGCACTTCCCCGGCTTCGATATTTACTTCCAGTTCGGGGAAGGGCGTCTCGCGGGTGGTCGTATCGGGGTCGTGAAACTTAAACACAACCTCGCCAACCATCACCTCATCCCCATCGCGCAGTTGGGCGCTGGCCAAGACCCGCTCGCCGTTCAGGAAAGTCCCGTTGGTGCTGTTCAAATCCTCCAGGAAAACCTTGCGCCCGTCGCGCCGAATGATGGCATGTTCGCGCGAAGCCCGGTTGCTGATGATGACAATTTCACTTTCTACCGAGCGTCCCAGGTGGGTGATGTCGAAATCGAGTATGTGCTCGTTGCCGAGCGGGTCTTCCAGGTAGGGGGTGTTGGTTTCGAGCATGCGAGACTCTCCTGCAAAATTTCCTTAAGTATAGTATAGAATTGGCCCATGAACATAAGCATCCTGACTTACGGCTCGCGCGGCGACCTGCAGCCCTATTTGGCCCTGGCGGTCGGTCTGCAAAAAGCCGACCACGCCGTCACCCTGGCCGGGCCGCAGCGCTTTGAATCTTTCGTTGCTTCATATAATGTCAACTATGTTCCCCTGCCTGGCGACCCCGAAGAACTCAGCCGCGCCTTCAACCAGGCCGGCGACAACCCCTTCCGCATGGTCGCTTCCATGCGCAACCATGTGCTCGGCATCGCGCCCCAGGTCGTCAGCCAGATACTCCATGCCGCCCAGAACGCCGATCTGCTGGTTCACTCCTTTGCTTTCACCACCGGTGCGCACAGCCTGGCCCGCCACCTCAACATCCCCGATGTCTCCGTCCAAACCTTCCCCATGTTTGCCCCCACCGGCGATTACCCCAACGTCGCCTTTCCACACCTGGGCAGGCTGGGCAACCTCCTCTCGCACCGGTTCGCCACCCAGGTTTTCTGGCATGGCGGAAATCTGGGATTTGGGCAGATTCAGCACCTGCTGCCGGATTCCTTCCCCCGCACCTTATACTGGCCCTTTGCCAATCCCGACGAGCGGCTTCGCACCCCGCTCCTGTTCGCCATTTCCCCAAGCGTGATTCCACCTTCAGCCGACTGGCCCGCCAACATTTCCGTTACCGGATACCTATTCCTCGACGATGAAACCTACCAGCCCCCCGAAGCCTTGTCCGCCTTCCTGGCGGCTGGCGCGTCCCCGGTGTGTGTTTCCTTTGGCAGCATGGTCAACGACCGGGCCGAAAAAACAGGCCGAACTTTGCTCGAAGCCTTTGCCCGGCGCAACGAACGCGCCGTCATCTTGACGGGTTGGGGAGGCTGGCGCGCCGAGCCGATTCCCGAAAACATCCTCTACCTCGATGCCGCCCCGCATTCCTGGCTATTGCCGCGCTGCAAAACCTTCATCCATCACGGCGGGGCAGGCACAACTGCCGCCGGTCTGCGGGCCGGAATTCCCGCCATCGTCGTCTCCCACGCCGCCGACCAGCCTTTTTGGGGGCGGCGGGTACAGGCCCTGGGCGTCGGCCCGGCGCCGATCCCGATTAAAAAACTGACAGCGCCTCGTCTTTTGGCGGCGTTGGCCCAGGCTGAAGCCCCGGCCGTTATCTCGGCCGCCCAGGTCCTCGGGCGTCAGATCCGTGCCGAAGACGGTCTGCAGGCCGCCATAAAGCTTATCGAGCAGGAAAATACCCGCTTTACCTTAAAGAATAAGAATCTTTAACCTTAAAAAGTCACAAATGCCTTGACTCTTTAGGCCAAGTGCATATAATTGGCGTTCGCTGTCATAAACAACAGCAAAACAAGAGAGTTGTCTGACAAAGAAATTTCAACAGAATTGCGAAATTGGTCTGACAAAAACCTTGACAAAGTGAACGGCTTGAATATAATAGGTAAGCCAGTCACAACGAAACGATTTCGTCCCCAAGACAGATCGATGACAATTGAGAGAGCACCAGTCCCGCCAGAGACGCACAGCCGTCTGGCTCAGCAGTCTGGCGAGCCGATGTTAGAAGTATGCGACATCGGTAAATTTGTCTCTCGAATGCTCTTGACAGGCCAACATAGCGCGGGCACAGCAATGCCCGCACGGTTGACAGAACCTTGACAACTGAAAAGTGATAGGAAGTACGACAACCCTGTCGTTTTAACTCCGTAACATAAACTTAACACCCGTAAGGGTGCAAAAATTTTTGCGGAGAGTTTGATCCTGGCTCAGGATGAACGCTGGCGGCGTGCCTAATACATGCAAGTCGAACGGAGAGCCTTTGTAGTAATACGAGGGTTTCTTAGTGGCGAACGGGTGAGTAACGCGTTGGTGACCTGCCCCAAAGTGTGGGATAACAGTCCGAAAGGATTGCTAATACCTCATGTGGTCTTCGGAATTAGAAACCGATTTCTAAAGGAGTAATCCGCTTTGGGAGGGGCCTGCGTCCCATCAGCTAGTTGGTAGGGTAACGGCCTACCAAGGCATCGACGGGTAAGGGGCCTGAGAGGGTGGCCCCTCACAATGGAACTGAAACACGGTCCATACACCTACGGGTGGCAGCAGTAGGGAATATTGGTCAATGGACGAAAGTCTGAACCAGCAACGCCGCGTGTGCGATGAAGGTCTTCGGATCGTAAAGCACTTTTCTGGGAGATGAGAAAGGACAGTATCCCAGGAATAAGCCTCGGCTAACTACGTGCCAGCAGCCGCGGTAAAACGTAGGAGGCGAGCGTTATCCGGATTTACTGGGCGTAAAGCGCGTGCAGGCGGTTCGGCAAGTTGGATGTGAAAGCTCCCGGCTCAACTGGGAGAGGTCGTTCAATACTACCGAACTTGAGGGCATCAGAGGAAGGTGGAATTCCGGGTGTAGTGGTGAAATGCGTAGATATCCGGAGGAACACCAGTGGCGAAGGCGACCTTCTGGGATGTTCCTGACGCTCAGACGCGAAGGCTAGGGTAGCAAACGGGATTAGAGACCCCGGTAGTCCTAGCAGTAAACGAT
>Ga0208244_100403_pt1 | contig 44982 bp, 26 predicted proteins | sample SubbioCR12Aug_5A_FD_184828 | JGI IMG/M metagenome (GOLD analysis project Ga0208244, IMG submission 184828) | Serpentinite rock and fluid subsurface biosphere microbial communities from McLaughlin Reserve, California, USA - CR12Aug_5A (SPAdes) | ecosystem: Environmental > Terrestrial > Deep... | reverse complement strand
CGGCAATCAGCCAACGGTACCTGCCAGCGGCAAAGTCTATGTCCGTGTCGACATCACCTCCGAAGCCGATTCCAACTTTGAAGGCGCCGAAACCTTTGCGTTGAAAGCCGAGTACACCAGTAACACTGCCAAATCGGCCAGCGCCGACACCAGCATCATCGACGACAACACCGGTAGCAAATACGACGGCACGCTCAGCGCCGGCAACCCGGTCAGCAACACCACCAGCCTGGACGACGACCGCAGCCTCAGCGTGACCGGTTACGGTCCGGTCAACGAAGGCTCGACCTACGCCATGTTCACCGTCACCGCCCTGGAAGGCTATGCGCTGGACTTGACTCTCCAAGCCGCCAGCAGCGGCACGGCGGCAACACGCACCGGCTTTACCTACGAATACTCCACCGACGGCACAAGCTGGACAACCTATACCTGGAACGGCAGTACCGGCAACCAGCCAACGGTGCCGGCGGGCGGCAAAGTGTACGTGCGCGTCAATATAACTTCCGAAGCCGACACCACCTTCGAAGGCTCGGAAACCTTTGCCCTTAAAGCCAGTTACAGCAGCAACACCGCTAAGTCGGCGACCGCCGACACCAGTATCGTCGACGAAGGCAGCGGCAAAAAATACGGACCCGACGTGACTGCCGGCACACCGAACGAAAGCACCACCGACCTGGACGACGACCGCACCCTCAGCGTGACCGGTTACGGCCCGGTCAACGAAGGCTCGACTTACGCCATGTTCAACGTCACCGCCCTGGAAGGCTACGCGCTGGACTTGACCCTGCAAGCTGCCAGCAGCGGCACGGCGGCAACACGCACCGGCTTTACCTACGAATACTCCACCGACGGCACAAGCTGGACAACCTATACCTGGAACGGCAGTACCGGCAACCAGCCGACGGTGCCTGCCAGCGGCAAGGTGTATGTGCGCGTCGACATCACCTCCGAAGCCGATTCCAACTTTGAAGGCGCCGAAACCTTTGCATTGAAAGCCAACTATACTAGCAATGTCAGCAAATCTGCCACGGCGGACGCCGGTATTGTCGATGATGGTTCGGGTACCAAATACGACGGCACTTTGACAACAGGGACGCCCATTTTTGACACGACTAACTTGGATGACGACAGACAGCTGACCGTCAACGACATTCGTGTCAATGAAGGCTCGCCCTATGCGGTGTTCACCGTCACCGGTATTGAAGGGCAACAGGTCAAACTCAGCCTGAGCAGCGGTACGGCCACCCTCGAAGACGGCAACGTACCAATCAAAACCGACGGCTCCGAAGACTTCGGTCCGGCGTTGCAATACTGGAACGGCAGCGCCTGGACCAACTACACCACCAATAGCTTCATCAGCATCCCGACCGATGGCGATGGTAACGCCGGGGAAACCGCCAAGCTGTTGGTACGCACCACTATCAACCCCGATGCGCTTGACGAGGGCGATCACACCTTCACGTTGACGGTTGAGAATAGTAATGGCAATACCAGCAATGGCATTGCGACCATCGACGATCATGGTGGAGGTGTGAAGTATCCCGATGTTGCGCCCACCAATCCCACCAGCACCAGTCCAGTTCCATTCACTGATAACAGCAATCTCGACGACGACCGACCTCGGAATGAAGACGATGTCAATGTCACCCAAATCGTTGACTTCAATGCATCTCCCACAGGCATTGAACAGGCTACTACCGAGAGCAATATTTATAACTCGCCCACTACTGGCGCTGGCGACGCCAATCGCCCCGAAGATTTTAGCTGGCAGTATGGTTTGATTAGCTGGCCGGGTATTCATATCAGTGGTGATCGTGATATGTATCAACAAGTTTGGGGTGAGGTGCGCTCGGAATTGATGGAGGCCACGATTGATTTGGGGGTCGATCAAGGCGGTTTCTTCAAATTGCCGCCGGAAGCCTTGATGGGGCTAGATACCGGCGACAGCTTGCGTTTTGATGCCAGTTTGACAAATGGCGAACAGTTACCCGAATGGATCAAATTCGATCCTAACAACGGTAGTCTGAGCATCAGCGAGAATGCACCACTCCTGAAAGAAGCCGTAAAAGTAAAAGTGGTGGCCACCGACACCAAGGGAAATCAGGTAACCGTCACCATTATCTTGAAAGCCAAGGTTGTCGCCAAAATGCCGATCAACAAACCCAAAGTCAACACACCACCTAAGCTCTCAGAGTGGGTTGGCAAACAGTCCTTGAGCGAGCAGATCAGTATGAGTGATGGACGGCATTCCATTCAGCAGGTTGCAAACCATTTGTTGGCTGCGGCTGAGCAAGTATTTGGTCAGTCAGGCCATTCCTGATTATCAAGGTTGTAATAATTAAATCCTTCGCCAGACTCATGACGCACGGTAAGTTGTTGATTTCGTTCGTGGCGAGTTGGTCGAACCATTAGCGGAATCAATTTGTTCAGCGATTCCTTAACTTAGATCCATCGAGATGATGAATACCATGTTTAGCCAATCTTTTTCCCGATTTTCTCCGTTATATTTGAGCATCAGCCTGTTGACAGGCTGCTCGTTGACACCGGCGCCATTGACCGACGCTGATCGGCAAACGCAAATTGGTGCCGATCAGCTTACCTTGTTTAAAGATCAGGAACCGCTCACCGGTCCGTTAACGCTTTATCAGGCCATGTCAAGAGCGTTGAAATACAATCAGGATCACCGGGTTAAAATGATGGAACACGCTGTAGCCGAAGGTCAGGCCAGTCTGGCCAAATTCGATTTGTTGCCGGACTTAGTGGCGGCCGCGGGCTATGACTCCCGAGACAACTTTAATGCCTCAAACAGTCGTGGCATCGAAGATGGTGAAGAATCATTACGGACTTCAACGTCGCAAGACCGTTCCCGTTTCATGGGTGATTTGAATTTACGCTGGAATATCCTGGATTTCGGGGTGAGCTATTTTAGGGCTCAACAGGAGGGCAACAAGGTACTGATGACTGCTGAGAATCGCCGTAAAATCAGTCATAACATCATTAAGGATTTGCGTACTGCTTTTTGGAAAGCATTGAGCGCACAACGCATGAGTGCGAGGATAGATCCTGTGTTGGCTGACGCTCGATCAGCCCTGCAAAAAGCCGAGCAGGCAGAAGCTGAAAAACTGCGCTCTCCGTTGGACGCATTGCGTTATCGAAAAAGTTTGCTGGAAATTGTCCGGCGTCTGGAAGCGTTGCTGGATCAGCAACGCTTGGCCAAATCCGAGTTGGCCGGTTTGATCAATCTGCCGCCAAATCAGGATTTTCAGTTAGCGGATGATACGAACAATCCTTGGCCTGTCATCAGCAAACCCAAGTTGTCGATTGAGCAAATGGATGAATTGGCCTTGCAATTACGACCTGAACTGCGGCAGGAGATGTATCAAACCCGCATTGGCGCAGATGAAGTGAAAAAAGCCATGTTGCGTATGCTGCCCGGCGTTGAGTTCCAGTTAGGTGGAAACTATGATTCTAATTCATATCTGTTGAACCAGAATTGGGGGTCCATCGGCGCACAAATCTCCAAAAATTTGTTCGAGCTTTTGTCTGCACCGACGGCTATTGCCACCGCCGAAACTCAGGAATCCCTGGCGCATACCAAGCGTTTAGCGGCTTATATGGCCATCATTACCCAGGTGAGAATGTCTCAACAACAGCTGGACCTGGCTGAAAATCAGCTCCAGCGCACTACGGAGCTAGATGATATCAATCAAAAAATTCACCACCATGTGCTTAACAGCGAACTGGCAGAGGCATTGAGTTCACTGGAGCGGGTACGTATTTCCGTGGATTCGGTTTTGTCCGCCTTGCAAAAGCATCAGGCCTATGCTGATTCTCAGGAAGCTTTGGCCAAACTTTATGTGTCTCTTGGCTTTGATCCATTACCACAAACAATTGAAAACGGCAGTGTCGATACCTTGGCCAAAGCCATCGAAATCATCGATAAGGAGTGGCAGCATGGCCAATTTCCAACTCAAGCAATTGATGATCCCAAATCCGCCGGTGCCGCTAAAAATCAGATCGGGGGTTAATATGAAGAACGCTGACTTATTCAACCGCTCCGCATGGCTGTTCAGCTGTCTGCTTTGTTTTCAGGTTAACGCAGAACAGACGGACAACATCGCCGCCAACGAAGTGCGTGCGCAATTGACGGCAAGGTACAGCACTATTCTGTCGGCCGAAATTTCGGCCGCTATCAAGCAATTGACGATCAGAGAGGGTGAATCTTTCAAGAAAGGCGATTTACTCGTGGTGTTCGATTGCGCCATTCAGCAAGCACAATTGCAGAAAGCCCAGGCGACCGCCAACGGGGCGACTAAAACCTTTCAAGTCAACTCACGGCTGTCGGAACTGGATTCGGTCAGTACACTGGATGTGGAGGTCGCCAAGGCCAAACTGGGCGAAGCCAATGCAGATATTGCCTTGATGCAGGCATCGTTGAATAAATGCCGGATTCAGGCTCCCTTCTCCGGTCGCGTGGTGAGTTTGCCCGCGCATCAACATCAGTATCTTAAAATCGGTGATCCTATCATGGACATAATCGACGGCAGCCAGCTGGAATTGAAATTGATCGTGCCATCAGTCTGGCTTCGCTGGCTTAAAACCGGTCAGACTTTTCAGGTACACATCGATGAATTGAATCAAGTGTTTCCGGCCCAAATCGACAGTATCGGGGCGAGTATCGATCCGGTTAGTCAAACCGTGCCCGTGGTCGGGCAAATAAAAGGTAAACACAGAGAACTGCTGACCGGCATGAGCGGCAAGGCCATCTTTGCAGATGCCGTAAAATAAATGATTTATCAATCCCACCTGGTTGGTTGCAGGCTTTTCGCAAACCGGCAATCAGCCTGATGAACGCCATAGACACGCAACAACACCAATTGCAAGGCTTGGCTTTGCTGTTGCAGCTGCAAAGAAAAGCCCGCCAATGCGAGGACCCGCTGGCTCTGGGTTTTACCATCGTCAATGAAACTCGCATATTGCTGCCTTATCGGCAGGCGGCATTATGGATAAAACAACCGCTATCTAGGATAGTGGCAGTCTCGGGAGTGGCGCATCAGGAAAGCAATGCCCCTTATGTTACATGGTTACGTGGCGTGGCGGAGCAATTGGTTGAGCAAACCGGCAATGCCGCCAGTCAGGTCTTTCAAGCCAATGAATTGCCTGATGTATGGGCCGGGCAATGGACAGATTGGGCCGCTCCGTTTGGATTATGGCTCAAACTGGGATCGGTGAGGATACCGGACAACATCGGTGGCTTGCTGTTATTTAGAGACAGCCCCTGGCAGGAAGCCGAAATCACCTTGTTAGCTGAATTAGTCGATGCCTACAGTCATGCCTGGTGGGCTTTACAACCTCAAAGGCCCTGGTGGCGGAGTTTATTGTTCGTGCGTGGTAAGTCCCGTATGGCCTTGTTATTGCCGTTGGTGCTGTTATGGCCGGTCCGTTTATCGGTGTTGGCCCCGGCGGAAGTTGTCGCCATTGAACCCACCTTTATTCGGGCGCCCCTGGATGGCGTAGTCAGTGCGTTTTTTGTTAGTCCCAACCAAGCGGTGGTGCAGGAGCAACCCCTCATGGCACTGGAAAATACCGATATTGCCAATCGTCTGGCCGTAACCGAAAAATCGCTGGCAGTGGCGGAAGCGGAATATCGCAGCAACGCACAACAGGCGGTACTGGATGGCAAAAACAAATCGGAACTGGCCGTACTGAAAAGCAAAATCGAGCAGCATGAAGCGGAAGTCGCCTATCTGCAAAACCAGTTGCAGCGCTCACACATTAAATCACCCCATGCAGGGATTGTCATATTCACCGATCCGCAGGATTGGTTGGGCAAGCCGGTGAGCATCGGTGAGCGCATACTGTCAGTCGCTGATCCCCAGCGAGTTGAACTGCAGATACATTTGCCGGTTGCCGATCTGATTGGCCTGGAATCTTCGGCTGAAGTCGCGATGTTTTTGAATACCGACCCGCAGCACCCGCTGGACGGCAATGTCTATTATGTCGCTTATCAGGCCGAAGTGACGGCTGAGAATGTATTGGCTTATCGCGTGAAGGCCCATCTTGCGTCCACAGCATCCTCGCCGCGGATTGGTTTGAAAGGTACGGCCAAGATTTACGGTGAGCACGTCAGTCTGTTTTACTACCTGTTTCGCCGTCCATTAGCGGGGTTGCGTCAATGGCTGGGGTTGTAGAATCAGTGTCGGTTTTGCCGCCTCTGCGCGAAGAAGTGAATTGTCTTGAAGGACCGATGCAGTTTGACGGCTCCCCCTCCTGGACTCTGCAAGACCCGGCCAACAATCAGTTTTTTCGTATTGGCTGGCCGGAGTTTGAAATGCTGTTGCGATGGTCAACCGGCAATCCGCAGCGTATCAGCGAACAAATCAACCAGGAAACCACCCTGAGTTTGTCCGCACAGGATGTGGAGCACTTTGGCCAGTTTTTGCTGAACAACAATTTGCTAAATGTCAGCAGCGCTGAGGCCATCCAGCGACTTTGGCAACAGATGGCAGCCCGAAAAAAAAACATCTCGACCTGGCTTCTGCACAACTACCTGTTTTTCAAAATTCCGCTGATAAAACCCGACCGCTTGTTGGTATGGCTGTATCCCCGTTTGGCTTGGCTCTATACCCGCGAATGTGGCTATGCACTGTTGGTTTGTGCTTTTACAGGGATTTATCTTTTGTCCAGGCAATGGGAGCAATTTACCAATACCTTTTTGCATTTTTTTAACTGGCAGGGATTGAGTCAATATTTTCTGGCGTTGATTTTTGCCAAGGTTTTGCATGAATTCGGGCATGCGCTGACGGCTCATCGTTACGGTTGCCGGGTGCCGACAATGGGCGTAGCCTTTATGGTGATGTATCCGATGTTCTACACGGATGCCAATGAAGTGTGGAAACTCAATTCCCGTCAACAGCGTCTGGCTGTCGGCTCGGCCGGCATCATCGCCGAACTGGGCTTGGCCGCTTTATCAACCCTGGCCTGGAGTTTTCTGGACGATGGCCCGCTTCGCAGTGCCGTATTTTTGCTGGCTTCATCAACCTGGATTCTGACTCTGGCGATTAACCTTAGCCCGTTCATGCGCTTCGATGGCTATTATCTGTTGGCCGATTTTATGAAAATCGAAAACCTGCAGCCGCGCGCATTTGCTTATAACCTCTGGGTATTGCGGCGATTTTTATTTGACACGGACACGCCCCCGCCCGAGCCTCTGCCGCCCTCTACCGCGCGTTTTTTTGTGTTTTATGCCTGGGGTACCTGGTTATACCGGTTATTTTTATATCTGGGCATTGCCTGGATGGTCTATGCATTTTTTTTCAAAGTGTTGGGCATTTTTCTGATGGCGGTGGAAATCAGCTGGTTTATTGTCAAACCCATCTGGCGGGAACTGAAAAACTGGCCTGCGCTGCTTGCCAGACAACAGCACAGGAAAAGCCTCATGCTGATGGCCGGGCTGACTATTGGATTGTTCTGCGTACCACTACCCCAAAGGCTTGATTTACCCGCCTTGATCAAACCGGAGCGTTACGCGGAAATTTACCTGCCTTATCCCGCCCGTCTGGAACGTTTGGCTGTCCACAAAGGCAGTCGTGTAGACAGCGGCGATATTTTGGCTGAGTTGACTTCAGACGATTTGCAGTATGAATTTCGTAATAGTGTCCAGGAGTCGGATATCTTGTTTTGGCAATTAACCTACCAGGGCACCGACTCGCAACTGGCCAAACGCAGGCAAATTCGTCTGCGACAATGGGAATCGGCCAGTACCAAGCATGCCGGTATAGATCGCAAGCTTGCGCAGCTACACATTAAAGCGCCATTATCAGGCACGGTTGTTGATACTAACGACCATGTCCAAGCGGGGCAGTGGCTGAAGACCGGCGAGCCTTTGCTGATTGTGGCCGATATGGCCGAATTTGTCATTGAAGCCTATGTCAGCGAAACGGACATAAGCCATATCAGTTTGGATGCGGAAGCTGTGTTTTATCCGGATAATCTGGAATTGGCTCCAGTGTCCTGTCGAGTCATCGCCATCGAGGATGGGAGCACTAACACTCTGCCGCCCTTGCTGGCTTCAAGCTATGGTGGTCCTATTGCAGTCAGAACCGACAAAAATCAGCTTGCCACTACGGAAACCCCTTATTATCGAATTTTGCTAAAAACGGAATCTCTTACCGAGCGTTCTTCAGATTTTGCCATGCAGCTAAGAGGCAGTTTGAGGTTAAACAGTGAATCCGTTAGTTTTGCTGAAAAGATAGCCAGACAATGGCTATTGATTGGCATCAGGGAGTCCGGTTTTTAGACAGGCTTTCTGGAACACTTAAATTTAAAAATCGAACCGGGTATGCTGGATTTCAGCAATACCCGGTCGTCCTTTATCTGCAGGAAGCCCATTACTCATTCGGCGGTGGCGAGTTCATTTTCGACAGCGGCTTTGGTTCTGTTTTCCCGACTTTACCACGCTTATCCCTGTTGGGTAGTTAGTTAGCGTTTTTTGGGACATTTTCGCCTTCGGCCATTTGGGCTACTTTGAAGCAGTCATCGCCATTAATTAGGGGACGTTATTTGTGGGCGATCATCAAGGCAAATTGTGAGGCATGCTTTTTGGCATTAATTCTAAAGGCAATCACATTCTGTTGTTTGGCGCATTAGTTAGTCAAGCACTGAAAATCAAGCGAGTCGCTAAGTCATTTCACCCTTTTGAACAAGTTTGACTAGACTAGTTATCTGAAATGCAAACTCATTGTTCGACTTTTCAAAAATGAGTTTCTGCTATTGATTTGCAACTTAGGTTTTTAAAATTGTTCAACTGCCGGCCTCTAACTCGCCGGTAAACCTCTGCTTATATTATGACGATTCAGAAACAATACTTTGAACAATGCTCCGCCTAATCCTAATTGGCATCCTGCTTGTCCTGAACAGTTTCGTTGCAGCAAGTAATTCCAGTGCGGAGGATTTAACCGACCTTTCCATTGAAGAACTGCTGAATGTCGAAGTAATCAGCGCTTCACGACTCGGACAAAAGCCTAATCAGGCACCTTCTTCGCTATCTGTTTTAACCGCCAGCGACATCCGTACTTTCGGCTGGCGGACACTGGCAGAGGCGCTGAATGCCATGCGAGGCTTGTATACCAGTAACGATCGCAACTACAGCTATTTGGGCGTGCGCGGGATTATGCATCCCAACGATTACAACTCGCGCGTTCTGATCATGATAGATGGTCAGCGCATGAACGAAAACCTCTACGATGGTGGTTATATCGGGCAGGAGTTCATGCTGGATATGGAACTGGTGGAGCGTATCGAATTTATCCCGGGTTCCGGCTCATCGATTTATGGCGCCAATGCTTTTTTCGGCTTGATTAATATTGTCACCAAAAAAGGTCAAGCGATCAATGGTGCGCAAATCGCTGGTGAGTACGGCACTTTCGACACCTACAAAGGTCGTGCCAGCTACGGCAAAAAGTTTGATAACGGCACTGACGTGTTGTTCTCGGCCTCTCATTACGGCAGTGCCGGCGATGAGAACTTGTATTTTAAGGAATTCGACGACCCTGCCACTAACAACGGTATCGCGCATGACATGGATACCGAACGTGCAGATCGCATTTTCGGACGTATACAATATGAAGAGTTCACCTTGATGGGTGGCTTTGTCGACCGTTACAAACGCATACCTACAGCGTCCTTTGGAACCATTTTCAACGACTCCGAAACCTACACTAACGATAGGCAGTTTTTCGGCAACCTTAAATATAATAAGGCGCTTAGCGCCAAAACATCTTTGCAACTTAAAGGGTTTTATCAAGGTTACGATTACACGGGACGGTACCCCTATTTTGATGAAACACGCATTGTTAATCATGATGAAGCCAGCGGGCGTTGGTGGGGGGGCGAAGCGCAGGTAACCAGCACCGTATTCGATAGGCACCGATTAATATTGGGTCTGGAGTATCAGTATGACCAGCGTCAACGCCTGTTGAACCACGATATTAACCCATACACGTTTTATCTTGATAGTCATAGTAACGGCCATAGAGTCGAACTGTATGCACAAGATGACATCCAGATTCTGGATGACCTGATCTTCAGTGCCGGCTTGCGCTTTGATTATCACCACATGCTGAAAAAGCTACAGCTCAACCCTCGCGTGGGTTTGATCTGGAATCCATTAGATAGCACCACCTTTAAACTGCTTTATAGCTCTAGCTTTAGGGCTCCCAATGTCTGGGAAAGAGACTACTTTTCATTCGTCAATACCCCCAATCCTGATAATTACGAAGAACGGATTAAGAGTTATGAAGGCGTTGTCGAATGGCAATCGACAAATGGCCTGAAATTAACCGCGGATGTGTTTTACAACGATATGACTAAGCTTTTGGAGCAAACTATTGATCCAGGGTTGGGTGCCGCCGGCCCATTTATCAATAGCGGTCATCTGCGTGCGATTGGCACGGATCTGGAAATTGAACAGCGCTGGAATAATGGTCGCATGTTCAAAGCATCCTACACCTATTCTCGCGTCACCAATGAGGCCGAAAACAGCAACAGCGCACAAGCCTCGCCACAAAATATTTTCAAACTGCATTACGCCGAGCCGCTGTTTAATAATTTTGCCAAATTGGGTATAGAAAACGTCTTTGTCGATCAGCGTCTAACCCCGCAAAACGGCAGCGCCGATGCCTATTATCAACTTAACCTCAATTTAACCAGCGACCAAATTGCGCCCGGTCTGGATGTGTCAGTAGGTGCATATAACCTTTTTGATAGCCACTATCAGATGTTGGGCGGTACGGGTCCCAATGACATTACTCAAAACATTCTACGTATGAATGGAAGGGAGTTTCGTATCAAGCTACAACTTACCTTTGATTGAAATGATGCCTACAAATCATTTCCTTCGTCTTGGCTACTTCATGCTCATGGCTTTTTTGCAAGATATTGCCATGGCTGCCAATCAAGCCCCTTTAGAAGCATCCCTGCCGGATTTGACAGAATTAAATGTTGAAGAACTTTTGAATATTGATCTTAGTTCGGTCATGAAAACGCCGACTGCATTAAAGGATGTCCCGGCTTCTATTTATGTCTTGACCAGCAACGAAATCCGCCGTACCGGCGCCACCACCATTCCAGAAGCACTGCGGGTTGTACCGGGTTTGCATGTGGCCCGTGTCGATGGCAATAAATGGGCGATTTCCGCGCGCGGTTTTAATGGTGTATTTGCTAACAAACTGCTGGTTTTGATGGATGGCCGTGCCGTTTACACGCCTCTATTTTCCGGCGCCTGGTGGGATCAGGAAGATGTAATGATGGATGACATCGAACGCATAGAAGTCATTCGCGGCCCTGGCGCCAGTTTGTGGGGAACGAATGCGGTCAATGGCGTTATTAACATTGTCACTAAACGTGCGAAGGATACCCAAGGTGGGTTGGTGTCTGCTTACGGTGGCAATATGCGCCTGGGCGGCGGTTTGCGGTATGGCACCGATCTTGGCGATGACGCTTATCTAAAGGTTTACGCTCGTCACAGCAATTACGACGAAGCCCAGTTGCCCAATAGTAACGCGGATGCGGGTGATAATAGTCGCCTAAGCAAAATCGGTTTTCGCTTTGATAAAGACTTTGATAATGCGGAAAAAATCAGTGTTCAAGGCGATGTATTTTCCGGTTTTAGTGGAGGCGCCGCGCAACCTTTACCCAATTTGACCCCCCATGAATTGCCAACATTAAGCTCACCGTATTCCCATTTGTCCGAAACCGATCTCAGTTTTTCCGGGCACTATATTATGGGGCGCTGGCAACATGCCATCACCTCTAACTCAAGCTCCGCATTGCGATTTTTCTGGAGCCGAAATGAACGCCAGGCCGATTTGATCAGCTCTGGTTATCAAATAGACACGCTAGATCTGGATTTTCAGCATAACCTTCAGTTGAATGAGCAGCATTATCTGACCTGGGGAACAGGTGCCCGTTTGAACTTCAACAACACCACAAACGGCATCTATTTCGCTTGGCACCCCGATTTTCGGCTAGACGAAATTTATAGCCTGTTTGTTCAGGATGAAATCACCTTGGTGCCTGAGCGCTGGAAACTAACTCTCGGTGCTAAACTCGAGCATAATCCGGTCACTCAATTCGAATGGCAACCCAACGCTCGTTTGGCCTGGACTCCGAGCGCACATCAGTCTTTTTGGACTTCGGTTTCGCGGGCGGTGCGCACACCGAACTGGTGGGAGCAGGATGTGCATTATAATGCGGCAATTCAACCGCCTAAGGGTGGAGGTGCCGCAAATCCGGCCAACCCAGCTACTTTGATTACCATACGGGGTGGTCAGAACTTAAAATCGGAAGACCTGTTGGCTTACGAACTGGGTTGGCGAAGTGAGTTAACTCCTGGCCTGACTACCGATGTCACCTTGTTTTATTACGATTATCATCACATCTCCACGCTGACGCCCAACACACTAGATAATGCGAATATCGCTGCCGGCTACCAAGTACAAAGTAGTAGCTTCACTAATTACGGTTTAACAGACATTTACGGTGGTGAAGCCAGCCTGGACTGGCGCATTACAGAAGATTGGAAATTGCGCGTCAGTTACACCCATACCGAAGAGAAGTTCAGGCTTGCCAGTTTCGCACCAGCATTGACCGAGACCACAACCGCCGGCAGTTTTCCCACACATCAAGCCATGTTATGGTCCATCTATCAGCTTACGCCACAACTCAACCTGGATTTGAACTGGCGTTATGTAGACGGGTTAAAGCTCAGCTCACAACCCACGGCGTCTTACCACGAACTGGATGCCAGACTGGCTTGGGATGTCGGGCACAACTTAGAACTGTCCTTAATTGGCCGCAACTTGCTAAATAAACAGCATGTGGAGTTTGGCAGCGCTTTTTTCGCGCAAGCAACAGCCATCCAGCGTGAGATTTATGCGACTGTGCGATGGGAATTTTAAGGCCATGCCGATAATTCTTCGCCTCCTCAATCGATTTTTACTGGTCTTGCTCTGTACGGGTATGCTTGCCGGGCAAGTGCATGCCGAATCCGGTGGTGAAGCGGCAGTCAAAACCGCTTTTTTGTATAATTTTCTTAAATTCATTGATTGGCCGGATGCAGTATCTCATCAAGACGCTTATCATTTATGTACAACCAACAACGACCAATTAGGTGATAGCCTGATGGTTTTGGCAAATAAAAGCATCAACAATAAACCAATAGCCATTCATCGGGACATCGCAGGCAAAGATTTAAAGACGTGCCATATGGTTTTCATTGCTGCTTCCGAGAATGCTGCCGCAATTGTTAATGATCTGAAAAACCTGCCGATTGTCACCATCAGTGACAAAGCAGGATTCATCCAGCAAAATGGCATAATTGGTTTGGTACCAATCGACAATCGGCTAGGTTTTGAGATAAATCTTGACCAGGCAAATAGTGTCGGTATTCATATCCACGCCCAATTATTGAAACTGGCAAAATATGTCAAATCTACTCACTGAAAAGCTATAGTGACTCAAGCAATGAAAAACCAACGTTTCGCCAATTTGCCGATATTCAAAAAGCTGCAGCGTTTGCAGGCGTTTACTGTTGGGTTGGCGCTCATCTTTACGTTATTGGTCAGCGGCATTACCGAAATTTGGCAAGAGCGCCAACAAATGCTTGCTGATATCGAAGCCGTCGGCAACATGATTGGCTTTAACGCGTCTGCGGCGATATTATTCAACGACAGTATCTCTGCGACCGATATTTTAGCGGCTCTCGATAGAAAATCTTCGGTGATTGCCGCTCGCATTTACACGCTGCAAGGCACGCCTTTTGCCGACTATATCGCGCACAATCAGCCTGTTACGTTGCCGGATAGCCTGAGCGACTTTGAAAGCCTGTTACAGGGAAATCCATTACCTCTCCTGAATCAGCGTGAGCTTCAAGCAATCCGGCATAATGGCGAAATTGTTGGTTATTTAGGCCTGATTAGCGATTTAAGTCCTCTATGGTGGGATTTGCTAACAAACTTAGGGCAAATTTTGCTGGTGATGCTGAGTGCTTTTCTCCTTAGCCGAATGTACGGTCGACGTTTAGCTTTACTCATATCAACACCTTTGAGCCATTTATCCCGATTAGCCGATCAAGTAACCCGAGAAAAAGACTATACCGTCAGAGCAAACTGTGAAAGTACCGATGAAATCGGCCAGCTCATAAACAGCTTCAATCAAATGATAGAGCAGATCCAGGAACGTGATAACGAACTGGAGAACCACCGTAATCGGCTTGAATCTGAAGTTGAGCGACGCACCGCCGAGTTACGTCTAGCGATGGAAGATGCACAGGCTGCGAGTAAAGCCAAATCCGAATTTTTAGCCACTATGAGTCACGAAATCCGTACCCCCATGAATGGTGTGATGGGTATGACTGAGTTATTGATGAACACCGATCTTAGCGAGCGGCAAAGTCGTTTGGCCGATACCGCCTACCGCTCTGCCAAATCTTTACTGGGCATCATCAACAACATTCTGGATTTTTCCAAAATCGAAGCCGGTAAATTGCAACTGGTCAGTATAGAATTCGATGTTCGGCAGTTATTGGAAGAGACCATCCAAATGCTGTCAGATCAAGCCTACCGTAAAGGTTTGGAATTGATCTTGAATATTCCTTTCGATTTTCACTGTGTGGCCCAGGGTGATTCGGAGAGGATTCGTCAAGTTTTAGTCAATTTGCTTGGCAACGCAATTAAATTTACCGATCAAGGCGAAGTTCAGCTCAGGCTGAGCCCCAGCCATAGCGTATCGAATCCCGAGTACATTGAACTGTTGTTTGAAGTCATCGATAGCGGCCCCGGTATCATGGCCGAGCAGCAAGAACATATCTTTGATAGCTTTACCCAACAAGATGGCAGTATTACCCGCCGCTATGGTGGCACCGGACTGGGCTTGACCATCTCGCGGCAGCTGGTCGATCTGATGGGAAGTCAGCTCAAGCTCAACAGCAGCCCCGGCCGAGGCTCCTGTTTTTACTTTCAACTTTCATTGCCGGTGGGGTTGCAAGCGACGCTGGCCAAAGTCGATATCAAAGCCCTGCAAGGCTTGTCTATCCTGGTAGTCGATGATAATGCCACCAACCGTGAAATCCTCACCGGTCAACTACAAACCTGGGGTGCAGACGTCACCTGTGTGGACAGTGGCACCCAGGCTTTAAAACTTTTGAATGATGCCAGCCAGCTCCAACTCAATTATCGGGTAGCCTTGCTCGACTGGCACATGCCCTACATGGACGGATTGTCGCTGGCGAAGACCATTCATTCCGACCCGCGCTTAGCTGAGCTGGCCTTGATACTGCTCAGCTCAGAAAGCGTCAATATAGACATGGCTCACAGACAGCAATATGGCATCAGTTATTACCTCAATAAACCGGTGTTTCAACATCAATTACAAGCCTGTCTGCTGGCCTTGTTGGCCCAAACACCTGCTATAAAACCGGACACCTCAGCCCCTAGCCCCTCCAAACAGCTTGGGCTTAGCGGACATATCCTGCTGGCCGAAGATAACCTGGTGAATCAGGTCGTGGCAGAAGGATTTCTGGCAGAACTCGGCTGCAATGTCTATATCGCCAACAATGGTCAAGAAGCCTGTGAAGCTGCCCAGCAGCAGCGGTTTGATTTAATTTTGATGGACTGCCATATGCCGGTCATGGATGGCTTTTCGGCCACTGCCTGTCTACGCGAGCATGAACTGCGCACAGGCAAAGCCTATATCCCCATCATTGCCTTAACCGCCGATGTACAAAAAGGCATAGAAGAACAATGCCGACACAGTGGCATGGATGACTATCTGAGTAAGCCTTTCAATATGGAACAACTGCAGCAAATGCTGGAAAAATGGCTGCCTCAGCAGACTAAAACCCAGCCGTCCAAATCAACATCCGATTCAAACCAGGAGCCGACAATCCTCGATACTGCCACCCTGGCATCTTTAAAAGCCATTGTCGATAGCCAAGGCCTCACGCTATTGGAAAAATCCATTGGCTTGTATTTACAAACTGCGCCCGACAGCGCGGCACAAATCCGTCAGGCGATTGCCCTCCAACAAGCCGACAAACTGCGCAAAGCGGCCCACGTCTTAAAATCGGCCAGTGCCAATCTCGGTGCCAGACTATTATCCAGAACCTGTCTGGCTTTGGAAATCGCCGGCAGAGAGCAAGACTTTAGTGCCACCCCACAACTCTTGACGGATTTTGATACCTATTTTGAGCAGACCCTGGAAGCCTTAAAGTTTGAACGCGCCAGCGCAAATGCCCAGAAAATCAATATCGCCCCTGTGGCAAACGACGTACCCGAATCCTTCCATGCCGAACAAATCCTGGTGGTGGACGACGACCCTAACTTTCGCCTCATTACCCGCGAAAACCTGAAAGCGGTCGGCTACGATGTCATCGAAGCACACAGCGGTAATGATGCCTTGAATACATTAAAAGTACGGCAGCCTGCTCTGATCATATTAGACGCCATGATGGAGGACTTGGACGGCTTTGAAACCTGTAAAGCACTGAGAGCCGATCCCATGCTGGCGGATATACCGGTCATCATGTCTACCGGCTTGGATGACATTGATTCGATCAATCTGGCATTTAATGCCGGTGCCTCGGATTTCGTGATCAAACCGCTAAACTACGCCTTATTGATACACCACATTCAGTTTTTATTGCGATCCAGCCGGGATACCGCCGCGCTTCGCACCAGTCAAGTACAACTGTCTAACGCGCAACGCATTGCCCGTATGGGCTATTGGACCTGGAATGTTGAAGAAAACAACTTTCAGATGTCGGGCTATCTGGCGGAATTGTGTCAAATAGAGCAGTCGCATTTTTCAGGGTCGTTGCAGCAATTTATCGAATTGATTTATCCGGAAGACCGGGCGCATGTCGAGGACATCATTTATTCCACCCTCAATGGCACCGCAAAAGCACCTATCGAATACCGCTTAATGGCCAGTAACGGCGATGTGATTGTCGTGAGTCAGGAAACCGCGCTGCTCGCCAATGGCCCGCATAAAACCGTTACGGGTACCGTTCAGGATGTGTCCAGGCAAAAAGAATCGGAACGGCAGATTCATCAGTTGGCCTATTACGATGAACTGACGGGTCTTTGCAGTCGGGCCTTTTATCATGAGCGCATCGAACAAATCATCAAATCGGCCAAACGCAACCATAAACAGTTCGCCTTTTTATATCTTGATCTTGACGAGTTTAAATATATCAACGACAGCTTTGGACATAACGTCGGCGATCAATTTTTGCAGGCGATTGCCCAGCGCATCAAAGTGGTCATCCGCGATGTGGATTTGGCCGTTCGCCTCGGCGGAGATGAGTTTTGTATTCTGGTAGATGACCTTAACGATGAATTCCAGGCGATCGAAGTGGCGGAACGGTGTTTAATGGAAATCAACCACCCCTTGATTTTAGCCGGCAACCACCTGAAGCCCCGGGTCAGTATTGGTATCGCCATCTACCCCAAAGATGGCGAAAACGAACACGACCTGATGAAAGCAGCCGATTCGGCCATGTACTCGGCCAAAAAAGCCGGCAAGCAACGCTATGCCTATTATCGGCCGGAAATGACCGCATTGGCGATGAAACGCCTGCAGGACGAACAAGCCTTGCGCGATGCGGTAGAACAAACCCAATTCTTATTGTATTACCAACCGCAAATCAATGTATTGACTGGCCGCATCGAAGGGGTTGAAGCCTTGATTCGCTGGCAACACCCTGAACGTGGACTGGTCAGCCCGGCTGACTTTATCCCCTTAGCCGAAAGCTTAGGTCTAATCATCAAGATAGGCGAATGGCTGTTACATACCGCTTGCCAACAAATGATGCAGTGGCATCAAGACGGCATGCCGCTGGTGCAAGTCGCAGTGAATATTTCCTCGTTACATTTTCGAAGTGCAAGCCTGGTGGACAGTGTGCAAAGCGCCCTCCGGCAAAGCCGGTTACCGGCTGAGTTTCTTGTGCTTGAAGTGACTGAAAGCGTGATGCAAACTCAGGGGGACATGCAGATTTTTCACAACATCAAAAAACTTGGCGTCAAAATAGCCATTGATGATTTTGGTACTGGCTACTCATCTCTGGCCTCTCTGAAAGACATTCCTTTGGACTGTCTGAAAATCGATCGCTGTTTCGTACAGGACGTTTTATACAATACCCAAACCCCGGTCCTGATGGGTGCGATTATCAGTCTGTCGACTGCGATGGGTTATAAGCTGGTCGCTGAAGGGGTTGAAACCATCGAACAACTTTTAGTCATGAGCGGTCTCGGTTGCCAGGTGATTCAGGGATATTATTTTAGTAAGCCGTTGCCTGCAGTTGAGCTGCCAGCCATGTTTGAAAGAGACTATAAGTTACAAACCGCTTCATTTAACCGCCGCGCGGGGGATAACGAGTGGACAGTTCGTTAGTGATTAAACGGATCACCGACAGTAAACGTATTCCCACTCTACCCAATCAGGTAAAACATTTGCTGCAAGCGTTTAATAACGAAAATCTCGGCCTGCAAGACTTGGCAAAGGTCATCGAATATCACCCGAGTATTGCTGCTCGCCTGATTGCATTGGCTAATTCCGCCTGGTCGGCGCCTTCACAACCTATTATTTCGATCGATAGAGCTTGCATTCATTTGGGCTTAACGGTGGTGCGAGGTGTCAGCATCGGTCTGGCGTTGATATCACCGTTTAAACTTGGCGCGTGTCCAGCATTTGAACTTCGGCGATTTTGGGTCAGTAGCCAATTAGTCGCCTATGCAGCTTTATTGTTGGCGAACAGACTGCCTGATCATTCTGGCGATGAATTATCACAAACAGTCCATACCGGTGGTTTGCTACATAATTTTGGTTTGTTGTGTTTGGCGGATATCATGCCCAGGGAAACCCAACAGGCATTGACGCTTACCCGAAATAATCCTGAAATCGGTACCAATGCCGCGCTTTTTGAATTATTGGGCACCGATTTTCGCGAAATGGGCGCCTGGCTGGCTGAAACCTGGGGGCTGCCGTCAAGGCTCATTGTGGTTATGCAGCATTACGCCGATCCCAATTATCGAGGTCTGTATTGGCAGGAGGCTCGGCTGGTAGGTTGCGCAGCGGAATTGGTCGCTTGGGTTTGCCGGCAAGAAACGCTGCCTGAAACACTGGCTTTTGAGGAATTAAGCTTGACCACCATGGATTTAGCAGAGGTTTTTAATCGACTGAAAACCGCTTTACCAGAAGTGACTGAAACGGCTAAAGCGCTTTTTTGAGCGATAAGGCGAAGAGTTCCGCTAGCCATTAAAATTTAATGCGGGTCTGGCGAAGTCGCACACACTAACGGTCACCCCACAGAACAACTCTGTCTTTATGTCCAATGACGCCTTATCCACGCTGGAGTGCCTGAAGATTAAGCACAAGGTGCGGGATAAGCTATTCATTAAGGCGAACCAGATGGCCTATGAAGAATCCTGAGTAGCAAGCTGTTTCCACTAATCCCATAAGCCCGTCATGCTCGTCCGGAACGGGCATCCAGTGCCATGGATGGTAAGCTTTGAGCTATCCATGGCACTGGATGCCAGCAATCCCTGCCGGAATAACGAGGTCGAATTTGAATAAAGAGTTAGAGCTGAAACATCTTTATAATCAGGTGAAGAATTGCAGAAATTAAGTGCTTTGGCACTTAGTAACACTTTGAGAACATAAGTTGATACTCCATGCGAATGATACGAATCGCTTCTTTGTCTTTGTTATTCCTGGTAATCGTGGCTGGCAGCGGCATTGTCGGATTGATACGGGCGTCATTGCCGGTTGAAGAGGGTGAAATAACCTTGCCTGGTTTGGCGGTCCGGGGGACTGTGCTTGGCGACGAACTGGGTGTTCCGTCCATAACGGCGGATAGCAGAGCCGATGCTTTGCGTATCTTGGGCTATCTTCATGCCCGTGATCGCTTATTTCAAATGGAACTGATGCGCCGCAAGAGTGCGGGCCGTTTGGCGGAACTGTTCGGTGCGGCAGCGGCTCAATTGGATCGTAAGCAGCGCAGTTATCAACTATCGAGAACCGCAGGAATAATCGTCAACGATTTGCCGCCTGAGCAACGTCGCGCATTACATGCGTATGTCGAAGGTGTTAATGCCTATATCGAACAGGCGCGTGTTTTACCTCCGGAATTTCTGGTTTTGCAGCATCAGCCGGAACCGTGGCAAGCCGAAGACAGCATTCTGGTCGTTTTGGGGATGTTTCAAACTCTGAACGGTCAGGAACAGGACGAACGCATGTTCAGTGTGATGGAACAGGCGCTTCCCTCTGATTTGCTGACTTTCTTGACGCCAGATACCGATAGCTATGCCACTGTTTTGGTAGGCGGTCCGGTTTCGCGGCGGTTTAACCCAACCCTTCCGGTAGCAGCGCTGGCAGCATTGCCGAAGGCCCAGAGCTATGCGGCCAATGACCGGGTCGATGCCGAGAATGTTGTGGCAGGTTCCAATAACTGGGTGGTGTCTGGCATTAAGATGGCGGATGGACGGGCTATTGTCGCAAACGACATGCACCTTGGCTTGAGTGTACCCAATGTTTGGTACCGCGCAGAATTGGCCTATCAACAACAGCATCTTTTTGGCGTCACATTACCGGGCGTGCCGGGTATTGTTGCCGGTGGCAATGATGATGTGGCCTGGGGGTTTACCAATGTGACTGCTGATTTGGTGGATTTGATCAGTCTGGAGGTCAATCCCGGTCAACCGGACTCGTACCGCACTCCGCAAGGCTGGCGAAAATTTGATCAGCACACTGAAACCATTGAGGTTAAAGATGCGGCGGATATTGAAATAACTTTGCAAGATACCGTCTGGGGGCCGGTTTCCGATAGCGCTTTGCTGGGGCGGTCGGTCGTCATCAAGTGGTCTGCATTAGAACGGCATGCAGTGGATTTGGGCCTGCTGGATATGGATAAGGTAAAAACCACCCAGCAGGCGATAACGGCTATGAATAACACGGGTGGTCCACCGCAAAATGTGGTGATTGCCGACAGGGAAGGCCATATCGGCTGGACCTACATGGGGCGTTTTCCAAAGCGAATCGGTTTTGACGGTTTAGCCAGCCGTTCCTGGGCCGATGGTCATTTGGCGTGGCAGGGTTATATTCCTCCGGAGGAACTGCCGCGTTTACTGGATCCCCCCGAAGGATTTATTGTAACAGCCAATAACCGCACATTAGGCAGCGAATATCCTCATGTTATTGGACATAATTGGGCGCTGGGGTATCGGGCTTTTCGAATTGCCGAATTATTACGGGATCGTCAAGGACTCACGGAACAGGATCTGTTGGCTATCCAATTGGATAATCGCAGCGGGGTTTTGGACTTCTATCAACAAGTGGCGCTTAACGCACTGCGGGATCTGGAAAATAAGGATGCCGACTTACAAGACGCTGAAGCAGCGCTTCACGCCTGGGATGGCCGTATGCAGTCCGGCAGCATTGGTGCTGCTTTTTTAGCGGAATTCAGGAACCGGTTAGCGCAGGAAGTATTTGCGAAAGTGGTGGCGGCCTGTCGTGTCTATGATCCCGATTTCCGTTACGCGTGGAGGGAAATGGAAACACCGTTACGGCACTTGTTAATAGAGCGTCCACCAGGGGTGTTGAATACCCGTTATCATGATGATTGGCCGCAGATGGTCATCGATATCATGCGCCAAACCAGCCGCGCATTGCATCAGAAATACCCGGAAATTAGTCTGGCGCAATTGACTTGGGGACAGACGCGTTCCGTCAGCTTACAGCATCCTTTTAGCAAGTCAGCCCCCTTTTTGGGTAACGTACTGGATATGTCACCCTTTGAAATCGATGGATGTGCGAGCGTCTGCGTCAAAGTTTTGGATACTGCTCATGGTGCCAGCGAAAGGCTGGTGCTATCGCCTGCGCATCCGGAAAACGCAATTTTTCACATGCCGGGAGGCCAATCCGGGCATCCCTTTTCTCCCCATTATCGAGACCAGCAGAGGCTCTGGCAGAAGGGCATTGACGCCCCGTTACAATCAACTGCCAAGCCTTATCATTTGTCGTTTTTGCCCCATTGAGCGTGATCACAGGATAGTGCCGGTTTAATCCATGCTTTCTTTAGACTGCCAACCTGCAAACCACTCGGTCAATTCACGGGTATCGCCCAGGCGGTGGTCGATAGCGTCTTGGTTGCCCCATACCACATTGGCCCAAGCGCCACTTTCCACGCGTGATTCGATCTCCTTACAGTAAAGCCCCACGTCACGCTGGACATAAAATCCGTAAGTTCGGCAAGCTACCGGGCGGTGCGCGTAGACCCTGCAAGCTCCAGCTTCCTGATCCAGCATCGGGCAGACGATGGGACGTGATGTTTGAACGGACAGCGCGGCGATCTGCTGGCCGATTTCCCGTAGCAACTCTTGCGGCAACTCGGCCAACCCCGACCGTAGCCAATCCCATTCTTCCACAGTGAGTCGGGGTATTTCGGCAAGCCGCCGGCAACAGCCGTCGCAACCCCGGCGGCAGAGCCAATCGGGATTCTCGTCACGGATGACGCTGACGCGCGCTTCGATATCAGCATGAAGTTGGGTGAGCGTATTCATTTTGATAGAAGGCCTTTTGCCGTGTTGTAAAAAAACTGTGATGATTTAGCGGAACGACAAAACGAAGCTGATGCGTATCTGGCCAACCCTTCCCGTTTTATTCGGTGTAGGTGCTCGATTCCAAGGGAGCGAGTAGTGATGGTGATTCACAGGCTGGGTTGAGTTAGCCTGGAGAGCGTAACCCAAGAATCAAAGTATTCAATTTCTCTTGGGTTACGAAAAGCATGCCATCTAACCTAAGCGGGCTAGCAGCATCGCCACCTCAGCTTTTAATGTTATCTACATGCAGTCCACATTCTTTTTTGTGGGAGGCTTCCCACCACCAGCGGCCTTCGCGCTCGTGTTGGTTCGGCAGTACGGGGCGTGTGCAGGGTTCGCAGCCGATGCTGGTAAAGCCGCGTTCATGCAGGGCGTTATAAGGCACGTCATAAGCTTCTATGTGATCCCACACTTTAGCTGAGGTCCAATTCGACAGCGGGTTAAACTTTATCAGCGGATATTCCGGTGTCGAAAAAGAGCTGTCGATTTGAACTTCCGGTAAATCTTGCCGGGTATCCGTGCTTTGATCCTTGCGTTGGCCGGTAATCCAGGCATCCAGGTGCGCCAGTTTTTTTCTTAAGGGTTCAACTTTTCTGATGCCGCAACATTCTTTATGACCGTCTTCATAAAAGCTGAACAGCCCTTTGCTTTTGACGAAGGGGTCCAGCACGGTGTAATCAGGCGTTATCAGTTCGATTTCAATGCGGTAATGCAGCCGCACTTTTTCGATAAACCGGTAAGTTTCAGGATGAAGGCGGCCCGTATCCAGGCTGAATACTTTGATATCGTCTCTGATTCGCTTGGCCATATCGATCAGCACCACGTCTTCGGCGCCGCTGAATGAGATGGCAATAGTGTCAAAACTTTCAAGCGCCTTTTTAAGAATTTTACGCGGATTGGCCTGATGTAATTCAGTTTGGGCCTGTTCAATGTCGAATGCGGTCATGCTTTATCAAATATGCGGTGAGTTAGAGGAGTTACTTCTGGGCAAAATAGTGAGCCAGAAAATCATCGAAAGGAATTTGATCTTCTCGCTCCAGTTCTTTTTGCTTGGCCAATGATTGGCTGGCCATTTCATTGAAGGTGTTGGTCAATTTGGGATCAAGATGATGCTTGCGGAAGTGTTTTTCATGTTCCGCAGAGGCGCGAAGTGCGAAACAGGCAAACGCTTCTTTATGATCGGTCATTTGCTCCAGGACTTTGGCAGAAGGTGTCAGCTCCTGATCCTGAACGGTTTCCTGCATCTTTTTTAGCGCGTCCCTGTAAGGGGATGCTTTTTGATCGGCATCAAGCAGCTTACAAATAGGTTCCATGGCGGCAAAGATTTGGTCGGCCCAATCGTCAAGTGGCATTTCTTCACCATCCTGTTCCAGTTCCAGGCCTCGTTTGCGACCGTGATTGGCAACTTTTAACTGGTTCTGGTTGTTGGTGCGGTGATCTTCCTGAGATAAAGGCGGGCTTTTCTGGAAGAAACATGTGATAAGAAATGCTTCAACGAAATAGGCGGTTTCCGGTTTTATTCCTATGGGACTGAACACGTCGAGATCCAGCGATCTCAGTTCAATGTAGCGAACGCCACGGCGTTTTAATGCAAGTGTCGGCTTTTCGCCGGAAAATGCAATTTGTTTGGGGCGGACGATGCTGTAAAACTCATTTTCAATTTGCAGCAGATTGCTGTTCAACTGCCGGTATTGACCATCAACTTTGACGCCGATTTTTTCATAATCAGGAAACGGCGTCGATATGGCCTGGCTTAAACTCTCGACATAGCCGGATAACGAGTTGTAATCGATGTGCAGGTTTGCCTGGTTCTTGCTTTTGTAACCGATATCGCTCATGCGAAGTGAAGTGGCATAAGGATGATAAAGCGTGTATTGATCAAATTCTTCAAATTGATCCATCAGATGCGGACGGCTCTTAAAGAACTTTTTACAAATGGCCGGGGAGGCGCCGAACAGGTATAAAATCAACCAGCCTTGACGCTGGATGTTGCGAATCAGGTCAAAATAGGCCGCAGCGGTGTAATCTTCCAGCGATAACGGGCTTTTTTCCAGTTTGTGCAGTTTTTTTAGCAGAGCGGTGGGCAATGAATAATTGAAATGGATGCCAGCAATTGCCTGCATGGTCCTGCCGTAACGATGCCAAAGACCGGTGCGGTAAATATGTTTCATCTTTCCGATGTTGGACGACCCGTATTCGGCTATCGGGACACTTTCGTCACCATCAATACCGCAGGGCATGCTCGCCGCAAGCAACATTTCGCCTTTGACCTGGTCATAGACGTATTGGTGTATGTTATTCAGATAATCCAGCGTATCTTTAGCATCTGCAAAAGGCGGTGTAATGAACTCAAGCAGCGCTTCGGAATAATCGGTGGTGATATGCGGATGCGTCAGTGCGGCTCCCAGCGCTTTCGGATGCGCAGTATGAGCGATGACGCCATCGGCGGAAATTCGTAAGCTTTCTTTTTCTATCCCCTTCAGGCCGCCGCTGATTAAGTCCTGGCCATTGTTGTCAAGAAGCAGTTCAAGCCGTTTAGGTAGTTTATAGTTTAAATTGGTCATAAGGTGGGCGATGGGGCCCTTCAGTCCTGATATAATCGGTGCATTATAAAGGTTTAACCAGATTGAAGAAATATTATCGAAAATCAGGATGTTTCTATTATGCCGGGCAAAGCCCTAGAAGTTTTAAAAACTGTTTTTGGCTACAGTAGCTATAGAGGGCATCAACAGGCCATCATAGAAGATGTATTGCTGGGGAAGGACGTACTGGTTTTGATGCCAACCGGGGGCGGAAAGTCGCTGTGTTTCCAGGTTCCCGCCATCGTCAAGTCCGGTGTAGGTATCGTAATATCGCCCCTGATTGCGCTGATGCAAGACCAGGTGAGTGCGATGCATCAACTCGGCGTCAAAGCGGCTTATCTTAATTCGTCCATGACGGCTGATGAAGTCAATTCAACCGAGCAGCTCCTGCGCAAAGGCCAATTGGATCTGTTGTATCTGGCACCGGAACGTTTGAAATCGCCGAGAACCTTGTCTTTGCTGAATCAGCTTGAAATTGCTTTGTTTGCGATTGACGAAGCGCACTGCGTTTCTCAATGGGGGCATGATTTTCGGGCGGATTATCTTCAGCTTTCCATTTTGCAGGAAAATTTTCCGCGTGTGCCGCGAATTGCTCTGACAGCCACTGCGGATGAAAAAACCCGGCAGGAAATTATTCACCGCCTCGGTCTGGAGCAGGCCAATATTTATATCAGCGGATTTGACCGGCCCAATATCCGTTATCGCATTGTCCAAAAACAAAGCCCCAAAGATCAGTTGTTCGATTTTATTCAAACCGAACATTCGGGTGATGCCGGTATCGTCTATTGCTTGTCGCGCAAGAAAGTCGAAGAGACGGCCCAGTGGCTTCAGGGAAAAGGCATCACCGCCTTGCCCTATCATGCCGGTCTGGATAACGCGCTTAGAAAAAAACATCAGCACCGTTTTTTGATGGAAGAAGGCCTGTTGATTGTTGCAACGATTGCGTTTGGCATGGGGATAGACAAACCGAATGTCCGTTTTGTCGCGCATCTGGATTTGCCAAAAAGTATTGAAGCTTATTATCAGGAAACGGGACGGGCTGGCCGCGACGGTTTGCCCGCAAATGCCTGGATGGCCTATGGCTTGCAGGATGTCATCATGTTGCAGCAATTGCTGGCCGGTTCAAATGCCGATGAAAGCCATAAACGCATCGAATATCACAAACTGGATGCGATGCTGGCGCTGTGCGAGCAGGTTAGTTGCCGCAGACAGGCCTTGTTAGGGTATTTTGGTGAACAGATGGAAACCGCCTGCGGCAATTGTGATACGTGCCTGGAACCGGTTGAAACCTGGGATGGCTCGCTGGTGGCTCAGCAGGCCTTATCCTGTATTTACCGGACCGGACAACGGTTTGGCGTCAATTATCTGATCGATGTGCTGATGGGACGTTCCTCCGAACGTTTAAAAAGCTTCGGTCATGACAAACAGTCGACCTTTGGCATAGGTAAAACCATTGACGAAAAGCAGTGGCGGTCGGTGTTCAGGCAATTGGTGGCGAGAGGCTTGGTTGCCGTTGATTTTACGGCCCACGGGGCGCTCAAATTAACCGAGGCGTGCAGGCCTATTCTGCGTGGCGAACAGAATCTCATGTTAAGAAAAGATGTGCTGTTCACCAAAAAACAGCAGTCCGGCCGAGCGGACAGGGTTAATAAAGACAATCAGAAAAATTCCTCATTATGGGAAGCACTGCGGACACTGCGGCGGGAACTTGCCGAAGCCCAGGATGTTCCGCCTTATATGATCTTTGGTGATGCCACGTTAAACGAAATGCTGGAAAAAAAGCCGCTGACACACGCCCATTTTATTGCACTGTCGGGGGTAGGGCAGAGAAAACTGGATTTATACGGTGACAAATTTATCGCGGTTATTAAATCCTGGAGTGTCGCTGCGCAAGACAGCGATACAGTGGCAAAAACGCTGGATTTGTTCCGGCTGGGTTATAAGGTTCAGCAGATTGCGGAGCAGCGTTCATTGACGATGGATACGGTATACAGTCATCTTTCCAGAGCGCTCGAGCTGGGTCTGGCTGAGTTGGCGGAGGTTGTTGAATTATCGCAAGCCCAGATTCAAAGCATTGAGGATGTCATCATGAATTTGCCGGAGGAGCAAAAAAATGCCTTAAAACCGGTATTTGATTTCTTTGACGGGCAATACAGTTACGGTGTGTTACGCTGCATCCGGGCGGCGTTTTATCATAAAACCGGTTAGGATTTTGTTTAACTCAGCAAGCGGCTGGTTTGGTTCTCATCTTTAAACGTGTAAACGGTTGTCAGACAGTGATCCAGCCATTTTTCCAAAAAATAATTCAATCGCCATTTGTAATTGAGTATCTCGGTGATTTGGGCCGGGTCTTTATAGACCCGGTAAACCTCGGATCGATCGCAATCGTTCAGCACTTCGGCAAGCTGGGCGTCTTTATACATTCGAATGGTCACGTCCGGTGTGATGGGGTAGTCCGTCGCATAACTGAACCGATGGCTCAGTTTTATCGTCAATGTGTAGTGGGATCGCTCGATGATAGACAAGGTTAAATCCGGCCGTTCAGGAGAAATGCCAACCGCAGTTACGTTAATTTTGAGCAGTTCGGGTATAAGCTTTATCAGTTTCTTATAATTCGATTCGCACAATAATTCCAGACAAGCCGCTTTGTTGATAGGGTTAACGTAGCCCATGGTTTTTTATTAATCTTCCCTGTAACATGCATAAGCGCTGGCAGTTTCCCACAACACCACCTGATCAATATCAAAACCTGCACTTTTAATGTAGCGATAAATCATCTTACTGAGTATTTCGGCAGTGGGGTGTTCGTCTAAAGCAAGAAACCTTTCCTGGTTTTGTTCAAGAAGCGGAATGATGGGATCGTCTTTATGAAGAAGAAAATTGTGATCGAGATGCTCATCAATAAACGACTCGACACAGTCTCTTATATCCGAGAAATCGCACACCATACCTTGATCGTTTAGCTGATCCCGTTTGATCGATATGGAAGCTTTTACGCTATGACCATGTAAGTTACGGCACTTTCCGGGATGATTCATCAGACGGTGACCGTAACAAAAATAAACTTCTTTGGTAATGATGTGCATATTCGATGGGTACACTGTCCGTTTTGTATTAAGTGAATGTGATCAAGTGCCTTTGATGCTTTTGATCGTGGCGGCTATTTCAAAGCGGCCATCGTCTTGAAGTGTATTTCTGACCACCTCAATAAATGCCGTCATCGGAGGCGTTACTGAATTTTTGGGCATGATGTTAACTTCCATCGCCTTACCGGGCTCAAATGCAGTATCGGCGATAAACGAAACGCCTGAGCCACTGATTGAAGTACAGTTACCCGTTTTTATTTCAGCCGAATCGGCGAGTCTGTAGCTCAGCTCGCAATCGACGTTCATACGGATGTAATTTCGTTTTTCATCATATTCCAGCATAGAAATCCTCTTTTATTTTTGCCTGGCTTACGGCTTATTTCAAAGCATTTTATATAGACCATAGATCCAAAGTTTACTATAAAAAAAGGCGGAATCGATGAAATATAATGACTTTCGGGAATTGATAACGGCGGTATTACATCAATATCCGGGCAAAAAAGACTTAGCTCTGGCAATTGATAAAAAATGATGTAATATCTAGCCCCCTGAATCCTGCCTTTCCCCGTATGATTAGGTTAAAAGAATGACTAAAGCGACAGTATTGACCGGTATTACTACAACCGGCACACCCCACCTGGGTAACTATGTGGGTGCGATCAGACCTGCAATTTCAGCCAGTAAAGATCCCAATGTTAGCCCATTTTATTTTCTTGCCGATTATCACGCGCTGATCAAATGTCAGGAGCCTGAACGTGTCAGGCAATCCAGTCTGGAAATTGCTGCGACATGGCTGGCGTTAGGGTTGGATACCTCAAATGCCGTGTTTTATCGCCAGTCCGATGTGCCGGAAATCATGGAATTGACCTGGTTATTGACGTGCGTTACGTCTAAAGGCCTCATGAACCGGGCGCATGCCTACAAAGCGGCCGTCGCCGAAAACGAGCAAAGCGGTGAAAACGATCCCGATAAAGGCATCACGATGGGCTTGTTCAGCTACCCGATTTTAATGGCCGCGGACATTTTAATGTTTAATGCACACAAGGTTCCGGTCGGTAAAGATCAGATTCAGCATATTGAGATGGCCCGGGATATTGCCGGACGTTTCAATCATATCTACGGTGAGCATTTCGTGATTCCGGAAGCGGTCACCAGCGAAAATGCAGCGACTCTGGCCGGTATGGACGGTCGCAAGATGAGTAAGAGTTATAACAATACGATTCCGTTGTTTGAGCCCGAAAAAAAGCTAAAAAAATTAATCAATAAAATCAAAACGAATTCCCTGGAGCCCGGCGAACCTAAAGATCCCGACACCTGCACACTGTTCGGCATCTATCAGGCTTTTGCAACGGCGCAGGAAGTTGCCTTGATCCGCCAGCGTTATGCTGAGGGCATAGGCTGGGGAGAAATGAAATCGGTATTGTTCGAATATATCAATGAACATATTGCACCTTCGCGCGAACGCTATGAAGCCTTGTTGCAGGCGCCGCATCATATTGAAGAACAACTCCAGGAGGGTGCTGAAAAAGCCAGGGCCGTCTCTGTACCCTTCATGAAAGAGTTGCGAAAAGCGGTAGGCATATCGAAAATCACCGCTTAACTTATTCGTAGGTTGGGTTGGCTATTGCCAGCCGCAACCTACGCGGTGCATCACTTTTGTTTTGTTGCAACGCTGGATCGTTACAAAATTTTTTAACTTATCCCATCAATGCCTCAGTGGGATTCGACTGAATCGCACTGAGGGTAGTGTTCAATCAGCAGCGATTTATTGTCTGCAGGCAGTTCGGCCAACAAGGCAATCTGCCCTGAAAATTGTTGATCAACAATTCTGCCGTTCAGTTTTTTGAGCTGATATTCAAACTGTTGCAACTGATTATAATCCAGCGTGAGTTTTACTCTCTCAATGACAACATACTCAACAATTTCGGTTGCTTCGATGGCTTTTTTGGCGACATTCACATAGGCACGCGTCAATCCGCCTGCGCCCAGTTTTACGCCGCCAAAATAGCGGATGACGGCAACCACCACGTTAACCAGATCTTTTCCCTGTAAATGCTGAAAGACCGGTTTCCCCGCCGTTCCTGAGGGTTCGCCTGCATCGAAAAACCGGCAGACCAATCCTTCCGGCGTTAAAATTCGGTAGGCAAAGACAATGTGGCTGGCATCGGGATGCGCCTCATGAAGACCTTTTATAATGAATAAGGCTTCCTGTTCATCGGCGCAGGGCGACACAACGCCGATAAAACGTGATTTTTTTAGCGTTTCCTCAACCGTTTGTCCGGCATTCACACAGTACATGGGTGACTTATTTCTTTATATTTGCGGCATGTAACAATACGCTCTAACCGTTGATTTTGGGGTAGGTCCAATCCACGCAGCATTACTGATTAAGCGCTGCATTATTTGCAGCTAGCCAAAACGGCTTGATTAAACACATCGGCCTGACTTTCCAGCAATGTGAAATGAGCTTTGGCACGGGTAATGCCTGTATAGACCAGTTCGCGGGTCAAAACAGGGCTGAGTGTTTCAGGCAGGATCAATGCGACGTGATTAAACTCGGACCCCTGGGATTTATGAACCGTCATTGCGAATGCGGTTTCCACATCCGGTAAACGCATGGGGGATATCCAACGGATAGCCATCTCGTCGCCGGTGTCAGGAAATGCCACTCTCAATTTTCCGTTAAAGTCATACAGTGCGATACCGATATCGCCATTCATCAAGGCCAGGTTGTAATCGTTGCGAGTGATCATGACCGGCCGTCCCTCATACCAACGGTCAAGACGATGAGATTGGCCGGAGAAATCATAACGTTTCCCCGGCGTTAAACCGGAAACAACGTCAACAGGGCTTTCAGCGATTGGAACCGGTTTATGACCGTTAAACAGCCATTGCTCGATACGCTGATTCAAACCTTCTACTCCCCAAGGGCCCCGGCGAACGGCGCACAGGACCTGAAACGTATCAAAAGCATCCAGAACCTGTTTCGCCCATTGATTGAAGTGGTGGCTGTCCTCAGGGCGCTGCTGACGGATCACATCAAGAAAATAGCGATAGCCTTGGGGTTGTTGAGGGTTGCTGCTGGCCGTGATCAGTTGTTTCAAGCGGCTGTCGCCTGGATCGTCAAGTAATAAACGGGTCAGATCCTGGTAAGTCGCCGTATCATTCAAGATTGCCTGGGCCTTCAGAGCCTCGCCCGCATTAACCGCTCTGGCCAATTGGCCTATGCCGCTGTGTTCGCCGAACCGGTGGCTAAAGCGGAGCATGACGGTTTGCTGATTGATCGCTGAACCTTTTAAGGCGGATTCTGCCAATGTCACGCCTGAAGTCTGTGCTATCCAGCCCCGGGTCGGCAGGTCATAGGCCTGATTTTCGGCTCCTTGGCACAAATCACCCATCACCGCTCCGGCTTCCACCGAGGCCAGTTGGTCCTTATCACCCAGCAATATCAATTGAGCTGACTCCGGCAAGGCATCAAGCAAGGCTGCCATCATTTCAAGATCGATCATTGAGGCCTCATCGATAATGACGATATCTGCGACCAAAGGATTATTGCGATGATGAATAAATTGTCGGGTGCCTTGCCGACTGCCCAAAAGCCGGTGCAAGGTGCTTGCTGATTTGGGAATCAGTTGTTTGATGGCGTCATCAACAGTCAGTTTGGCTAATGCCTGACTGATCGATTCGCTGACTCTCGCCGCTGCTTTTCCGGTGGGTGCCGCCAACAGCACTTTGGGCTTGCGTGTCATGCCGGCATCGCTTTCCGACAGCTGAATCAGCAACGCTAAAAGTTTGGTCAGGGTTGTGGTCTTGCCGGTTCCGGGTCCTCCGGTAATAATTGCGAATCGGGATCTTAGCGCCAGGGCGCAGGCAATTTTTTGCCAATCCGGTTGCTCCCGGTTGTCCTTAAACAAGCCGGTTAGCTGCAAGAGTAACTTATCAGGAAGTGTGCTTCGAATAGGTTGCAGCCGTGATTGAATCGATGCATTTAAAATTTGTTGATACTGCCAGTAACGGCGCAGATACAAACGATGACCTTCCAAAACCAAAGGTGTATTGCCGCACCCCGAGGAGATCAACGGCGAGCCTGCAAGCCCCTGTTTCCAGTGTTGCAGGGTATAGGCTTTGAGTAGGGTTACTTCGGCAAAAACAGTTTCGTTGCCTGAACGGCGGACATCATGACCGGGAATGGCCAGTGTCAATTCAGGTTGCCGGCTGAGTTTTTCCAGATCCAGAAACACTTCGCCTTGCTCGAGTTGATGGCTCAGCAATGCTCCGGCCCAAAGCACAGCTTCGTTGGCCTGTGCGTCCTGCGTCAATAGGAAGCGCGCAAAAGCCCTGTCTAAGTGGCTCAACCAGCCGCGATCTAGCCATTGGTCAATGTGTTTCAGTACTGCGTGATCTTGGTTCATCAATGTGCTCCTTGCCGGGTTGCGCCTGAAAACAGTTTATCCATGCCGTCAATCAGTTTTTTGGGCGGCTTATCGAACATCCGTCCCCCGGATGGATGTTGACTGCCCCGTAGAAACAGATAAAGTCCGCCGCCAAGGTGTTGATCGTAATCATAACGCTCGCCCAATCTGGCTTTTAACAGCCGATGCAAGGCCAGCAGATACAGGGCATATTGCAGGTCATAACGTTTGGTCAGCATCGCCGATTCCATCGCCTCAAGCGTGTAAGCATCGTCGTTGTCGCCCAGTGCATTAAATTTGTAATCGATGACGTAATAGTGTCCCTGGTGTTCAAATAGCAAATCTATAAAGCCTTTCAATAAGCCGTTAAGATGATTGGGGAGCAAGCGTGGTCGGGGCTTTCCGCCAAACGTGTGCCGGGTGACCAAGCGGTCCAGAGTCTGAATATCGACATCATCGGCGCCGATCAAAAATTCGGGCTCAGCCTGATAATGGCCTTTGCCCAGCGAGGCCAGGGTGATGTCCTGATCCTTCAGTAAAGGCAGGGTTAACCACCGGTTTAATCCTTCGCCTATGATGTCATGTTGATCTGTCCAGTCCGTGTGATGAAAGATTGATTCAATCAGTTGCCTGCGCAGGTATTGATCGGCATGGACGGTTTGAAAACCCTGTTGAGCGCATTGCTCCATCAATTCATGAATCAATACGCCGGGTGCTGCGCCTCGCGGCAGGCTATGGATCCCTTGTGCAACCATTGAAAATTCTGACGGCGTATCGGCTTCATCACTTTGTTTGTCATCCTGAAAGTTTTCCGGCGCTTCGGGCGTATAACCTTCGCTCTGGATAAAACCCTGATCTTCGGTTTTCAACGCACTGTAGCTGGCTATCCACCAGTTATCGGCGATAGGCGCGGTTGAGGTTCTGGGTGATTCTGTGGCGGGCTGTCGTTGTGACGGCCGATAGAGGTCAAAGCTGGGCTCGGGCAATGCTTCGACTGAAATACTCTCGCAATCGCCTTTAAGCAGTCCCAGTTGCCGGTTTAATTCGCCGCTCGTCATTTTGGCTTGCCAGCCCAGCAAATAACCCATTGCACTTTTTTCCAGCTGGCAAGTTTTGGAATTGCCGGTTTTGACGGGCGCTATTCCCAGCCAGCAGGCATATTGTGCTCGCGTGATCGCTACATACAGCAGGCGTAAATCCTCCTGTAGACGTTCTTTCTCGTTCAGTAGCTTGCTTTCATCGCGCTTGCTCAAATCGATGGTTAAGGTCTGGTGTTCATCGTGGAAGCGGTAATAACGGGTGCGCTGGCTGTTGATTTCCCTGAAACTGCAGATGAACGGCAGAAACACCAGCGGATATTCAAGGCCTTTTGATTTATGGATGGTGATGATTTTGATCAGATTGGCATCGCTTTCCAGACGAATGACGCTTTCATCGCTGCCGTTAGCGTTCTCTCTATCGGCGATTGCCTCGGCCAAATGTCGGATCAAGGCCTGTTCGCCTTCAAGCTGGCTGCCGGCTTGCTGCAACAGTTCTGCCAGATGCAGCAGGTTGGTGATGCAGCGTTCGCCTTCGTTGCCCCCGGACAATCTCGCGTGTACACCGTAGTCGCTGAGCAGTTGCCGCACCGTTGGCAAAATGCCGTCTTGCTGCCACCGTTGCTGGTAGGCTAGAAAACGTTCCAATTGTATTTCCCAGGCCGGTTCATCCAGCGTGAGCTGATGCAGGGTTTGGTAGGACCAGCCCAACGTCGCGGTGCTTAAGGCTGCGCGCACTTTGCGTTCGGTGCGGGGTTCGGCCATTGCTTTCAACCAGATCAACAGATCGGCTGCTTCTCGGCTGTCATAAATCGAATCACGTTCTGAGAGGTAAACGCTGCGTAATTGCCGTTTCGCCAACGCGGCACGCATGATTTTAGCTTCCATTCCGGTGCGTACCAAAATCGCAATGTCCGCAGGCTCGACGGGTCTTAAGGGACCTGTTTCCGCTTTAAATCCGGTCTGCGGAGGTGCGGCCGAGTTCAGCAAACGTACAATTTCACTGGCTGTGACGTTGGCCATTTGCGCTCTGTAAACGGGCAAACCGACGCCTTCAGAGCTTTCCCAATGCCAAAGCGTCAACGCTGGAATCGCCGCTTGTCCGTCGATCTGCCAAGCCTCTTCGCGGCCTTTGGCCTCAACCGGAATGAACGGTAACGGATTGACCTCGCCGTTTTTGAATCGAAACGCGCCTTCTTGCTGTTGATCGGCAAAGACGAAGACCTGATTGACGGCATCGACCAGGGCTTTAGTGGACCGGTAATTGGTGCCCAAGGTGTAATGATTGCCTGCCGTGGCATGGTGGGCTTTAAGATAGGTATAGATGTCGCCGCCCCGGAATGAATAGATGGCCTGTTTGGGATCGCCAATCATAAAGCAGCCCAGTCCGGCATCATCGGAATAGACACGCGAAAATATCCGGTATTGCACCGGGTCGGTGTCCTGAAATTCGTCGATCAACGCGATGGGGTATTGCTGAAGAATGACTGTTTTCAGACGCTCGCCGTTGAGTCCGGACAAGGCTTTGTCCAGACGCGTCAGCATATCGTCAAACGTCATGCTGGCGATGCGTTGCTTTTCTGAATCGTAACGGTTTCTAATCCAGTGGATGGCATGTAAGGTGAATTTTTCGGTGATGTCTTCTTCTTGTCCGGTATGACCGACCAACCGGTCTATCGCTTCAAACGCGGCGTGTTGCAAAGGATCGGCCTGACGATGGGCTTGAACCAGGCCCTCCGCTAATTTTTGCCGACCGAACTTTGCCAGGTCCTCAATAGCCAGCGTATAACCTTGATGAGCCCATGCATTCAACTGAGCCAATTTGTCGGCGAATCCGGCTTTCCGGTAACGATTGCCGTTCAGCCAACCCGACTGAGAGGCTTTGTTTAGCAAGGCTTCGATTGCCGTCTGATCGGCAGACCACAGCATGCGAGCCTGATTTTCCAGGTCTTGGCGCTGTAATTCCCAGGTTTCCCACCGGTTAAATACGGTGGCTAAGTCATCATCGACACACTCAAGTCCTTGCGCTTCGGTTTCCGTGAGTAAAGGCTTGAGTACCCGGATCAGGTCTTCCGGGGAGGCGGCCAGTTTGAAGACAGCCTGACACTGAGTTTCGGTAAGCCGGTAAAAAAAAGTCCGCCAATAATCCCTGACGGTTTCATTCAAAAGACCGGTGTCGTCATTGTCGACCTCCTGACGAAAAAGACTGCCACTGTCAAACGCATGTTGCTGCAGCATGCGATTACACCAGCCGTGTATGGTATAGACCGCTGCTTCATCCATCCAGTTGGCGGCCAGTTCCAGTCGTCGGGCGCAAGCAGGCCAAAGGTCAGGCGCATAGCGGGTTCTTAATCCCGTCAGAAATTCATCGCAGTCCGTGCTTTGTTGACGAAAAAAAGCGGCTGCCTGTGTCAGGCGTGCACGGATGCGTTCACGCAGTTCTTTGGTCGCGGCATCGGTAAAGGTAACAACCAGAATATCCGGCGGCAGTAAATCGCGCACCGGGCCAGAGGCGTCCTCTGTTGCGCCCAGTATCAGGCGGACATAGAGGGCGGCAATGGTATAGGTTTTACCGGTGCCTGCGCTGGCCTCGATCAGTCGCGTGCCCTGCAATGGAAAATCAAGCGGGTCTACCTTGTTGACGCCAGTCATATCGAATCTCCCTGTTGCCGAATCTGCTGAAAAACGGGTTGATAAAGCAGAACGGTCCAGGCTTCAAAATGGTCAGGGTTCAAGCTGATAAAACTCGGAAAAAACCGGGCCAGATAAGGATCAAACACTACTTCTCCCTGCTTCCAATCGTTGCCTTCATATCGTTCTTGGGCCGCTGCCATGGCTGAATCGGGAGGGGCGCCTAACCAGGCAAAAGCTGTCCTGCATGCAACCGGAATCGGGGCTTGCATGCCTTGATACCAGGCTTCGGCTAGCGTTTTGAGCAGTTCCAGTGCGTCGGCTTGGGGCAGCGGGGCTATGTCAAGCACGGTATCGGCGCTTGCCATTATCGATTGGACCGCCATGCCGCTTGCACACGCGGCCAGATGCTGTACCCAGTATTGCAAAAGATTGGCGTATTTGATCTGGTCACGTTTCATCAGTTTCTGAGCAGTCAAATGAATGATGCTGACTGATGAGTCTTTATTGTTTTGCCGTAAATGATCGAGGTCCCCCTGCAAGGTAATAGTGATGCCGCAATCCAATTCAAAATGGAATTCGACAGATTGCGGTGCCATTTCAACGGGCCAGTCCGGCAAGACTGCCTGGTATTGCCGCCAGGCTTGTTTGACGGGTTCAGCAAGTGTGTTAAAAGCCGGTCGCGCAAAGCCGCCGTAAGGAAGTCGGCCTTTTTGAGTCATCGTCCTACGCTGAGTCTCGAAGAAGCGTTCCGGATCCACGGGTTTTTCGCTTTGCAAGGATGACAATAACTCATTAGCCAGCAGATACGATTCCAAATCATTAAAGCCGAAAGGTTCGTTATCTTCGCTGGTTACGGTCTCTTCATCAAAACCGAACTTAAGTGTATGAAGACAAAACGCTTTAACCGGGGCTTTCATAAATCGGTCCAGGGACTCGAGGTTCAACGTAAACGTTTTTTCTTCAGCCACCCTGTTTGACGTCAAGGTCAACTTATCTTGGGTTTGCTCATACCATTCCTGTGCATAAGTGAACAGGTGCGGGTCGCGGTTTTTGGCCACATAATGAAGGCTGAAAGGCTGTAGCGGGTGCTCAACCGTTAATACTTCAAGCAAGGGGCGGTCTTTTTCTGTCAGTTTCCAGCCTTGAGCCAGGACATCGCGCAATTGACTCACCAGGACTGATGGCGGTCGCTCACTGTTATCACGAATACTGCGGCCCACCCAGCTGATATATAGCTGATTTCTGGCCGACAGCAGCGCTTCCAGAAACAGGTATTGATCATCCTGTCTGCGTGACCGGTCGCCAGGACGGTACTGGCCTCGCTGACTCATCAGATCGAAGCTGTGACCGTGTTGAGTCCGGGGATAATCACCGTCATTCATGCCCAGCAGGCAGATCAACCGGAAAGGGATTGCGCGCATCGGCATCAGCGTGCAGAAGTTGACCCTACCGCTGAGAAACCGGCGGTGCAGTGAGGGCTCATCCACTTCAGCCAGCCAGGCTTCCCTGACCACAACCAGCGGCAAGGTATCGTTAGGCGTTAATCCGGCCTGTTCGCAGATCTGTCCCCAGTCGGTTAATGCGCGGCTCAGCGTTTCGAGTATTTTTCTATCCCGTTCATTGGCCGCACTAAAAAAGTCGTCCAATAAGCCCGACAAGTTCTGTTGCCAGGTTTCGACATTGTGTTCATGGCGCAGGAGGTGGGTGTATTTTTCCAGTGTTTCCAGGCAAACAGACAAACTGCCCAGCCATTGCGCGTCCAGTCCGCCGATCTCTTCATAAGGCTCTATAGCATTGAAGGCTTCTCCGGCACCTACGGCATAACCCAGCAGCATTCTTCGCAAGCCGAATTGCCAGGTATTGGCGTCCAGGTGGTCGGGCATGGCGACCGTTTGCGTGCGTTGTTCCGCATTAAGGCCCCAGCGTATACCCGCTTCCTCTATCCATTGATGCAGTTTGGGAATCGCAGATTCATCGATAGCAAAACGCTCCCTAAAGGCGGGTACCTCCAGCAACGCGAGAAACTCGCTGACGGTGAAACGCGATTCCGGCAACTTCAGTAACACTTCAACAGCGACCAGCAGAGGGTTAAGTCCTCTCTGTTGCTGATCGGCCAAACTGAAGGGTAGATAACGAGGATCATCCGGTTTTACCTGTCCGAAGACGGCAAGAATATGCGGCGCATATTTATTGATGTCGGGCACCATGACAATGATGTCTCGCGGGAATAACGGCGTGCCGTTTTGCCCGGCGGCATTAAACCGGGCCAATAACTGGTCATGCAGAATTTCGACTTCGCGCTGCGGACTGTGAGCAATATGAAACACCAGTGAATCATCTGCTGCGTTAATCTGAACAGGTGCTCCCGGGACGGGCTCCAGATCCAGAATCGATTGTTGCAGGTGGTTCAGCAAACTGCGTTGGCCGGGCTCCCCGTAGTCGTTGAACAAGTCGATTTTGTTATCCGGCCAATGCCAGTTTTCGTAGGTCTGGGTTTCGTCAAAGTGATCCAGCAAACGGATATAGTCGCGTCCCTGCTTACCCCATGCGGCCAGTAAAGGATTGGCGTGAAGATGCAGTTCGTCGTCGGTTAGCGCGGTGGTCATGCCGGATTTATAGGATTGTCTGCGCCGTTCGGCTTTCAACAGTTCTTTGTCTTCAATGATATCCGCCCAGTAATGCCGGCATGGGTTTGGAACAAACAGCACAATCTGGCAAAATTTTCCCAGTTTGGCCATGACTTCCAAAGACTGTTGAGGTAAGGACGACAAGCCGAACAATATCACTCTTCGCGGCAACCCATCCGGTCTTGTGTCTATCCTGTCGATGTCGTGCATGAACCGGTCATGCACCAACGCCCGGCTCGCAAACCCGTTATCGGCTTCATGCAAATCAGCCATGACGGCTCGCCATAAGGCGGCTTGCCAACGATGTTGGCCGGCAAGCGTTAACGGCTCTCCGTGTGCGCTGCGCAAAAAATCATGACCTTCCGCCCAATCGGCAATCCAGTCCGAACGATAAACCTGGTATTGATCGAACAGATCCGCCAGTTGTTCTGCCAGTTGGTAACGTTTGCGGCGGCTGGTGTCTTCGGCCAGAAATGTAGCCAGCGTTTCAAATTCCGGTCGTGAAACCAGCGCTGGCAGTAAACGGTATAAGCGCCACGTCAGGGGGGCTTTGGCGAGCAATTGTTGCTTGGGAATCTGCTGTCCCAATACCGCCCGGTAGACACTCCAGATGAACAGCGAGGGCAATTGCACCGATATTCCCGCTGCAATGCCCAGCGAATTGTTTTGCGCCAGGCTTTGCTTCAACCATTGCCCCATGCCGTTACTTTGGACTAAAAAAACCTCATTTTCCAGGGGCGCCAAAGGATGCTCCTGCAGCCAGTGTTCAAGCACATCCCGCAACGTTTCCAATTGATTGGAATGGATGATCGCAATGCCGTTTTCAAGCGACGTGCAGGGGGGGATTTCAATCATAATTTAATGTCAGTGATGGGTGTAAGTCGTAGGTATTCATATAACGGATTAATGAAATTAGTAAGCTTCATGAAAGCTTTCTGAAAGGCCATTGAAAGCATTTATCAATACTATGAATTTGCAGCAACTTTCAGAGATTTGACATGATAAATCGAACAATATTGGTCCCTACGGATTTTTCTATGGAATCATTGAGCTTAGTGAAACAGACCATGGATACCAGCAATAACGATACACTTCATTTTATACTGACACACTGCCTGTTTCTTTCTGATGAGCCTGTCGAGCTGCTGTATTTTTCAAAAACCGAATTGATCAGGTCTTTGAAAAGCGCAGCGTTTAATCGGGCATGCAAGGCAATTCGTGAACGTTATCCGGTCGAAAAAATGCGGATTACAACCGAACTTTTCACCGGCCTCAACCAAACGGCTTTCAATCATTTTATTGATGCGAACCAAATCGATGAAGCAGTCATTCCAAAACAATACAGTCCTACGTTAAACCTTAAAAGCAGTTTCAACCCACTTCCTTTTATACGCAAAAGCAGACTGAAAATAACCGAGATTACCGTTTCAGAGCAGTCATACTTAGCGATTAAAAATAATCAAGGACTACTGGCAAATAGCTTCATTCGGGCATAGGCAGTTAATGAGTAAACGTGTTCAGCCAATGTTATTTGCCACCTTTTATATAAATGAAGTTTCCCAATAATTTCAAAAACGGACAGCCATTATGCTTGGGCTGCAGGAATTATCGATAGAGTCTGTGTAACCGGTGGCAAACCTATAAATAAATCTTCGTTCGCGTAAGGCTGAGGCGTCATCCCGGCAGGGATCGCCGGGATCCAGGATACAAGGACGTGCTACAGCCCTCGCCATCCATGGCTTCTGGGCTCATGCCGGGCTGTCCTGCCCTGCACCCTTCGGGCGAGTGTCAATCCGCTACCGGCGGATTGGTCCGGCAATCCCTGCCGGAATGACGGTAACTATTAATGCAAACAACGCTCTCTAACAAGCGTGGACAACCCTAAAAAACTGGGAAACTTCAGTTATATAAGTCAGGCCCCTGTTTTTTGGCTGGTAACTACTCGCACACTTGGAATTGAGGTAGTAGGTGATTGCCTGAAAAGGCTTTTGCAACAGGTATGTTTTATGCGCTTTCTCAAATCAAGCGGCTACACCCAACAAACAGGAGTGGGTGAGCTAATAAAGTTTTCCTTTATTGACAAACTTTATAAGGCGAACCGTCGACCAAGGCTTGATATTTTGCTTCAAGTTTAGGTCCGCCTGGATAGTTAAACTCTGTATCAACCGATAACACACCTTGTTTTTCTCCCGCGTTGAAGGTCAGTAGTAGCGGTCTGTCTTTATTCGGATCGTAATAGGGGAAAAACCAAAGGCTGATGCCTTCGTAAAAATTTCCGCCATAGCTGGCGGCGTATTCCGGATGAGTCGCCTTCTCAGATTTTCCGTTGACTTCAAAAGTAAATCCTGTGCTGTCAACAATGATCTGGGGTTGTTTTTTGCAGTCACCTGAAGGAGCGTAACGTCCGAAAATTGCCTTGAAAGCATCTAAATTATTCATCTCGATGGCCGTTGATGCCGATGAAAATAATGAAGCAAAGGTCAGTCCTGCTATCGGCAGTAACTTTTTAAATGACAGTGGTTTCATGGTTATCCCCCTGAAAAGAGTCAGTCGGTATACGATAAATTAAATTTTAACAGGATCAAAGTTTTGCCATTCCGGACAAGCCCGGTAATTCGCTAGCCAGTCGATTATGGACTCAGGCGGCATGGGAGCTGCGATAGCAAAGCCCTGAGCGAGCTGGCAATCCAATGCTAACAAGTGCAAACCATGCTCGACTGTCTCCACGCCTTCGGCGATCACTTGCCGCCTGAACGCATGAGACAGGGCGATAACGCCTTTGATAATGGCATCATCACTGGCATTAGTGAGCATGTTGCGCACGAAGCTGTAGTCTATTTTAATGGTGTCGGCAGGTAAATGGCGCATGTGAGTCAGCGACGAATACCCGGCACCAAAGTCGTCGAGAGCAATTTTGACGCCCAGTTGAGTGCTGCAGAAAGTTAGGAGACCGGCAACGGCATTCAGATCGCCCATAGCGGTGCTTTCCAGTATTTCCAGCTGGAGATTTTCAGGCGGTATCTCCGGGTGTTTGGCGAGTGCTTCAGTCAGATGACTAATGAAATCGCTATTGAGTAATTGATAATAGGAAATGTTGATGCTCAATTCCAGGTCCAAGCCTTGTTTTAACCAGTGTTGCAATTGATCAAGCGCTTGTTCAATGACCCAGTTGCCGATCGCTACCTCGAGTTCAGAGCACTGAACCAGCGATAAAAAACCCTCCGGAGTGATGAGTCCGTTTGAGGGGTGCTGCCAGCGCAGCAGCGACTCCATGCCGAAAATATGACCCGTTCGCATATTCACTTTGGGTTGGTAAAAAAGGCAAAATTCGCCGCGTTTAAAAGCGTCCGAAATTTCGTCTAACTGGCTGTGCAGTCTGATGATATCTTTTTTATGGTCATTGTCGAACAGATGAAAACGATTTTTCCCGGCCAGCTTGGCCTGATACATCGCATGATCGGCGTGGCGTATCAAGGTGTCAGGGTCCGAGTCGTCCAGTGGGTATAAGGTAATGCCGCTGGATGCGGAAATGCTAATGATACGGTCATTTATATAATAAGCTTCAGAAATAGCCCTGTGTATCCTAGCCATTGTTTCGCAGCAATGGTCTATCGAGTCCATTTCTCCGATTAACAGGGCAAATTCGTCGCCGCCCAAACGCGATACCGTATCTTCCTCCCGCAAGTGGTTTTTGATTCTTTCGGCAACCTGAATCAAAACCTGATCCCCGGCCTCGTGACCAAAGGTGTCATTGACCGGTTTAAAGCCATCCAGATCGATAAAGCAGATCGCCAGCAGGGACTGATTGCGCTTACTGTGGGCTATGGCCTGATTGAACCGGTCGCCGAACAGTGTTCGATTGGGAAGATGGGTCAATGGATCAAAGTGAGCGAGGCGTTCCAGCGCCAGTTGTTGTTGCTTGCTTTCGGTAATATCGGAAAACAGCCCGATATAATTCACGACTCTGCCTTGTGTGTCGCGAAGAACCGAAATGGAGAGCAGTTCAGCATAGAGATCACCGTTTTTCTTACGATTCCAGACTTCGCCCTGCCAATAATTTTGTTTTGCCAAGGTTCGCCAGATTTCAGCAAAAAACAGGTCGGAATGTTTGCCCGAATTCAACATTCTTGGATTTTTGCCGATGACTTCATCGCGTCTGTAACCGGTTATCTCGCAGAAGGTAGGATTGACATCAATCATGATCCCCAAAGCGTCGGTGATGATAATACCTTCGTGAGCCTCTCCGAATACGCGAGCCGCCAGCTGCAGCTTTTCCTCGGCTATTTTACGACCGGTGATATCGCTGACAAACGCGACGCTGTATTCGGTATCGGCGAAATGGACATGGTTGGCAATAATTTCAACGGTCAGTAAATGGCTGTCTCTGTGCTTGTGCCGGGTTTCAAAAATATGCGTTTTATTTGTTTTCAGTTCCTGCCAAATGCTTGCCCAGTTTTGAAACGGGAACACAGGATCGATATCGGCTAATGACAGCTTCAATAAGTGTTCTTCCGAATAGCCCAGCATTTCGCAGGCACGTTTATTTGCATAGCAAATCCGGGTGCGTTGATCGATCCAGTAGATGCCGATATTGGCATTGTCCATAGCAAACTGAGTCAGACGCAAACTTTGCTCAGCCTCTTTTCTATCGCTGATATCCTGAACAAACGTGAAGGTATATTCCTCTCCGTTATGCACGATGTAATTCCCGACCACTTCAACCGGAAAAATAGAACCGTCTTTGCGGCGATGGCGGGTTTCGATATTGATATAGCCCTGTTGTTTCAGGTTTTCCCAGATTGGCGGCCAGTCTTCCGCCGCGAAATCAGGGTCAAATTGCCAGACGGGTCGCCCGATAATTTCCTCTCGGGAATAACCCAAGGCTTCACAGACATGATCATTCACATAAAGAATCGTGCCATGGCTGTCTATCCGGTAAAACGAGCTGCTGCTTTTGGCGATGGCTGTTTGAGTCAGCCAGAGTTCCTGCATGATTTTTTGCAGCGGTGTAATGTCTTCGTAAATGCCCAGTAAACCCAGCACGGAGCCATCGGTATTGAGAAGTGGAATTTTAGAAGTGCGAAGGCTGACTTGTTTGCCATCCGCAGTGGTTTGTTGTTCCTCAAAACCCAGTTTTGGGCAACAGGTTGACAGGATCTGCTGCTCCTCGGCACGGTAGCGTTCAGCGTGTTTTTTCCAGCTTAATTGGAAGTCGTCTTTACCGGTGATCTCCTCGGGGTGAGACAAGCCTGCGTTTTTCGCAAACAGCTGGTTACAACCCACATAATGCAGGTCTTTATCTTTCCACGATACCCTGACCGGCAAGGTTTCAATAATTGTTTGTAACAGATGCTGGGCTTCCTGTTGTTCCTTGATAATACCTTGTTTTTCAGAGGTTTCCGATTGGCTTATGATCAAGTCCGATTGTATGCTTGCCAGTCGGATCAGCAGCGCGCTGACAATGGCGCTGACGCAAAATGAGGCAACCAAGCCGGTAATCAGATAATTAACGGTGACTTCACCATTCAGCAAATAGTCCATGGCCGCAACAATCAGGCTGGTGCCAACCATAGCTGACGTTATCGCAAATAACAGAATGCGAAGGCGGCTGAGTTGAACTAATTTTGCATAATTGAACATGTTGGGGCCGCTGAACAAAGCAGTTTAAACTGCATTATTGTACAGCTTGCGGGAGAGTGTGGGGAGCGCGATTATGGATGCGTTAAACCATCTCTGCAATTCTCCTCGACGTCCCTGTCGTAGGGCAGAAGTTCACAATTACAGCTGGTAAAATTGGTGGGCGTGAACAGAATCATAAATACTATTAATCGTCCCATAAGTTATCGCACCCTCTCTATGTGTGCATTTCCGCGTATAAGGTGTCAGGTAATCGAAAAAAGCTTTTAACCAGTTCTATTTTTTGCTGGATAGACAGCATGGCCGAAAGAA
>Ga0208244_100402_pt1 | contig 45038 bp, 33 predicted proteins | sample SubbioCR12Aug_5A_FD_184828 | JGI IMG/M metagenome (GOLD analysis project Ga0208244, IMG submission 184828) | Serpentinite rock and fluid subsurface biosphere microbial communities from McLaughlin Reserve, California, USA - CR12Aug_5A (SPAdes) | ecosystem: Environmental > Terrestrial > Deep... | reverse complement strand
TTCCGGCAGGTCAAGAAGCTTGTCTTCATCCAGTTGGTTTAGATCATGATCGCTCAGTTGCATGGCGCACAGAATAAGTCTTGGTGGCTTAAAAATACAGTTTTTTTGTGGGGGTCTGAATAGTTACGTTCAGATTAATGGCTTTGGTTATTGGGTAAGCAGTTAATATGTTAGTTACTCTGATCTATCCCCATAACGGAAATAAAATTGAAATACTGCGGGGTGGTTGTTTCGTTCACTTTAAAGCGCCGGTTTCGGCAGGTGGAATCCGTTACGGATTTTTTTGGATACCCGTCGTCATCAGCCGGGCATAGTTTTCGGCAGATAGGGGACGGCTGAATAAGAAGCCCTGGCCTTCTTCGCACTGTCTCGCTTTCAGAAAGGTCAATTGATTTGCCTGTTCCACGCCTTCAGCAACCACCCGTTTCTTGAGACTGTTGCCCATGGCGATCACGGCGCTGACAATAAAACCATTTTCTTCAATTGAGGAAATGTCATGCACGAATGATTTATCGATTTTGAGAATATCGATAGGAAACAAGGACAGATAGCTCAGGCTGGAATAGCCGGTACCGAAATCATCTACCGCTAATTGTATGCCTATCGCCTTGAGTTCTTTAAGTATGCTTTTACTGGCTTCGGCATCGTTCATCAACACGCTTTCCGTAATTTCCAGTTGCAATTGGCTGGGTGTCAATCCGGTTTCATTCAAGATGGTTCGCACGTCGTCAACAAAATCCTTTTGGGTGAATTCCAGCGAGGAAATGTTGACCGCAACGGAAGCTGGGTTAAACCCTGCATCCTCCCATTTTTTGACTTGGGCACATGCTTCTCTTAGCACCCAGCGGCCAATCGGCACAATCAGTCCGCAATCTTCCGCGATCGGTATAAAGCGGTCAGGCTGCACTTCACCCCATTCAGGATGAATCCAGCGCAGCAAAGCCTCCGAGCCGGAAATTTTGCCGGTCACCAGATTGACCTTGGGCTGGTAATGAAGCACAAATTCCTGCCTTTCCAGTGCGAGCCTTAAATGGGCTTCTATGACTTGCCTCTCCACGGCCCGAACATTCATTTCGCTTTTGAAGAACTGATAGTTATTGCGGCCATTTTCCTTGGCATGATACATCGCGGTATCCGCATTTTTGATCAGTGTTTCGGCATCCTGACCATCTGAAGGATAAACGCTGATACCGATGCTGGTTGATATATGTAACTCTTGGTCGTCAATCGTGTGAGGCGCCGCTAACGCTTTTAATATTTTATTGGCCGTCAATGTCGCATTTTGTGACTCCTGATTCTGTGCCACGAGAATCACAAATTCGTCTCCGCCAATACGGCTTACCGTGTCGGAACTGCGTACACAGGAAGACAGGCTCAGTGCTACCGATTGTAATAATTTGTCACCGATTCCGTGGCCCAGCGAGTCGTTGACATACTTGAAATTGTCCAGGTCCAGAAAAAGCAAGGCAAGATCAGTTCCGCGCCGCTTCGCCAGCGAAATCGACTGATTGATACGGTCATTAAGCAGGACACGGTTAGGTAAATTGGTCAAAAAATCATGGTGTGCCAAATAGGCCATTTTCAAGGCCATCGCTTTAGCGGCAGTAATGTCGTGGAAGACGATAACCGCTCCGGTCAGTTTGCCATCCCTATTATGGATAGGCGCAATGGAATCCTCGATGGCTATTTCGTTGCCGTTGCGTTGAATCAATAGCGTGCCTGCGGCCAATGCCATCGGATTATTTTGCTTAAGCACCCATTCGACCGGATTGGGTTCCGGTTCGTGGGTCGTGCCATTGATAATTTGCATCACTTCGCCGATCGAATGACCTTGCGCCTCGTCACGCAACCATCCGGTCATATTTTCTGCAGCCAGGTTCAGATAGTTAACGCGGCCCGACATATCGGTAGCGATGACGGCATCGCTGATCGAATTAAGTGTGATTTCGGCGCGCGCTTTTTCAATAAAAAAGGATTCCTCAACAATTTTACGCAGGATGATATTACGCAGCGTTTGCGGCACCAGGTTGCTGTCAAAGTTATTTTTGGAAAGATAGCCTTGGGCTCCGCGTTGTAAGGCTTCTGATGTCAGGGGTTCGTCATCGGTGGTGTCGAGTATCATGATTGGCGTGTGCTGAGCTACAGCGAACAGCTTATCGAAGGTGTCAATGCCCTGGCTGTCAGGTAGCGCCAGATCCAGCAAAATTGCGTCAATGCCGGTTTTGTTCAGACGTTTGAGCCCTTCCGTCAGATGAGTGACTGATTCCATGGAAAATGTCCGGTCTTTGGCAAGGGCGGCTTCCAGATTTTTGGCGTCGGAGACATTTCCGGTAATAATCAGTACTTGATTCATCATATGATGCATCTTCCTTATGGGTTAAACAAAGCGGCTTTGAAGTTACGTTTAGCGCGAGGTTTGACGATACAAAAAAAAGCCTACTCAGCGCAGCTGCGTAGGCTAGGTAGGAGTAGTGCTCGCTACAGTTGGCCTTGTTAATGGTTTGTCTCGGCAGTTGAACGGTGTATTGACGGCCTGGCCGTCATTGATAATTTCACTATCGGTCTAATCGTCATCTTGATTATCCTTACTGGAATTGTCGGAAGTTCAACATCGGGTCTGCCAGTCATTCTCCTCTCACGCTTTCAAAAACTCGGTGCGTTATCGTACAAAGACTTTGACATTGCTTTTTTTAGTGGCGCACGGATCCGGTCCGGCATCTACAGGCGTTTACCCGGTGTAGGTTTCCGGGGCACCCAGCTCTATTCGTATCTGGTGCAGGTTGCCATCATCCAGCAGGGTTACAGTGTTGCCTTGGGGTTGCTGTTCACCGTCCAGTTCTATCAAGGCGATTCCGGTCATCACGTTGTTTGGATTATCAACCGTGATCTCATACAGGGTTGTACCATGCCGGTAACTCAGATTGTAACTGCGCCAGTTACCAGGAATGCACGGCTTGAAAAGCAGTTGATCGGCATTGACTTGAAGGCCCAAAACCTGCTCAAGACCGGCGCGGTAGAACCAGCCTGAAGCTCCGGTATACCAGGTCCAGCCACCTCTGCGCGCATGGGGCGGCTCGGCGTAGATATCCGCTGACATGACATAGGGTTCAACCTTATAAGCATAAGCGCCGGTGGGACTGGCGGTGCGATTGATAGGATTGAGAATACGCAGCAGTTCAGCAGCCTGGTCACCCTGGCCCAGCATGGCATAGGCAATAACGGTCCAGATCGCCGCATGGGTATATTGACCTCCATTTTCCCGTACGCCCGGCAGGTAGCCTTTGATGTAGCCGGGATCTCGCTGCGTTTGATCGAAAGGTGGCGTGAAGAGCAATATCAGGTCATCACCATGGCGAATGAGGTAGTCATGCACCGAATGCATGGCCCGGCGCGCCCGGTCAGGTTCTGCTGCACCGGAGATCACCGCCCAGCTTTGGGCAATCGAATCGATGCGGCACTCCACATCGGCTGCAGAGCCCAGGGGTGTGCCGTCGTCATAAAAGGCGCGGCGGTACCAGGCGCCGTCCCATCCTTCTTTTTCCACCGCCAATTTCAGGGCGGCAACGTGTTCAGTCCAGCGAGATGAGCGCTCTGACTCGCCTCTTGCTTCAGCCTGCGGTGCAAAATCGGACAGCGTTTTAATCAAAAACCACGCCAGCCAAACGCTTTCACCTTTGCCGTGCTGGCCGATCCGGTTCATACCGTCGTTCCAGTCGCCGCTGCCAATCAGAGGCAAGCCGTGGATGCCCACGGATAGACTCAGATCGAGCGCACGCGCGCAGTGTTCGAACAAGGTCGCTTGCAGATCAGATACGGTAGGGTCGAAATAAGCATCTTCCTTTCCCGGTTCAATGACAGGGCCTTCCAGGAACGGAATCGTCTCATCGAGCACGTCGTTATCGCCGCTGACTTTGAGGTAATGGGTTACTACATAGGGAAGCCAGATACGGTCATCGGAAAAATGGGTACGGACGCCGCGTCCGGTGGGTGGATGCCACCAATGCTGGACATCGCCTTCAGGGAACTGGCGCGCCGCTGCGCGGAGAATTTGGGTTCTGGCGATATCAGGCCGGGGGACAGTCAGTGCCATGACGTCCTGCAATTGATCACGGAAACCGTAAGCGCCGCCGGCCTGGTAAAATGCCGCTCTTGCCCATATCCGGCAACTGAGGGTTTGATAGGGGAGCCAGCGGTTCAACATCAGATCCAGCCCCCGGTCCGGAGTTTTTACCTGCACTTTAGTCAGGAGTTCCTCCCATTGGGATTTAACGGCATGAAAGAGATTATGGACTTCAGCAGCCCGGTAACGACTGATCAGTTGTTGGGCATGTTCCCGGTCATCTCCCTGGCCCAGCAGAAAGACCAGTTCGGTTTGTTCATAGGGGCCGAGTTCCACGCGGGTTTCCAGCGCGGCGCAAGGATCCAGTCCTGCGCCAGTGCGGTTTCTGTGCTTGTTCTCGGGATTCATATACGCCGGCGCTGATAGATTGCCATTGCGTCCGATAAAATCGCCACGGTTTCCGGTCCAGGCTGTTTGCCGGCCGCACAGATCGGCAAAAGCCATGCGCGTGCCGAAATCCCGGCTCCAGGGGTTGGATGCGAACAACGCGCCTGTTTCGGCATCCACTTCCGTCACTATATAAGGGGCGGTAACGGTGCGCGATGCGCCTAGCACCCATTCCACGTAAGCGGCCACTTTTATGGTCCGGGTGCGGTCGGTCATGTTTTTGATGATCAGTCTGGAAATCTTGATCGGGTCGTCAATGCTGACGAATTGAAGCAGTTCGCTGTAAATGCCGTGGGAGAGATGTTCGAAACGGCTATAACCCTGGCCGTGCCGGATGATATAACTCGCGTTTTCGATGCGTATCGGCAGTGCCGTTGGCGTCCATAGGTCGCCATTTTCCTCGTCGCATAGATAGAATACCTCGCCCGATGGATCACTGACTGGATCGTTAGACCAGGGTGTCAACTGGTTTTCATGACTGTTTAGACACCAGGTGCAGCCGCTGCCCGATTCCGAAACCATAAATCCGAAGTCGGGGTTGGCGATGACGTTAATCCAGGGGGATGGCGTGAATTGTCCCTTGTCCAGCACGATCACATATTCCCGCCCGTCATCGGCAAAGCCTCCCAATCCGTTGAAAAATTCAAGTTCGGGTATCTTGATCAAATGGGTGCTGGGTTCCTCTCGCTCCCTGGCGGCTGGTTGTGAGATAAATTCCGCCGGTGGCTGCTGATGTCTCAGCAATTGCTCTGTCAGTATGCCACGGCTGGATACCAGCACGACTCTGGCTGCGGTTTTCAGTAGCAACAGATCTTCTTCTTGCAGTTGATCGGCCCGCAATACAAAAATACTGCCATTTTCATTGTTTCTGTGATGTCCAGTGAAGCACTGTGATTCATGGACCAGGTTTTCCAGCGAAGTTTGAAATTCACTGGCATAGGATGTCGCCTTGTCGTTAACGATCACCAAATCGACCGTGATATGTTTCATGCCCCAATATTCGTGAGCTCTCAATAGTTGACAGACGAGCATTTGATCTTCCGCTTCACTGATGCGCAACAGCAGGATGGGATGATCGCCTGAAATACCATGTCGCCACAGTCCGGTTACGTTCAAACGGTTGAGTTGCAGCAGTTTGCCGGGTGGACGCAGAGACGGATCAGCAAACGTCAGATGGTTGGCCAGGATCTGAAACAAATGGGCCTCGTCCGGCCGTATTCCCAGATAATGTAACTGGACTTGCGCATGAGTCCAGGCAAGGGCTGAAACATCTTCAAAAGTCGAGGCATGGCGGTATTTATCAACCAGTTTTTCCAGCAATTCTCTGGAAGGCGCTGCGATGGTGGTGAACGTTGCGTGCGCAGTTGCTCCTGGTTCTATGTGCACGCGCGTCCGCAGACTAAACACAGGATCGAGTACCGGTCCTATCGTATTGCTGAGGGGGCGATCGTCCATCACTGAAATGGGCTCTTTGAGGGTATGTCCTCTTCCGATAAAGCGAGCTCTATCGGTTTCATATTGCAAGGCGCCGCTGATATCCAGACCTGAAAGCAGATGCGCTGCCCAGACGCTGGGGTCGTCAGACGAACGCGGACGGCGTTTGGCGATCAGTCCACGCGCTTGCGGCACATACTCGGTCTGTATGAATAAATTGGAAAAAGCAGGATGGGCGATATCTGCGCGCTGAGGTGCAAGTACTATTTCCGCATAGGAAGTAATATCAATTTCAATGCTCTGCGTGCCGTTGTTTGTCAGGCTAAGACGGCGGATTTCAGCATCGTCATCCGGCGAAATGACAATTTCAAGGACACTGGATACCTTATTGTCAGTGCGGCTGATACGAACCCGGTCTTCGAGAAAAACGGCTTCGTACTTATCCGGAATGGCTGTGGTGGGTTGATATCCGGCTGACCAGACGCGGCCACTGGTGCAGTCGCGAAGATAGAGATAACTGCCATGGTCATCGCGGGTCGAGTCTTCACGCCAGCGCGTCACCGCCAGGTTTCCCCAAGTGCTGTAACCCGATCCTGCAGCAGTGATCATCACCGTGTAACGGCCGTTGGAAAGTAGTTGTGAGGACGGTATGGCAGAAGTCGGCGATGGTTTACGAATCACTGGCGGTTCTGCAAACGCCCTTATTTCAGCCCGAACTTGAGTGAATTTGGGTCCGGTGGTATCCAAATCACGCGGACTGCGTTCCTGCAACAGAAGGTCAGTGGCTCGAATAATGGGTATGGCATGAAAGCGGTGACGCATCACACCATCAAAAATAACGTTGGCCAACGCGACCAGAGACATGCCCTGGTGGTGGGCCATGTAGCAGCGCACGATGGCAACTGCCTGGTCTTCAGCGCGTCGCGTCGGGGTGAAATCGAGTGCTTCAAAAAAGCCGAAGCGGCCCAGCGCGCCTATTTTTTCGAGCCTTGCGAAATTCTCCGTGGCTTCCTGTGGCTGGTACATTGCCGCCAGAGCGCTCGCATAAGGGGCGATCACCAGATTCTCTGCGAGACCGCGTTTCATGCCAAGTCCGGGTACGCCGAATGCAGAGTATTGATAGGTGAACTCCAGGTCGCGCTGGTTCATGGCGGATTCTGATATTCCCCAGGGGACGCTGCGTTCTTGACCGTATTCGATCTGCCTTTTGACTACGCGGCGGCACGTTTGATCAAGCAGGCTATAGCGGGGTGTAAAGCTGACCAGAGAGGGCATCAGGTATTCGAACATCGAGCCCGACCAGGATAGCAGGACGGGGCCATCTACGGCGTGAGTGACTCGTCGGCCCAGATGAAACCAGTGAACACTAGTAACATCTCGTTTGGCGATGGCAATTAAGCTGGTGAGCCGGGCTTCTGACGCCAGCAAGTCGTAATAGCTGCCGTCCAAAACACCTTCGTTGGCCTGATAGCCCAGTGCGAATAAATGCCTGTCAGGGTCATATAGAAATTTAAAGTCCATTTCTTCGAACAGGCGCAGTGCCTCTTTTGCGATTTTATCCAGGCGCCGGGTAAGCGCCGCAGCATTTTCTCCGCCACGCAGGAGTGCGGTTTCTAACTCAACCGGAACTACCGATTTTTCAGCATTTCCGCTCAAAGTTTTGATATGTTCAATGGCCAGCGCATAGCGGTCTGCGAGTTCGGCAACGCCTATATCGGGCCGTAACAGCGCAAGCAGCTCATCACCGGGTATTGCCGCGGCATTAAGATGGGCTTCAAGACGCTGCATGCAATTGAGCCAGGGCATCAGATTATCTCTGTCGCGGGTGTGGGAACGGATGTCGTCGCATAACAATCCGGCCCATTCCTGTGCCGGATCACCGGCTTCGTCGCCGCGTTCTGCAGCGAAGGCACGTACCAGGTCTAACAGGTTGTCGGCACACAAGGCCAAGCGATTCCAGCCGGCGGCATCCTGAGGCGCTTCAGCCAGAAGCGAGCCGAGTGTGACTGCTTTTTGCTTCAGTTCTCCCAGTGTCACGACCAGCGTGCGCCCTTCATCAGCGATGGCATCCAGTGCTGCGGTCAATAGCCTATGGCTGTCGCCCAGTCCTTGCCAGGTTGAAGAGAACTCCAGAGGCTGCTGTGCCGCTTCCCTGCAGCTTTGCGCCAAGGTCAGTAAATGTCCGGCCAGATTGCCGCTGTCTACCGTTGATATGTAATGCGGTTCTAACGCATGCAGATCACGCGTGTCGTACCAGTTATAAAAATGGCCGTTAAGACGAGGCAGCTTTAAGAGTGTTTCAAGCGTTGCTTCCAGGCGATCGACGGCATCCATCAGGCCTAGCCAGCCGAAGTCACGCGCTGCGACGACCGATAACAGGTAAAGACCGAAGTTGGTAGGTGAACTTCGGTGCGCGACAACGGGATGTGGGATTTCCTGAAAATTGTCAGGCGGTAAATGATTGTCTTTGGGGGTCACGAAAGTTGAAAAGAAACGCCAGGTGCGCCGTCCAATCATGCGCAGCTGCATGGCGTCTTCGGGACGCAGGGCTTCGAGAGGGTCTAGCTGCGGAGGCAGGCTCAACGCGCGGGAAATGAAAGGCGCGAACCACCACAACAGCAGGAACGGTACGGCGCTTTTGATGTTGTCCGGATTGACGATCAGTATCAGTGTTCCTGCAATCAAAATGATTGCGGTAGAGCCGCCCAGTGGCAGGATGACGGTTTTCAATGCGTGCCCTGACAATGTTTTGGCTTGCAATGCAGTGACCCATTTCAGCATTTTGCGCCGGGTTACGAATACCCTGAGCAAAGTACTGGCTATGGCATCGACCATAAGCCAGGCTTGATGAGCAAGCAAAGTCAGGCCTACCAGGCCGTTGCCCAGTCCCAACAGCACATCTTCCCAGGCTGAACGCAGTCGGATGCGGATCGGGATGTCGCTGGAAGGGGAAAAAAGACTGTTTGCCAAGGCCATCAACGCCGGCATTGCCAGTGATGTCAGCACGAAACCGAGCAGCATGGCTTCTGGTGCACCCGGGATTGTCCATGCGGCAATCAACGCGAAGAAGGCTGCAGGGGCAGACAAGGACCGGCGAAGATTATCCAGCATTTTCCAGCGGCCAATGAAAGGTATGCCCCGGCTGCTGATACCGAAGATCCATGGCAGTAATTGCCAATCACCCCGAGTCCATCGGTGGGAACGGGAGTCGGCAACATCCGTGTGGGAAGGAAACTCTTCAAAAAATTCGATATCACTGACCAGACCGCAACGGACAAACACGCTCTCGAATAAATCATGGCTGAGCTGGGTGTTTTCAGGGACGCGTCCGGACAACGCCGCTTCGAAAATGTCCACATCATAAAGACCTTTTCCAGTGAAGGTACCCAGTCCAAACAGGTCCTGGTAAACTTCCGATACCAGGCTGGAATACGAATCCATTCCGGAAGCGCCTGCAAAAATCCGGTGAAACATCGAATGCTCCTGCCTAAGCGGCAGGGTAGGTGTGATGCGTGGTTGCAGGATGCCGTAGCCGGCGACGACCCGGCCTGAGACAGGATCAAAAACGGGCCGGTTGAGCGGATGTGCGGCGGTGCCCACCAGTTTATTAACCACGCCGATGGGTAAGCGGGTATCGGCATCAAGGGTAATCACATAACGAACGCCTTCAGGCGTGGATGCAATCTGACCCTCTACAGGTAAAAAGGACGTGTCTTTGGCGCCGCGCAGTAGCCGGTTAAATTCATGTAATTTACCCCTTTTGCGTTCCCATCCCATCCATTTGCCTTCTCCGGGGTTCCACATGCGCTCCCGGTGGAAAACGAAAAAGCGATTGCCTTCATACTTGGCGTTGAGATCGGCAACACCTGAACGCGCGCGGTTTAGCAGTCGCTCATCATCGGGTAGGGTTTTACTGTCGGCATCCGTCCAATCAGACAACAGGGCAAAATAGACATCCCCCTCCGGATTGGCCAGGTAACGAACCTCCATTTGCTCGATTTGCTCAATGACGTCTATTTCATTTGCGAAAAGAGTAGGAACGACCACGAAGGTGCGCAGTGTTTCGGGTATGCCGGACTTAAGTTCCAGTCTGGGCAGATGTCGTGGCGATAGAAGGCTCAAAATGCCGCGATTCACGAGATTGGTGGCAATGTCAGACGCGGGAAATACAGCGAACAGGGTGATGATGGCGAGTGAAAACCAGCCAAGCCCGGCATTTATGCTGGCACTCAAGGGTAAACTGAGTAATAACAGAGTCGTCAATACGCCAATGCTGCCCAGATAAGCTTGCCCCGAATAATGGATGAAGCCCCGCAATATCCGGTTCTTGAGTGGAGGGCGAAATTTGACCTCCTGTTCGAATTCGCTGCGGCCCTGACCAATCAAATAATAACCCGGATCATTTCGCGGATCGCCGAAGTCAGGATCAACAGCGTTAGTATTGATTTTACTGATGACCTTTTTTGCAATCTCCAGCTCCGAATCGGGTGAACGACGGGCAAGATCCTCTATCGCGTGCCGATAGCGGTCACGCGTAAGAAAATCCATCAAGGGATAGCCGCGATGCGCTTGCAGACACTCGTCTACCAGGCTCACACGCGTCACAAATTCACGCCAATCGAACGCGGAAATTGCGCGCATGCTGGTCATAATGTTGCGCACGGTCATATTGGCGGCAATCTGGGCGGAATGCTCTCTCTGCACGACTTCGTCAAGCGTCAGACCTTGTTCGGATACCCATTCATTTAAAAAGTCCAGGGAAGGAGCGGTCCCCGGATGAGGGTCATGCAGACGCTGTAAAATCTGCACGGCGAAGGCCTGACGCAAGGTAACGTGGGGTAAAGTACCCTGAGAAAGGACCAGGGTCGATTTATCATTCTGGTCATTGAAGCGCTCAATTTCATCGACGAACTCGTCGGCGAGGCGCCTTCCGGCTTGCGCACGCATGATGAGAACAGCCAGTCTGCGCAGGTTTTCCAGCATCAGCACGCGCAACGTAATCGGTATTGCCCAGAGTTCACCCAGGTTGAGCGGTTGGATGCTCTGATAAGCTTTGACGAAAAGTGTCAACTGGGCAGGATCGAACCGGCTGTCCGTATGCGCTATCATCGCCCAGGCTATGCCATAAACACGAGGATAGCCGGCGAGGTTTCCTTCAGCCAGTTTGGGTAGTTCCTGATAATAACTTTCCGGCAAGTGGATGCCGATGTCATGCACCTGTTCTTCAATGACATGAAAATTATCAAGCAGCCACTCGGCTGCCGGGGTGATGGCGCGCTGCTCTTCTGCTACCTGAGTGATCGCAGCATGGACGGCGAGCAAAACCCGTGCATTTTCTTGTACCCGCGGCAGAAGCTTCTGACGATGGTGAAGTCCGTCGACTTTCTGTTCTTTCGCCAGATTGATCGCATGTCTTTCAAACTGCTCGCTAGTAAAAAGCTCTGAGCGGATGGGACTTTCCTCTCCTCCCGGGGCTTCAAGCCTTACTTTACGTCTTTGCTCTTTACGTTTCGACATGACGGTGATTCTCCGAAGGGGCGTGGCGAAATAGACAATCAAAGCTGCTGAGGAGACTTACTCTGTTTAAACAAAAGCGATGTTTCGTGACTGCATGAATCCCTGGAAATAGTCCGACCACTCGCTATGAGAGGAGCTATTAAACTCATCTGAGCTAAGTGGTCGATGTTCCAACATTAGGAAACGAAGGCGATCTACAACCTATTGAATATCCAGGCAACGGCTCTCAGCGGCTTGTACTTATGGAGACAGCCTAATGAGTTGGTTGCCTGGAGTCTGTACGCTAACAAACATTGGTTGATGCTTGGCCCTACTCAAAACAGTCAGTTTCGGAAGGATTAACGGAACAGGCCAAAATGGTTTGTTAGCTACCGTACAGACCCTTGACCATCATTTTGGTAATTTGGTCACAAGGTTAAGCAGGCAAGGTTGTTAAGACGCTTCCAAGCCAGCTTTCAAGACAGGCAATGTCGTTCTATTTAAGAGGAGATCGGGTATGAATAAGAATCAGTTGAAGGGTAACTGGCTGCAACTCAAGGGTACGGTAAAGGAAAAATGGGGCGATTTGACCGATGATGAGGTAGAGCAAATCGCGGGCGACCGCGATATTCTCCTCGGCAAGATTCAGGAAAAATACGGCATTGCCCAGGAAGAAGCCGAAAAACAAATCAAGGAATGGGAAAAGCTCCTTGATTGATAATCCTCAGGCCATCCGTGTGGACCTGAATTCAAGTAAATCGCAACGTTCAAGAGCAGGTCGGCACGCAATCAGTGAGCACGATGAACTCAGGGGCTCAGCCAAAATTTTATTTTTTCGCTGAAAACCGACTACTTAAAAAAATTCTCAATTTGGAGCAATAAATTATGAACATGTCAAAAATCGCATCAGGTTTTTTAATAGGTCTTTTATTAGCCACATCAGTGGCTGGCTGTACTTCTACCCCGACTCGATCGAGCACCGGTGAATACATAGATGACAGCGTAGTTACATCATCCATCAAGGCTTTGATCTACGATGATCCTGAACTGAAAATTGGTCAGATCAGCGTTAAAACCTACAAGGGTGTCGTTCAGTTGAGCGGTTTTGTGAATTCCAAACAAGCTGCTGACAAAGCTGCTGCACTAGCCAGATCGGTCAAGGGTGTCGAAAGAGTCGATAACAGCTTGATCGTGAAATGAAAAGCCCTGCCGCAACGCTAATTTTATCTTTAAATCAGGAGTACGAACATGTCAACAGGTACGATTTTACTGATCATTTTGGTTTTAATTTTGTTGGGCGTCATTCCTACCTGGTCTCATAGCCGTTCATGGGGATACGCACCTAGCGGAGGCATCGGGCTTATTTTACTCGTCCTGTTGATTTTGGTCTTGTTGGGCAAAATCTGAAGAGTCATTAAATTGCACTGCGGCACCCATCTGGTTTCAGCCTGAAAAATCAATTAAAGGGCCCGAAACCGGTTCGAGCCAAGTAAGCCCAAGCTAGAGCCGATTTTACGATCAGCCGGAGCGGATGAAGCTGACGGAATCCAGGTCAGCTCTGCTTTAACAAGTGCATCGGCTGGAGATGTTTTTCTCATGGAGGGGCAAGTTATCGAAACGTATTATGAAATTTTCGAAGTGATCGTTGTTACAAACGATTCCATGCTCGTCGATGCCGAGTCATATCTGCGAAACTACTCGACGAGTCATGGGGAGCCACTGGAGACTGGTAGTTACGTTGTCAATTGGCCGGACCCTATCCGGATCAGGCGATTTGATGAACATGCCGAGTTTTACGGGCCTTTCAAGTCTCAGCAGGAAGCTCAAGCGACTCTTGACTGGATGTACGGTGTCTATCGCCAATCCATGTTGCATCTTTCTGTCAATGACAGGTACGAGAAATGAATTGGCCACAAAGATGTTTCATCAGAATCGTATAACGCTATAAAAGCCATCATTGTTTGGATTGCCGGACTGATTTTCAGGACAGCCGAATGGCGTCTAACAGAAGAACCATAAAAGAAGAACATCCGCCATGTCCGAATCGAAACGTGCTGATCCGTGCAATTTTCAGGCATTCGACCCGCTCGTTAAACCCAATGGTTTCTAAAACACTGGTCAGGGTCTAGTCGCCAGTCTTGAATCGCCAGGAGAGAACTTATGAAGAACCCTACAGTTGTCGCCCTAGATAACTTAAAACCGAGCCCAGCGAATCAAGACTGGCTCCCTCCGAGATCGTTCGAAAAAAGCAATCCAAAACCCACAATTTGCGAGCTTCCTTCTATCAGGACGGATGAGCAGCATTTGATTGTCGACTTTAAAAACTATTACGGATACCGATTAGGCAGAGATCAAGCCTGTAAATCATTGCACTATGCTTACGAGGCACTGTCTTTGGCTATCAGCGACCGTATTGTCGACCACTGGAAAAAAACCTACAACGCCTACAAAGAAGAGGATTGCAAAAGAGTCAGTTACTTGTCGATGGAGTTTCTAATAGGACGAACTCTGAGTAATACCATGATTAACCTGGGTATCACCGATGTCGTATTGAAAGCCATGTACAAACTGGGTCTGGACCTTGAGGAATTGATGGAGGCTGAGCACGATGCGGGTCTCGGTAACGGTGGATTGGGTCGGTTGGCCACCTGTTTTATCGACAGCTGTGCAACCCTGCGCTTACCGGTTACGGGTTATGGTTTGCGCTATGAGTACGGCATGTTTTCGCAACTGATCATCAATGGTGAGCAGGTTGAAGCCCCCGATCGCTGGCTACGAGACGGCAACATCTGGGAAACAGAACGCTTCGAATACCGGCAAATCATAAAATTCGGCGGCCGCACGCATTACTTCACTGATGACCAAGGTGTAACCCGGGTTAGCTGGATCGATACGCACGACGTACTGGCCATTCCCTTTGACACACCTGTTCCAGGTTTTCGAAATGGTGTCGTGAATACTTTGCGTTTATGGAAAGCCGTAGCAAACGAAGAATTTGATTTTCAGGAATTCAACGGTCGTGATTATGCTGAAATCGTCGTTGAAAAAAATAGGGCCGAAAACATAACCATGGTGTTGTACCCCAACGATGCAAGCGAAAATGGCAAGGAACTTCGTTTGAAGCAGCAATACCTGTTCGCTTCTGCAACCTTACAAGATGTCATCGCGACCTGGATAGGCCGACATGGCAATGACTTTTCCGAATTTGTTGCAAAAAACTGTTTCCAACTCAATGATTCGCACCCCAGCATAGCCGTGGCGGAGATGATGCGTTTGCTGATCGACATCCATGGCTTGAGTTGGGACGATGCCTGGAACATAACCAGAAACACGATGGCTTATACCAACCACACCTTATTGCCGGAAGCTTTGGAATGTTGGTCTGTGAATTTATTCAAGCAACTCTTACCAAGACTGCTGGAAATCATTTTTGAAATCAATGCGCGCTTTCTGGTTGATGTCTCGCGGCGTTGGCCAGGTGATACGGAACGCCTGATTCGTATGTCATTGATCAAGGAAGGCGCGGATCAACAGGTCAGAATGGCGTATCTGGCCATAGTGGGAAGTTATTCTGTCAACGGTGTTGCCAAATTACATACATCGCTCTTACAAAAAGGCTTGTTCCGTGATTTTTACGAAATGTGGCCGGATAAATTCAATAGCAAAACCAACGGAGTTACGCCCAGACGCTGGATAGCTTCGTGCAACCCGGGCCTGGCTGATTTAATCACAGCAACGATCGGTGATGACTGGTTGACCCATTTGGATAGGTTGAAAAATCTCGCCCCCTACGCTGACGACAGCGATTTTCGCCAACGCTGGTGGCAGATCAAACGCCATGCAAAGCAATGCTTGATCGATTACCAAAAACAGCAGCACGATATTGAACTTAGTCTTGACGCCCTGTTTGACGTGCAAGTCAAGCGTATCCATGAATACAAGCGACAATTATTGAATGTGTTGCATGTGATTCATCTTTATGACCGAATCAAACGGGGCGATACGGAAAACTGGACAAACAGGAATGTCTTCATTGGCGGTAAGGCCGCGCCAGGCTATAGCATCGCTAAAAAAACCATCAAATTAATCAACAATGTCGCCGATGTGATCAATAACGATCCGGATGTAGGTGACAGGCTCAAACTGATCTTTCTATCCAACTTCCAGGTTTCCGCGATGGAAATCATTTGTCCCGGGACTGATCTTTCAGAGCAAATTTCAACCGCCGGTAAAGAAGCGTCCGGTACCGGAAATATGAAATTCATGATGAACGGTGCGGTGACCATCGGAACCTTGGATGGCGCCAATATCGAGATACGTGACGAAGTAGGTCCCGAAAATTTCTTTCTTTTTGGGATGACCGTAGATCAGATAGAAACCTATCGTCAGGATTATGATCCAGTTACTGTGATCGATCAGGATCCAGATTTGTCCAGAGTATTCGACTTAGTCGAAGGGGGCCACTTCAACCGGTTTGAACAGGGAATTTTTGATGACTTGATTGCTTCGCTCAAAAGTAAACAGGATCCCTGGATGTCCGTTGCTGATTTCCGAAGCTATGTCGATACCCAAAAACGGGTAGAGACAGCCTTTAAGGATACCGAACACTGGATTCGTATGAGTATCCTGAACACGGCTCATAGCGGAAAATTTTCCACCGACAGGACCATTGCCGAGTACAACCAAGACATCTGGAAGCTGACACCCATCAACATGTCCGATAGTTGAAGCGGTTGACGTTTGAAGCCGGTTTGTTGCCGCTTCGATATTTCAATCAATCATCTACACCCTCTAACCCAAGTGGGCGAGTCGTTACGTTAAAAATACAGAAGGAGTAAAAAGATGGACTTAATTTCTCTGATAGTGGCCCTGATCGTAGTCGGTCTGATACTGGGACTGATCAATGCATACCTGCCTATGGAACCGCGTATCAAGCAGATTCTAAACGGCGTGGTAATAATTTCAGTGGTTCTTTGGTTGTTGAATGCCTTTGGTCTTTTGGCTGTTCTACCCAAGGCGCTGGTTTCAGTAACGGTCGTCCTGATTGTTGTCGGCCTGCTGTTGAGTCTGGTTAACACTTATATACCGATGGATTCACGCATCAAGCAGATATTGAATGTCATTGTGATCATCGCTGTCATTTTGTGGCTGCTCAGTGTGTTCGGAATCATAAGTGGATTACCGAAAGTTCGTTTAGGTAACTTTTAGAGACTGATTTTGATACCTAGTGTTTTAGTCATGTTTTCTTCAGTGGCGAGCTGTATCGGCTATGCCGAAACCTTCGATATGAAGCGACTAACAATGCCCTGGAGGGCAAGCCTTGAGTCGACCATTGTGCCTCCCCCCCTGCGTCACAATAGTTGTCGCCTCAAATTTTTAGAACCCTATAAATTTGAGATAACAAAATGAATCCTTCCAAGAAACTGTATTCTGATGAATTCAAAGAGCAAGCCCTGGCAAAAGTTTACAATCGTGGTGACCGAACGATTCAAGCCATTGCCGACGAATCAAACCTCAGCATACACACCTTAAAAAACTGGATGAAAAGCAGCACACCCGCCGATACACCCACCCCCTTGACCAAGCGCCCTAGAGATTGGCGACCCGAAGAACGATTACTGGCACTCCAGGAAAGCTATAGCTTGAACGACGAGGCCCTGGGCGCCTGGTGTCGGCAACGTGGGCTATTTGCTCATCAACTAGCACAGTGGAAAAGTGATTTTTGTGCCGCCACCAGCGCCCGTTCTGGCACCGATGACAACCCGACCCTGCGCAGCCTGAAAGTCGAGAACCAACGCCTGGAACGCGAACTCAACCGTAAGGACAAAGCCTTAGCTGAAGCCGCTGCCTTGTTGATCCTGCAAAAAAAGGTCCGGGCGCTGTTGGCGGGAGAGGTCAAATGACCTCCCTTCAGCAGCGCCAAACCCTAATTGATTCCATTGCCGAAGCCACCGCAGCCGGTGCCCGTCAAGACCAGGCTTGTGCGGTGCTGGGTTTGAGTCCGCGCACCTTGCAACGCTGGCAGGCCGGTGAAACCCTGGGGGAAGACCAGCGGCCGCAGCGGCAATACACCCCGCCGCATGCGCTGACCGAGGCCGAGCGCGCCCATATTTTGACGGTGGTCAATTCCGCTGCATTTGCGGATTTGCCGCCCAGCCAGATTGTCCCGCGCCTGGCTGATCAAGGCATTTATCTGGCGTCGGAATCGACGATCTATCGCCTATTGAAAGCTGCCCAGCAACTGAAACATCGCCGCAGTGAACGCCCCAGTCAACCACGTACCAAGCCCAAAGCCCTGAGCGCAACCGCGCCCAATCAACTCTACAGTTGGGACATTACCTATCTACCGACCGCCATCAAAGGCCAGTTCTACTACCTCTACCTGTTCCTCGATATTTTCAGTCGCAAGATCGTCGGCTGGCAGGTGTTTGAGGAAGAAAGCAGTCAATACGCCAGCGAGCTATTGCGGGATATTGTTTTGCGCGAAGGCCTACAACCTGGGCAAGTCATCCTGCATTCCGATAACGGTAGCCCCATGAAAGGCGCCACCATGCTGGCCACCCTGCAACTGCTGGGCGTCATGCCTTCACTCAGCCGACCGGCGGTCAGCAACGACAATCCGTACTCGGAATCGTTATTCAAAACCTTGAAATTTCGCCCGCAATACCCGTTAAAATCGTTTGCTGACCTAGCCGCCGCCCGGCAGTGGGTGGCCGACTTGGTGCAATGGTACAACCATGAACATCGGCATAGCGCCATTGGTTTTGTCACCCCGGCTCAACGCCATGCCGGTCTGGACGAGGCGCTGTTGAATCAACGCGATGCGCTCTATGAGCACGCCCGCAGTCAAAACCCTCGGCGCTGGAGCCAAAACACCCGCAACTGGAACAGAATCCATACCGTGCATTTAAATCCAGATCATATCGAAACCCAAAACAACTCGTCCCAGGAGGCCGTTAATCCGGACAAAATAGCCGCATAAAATTTTACATTGAGGCGACAACTAGCTTGAAATTTTCCGCTCCGGAGCGTTTAACTAGCAGAGCCTGACCCAACAATCTACTGTTCGGTTCAAGACGACCATCTTTGACTCTGCCTTTATTTACTACTTACATCCCTATTTTGAGGAATAACCCATGAAAAAAATCAACGAGCAAAGCATAAACCTTGCAAACAGCATTTTGGTAACGTTGTTGTTATCTGCTGTCATTATCACAAGTGGTTGCAAGGAAGAAGGGCCGGCTGAAAAGACCGGTAAAAAACTTGATCAAACCATCGAGAGTTCAAACGAAAAAATCGATGAGCAAGTCGACGCACTAAAACAGTCTATTGACGCCAAAGAAGAGGCGATGAAAAAGCAATCCGAAACAGTTGGGGAAGTCATTGACGATGCTGCTATCACGGTAAAAGCTAAAGCGGCCATGATGGCAGATCCTCTGGTCAGCGCATTCAATATCGACATAACCACCGTTCAAGGTGTAGTTAAATTGAACGGTGCTGTCACTAATCAACAGATTATTGATAGAGCGCTGGAAATAGTTCGTGCTACGCCGGGCGTTAAATCAGTAGAAAACCACCTGGTTGTCAGCACTGGAGACCTTAGATGATAGTAGCTTTACGTTATTTGAGCGTTATTGGGCTTGCCTGCCTTTATTCGGCCGGAGTCTTCGCGTCACCGGAAGAAGATGCTTATATTGCCGGATATGCTGCGAGTATACTCGAGCGTGATTTCAAACTCGAAAGGCCCGCTATCAGTGTCAAGGACGGTGTTATAAAGCTGGAGGAAGAAGCTTTAAAAAATACCGACCGTATCAAAGTCATGGAGGCATTATCCAAGGTTCCCGGTGTGTCAGGTGTCGGAATTGGAGAGCATAACGGTAAAAGTATATCCTCTCCGTTGATGCATTCTGCAGCCCTGGATAAGGACAGCCAACAGTTGAATGAAGACTCTGCAGCATTGAAGACGGGAATTTTCCCGGAAGGTCACTTGTTTAAGTCTTTATTCGCCGATCCGAGCTGGCCTCATTTTTCGGCTTCTTATCACAACTATACCAGCGGCGATTTTGACGGTACCAATATAGCAACAGTCAGTTTTGGCGAAACAATCCCGTTTTATCGCCAAAACATGGGCATATTGCAACGCTTTGGTTCGCAGTGGGAGGTGGGGATTCAGGGCGGAGTTATCAGTGATTTCAATCTGGATGCATCCTCATCGGATTTGATCAATACTGATTTTGTCGGGGCTTTGTATTCGAGTATGCGTATTGGCGATTTCTCTGCTTTCAGCCGTGTTTTCCATCAAAGCTCCCATCTGGGTGACGAGTTTTTATTGCGGACACGATTAGAGCGAGTGAATTTGAGTTTTGAAGGGATTGATTTAAAACTCTCTTACGATCTGCCTGTCGGTTTTCGCTTGTACGGGGGAGGGCGCGGTTTGTTCCATAAGGAGCCCGAATCACTAAAAGTGTGGTCAGCTCAATACGGTATTGAGTTTAGAAGCCCATGGCGCATGGATTTTGGAGGTATGCGCCCAATCGCAGGAGCCGATTTCAAAAATTTCGAAGAGAATGATTGGTCAACTGACATATCAGCGCGAGCAGGCGTTGAGTTCGAAAACATGCAGGTGCTGGGTCGGAAGTTTCAGATTCTTGCCGAATATTTCAATGGCTATTCCCCCAGTGGTCAGTTTTATAACGAAAAAATTGAATACATAGGCCTGGGTGCTCATTTTCACTTCTAAAAACTTGGGGGTAACTTCTCGTACGCTTTGAATTGAGGGTGTAGGTGCTTGATTTCAAAGGACGCGCTAATGCATCTCTATCGAAAAGCCTTTTTAATCAACCACCTAAATACCAAACGGGAGAGGACCCTTGGTCACGATAATCGCTGCCAAAGGTCCGCCCCTTTGATAATTATGTTAAAGAAAGTTGATCCGTTATTGAGTCAGAAGCGCCTCAAAGTTTTCCAGCGGAACCGGCATGCCGAATAGATAACCCTGACCTAGGCGGCAACCCTGTTGTTCCAGAAAAAGGCGCTGCTCATTTGTTTCAACCCCTTCGGCGATGACTTCCATGCCCAAGTTATTGGCCATGCCGATAATGGTTTGAACAATCAAGGCGTCTGATCGCGTTACGCCAATATTGTGGACAAAGCTTTTGTCGATTTTGAGTTGATCAAGAGGCAATTGCGTCAGATAAGACAGTGATGAATAGCCTGTGCCAAAATCATCCACCGATAAACTGAGGCCCAGTTCTTTGAGCGCCAGCATTTTGGCGACGGTATCGCCAATGTCCTTCAGCATGACGCTCTCTGTGAGTTCCACGGTAAGAAGATTGGAACGGATGCCCGTTTTTGCCAGCACCGCTTTGATATTTTTAACGAAGTCAACTTCACGAAACTGGTTGGCGCTGACATTGATTGCCAATTTTAATTGCTGCGTTTGGGGATTGTTTTCCCAGACTTTAAGCTGACTACAAGCCGTTTCCAGCACCCAGAGCCCAATCGGCAAGATCAGTCCGGTTTCTTCCGCCAATGGAATAAACTCCATAGGCATTATCAATCCGCGTTCCGGGTGCTGCCAGCGCAATAAGGCTTCGGCGCCATACACCTGACCATCAAGGCTGGTTTGTTGCTGAAAATACAGTTGGAATTGATGCTGCGTAAGGGCTACGCGTAAATCAGCTTCCAGAGCCGCACGCTCGTTGACCACCGCCTGCATCTTTTCATCAAAAAAGCACAGGGAATTGCGTCCATTCACTTTGGCTTGGTACATCGCAATATCAACATGCCTTAACAGTTCATCCTCTGCCACTAAATGATCGACAAACAACGTGGCCCCCATGCTGGATGAGCAACGGTAGTCATACCCTTCGAGCAGATACGGCTCATTCAACGCGGCCAATATTTTTAAACCGGCAGCCTTGGCATGAATGGCCGCATCCTCAGGACACGTTCCCAGATCCTCCAGCATAACGACGAATTCATCGCCCCCCAGACGAGCAGTGGTATCGTTCTCGCGAACATTGCTCACGAGCCGCCGGGCGACTTGCTGCAGTAACATATCACCCTGGTTATGCCCCAGCGAGTCATTCAACATTTTGAAGTTATCCAGATCAATAAACAACAACGCGCCGTATTGCTTGTTCCGGGTACTGGAAGCCAGCGCTTTATGCAATCTATCCTTAAAGAGCTGTCGGTTTGGCAAATGCGTTAATGGATCGAAGAAGGCCAGTTGTTCAATCTGCTCATTCGCGGCTTTTAATTGCGAAATGTCAGTTAGCGCGATTCGCAAGAGAGGCTGAGCATCGTCGGACTCCCTCAACAAACAGTCGACAAGCACATAAAACAAAGTCCCATCAGCATGATTCATGCACAATGCAATCTCTTGCTTGTCACCTTTGGCCTGTTTCATCCTGTTCAGGAAGAAGCGATACCAGCGGTCCCTGTCCTGATTATCGATAAATTGTGAGAACCGGCGCTTGATCAATTGAGCTCGATCCATGCCCAGCAATCTGCATCCGGTCAGGTTTATTTGGCTGATCAGGCCCTCCCCGTTTACGGTTATATAAGTAATAGGGGCAAATTCATAGAGATCAATGTAACGATCCCGCGCTTCCTCCAGCTTGAGATGCGCGCTGCGCAATTCCTCATTCTGCATCTCCAGTTCAACCTTGTGCACAAGCAACTCATGCAGCAAGACATCAGAAGGCTGAGCCGTCTTTTCTGATGGCGACACGCTGAGCACCATGGCTTCAGCCTCTGCTCTAAGTGATTGACGCCGCTCACAGCCATCCCATTTTTGATTCATTCTTTACTCTCCTTGGTTAACTCGTCGCCAATATCCTCGGTTGTCAATAGAATCAACGACGATTCTATTGACTTACCGGCCAGCCTGCGGGCATTTAATCTGATTGTATGATGCCCGATCACCGGAAAATCATGCTCTACAATATAGTCTTCAACGCTTTGGTCGCGGGGCAATATGATTTCCAGTAATTCTCGCAAGGCAGGAATATTCCACTGGCTGTTTCCCAGTTCGTAAATCTTTCGGCCGATAGTGTTTGCGGCAATGACCTGAAAATACTGGTAAAAGGCATGGTTGGCAGACACAACCTGTAACTCGCCATCCAGCACCAGCAGGGGTGCACGAATGGTATTGACTATGTTCTCGGCGAGTTCGGCTGCCAATTGCACCCGGGTCTCCGCCTCGATACGCTTGCTGATATCGGTAAAAGTCAGTACGACGCCTTCGATCACATTATCCAGCGTGCGGTAAGGCTGAATTCGAACCAGATACCAGGCTCCGCTGTCGGCGCGCATTTCCAGCTCAACCGGCACCAGCGAGTCAAGCACTGACTGTGCATTGCTCAATAATAATTCACCATCAAGATCAGACTTGATATCGCTCAACCGTCTACCCACGTCAGAGGGCACCAACCGATAGATACGGGTGGCTTCCCGCGTGAAGCGCCGGATAATCATGTGGTCATCCAGAAATACGGTGCCAATATTGGTATTGTCCAGCAGATTCTTCATATCATTCTGCATACCGGCCAGTTGCTCAATTTTGGCCTGCAGTTCTGAATTTACGGTGATCAGTTCTTCGTTGACCGATTGCAGTTCCTCTTTGGAGGTTTCCAATTCTTCATTAGTGGATTGCAGCTCCTCGTTAGTAGATTGCATTTCTTCATTAGCAGATTTGAGTTCCTCGTTGGTCGCTTGTTGCTCTTCACTCTGTAATTGATGACTTTCTTTCAAATAGGCAAGATTTCGCTCCAGTTCTTCAATTCGTCCCAGTTCGGATGTTTTTGCGATGCGTTTGCGCTTCGACTTGACCTCCGGAATGGCAACCTCTTGAAAACTGACCAACAATAAATTATGACTGCCATCGGGATCGGGTAAAGGCCGCACACTGAGACTGATTGTTGAAAACCCGCCGTTGGTTTTCATCTGTATTTCATGACCTAGAAGAGACGCACCCTCATTGGCAGCACCAAGAATGGCTTTACGCAACGCCATCTCCAGACCTTCCCGTGCCATGTCAACCACGTTGAGACTGGCCTGACCGGGTGCTGGGCGAAGATATTTGCCGGTATCGCCGTGCACATAGAGGATGTTGCCCTTTTGGTCGGTAACCACCGATGCGGGAGCAAAGCATTGCACGAGTAGCCGACGGGTCAGTTCGGCAAAGTTGGGTTCAGTTATTTTTTTCATGGTTTCCTCTGGAGCTTTATCGCCAGATTCTGAGGCCCAGGACACCACATGCGCCATCACTGCACGAGAAGATTTGATGGAGTGAGTGGCACGGTAAAACTTCCATTTACGATTGATTGATGAAAAAAGCTCGGTATGATTGCCAATGCTTTCCGAGGGTGACAGGAACAGCACGCCGCCGGGTTTGAGAGCGTAGTGAAACATTGGAATCAAGCGGCTCTGCATTTCAGCTTCCAGATAGATCATCAGGTTGCGGCAACTGAGCAGATCGAGTTTGGTGAAAGGCGGGTCCTTGATCACGTTCTGGGTAGCGAACACAATCATCTCACGGATTTCCTTCTTGACCCGATACCCGGCATCTTCCTTGACAAAAAAACGGCGCAGCCGTTCCGGCGTCACATCTTGGGCAATATTGGGTGGATAAAAGCCTGCGCGAGCCGTTGCGATGGCATCATCATCCAGATCAGTGCTGTAGATTTGTACCTTGAATTCCTGGTGTGACTGCTCCATCCGTTCGCGCAACAGCATGGCAATGGAGTAGGCCTCCTCACCGGTCGCACAACCTGCAACCCAGATGCGAAAAAGATAGTGATCCGGTTTGTCTTTGCACAGCTGGGGGAGTATTTCATTTTCCAGAACAGCGAATGCCTCTGTGTCGCGAAAGAAATTGGTGACATTGATCAGCAATTCTTTGAACAGGATATGGACCTCGGCTGGATTCTCCTTCAGGTAAAGAGCATAGACATCGGTATCATCGATATTGTTTTGTGACATGCGGCGCTCAATGCGCCGGCCAATAGTGCTTTTTTTATACAACGCAAAGTCGTGTCCTGTGCTGGTGCGTAATAGCATCAATATCCGGTTGATGCTCTTTTCGGCTTTGGGTATTTCAGCTCGAACGTCAATTGTGCTGGCACCTTTCAGCAACGCGTCCGGCATTTTATCGACGGGCAGTACATGGGTGGCATAACCCGCATTGATGGCGCTGGTAGGCATGCCGTCATATTTTGCAGTGGCCGGTTCCTGTACCAGCGAGAGTCCTCCGCCACCGAGAATAGCGCGCAAACCCAAGGTGCCATCGGTACCCGTACCTGAAAGGATGATGCCGACGGCTTTTGCCTCCTGGTCTTCTGCCAGTGACCTCAGAAAAGCATCAATCGGCATCCGCTGTCCGCGAGGCTCATTAGGCAAACTCAGTTGCAATTTTCCATGAAAGATCGCCATATCTCTGTTCGGCGGAATGACATACACGCAGTTGCGGACTACCTGGACCTGATCCTGCGCCTCGACCACCGGCATCGAGGTGGTGCGCTGCAGAATTTCAGTCAGCAGGCTGGCGTGGTTGGGATCGAGATGCTGAACCAACACAAAAGCCATGCCGCTATCAATGGGTGCATGACGGAAAAATTGCTCCAACGCTTCCAGGCCACCGGCAGAAGCCCCTATGCCTACAATGGGGAAAAGGTCTTCTGTGTTTTTAGATTCCATAAGGGGTGAACTGTTCAGACAGGGCGTTTGGCAGGGGAGGTTTATCCGGTTTTAAAAATCGCTTCAAAAATAAACCGCATTTTTCTCAAGACCATTCTACACCCTTCTGTTTCCTTATGTTGATGAATAGCCTCCCGTCCAGGAACATTGAATCTTACCGGATACGGAAAGTCCTTGGTCATTATTGACCCCCTAAAGTCAGGGTTAAAACGAAAGAGTATTAAATTTCCGTTTCTTACGAAAATACACAGCTTTTTATAACCGGTCTGTGCGCCCAGGCACATTGAACAGGCCTTATGTTAGCCACCGTACCGACTCAAGTCACCCCTGCACGCTATAGTGACTCTGAGCCTGATGAATTGATGAGAAATAAAGGGGTAAAGATTTTTTTATGTATGAAGCGCGGATGGCTTCTACTGATAATCCCTCGTTTTAAATCAGGAGCGTCAAGCCCGTATCGCACAGTGTGCTTATAAATCTCAAGCCGTCAAAGGACTGATAAACATACCGCATTCAAAGCAGGTCATTAAAACGATATTTTAATTGAACCGGCTTAATCTCAACTCATCGTGAATATTATGAAAAACAAAAACTCAACTCTCACAACGTCGTATAACAACGTTCAGTTATCCAAAATTATCCCGATAGCTGTCGTAATAGGCCTCGGTCTTGCCGTTGTTATTAATCCAGCAAATGCTGAAAAATCAACATCTAACAGTCTTCACTCGCAAAGTAATGCTGCGGAAAACGCAGGAGATGGCAAAGGAAAATTACCCACCTTCGCAGAAGCCGACACGAATGGCGATCACTACGTGACTAAAAGGGAATTACAAAATTTCCCCTATTTATTGCAAACTTTTGACAAAGTTGACGCCGGTAATGATGGAAAACTGCAACAGCATGAATACCAAAACCTTGAAATGGAAACCAAACGGGAAGGCGAAGTCAAGTAAATCAGCGAACAAGACCCAGCTTCTGATAAATTAGTCCCCCTCTACAGCCCGTTGATGAAAATCGACGGATGCTGCTCAGCATCAACCGTTATTTAAGCGTGCCAATTGAGCCGAATCCCCACAAGCTGACTGCATGGTCTCTATCAGATCACGTCAGAACGCCTGTGTTCAATACTAAGTGCTGATCATTTGCGACAATTCGGACTGGCCGTGCAGATCTCGATAGAACCAGCACAGTCGAGGCGTTGAACATTTGGATGAGGCGTCATACCGGCAGGGATTGCCGGAACGACGGCAACTATTAATGTAAACATAATTGCCCAACAAGCCTGGGCATCCCTGTGTAAACTGAGATACTTAAGTTTTCAAGTATTCTTGCAGGGGCGAATAAATTGCCCCTGCAGAAATTTTCGGAGGATTGCTGCTGACCGGATCCTAAAGTACTCTTCGTCCTTGGATGATATTAAGTACGACGACGATCAGTGCGATAACCAGTAAAATGTGGATAAATCCGCCCAATGTGTATGAGGACACCAAGCCTAATACCCAAAGAACGACCAGGATAATTGCAAGATTGATTAACATAGTATTCTCCCTAAAAAGCCGTCGATTGACGGCGTTAGATTAACCGTTACAGCCAAAGGGTGTTGATCCTCTGACTGGAAGCTCAATTCAGCGGCAATTATTGGCCTTCTTTGATATCCTGTTTGATATCGCCATAGCCCTTTTGAGCTTTGCCTAAATTCTTTTGGATATTGCCTTCTGTTTCCATGACTTTGTCATCCAGTACCTTACCGGTGACTTCCTTTACTGTACCTTTGGTTTCTTCAATGCGGCCCTCTACTTGATCTTCGTTAACGGGCGCTTCAGTTTTGCTTTCTTCGGCATAGATCGCAAACGAGGAAAGAGCCAGAATAATACCGGCCAATTTTAAGATAAGTTTCATAGATATTTCCTGTAAAAAGGTTAGAGAGTCTAGCGACTACCCGGCTGTAAGCCTGTAATTTCCAGCTCACCCGGCTAATCAGCAGAACGGGTATTCAGTCATGCTGATTTTGCCGGGTAATCAAGGAAATCCACTCGCACTGAGTTTGGCGGAAAGCCAGTCGTTCATTGTTCAAAAAATCGGTCCTGAGCGTTGCTTAAGGACTGGCGGCTAGTCGTCAACTGCCTTCTTGATATCTTCTTTAAGATCGCCAAAACCGGCTTTGACCTTGCCGACGTTTTTCTCGACAGTGCCTTCGGCTTTCAACTCATCGTCGTTCAATACCTTGCCAACGACTTCCTTGACTTTGCCTTTCGCTTCTTCAACGCGGCCTTTTACTTGATCTTTGTTCATGGGGAACTCCTGATAATTGTTTTAGTTGTTAGTGAGCGAAGATTGAGACTACTTATCACTCAGCTATAACAATACTCAAAATAGTGAATACTGTCGGTACGCCAGCGCACAATCAGAGACCTGCCATACGACGCAATTAAAAATTTGCTTAAAAGAAGACAGAGGAGCTGGAGCTTAGAGCGTATTGAAGCCCAGGAAAAGCTTCTCAAATTCGAAGGTATTATTGAAAAATACCGGGTAACATTTGGGTTCAACGAAGAGAGATCAAATACTTGCTTTATTTTGAAGCTGAAGTTTCCCAATAATTTCTAAAACGGACAACCATTATGCTTGGACTGCAAGAATTATCAATAGCGTCTGCGTAAACGGTGGCAAACCTATTTAATTAACTGATGTTACGCAGTCCTATCCCAAAAGCGTATCATTTCAGGGTGGATAAAGAAATCAGCGCTCTACACAGACTACCTGATCTGCAACCAAGGCTTGGCAACGGCGACCAGCTTGTCGGCGATCCTCGATGGTGAAGTCAGTCATGACCCAATAACCCGCCACCTGTCCGCGAGGCTATACACTTCAAAAGACCTGTGGGTCGATGTCAAGCCCACCGTGCGTCAGATCGAGAGGGGCGACGGCTGCCTGATCTTCGACGACACCGTCCAGGAGAAGGCGGTTAATGACGAGAACGAGATGATGTGCTGGCACTATGACCACTGCAAAGGCCGCTCGGCCAAAGGCATCAACCTGTTGAACGCGTTGTATCACAGCGGGCACGTGTCGATCCCGGTCGCCTTCGAAGTGGTCAAGAAGCCCCATCCGTTTTGCGACATCAAAACCCGCAAGTTCAAGCGGGCGGCGGAGTTCACCAAGAACGAACTGATGCGGTCAATGCGCCACCTGCGTGGCGAATGCCATCAAGTTCCGCTATGTCCTGACCGACAGCTGGTTTGCGTCGAAAGAGAACTTCGAGTTCATCCTCAAGAAAGGCAAACACTTCATCAGCGCCCTAAAGGACAACCGCTTGGTGGCGTTGACCGAAACAGACAAGAACGAAGGGCGCTTTGTGCGGATCAGTCAGCTGGAATTGACGGATCAACAGGCGGTGCGCGGCTGGCAAAGTCGCCCACCCGCACCGTCACCACCCAAAACAACCACCTATTCATGACCATTTATGCCGTGTTCAAGCTGGAATGTTTGAAGATCAAACATAAAATCAACCATTTCGCCATTCGGGCTAAACTTTTCATAAAAGCTAAAACAGCTTTATTATTCGTAAAATGTCGTTTCTTCAGCCAAATTGCCTGCGAAAACGCCAGACGCCGAAATTGAAGAACACGGCTCCCAAGAGAGCCAGTCCCAGCAGCGAATCCCATAAAATCGTCAAGCCTGCACCTTTTAATAAAATGGCGTAACTCATTTCGTTGAAATAATACAGCGGCGAAATTTTCATTGCCCAACGCATGACTTGCGGCATCGCTTCCGGCGGTGTCCAGGCGCCTGAGAGCAGTAATATCGGCATCATCAGCAAAATCACCAGCATGGTGACTTGTGCCAGGCTGCGGCTTATGGTGGCAACGAACAGGCCAATGCCGGAGGCCGTGAATACATAGAGCCCGGTTACCGTAAAAAACAGGCCTAGACTGCCTTTAACCGGTAAGTCAAAGATCGGAATAATGATCAGAAACAAGCTGACTCCGACACCTAACAAAATAACCAGTCCCATCGAGATAACCTTGGGTAGTAGAATTTGCAGCGAGCTCAACGGAGAAACCGCCAGCTGTTCGATAGTGCCGCGTTCTTTTTCTCGGACCGCGGCTGCGGCCGGCAGCATCATGGCCAGCATGGTCGTCACGGTGAGTAATTCAGAAATCGACATAAACCAGCCGTCGATTTGATTGGGGTTATACAACACGCGGTAGCGGTTTTGAATGACAGGCAACGAGGCCCTTTGTCCTGAATCCGGCCCCAGCCTTTTAGCCGCAAAATCCTGGCTAAAACCGGCGGTAATTTCCGTGGCATAACTGGTTGCCAAGGTACCCAAAACAGTATTGGCGCTATCTACCTGAAATTGAACGGCGACGGTTTGCCCTTGCAATAAGTGACGCTGAAAATTTTCGGGAATGTCCAGTACTGCCAGAATCCGGCCCTGATCTAATAAGGATTCGGCGGTCTTGGTGTCAAAAATTTCTCCTTTGAAATCAAAATAAGGCTGTCTGAAACGGTAGATCAACTCGCGCGATGCAGCGCTATGATCGTGATCGATCACCATCACTGAAGCGTTACGCAGATTCAGATTGATGCCGGAGCCTGCCATATAGACATCGACGGTAAAAAAATAGCTGATGATGAGCAGCAGCACCGGATCGCGTATCAACTGTTTCAGCTCTTTGATCGTCATGGCGACCAGCCTGTCCCACCAGAGTATGAATCCATGTTGGTTCATGTCGAAGGCCTTTTGTGAAAGTTCATATAGCCTGCTATCCAGAGGATAACCGCGTAAAGCATCAGCGCCACCACATCGAACCACAGTTCTTTCCAACCCAGGCCTTTAAGGAAGCTGCCCCAGGTAATTCTCAGGTAGTAAAGTGTCGGAAATAAATGCGACTCAAATTGAGTGGCGGCGGCCATTGATTCGATAGGCACCAGCAAACCCGAATACAACATGGCGGGGACAAAGGAGACCACCATGGTCAGCATCACGGCGGCAACCTGGGTTCTTACCAGTAGCAATCCTACCCCGGCGGTACAGATGACATAGATCACTGATGCGGCATAATAAAAAAACGGATGGCCTTTAAACGGCGTGCCGAATATGTTCATTACCACCCACCACAAAATCAGAATATTTAGGCTGGATATCAATAAATAGGGTAGGAATTTGCCCAGAATAAATTCGCTGCGGCTGATGGTTGAGGTATAGATATTATAAATAGAGCCGTTTTCCTTTTCACGGACCACGCCCAGCGCCGTCAGAAAAGGCGGTGTCACCATCAACACCAGCATCATCAAGCCTGATGAGATTGACCATTGACTGCGTAAGGCCTGGTTATACAAATAGCGTGATTCCAGACGCAGTGGCGCCACCTGAGCAAGCGCTTGTTCGCGGGACTTTCCCTGAGTACCGGCTAAATGACTGGCCAGTGATTGGGCATTGAAATTGGCGATAATCGCCGAAACATAGCCTTTCGCGACTTCGGCGCGATAAGGAAATACGCCATCTATCAAACTTTGCACCGACGTGGCTTGTCCAGCCAGAAGCTGTTCCTGAAAACGGGGCGGAATGATAATGGCAAAGCGTATATCGCTGTTGGCCAGCAAAGGGTCAAGCTCGCGTTCACTCGTGACATGGCCCTGGTAATAGAAGTAACGTGAATCCATAAACCGGTGCAGGAAGTCACGGCTCATAGCGCTGCGATCTCTGTCCAGTACCGCAAAGGGGATTTTTTCCACATCAAAAGAGATTCCATAGCCCAACACCATGAAGATGCCGACCGGTAGCAGGAATGCCATCGCAAAAAACAGCCGGTCGCGCAAAATTTCGCGCCATTCCTTGTAAGTAACTGCCCATACCCGGGTCAAATTCATCCGGGCTCCTGGTTTTCAAGGGCCAAAACCCTGTATACAAATACATCCTCCAGCGAAGGTGCGTCGGCGGATAAATTGAGCAGTTTGATGGACTCTTTATCCAGCAATGCGCGAATCTTCTTTTCGGCTCCGTCTCTATCCTGTGCCAGTAAATGAATATGCTGGCCGAATAAAGCGACACCCTTGAAATCGCTTTTTTCAAGCAAGGCCAGCGCTTGTAATGGTTGATCGGTAGTGATGTTCAGCAGTTGGCCGGCCTCGTCTTGCAGCGCCTGAATCATATTGCCGGGCGTATCGTCGGCAATTACCCGTCCGGCATACATTAACGCCAGATGGTCGCAGTGTTCAGCTTCGCTCATGTAATGGGTGGTCACTAAAATAGCCACCTGCTCGACGCTGGCCAAATGCATCAGGATTTCCCAGAAATGCCGCCGTCCGATAGGGTCGACACCCGACGTAGGTTCATCCAGAAACAACACGCCGGGCTGGTGGACCAATGCGCAGCCTAAAGCCAGTCTTTGCCTGACGCCCATAGGCAGGCTGCCCGCCAATTGTGCTGTGACTTCGGCCAATCCGGCAATTTGTATTACCCAGTCCAGGCGCTGTTTGAGGATGCTCCGGCTAACGCCGTAGATACTGGCGTAGAGATGAATGTTTTCGATGACGGTCAAATCCAGATACAGCGAAAATGCCTGGGACATATAGCCTATGCGTTCCTTGATCGCCTGGGCGGCATTGCGCATGTCGGCGCCTGCAACCTGGCCTTCACCGTCACTGGGCGGCAGAATGCCGGTCAGCATCTTGATCGCGGTTGTCTTGCCCGCGCCGTTGGCGCCCAGCAAGCCAAATATTTCGCCTTGCTTGACCTTGAAACTGATTTTATCGACCGACCGGAATTGATCAAAATCCTTGCATAATTGTTTGGCTTCTATGGCGATGGCTTTATCGTCCGGCAGTGGTTTGTCAAAGCGCGGAATGCTGTCGTCTTTGCCGGTTTTCGGGGCTAACGGACCCTGGCGTAACAAGGCGATAAATGCGTCTTCCAATTCAGCATCAAACGCCTTGATCGAGTTGATCTGCAAGCCGTCAAGGTGCCCGGAAACCACGCTGACCGCTTCATCCAATGCCAGATTATCGACAAATACTCTGACTTTGGGGCCAATGGCTTCCAGTTGCGGATAATGGGGTTTCAGTTTGCCAAGTGCTTCTGGCTGTGACTCGACTGTCAGCTCAACCATGCAGCCGTGCGCTTGCTCACAAATGGCATCCGGTTCGCCATCGGCGAGTACTTGGCCGTTGTACATGAGAGACAAACGGTGAAAACGTGCCGCTTCGTCCATATACGCCGTGGACACCAGCGCGGTGGTGCCCTGTTCGCGCAGCAACTCGGCGAGTATGGCCCAAAAATCCCGCCTGGAAACCGGATCTACACCGGTGGTTGGCTCATCAAGAATGACCAGCTCAGGGTTATGGATCAGTGTACAAACCAAGCCCAATTTTTGTTTCATGCCGCCGGAAAGATTTTTCATTGGCCGGTCACGAAACTTGTCGAGCCGGGTCATCGTCAGCAGCTTTTCTTTTCGTTCGCTCAGTTGTTGGGGGGATACTTGCCGCAGTTGCGCAAAAAAATCGATATTCTCTTCTACCGATAAATCGCCGTAAAGATTCAGTCCCAGGCCTTGAGGCATGAAGCCCAGCCTGCCTTTGACCTTTTCCGCCGCCGCTTCCGAATCGATATTGACGTCAAATACAGTTAATGAACCTTGTTCAAACGACAGTACGCCTGCGATAGCTTTCATCAAACTACTTTTGCCGGCACCGTCAGGGCCGATCAATCCGTATATTTCACCTCGTTTGACGGTCAAGGCCACCGCATCGACAGCCAGCTTTTTTTTATAACTTTTACAGAGTCCGTGAATATCGATAACCGGATTTTCGTTCACCAGCGCGGTTTTGCCCATGGGCTTTCCTCTTGCCAGCGGATGACCGCATCGGCGGGCAGCCCTGGCGTCAGCTGATGCTGAGGATTTTCAGCCAGATAAAGTTTAGCGGCGTAGACCAGTTTGACCCGTTCATCCTGCGTCTGCACCTCTTTGGGCGTGAATTCTGCTTGGGAAGCGATATAGCGAATCACCGCAGGAAACGGTTTATCCGGAAAGGCGTCGGTAAAAATTTGAGCGGGCAAGCCCAGGCGAACCTTGCCTATTTCTTTTTGCGGAACATAGACTTTCAAATAGAGGCTGTCCAGATCGACAATATCAAACAAGGGACTGCCGGATGCTACCATTTCGCCGTTATCGGCAATACGGGTAGTGACCATTCCCGAGGCCGGAGCCCGAATGATCAAGTCATTCATCACGCTTTGGGCTTCCGCCAGCGCGGCTTGTCCTTGTTTCAGTTGTGCGGCTATTGCGGCAACTTCATTGGTGTTTGCCTCGATCTGATCCCAGCCCAGTTCAGCTTCTGCCTGCAGTTTTTCAGCCTTTGTTCTGGCTGCACGGGCAGTGCGATGCTGGGCTTGAGCGACTTTCCAGCTTAAATCCGCCAGCTCGCTGCGGTGCTTTTCTACGGTCTCAGTTAACAACAATGCCTGAAACCGCTCTGCGTCCTTCTGCATTTGCTGTTCAGTGGCGTGGCTGGAAATCAGCTCGGCATCGGCATGATTAAGCCCGGCTTTGGCCGTTGCTATTTTTAAAGGCACATTTTTCTTGAATACGCTCAGCGAAGTTTCAGCTGCCCTGAGTTGGGCGGCAATGACGTCCACAGCCGATTTGGCTTGATTAACTTTCTCAAGAGTCTGGGCATCATCCAGTTTGATCATCACTTGTCCTGTTACGACAACATCACCTTCCCGCACCAGCAACTCAACGATACGGCCCGGCCACTTGCCCGATACAGTGTAATGATCGCCCTCGATACGGCCATTCGCCTGTACCAGTCCCTCCGGAAAAGGGGGTTCGCGTAACCAAAACCACCAAACGGCCACAGAAACAAGCAAAATGCCGGTAATTATTCCGATGATTGTGAGCAGTCGGGTTCGTTTTTCCATTTACAAAACCCCCATTGCATAACGCAATTGCAGGGTTGACAAGGCGGTGTCGTAATTTGAATTATTAAAATTATCATACGTTCTGGCGCGTAATTCTTCTGCTCTCAGTACTTCGGTATTGGTGGCCAAGCCATTTTTGTAGCGGTTAGTTGTCACTTTCAAGTTTTCATCCGCTTCTGTAATGGCGAGTCGGGTGACCTCGGTTCGTTGCTGCGCTTCCTGAATAGCCAGCCAGGTTTTGCGAACCTGCAAACCAATCATGCTGCTTAAATCGTCGCGCTGCTCTTTTAAAGAAACCGCCTGACGAAAAATAGCATCGCGGGTATGCCGGGTGCTGCCGTCGAACAATTTCCATTGCATGCCGACATTGATCATCCAGAGCCCCTCGTAAGACTGATAACGGTTTTCCTGGTATTGATAACCGCCGTTGACTGCGACTTGAGGCAAGGAACCCGCCGCGACACTCTGTGCTTGCTGCTCCAGGGCTTGTATTTGTTTGTCGAGTACCAGCAGTTCAGGACGTTGTGACAAGGCGTTAGTGCTGAGTTCGTTTAAGCTGCCCACGGGTATTTGCGGAAACTGCGGTGTGACAACCACTGGCTCGGCCAGACTGCGGTCGAGTAGCTGGTTATATTGGGCGCGGGCAATATCAAGCTGATTATTAGCCTGCAGCAGCAGTTGCCGAGCATTGGCCATCTCGACATTCGCCGCTAATAAATCGTTCTTTGCCACCATGTCCTGGTCGAACAGATTCTTAACATCTTTATGATGCTCTACCAGACTGCTGAGATGTTCTTGTGCAACCTGCACCGCGCCGTCTAAACGCAACACTGCAATAAAAGCGGCCGATACCTGCATTTTGATGGTCAGTACGGAACTGATTTCGTTATGTTGCGCGGCTTGAAAGGTTGCCTCGGCAGCTTTGATGTTATGACTGATGCGGCCGCTGGTGAAAACCGGCACTGAAGCAATCGCTTGTGCATTGACACTGCCCGCTTGTGACGTATTGAATTCGGCTGACTGACCGGCAAAATTAGCTCTTGCGGCCGGTGTTTCGTTGAGTTGGGTATATCCCGTACCTATATTGAGTTCCGGAAGCCGCTGCCCCTGTGCCGAAAACAGGTTTTGTTCGGTTGCTGTGGTATCGGCTTGCGCCGCTTTAATTTGATGGTTATTTTCGATTGCAATATCCCAGGCTTCTTCCAGTGATTCTGCTGATGTGCTCGCTGCAGGAATAAGCAATAACCCGCCTAGCAGACTGATTCTCAGACCGGGTTTTGACCTCAGCATAGGGCACCTGAAATGTAATGAAATGACGAGATCATCCGGTTGTGAGTCCGGTGCGAGACCTTAAAAGGATGCAAAATGACACGTTGCACGTTAGCCAAAGACTGTATAGAGAAAGGTAGGCGGCGTCTGTGCGCTATCGAACTCACTTTATTCAGTAACAGAAAGGGAATCGAATGAATCGCTACTTCCTTTTCATCCCTGTGTGCGCAAACGTACCGAGAAAATTTGATCAACAGCCTATTATCCGTGTCGGCGTAAGGGTTATTTGTTCAATGGCCCTGTTACTGCGTTAAAAAGGAAATTTAGCCAGGGATGGCTCAATCGGATCTGATTTCTTATGGAGAATCATTTTGAAAAATAAACACATAGCACTTATGCCGTTGATGTTACTGGTTTCCAACATGGCTTCTGCCAATGTCTGGGCACCAACCAATGCTGACAGTAATTTCTTTAATCTCGAGACTCTGATGGGGCTTCCCACGGCTTCTCAGTTTGGAATATTCGAAGATAATGTCGATGTCGCTACTGCTGCGCCCGTCCTATCGTTTAATGGCGGAACCAAACTTGATTTTACGCAAAATGGGATCAATTGGGACCTCACGTCAGGCACTGGAACAGGAACGTTATCTGAATCGAGTAACTTTCAAATAGGGTATCTTTCCGGAGCAGGATGGATTGGTGAAGCGGGAAACAACGAGATTAATTCGTTAGGCGGAACGTCTTACCAGTTATTCTTTATTGACCCAACAATGGCCATCAATAACGTTAAATCGCTTTTTGCTGTTGACATCATCTCTTCAGAAGCGGGCGCTCCAGTGCCTTTACCTGCGGCTGCCTGGTTTTTGGGTACCGGTTTAATGGGTCTGATGGCCGTAAGTCGTCGTAAAAAAGCAGTTTAAATAGCGAGAAAAACTGACTGATGGTTGGTTAACTTTCAAAGCTGCTTAAAAAAGTAGTGCTGTAGGTGCGAATGGATCTGCATCTACAGTCGGGCTTCGAAGTGTCGGAGTTTATACGCCCTCTATTGAACTAATTGAGACCCCTTATCCTAACGCTCTTCCTGAGAAAGAAGGCTAGGATAAGGGGTATTTAAAGCCGGACTTTAACGTGTCAACAGTTACTGAGCATTGGTTTGTAAAAGGTTGGCGCCATTAATCCTATCCTCTATCTTTTGCTTGTATTTTAAAAAATGCAGCGTTTGCAGCATGGCGGGGTTGTTTATGCCCAGCGTAGCAAGCGGGACTTCAATATCGGAGATATGGATGGGATAGCTCTGTCCGGATTTACGGAATTCCAGTATATACTTGACCGCTTCATTGATGACCTGCTTGCCGTAGTTGAGCGTGGAAAACTCCCTGTCATTGCAGTAGATCGTATACCGGGCGTTATGGTCTGTCATCTCTCCTGATACCCTGATGTTGAGCACTTTGTCAGACGACGACAGATCAAAGGGTTTCGGCAGGTAGCGGTTGATCTGATAAGGCTTGGGCGTGATTTCGAAAAATTCGACCGGGAGAGAGGCTTCAAAAAAATGACGGTTAATCACCGTTTGTATGAATGTTTGATACTTGTGTAACAACCCATCCATGTTCGCCTGGGGATGATGCTGCATGAAAAGCGAGCCTCTTTCGTCAAGCACATAAATTTGAACCCCGTTTTTATCCGATTCAAAAAAAATCTGGATGAATCCGGGTTTGTTATGTTCAAAAATGAATGGCAAAGCCGCGTTTTCCAACGCTTCACAATCTATTTCAACAGGGCTGTAGCAGTGTTGGGGGGCAGAGAATTCGTTGAGTAATGCCTGCCTGGAAATGGCGGTCCGAAAATTAAGCAGTTGATTGTCGAATTGGAAAATGAAGAACTGTTCACCGCCAGCAATAATCAAGCGTGGCGCGCAATCAGCGTGATTTATTTGTTGAAGTGACAGCAAGCGCGTGAAAATATTTTGCAGCCGTTGGACAATACTTTTGGCTCGTATGGAACCCGAACAAATGAAGGTGAGATCCTTTTCTTTGAGCGGCATTTGATGGCTGTTGAAAATATCCAAAAGGGAAAATAGCAAGCCGTCCATGCCATACCAATGCTGGGTGGTCATTTCTCCCCAGCTTGAGATGGATAATTGATCGATGGAGTGAACGAAACAGAGTTTTTCTGTCCCGTAACACAGGGGGTCGGAGTGTTCGCTTAAAATTAATTTTCCATCGTCTCTGAGCCGTTCAGGATCGATGCCCAAATTAACGACCAGCAACGATTTTGTGATTTTGCCGGGTGCTCTGTAGTTGTCCAGAACAGGCGCCTGAACGCTGGAAATAAAACGGTGAATTTGAGCGGTCAGGGTTTCCAGTTCCCGATTTTGCAGCATGAGCGTCTGAGACTGGACATGCAGCTGGATTTTTTTTTCGTACAGCCGGTTGACGATAATCCAGGCCAACATTTCCAATAAACTGTAACTGTTTTTGATGGGCTGATTTTTGGGTTTTGTGTCGTTGTAGATTCGCTCCAGATAGAGCGCCCAGCCGCTCTGATTATCTGCGAAGGACGTTTCAAGGAGGCTGAGTTCATTTTCACTGACTTGTAGTGCGGACCGGGTTGTCAGGTATTCAATTTTCCCCGGTTTTTTATCCAGAAAAGCGTGTAATTTACGGCCTATCAGTTTCAAGTCTTCATGATGCTGGTAATCCGCCCGGACATATTGCCCGGCAAAGCCTACCGTCATCCGGTAACATTCTGACAAATGACGAATGATCATCCCGTGTTCGCGCACGGCTTTTTGAATATTCCAGCTTTTTTGATGGCTCAAGCTATTCATCAAGTTTGGAGGCCACTGCCAGCGAGCCGCGATAGACTTGATAAATTCAGCGCGATGCAGTCTTTTTTGAGCGTCCTGTTCCCGCTCGCCCAAACCCATGATTTTAATATAAAGACTTTGTCTGGCCAGTTCCAGTCGTTCAACGCTTTGCGCCTTACTCAGGTAGGCTTCAAGTTTTTCATAAATCAAAAGATAAGGATCCAGATCTCCGATTCTGAAGTTTCCCTGATAAATCATTTTTTTCATATCCGAACACAGCCATTGTGTTTCCGGATACTCGCTGGCGTAGCATTCCATCAGTAATAATTTCAAGAAGGACTTGTGCGGCGAATTGATGGCTTTATAAATGTGCCACAACGTCACGGTAATAAACTCTTCTGCAGGAACGGCTTCCAGAGAACCAAAATCGATCAGTTCATGGCCTGAAATGAAACGGTTTTCAATCAGATGTTGCGTGTAATAGCCGGATTGATGTTCCTGATGGGGCGGAACCAGCCACCAGGCAGGCGATCTTCCGGCTATATAGAGCGCTGTCCGGTAAAACTCCTCCAGCAGCAGATAATGTTGGGTCGTTCCGCTGCTTTCAGATGAAATAGGTGTGTCCTGACCGGCTTTGAATTTAACGCTGTCGATCAAAAAAAAGTGTACTTCCAGACCCAGTGAAGCCGCCCATTCCTCGATAGCGAGGCATTTTTGCTGCAGTTCATCCAATTCATCACAGCTTAGAGCCGGGTCATGACACAGCCAGATATCCATGTCACTGGTTTTTGAAAAAGCGATACTGCTGACGCTGCCCATCAGAAAAATACTCCAGATGGCGTAGCGACTCCTCAGTTTGTTGTTGAGTTTGAAGTTTTTGGATAACTGCGCGGCATCTTTAAGGGTTTGTCTGGAAGGGGAGTAATCAGAAATGCCTGACGGGGTTTCCTTGCTGATAAAGCCGGGCAACAAAGGCGTATTTTGGTGAAATAAAAGCGGCAGCAGGTTAAGGAAACAGCGTTGCCTAGGCTGCAGAAAACTTTGTATGCGCTTCTGTTGGTGGAGGTGCAGATTTTTAAAGCGCTGAATAACCGTCAGCAAATCTTTTTTGCTGATATCTTCGCCGGGTGACCCGAGGTTGATGGGCTTTAAGTTAAGTTGAGTAAACATGACGCTGATTGCCAGTCTGGATGCTGACAATTATAGAACAGCCTCAATTTTGACGCTGACCGTGAGCAATCAGTTGCACATAGTGCTGGTCTTCCAGGTGACTTATCTGGAATCTGCTCAGGCAGGCATGGTCTATTTTAATCCGGTAGGCGCTGCTGGGAGGCAGGTCCAGCAGTTCTTGAAATAAGACTCTGATGACCCCCGCATGCGTGATGATCAACAGATGTTTGCCTTGATGTTGAGCGGTTAATTGCTGCCAGGCAGTGACGACGCGATGCTTGAAATCAGTAAAAACCTCCCCCTTTGGCGGCGGGAATTGATCGGGGTCCCGGTAAAAATGATCCAGGGCACCCGGCCAGCGTTCTTCAATGTCATCGGCAAATTGCCCTTCCCATTCACCGAAGTGATATTCCTTGATAGCCGGTTCAATCTGCAGCGGAATGTCAAGATCGCTCGCCATGCGTTCCGCAAAATTAAAGCACCGGCGTAGCGGCGAACTGACAATAAGATCCCAGGTTTCCAGACCCATCACTGCTTTACGCATGTCCAGCCAACCCGCCGGAGTTAACAGGTCGTCTGTTGAGCCCCGGTAGTAGCGGCCTCCTGAGGCTTCGCCATGACGTAATAAATCAATCTTGGTCAGAATCAAGGTGTTTCAAGCGCTTTTCTTGCGGTATGGATGGCTTGTCTCACCGTGTCGGGCGCCGTTCCTCCGATGTGCTTGCGAGAAGCCACGGAGCCTTCCAGCGACAACACTTTAAAGACATCGTCGCCAATGTCAGGTGAGAAATTCTGCAGCTCGGCCAAATCAAGTTCAGACAAATCCCGCTGGGTAGTGATACCCAGGCGAACCGCCTGACCGACAACTTCATGAGCATCGCGGAAAGCCATGCCTTTTCGAACCAGATAATCGGCCAGGTCGGTAGCGGTGGCAAAGCCTTGTTTGGCGGCTTTATACATGCTGGCTTTCTTGGGTTTGATATGCGGCACCATGTCAGCGAATGCGCGCAGGCAATTGATCAGTGTGTCTACCGTGTCAAACAGCGGTTCCTTGTCTTCCTGATTGTCCTTGTTATAGGCCAGCGGCTGGCTTTTCATCAGCATGAGCAGTGATATCAAATGACCGGTTACGCGACCGGATTTGCCGCGAACCAGCTCAGGCACATCGGGATTTTTCTTTTGCGGCATGATGGACGAGCCTGTGCAAAAGGCGTCCGGCATGTCAATAAAATCAAATTGCGCGCTGGTCCACAGGATCAGTTCCTCGGAAAAACGCGATAAATGCATCATGATCAGGCTGCCGACAGCGCAAAACTCAATCGCAAAATCTCTGTCGCTGACCGAATCCAGAGAGTTGGCCGAGGGCCTTGAAAAATGCAGCAATTCGGCCGTCATGTGCCGGTCGATAGGGTAACTGGTACCGGCCAGTGCTGCTGCGCCCAGGGGCATTACGTTAATTCGTTTGTAACAGTCCTGAAGTCTTTCCTGATCACGGCAGAGCATTTCAAACCAGGCCATCAGGTGATGCCCGAAGGTTATCGGTTGGGCGACTTGCAAATGAGTAAAGCCGGGCATGATGGTATCGGCTTCCTGTTCTGCCAGGTTTAACAACGCTGTCTGCAGCCGGGTCATTTCCTTGGCAATTTGTTCAACTTCGCTACGAAGATACAAGCGGATATCGGTTGCGACCTGATCATTCCGGGAACGGCCGGTATGCAGTTTTTTTCCGGCAATACCGATCAGATCGGTCAGCCGGGCTTCGATGTTCATGTGCACATCTTCCTGCTTGACGGACCAGTTGAATTGACCTTCGGCTATCTCGGTGCTGATTTTTTCCAGTCCGGAGAGGATGTCGTCACGTTCTTTATCGGTCAAGACGCCAATCTTGCAAAGCATCTTGGCGTGAGCCATAGAGCCTTGTATGTCTTGTTGCGCCATCCGTTTATCGAAATCGACGGACGCGGTAAACACTTCGACAAATGCGTCAGTGGCTTCGGCAAAACGGGCGCTGGATAATTTCTCGGTATTAACGTTGGTCATGTCTTCTTGGCAAGGAAACTTAAAAACGCAAATTATACCGCTAATCCCGCCAACTTCACCCATCGCAGATCGAAATTCGGCACCGGGGTGCTCGTCAAAGGACGCCGTAAATACATCCATGTAGGCTCTATGCCAGCATCCATGCTGGCAAAGCCTTTGCCGAACAACCCGTTGCCTCCTTAGGCACTGCCGAAATTTGAAGTGCGAAAGGTATACACAAAAACAGCAATTACCAGTTTGAACTTTTAATGTGGCTTTGAGGGTTAGCGAAAGCCTTGGGATGAACGCCGTAGACCCATCCGTTGGGGCTTGACGGCTTACCCCTACAGACATTCCTGTACCTTTAATTAGTCTATGTTCGCGTTAATAGTAGGCGTCGCCCCGGCAGGGATTGCCGGGGTCCAGAAGCCATGGATGGCGTTGGGCTTTCACATCCTTGTGACCTGGATTCGCTTACGCGGTCTAACGGCTCCGGCAATCCATGCCGGAATGACGGTGTTGATTTACTTTCAACTACTAACGCGAACATAGCTTTTAATAAAAGCGAACGATTTTTCAATATGAAAGGATTAGCTAAAAGTAACCCGGCCCGATCGTGTCGATTCGCAAAAGTCAGTCTATATTAGTGGGATAAGGATTGATCAATTTGGGCAAGGATTGAATTGGATTGTTGATTGGCGTGTTAATGAATAGAGAAAAACACTTACTGAAAATTCATGTTTACGAACTGAAAATAGGCATGTTCGTTGCCCAGCTTGATATACCCTGGGAAAAGTCTCCCTTTCTACTTCAAGGTTTTGATATCAAATCGCCTGCCGACATCAGTGCGGTTCAGCAGGTATGCGATTACGTGTACATCGATACATCAAGACAGAAAGATACCCATGGGGCTGTTTCAAATGAATTGAGTGCCAAGTTCAGCCAGTCTTTTGAAGGCGCTTTCGGCGCGGCAAAAAACACCTATCAAAGCACCAGTAATCTGGTCAAATCAGTTATGGATGATATTCGCTTTGGTAATCAGCTTAATGTCAATGCCGTCAAGTCGCTGGTGAGTGATTGTGTCGATCGTGTATTGGAAAATCCCGATGCCATGATGCTATTGACACAACTGAAAAATAAAGACGAATACACCTCGCAGCACAGTCTTAATGTCAGCATCATGTCCATTCTGCTGGGTCGGCATTTAAACTATTCGGTTGAAGACCTTAACAAGTTGGGCTTAAGCGGGTTGCTTCACGACATGGGTAAAATGAAAATTCCGCTGGAAATTCTTAATAAAGAGGGCAATTTAACCCCCGATGAATTTAAAGTGATGAGAACCCACGCCACGCATGGCCGGGATATTTTGATGTCGGCCAGAGAAATTTATCCGGGTGCAATTGATGTTGCGCATATGCATCATGAAAAGCTCGATGGCACTGGATATCCTCGAGGGATTATGGCTACAGGGATCTCGCAATTTGTCCGGATTGTGGCGATAGCGGATGTTTATGATGCCATCACCAGCGACAGAGTTTACCAAAAAGGACGCCTGCATCTTGAAGCGATCAACACGTTGACACATAACAGAAAGACGCATTTTGACGCGGATCTGGTCATCAAGTTTATCGACTGTATCGGTATTTATCCTGTGGGTAATCCGGTTGAGATGACCAATGGGGAAGTGGGGGTTGTGATTGCCGGTAATAGCAAGCAAAAAACCAAGCCGAAAGTAATGATGTTATTGAACGCTGACAAAATAGAGCACGAAGCGCTGATCATTGATCTTGCTGATCCTGCTTGTGTTGATTCAAAAGGCGAAGCTTACCGTATTTACAAAGTACTGCACCAAAACCAATACGGCTTGAATCTCAGAGATTATTTCAACGACGGAAAATTTCTTTCGGCGAATTAATATCCTCAAAAGCAACCATTGAATTCCAAACGAAAAGTGTTAACGTCGGCAATGCAGGCTTCGGTTGGCGACGGCCAACCCAAGATTCAAGGCCATGATGTTTAAATGTTGGGTTGCGTAAAACAGGCAACCCAACCTACCGCATTTTTAACAATGGAAGGTTTCTTCTTTTTTGGCTATTGTTCCATGGGACACTTCGAAATAATAAACCGCAACAACCCACGCAAAAAGTTTCATGCATTCATTTAAGTTTGGTATCGTAACGGCCGAGTTTATAAACGTTAAATAAAATCAATCTCAGAAGAACAGCGCCGCCAGTTACAACAACAGCTTTGGAATATCGCCAACACCTTACGCGGCAAGATGGGTGCTGATGAATTCAGGGATTACATTCTCGGTTTTATCTTTTACAAATACCTGTCAGAAAAAATCCAGCGTTACGCTGATTCACTGCTTGAGGAAGATGGGGTTAAATTCGCCGAACTGGATGAAAACGATGCGGAAGGCGCTGAAATCATCAACGCGGTCAAAGATGCCACCGTCAAGGAACTGGGTTATTTCTTAAAACCCTCGGAACTCTTCCATGCCATTGCTCTGAAAGGCAATAATCAGGCAGACACCCACCAACAAGGCGACGGCCATAACTTCATCCTGCCAGACCTGCCCGCATCTTAAAAAACATTGAACAAAGTACGCTGGGCACCGACAGCGCCGACGATTTCAGCAACTTATTTGATGACATGGATTTAACCTCAGCCAAATTGGGGAACACCGAAAAAGCCAAGAATGAACTCGTCACCAAGGTATTGATTCACCTTGACCAAATCGACTTCAATTTAAGCGATTCTAATGCCGATGTATTGGGTGATGCTTATGAATACCTGATTGAACAGCTCAATTGCCTGGATGCCGTCATTGGCTTACCTGCTAATATTTTTTATGGCACCAGCATTCCGACTTGCGTACTGGTATTTAAAAAATGCCGGAAAAATCCCGATGATATTTTGTTTATCGATGCCAGCCAGCACTTTGAGAAAGTCAAAACTCAAAACAAGCTATTGCCGGAGCATATCGACAAAATTGTGACCGCTTACGCGACCCGCAGCAATGAACCCAAATACAGCCATGTCGGGGCGTTAGCCGATATTAAAGCCAGCGCTACAACCTGAACATTCCCCGCTATGTCGATACCTTTGAAGCCGAGAGGCGATTGATTTAAACTTGATTGCTTCGCAATTAGTCGAACTGGAACAAGCCAGCAAAACTAAGGACAAAACCATTGTTGCGTTTTGTCCGGAATTGGGCATTAAGCCACCGTTTTAAATTTGATTATTTGGAGAACACAATGCAGTTAGCGATTGAATTACCGGACGAACTGGGTCAACAAGTTTTACAACATGAAAACGTGCAGCAATTTGTACAACAAGCGATCGAAAAAAAGCTTTTGGAAGAAAAACAATCATCCCAACTATTAAGTGACCTTGTGGCTGAATTGCCGGAAATAGCCAGTTTTAAAGATAAAGACCCGCTGGAATTACAAAGCACTCTGCGTGATGAAGCGTCATTAGCAAACAAAATAGAACCTAGAAAACGGGAAGAAAATAAAAGACATTTTCTTGAACGGATTAAAAAGATAGAACCCGTAAAAACGCCTTATTCTTCGGAAGAGTAACTATTCAGACCCCCCAGACCACTGGAGGCAATTTTGGAATCGGCCGTCCGGTCCGCTGATGATCAATGACGACAGCCAAATAAAGCCAAGGGGATTGTTGTCTTTTACGGCAGGTTTCGATCA
>Ga0208244_100401_pt1 | contig 45081 bp, 46 predicted proteins | sample SubbioCR12Aug_5A_FD_184828 | JGI IMG/M metagenome (GOLD analysis project Ga0208244, IMG submission 184828) | Serpentinite rock and fluid subsurface biosphere microbial communities from McLaughlin Reserve, California, USA - CR12Aug_5A (SPAdes) | ecosystem: Environmental > Terrestrial > Deep... | reverse complement strand
ATGCTGATGGGCTTCAACCTGCTGCTGCTGTTCATCGCCGTGTTCGTGTTCGCCGCGGTGGCCTCGGGCTTCCGCGGGGGCGGCGGCTGGTCGAGCGGCGGCGGGATCGGACACGGCGGTGGATCCTGGGGTGGCGGCGGCTCGTGGGGCGGGGGCGGCGGCGGTTTCGGCGGCGGCGGTGCTTCGGGCAGATGGTGAAACTCGGACGATTTTTCAGGCATCTCTTCACTCCGCCGTGGGCGTGGCGGCGTGCGTTTCCTCAGGTCACACTGGATGCGATCGAGACGGCCGTGCGCGAATCGGAAACCCGCCATGGCGGTGAAATCCGCTTCGCCATCGAAAACAGCCTTGCGCCTTCCCTGGTGTGGCGCGGCATGAGCGGGCGCGAGCGCGCGATCGAAATGTTCTCCAATCTGCGCGTATGGGACACCGAGCACAACAGCGGCGTGCTGATCTATCTGCTGCTGGCTGATCACGACATCGAGATCGTCGCCGACCGCGGCATTGCCGCACAGGTTGATGCCGCGGCGTGGGAAGCGGTGGCGCAGACGATGGAAGCCGCGTTTCGCAGCGGCCAGTTCGAGCAGGGTGCGCTGGCCGGCATTGCCCGCATCGGCGATTTGCTGGCGCAACATTTCCCGCCCTCGGGGCATAATCCGGACGAACTGGCGAATCGACCGGTGATCATACCCAGCAGGCGTAAATAAGGAGGAGAGGCGATGCAGGCTTATTTTTGGTGGTGGATCGTGGCAGCGGTGCTGGTGGGCGTCGAGCTCACCAGCGGCACTTTCTATCTGCTGGTGTACGGCCTCGCGGCCGGCGCGGCCGGGGTGGCCGCCTGGCTCGGCGTGGGCCTGGTGGGCCAGCTGCTGACGGCGGGCGTGATTGCGGCGCTGGGTACGCTGGCGCTGCGCCACTGGAAGCGCAGCACCGACCATCCGGAATCCAGCGTGCAGGACATGGACATCGGCCAGCCGGTCAAGGTTGAATCCTGGCAGGATGGCCGCGGCCAGGTGAAATACCGCGGCGCACTGTGGGACGCCGAGGCCGAATCGGCCGCGGTCGACAGTGCGCAGCCGCTGCTGATCCGCGCCGTCAAAGGCAATACGCTGGTCCTGGGCAACTGATGCCCGGCCGGCCCGCATCATAAACCAAGGGGAGAATCACACATGGAAAGCGTCGCACTGGTCATACTCGTCGTCGTTCTGATTGTTGTTGCCAAGGGCATCCGCGTAGTGCCGCAACAGAACGCCTGGGTAGTCGAACGCCTCGGCAAGTTCCACGCCGTGCTGGGGCCCGGCCTCAACCTGGTGATTCCGTTCATCGACGCCGTGGCCTACAAGCATTCGCTGAAGGAAATCCCGCTCGACGTGCCGAGCCAGGTCTGCATCACGCGCGACAACACGCAGCTGGCGGTCGACGGCATCCTCTATTTCCAGGTGACCGATGCCAAGATGGCGTCGTACGGGTCGAGCAACTACATCGATGCGATTTCGCAGCTGGCGCAAACCACTTTGCGTTCGATGATCGGCCGCATGGAAATGGACCGCACCTTCGAGGAGCGCGACGACATCAACCGCGGCGTGGTGCTGGCGCTGAACGAGGCCTCGACCAACTGGGGCGTCAAGGTGCTGCGCTACGAGATCAAGGACCTGACCCCGCCGAAGGAAATTCTGCATGCGATGCAGCGGCAGATCACCGCCGAGCGCGAAAAGCGCGCGCTGATCGCCTCATCCGAAGGCCGCATGCAGGAACAGATCAACATCGCCACCGGCGCGCGCAATGCTGCGATCCAGGAATCCGAAGGCGAGATGCAGGCGGCGATCAACGTCGCCCAGGGCGAGGCCGAGGCGATCAAGGCGCTTGCCGTCGCCAACGCCGAGGCGATTGCGCGGGTGGCGATGGCGATCGAAAAGCCCGGCGGCATCCAGGCGGTGAATCTGAAAGTGGCGGAAAAGTACGTCGAGGCTTTCGCTGGCATCGCCAAAACCGGCAACACCCTGATCGTGCCGTCCAACATGGCCGATCTCAGCTCGCTGATTGCCGGCGCGATGACGGTGGTGAAGCAGCAGAACGCAGGGAGTTAATGCACGACGTCGTTGCGGTGGCGTAGCCAGATCGCGGTCATCACGCTGCTGATGAACAGGCCGAATACCCAGATGATGGTGTGGATGTGCCAGTCGGCGCGCACCATCAGGGCATAGGCGCCGGTCATCAGCAGGATGCTGATGTTCTCGTTGAAATTCTGCTGGGCGATCGAGTGCCCGGCCCCCATCAAGAGGTGGCCGCGATGCTGCAGCAGCGCGTTCATCGGCACCACGAAATAACCCGCCAGCACGCCCGCCAGCAGCAACAGCAGCAAGGCCGGGAACAGGCTTTCCACCCAGATCAGCGCGATCGGCACGAAGCCGAGGATGATGCCGGCAGGCAGTACGCTGACGGCGCGCTGCAGGCGGACGAACTTGCCGGCCAGCACTGAGCCGATGGCGATGCCGAAGGCGGTGGCCGCGGTGAGTTGGGTCGCCTGGTCGAGGCCGTACTTCAGGTTGAGCGCGGCCCAGGCGATGATGAGCAGGCGCAGGGTGGCGCCGACCCCCCAGAACAGCGTGGTGACAGCGAGCGAGACCTGGCCGAGCGGATCGCGCCAGAGGAGCCGGAAGCTGTGTCCGAAGTCGTGCAGGATGAACAGCGGCGACTTGCTGGGCAGCTTGTGGTCGATCGGCAGGCGCGGGATGAACAGGTTGGCGATGGCCGCGGCCAGGTAGAGGCTGGTGATGGCGATGATGGCGAACTTGGGCGCGATCACGACCCCGGTGAGCCCGGCGCTGTCCAGGATGCTCCCGGCCAGCAGCGGGTTGATCAGCGCACCGCCGATGATGGCGCCCAGCACGATGGCGGCCACGGTGGTGCCTTCCATCCAACTGTTGGCGACGATGAGTTTGTCGGGCGGCAGCAGCTCGGTGAGGATGCCGTATTTGGCGGGCGAATACATGGCGGCGCCGACGCCGACGATGGCGTAGGCCAGCAGTGGATGCAGACCGGCCAGCATGGTGAGGCAGCCCGCGAACTTGACCGTGTTGGCGATGAGCATGACGCGGCCTTTTGGCACGGCGTCGGCGAACGGACCCACCAGCGGCGCCAGCACGATGTAGGCGACGACGAATACGGTCTGCAATAGCGGTGAAAACCATTCCGGCGCCGAAAAAAACAGCAGCAGGCCAATCGCAGCAAAAAGCAGGGCATTGTCGGCCAGCGCAGACAGGAACTGCGCCAGCAGGATGGTGTAGAAAGCGCGATTCACGTAGGCGAAGGATCAGCCTTGGCGGTGTGAGGCATGGAGCTGATGTCCGGGCGAAGGTGAAAGTTCAGTCAAACCAATCGCTTGCGGAGGGGAATGTTTCAACACGGGCGGGTTTGTGGTTCAATAAAATTCTTTTTTGACCCAGGGACGGGGATTTATGGCCGACCGCAGACTTCAAGTATTTTACACCGTCGCACGACAGCTCAGCTTTACCAAGGCCGCGGATATCCTGTACATGACCCAGCCTGCCGTGACCTTTCAGGTCAAGCAGTTGGAAGAGCATTTCAACACGCGCCTGTTCGAGCGCAGCCACGGCAGGATTTCGCTGACGCCAGTGGGCGAACTGGTTCTGGGTTATGCCGAACGCATTCTTGCCCTGACCGGCGAGATGGAAGCGCGCGTGGGCGAGATGACCGGTCAGGTGACCGGCCCGCTGATGATCGGCGCATCGACCACCATCGCCGAATACCAGCTGCCGCGCATCCTGGGTGAATTCAAGGAGCGCTTTCCGCAGGTGCAGGCGCGCCTAACCGTGGCCAACTCGGAAACCGTGGCGGCCAAGGTGGCCGACCATTCGCTCGACGTCGGTCTGATCGAGGCGCCAACCCACAACCCCAACCTGACCACGCTGGCGTGCTGTGAAGACGAACTGGTGATGATCTGTTCGCCGAACAATCCGCTGGCTTCGCGCTCGACCGTGAATGCGAAGGAAATCGCGGATCAGCCGTATGTGTCGCGCGAGCATGGCTCGGGCACGCGTGAAGTGGTGGATGACTTCTTCAAGCACAACGGCGTCAATCCGGACGATTTGCACATCGAAATGGAGTTGGGCAGCCGCGAGGCCATCAAGGGCGCGGTCGAGGCCAATCTGGGCGTCGCCATCATGTCGGCCTCTACGGTTACCAAGGAAATCCAGTTGGGCACGCTGGTCGCGGTGCCGCTGTCTCCCAGATTGACGCGCGAACTGTCGATGGTTTTTGCCCCGGAAAAATTCCGCAGCAAACTGCTCGATGCCTTCATCAGTTTTGTCGAGAACAAGTTCCAGCAGTGCAACGTGGATGTCATTCCGATGAAACGTCCGGTCAAGGGGCGCGGTCGCTGATGCGCGACAGCAAGCGTCTGGTGTCGATATTCCGGTCGCTATCGGAATCCCGGCAACAGGCTTTGCTCGACTACGCCGAATTTCTGGCAGTCAAGGATGGGGCCGAAACCGCTGCGGCCTCGCCGACCGAACCACTGCCGATTCCGCGGCCTGAGCAGGAAAACGTGGTGAAGGCGATCCAGCGCCTGATGCAGACCTACCCGATGCTGGAGCGCAACCGGATTTTCCATGAAGCCTCCGCGCAGATGACCCGTCATCTGGTGCATGGGGTGGCGGCGGAAGAAGCCATCGACGAACTGGAGCGGATTTTTGCGCACCAGTATCAACTGCACCGCGAAGCCCTGAACCAGGACCCGCAGTCGTCCTGACTCAGTCGGGCAATGCGTGTCCACACTGCCAACAACTCAGAAAATTCCCCGGATTGGTCTCGCCGCAATGCGGGCAGGTTTTTTCGTCGCGCAGCGGCGCATCGCGCAACCCGGCCAATACCGCGCGCGCCCGTGCTTCCTGCGCCGCGTCATCGACCCATACTTCGGGCTGCGCCTGCATGAAGGGCACTTCGCCCATCGCGCCGGCGGCATTGGCGTTGAAGATGTGCGAGACGATGCCGAGGCTGGACAACGCGTCGACGGCCAGTTGGGCGTCGAGCAGGGTCGGTGCGATGAAAACCCGTTTCATCGACGGGCGGGAAGAATCAGCGAGCGCGGCGAACGCGCACGATGAGATCGATGCCTTCGGTCACCATGCCGTCCGGCAGCGGCGGCAGGCCGGTAATCTGCACCTGCTCGGCCGAGATGTCAGACAGCTTGCCGGTGTCGACTTCGTAAAGATGGTGGTGCGGGCCGGTGTTGGGGTCGAAGAATACCTTGCTCGGGTCGACGATCACTTCGCGCACCAGGCCTTTTTCCAGAAACAGCTTGAGGGTGTTGTAGACCGTGGCTTTGGAGGTTTCGGAGTGGCGGGTGTTGACGATCGCCATCACCTGGTCGGCCGACAGATGCTCCTGCCGCGAAAACAGCGCGTGCGCGATCTCGATCCGCTGGTGGGTCGGATTGATGTCGTGGCTGCGGAGCAGACCGGCCATGTTGTCGCGCGTGTAATGCATGCGTGTCATGATAATCGCCAATCTGGACTTTGTCTAATTTCCGGAATGGGTATGAATTTACCGCTCGAATGCCTTGCCGGCCGTGGCGGAATGCCAAAAAACGGTACAATCTCCATCAGTCTTTTGGAAACGAAATCCTGTGGTTACGCTCACTCGCCTCGATAGCACGCAGCCTGATTTTCAGGCGCGCCTTACCCGCCTGTTGCAGTTCGATGACGCGGCCGATGCCGCGATCGAGCAGACGGTTGCCGCCATCCTGCAGGACGTGAAGACGCGCGGCGACGCGGCGGTGCTCGAATATACCGAGCGCTTCGACCGCCTGCCTGCCGCAACGCTTGCCAGCCTCGAACTCAATGCCGCCCAGTTGCAAGCCGCGCTCGACCATTTGCCGGCCGATACCCGCCAGGCGCTGGAAGCCGCGGCGGATCGCGTGCGCCGCTATCACGCCAGGCAGATCCAGGAATCCTGGGCCTATACCGAGGACGACGGCACGGTGCTGGGGCAGAAGATCACCCCGCTCGACCGCGTTGGGCTGTATGTGCCGGGCGGCAAGGCCGCCTATCCCTCGTCGGTGCTGATGAACGCGATTCCGGCCAAGGTGGCGGGGGTGGGCGAACTGATCATGGTGGTGCCGACCCCGGGCGGCGAACACAATCAACTGGTGCTGGCTGCCGCCGCGATTGCCGGAGTGGATCGTGTGTTCACCATCGGCGGCGCGCAGGCGGTGGCGGCGCTGGCCTACGGCACGCAAACCGTGCCGCAGGTCGACAAGATCGTCGGTCCCGGCAATGCCTACGTGGCGGCGGCCAAGCGCCGCGTGTTCGGTACCGTCGGTATCGACATGATCGCCGGCCCCTCGGAAATCCTGATCATTGCCGACGGCAACACGCCGCCGGAATGGGTGGCAATGGACCTGTTTTCGCAGGCCGAGCACGACGAAATGGCGCAGTCGATCCTGCTGTCGCCTGATGCGGCCTATCTCGATGCCGTCGCGGCGGCGATCGACAAACTGATCGAGGAGATGCCGCGCAGCGACGTGATCCGCACCTCGCTGAACAACCGCGGCGCGCTGATCAAGACGCGCGACCTCGACGACGCGGCGGCGATTTCCAACACCATCGCGCCCGAGCACCTGGAGCTGTCGGTGGCCGATCCCGACGCGCTGTTGCCCAAGCTGCGCCATGCCGGCGCGATCTTCATGGGCAAGAATACCTGCGAGGCCTTGGGCGACTACTGCGCCGGGCCGAATCATGTGCTGCCGACCTCGCGCACCGCACGCTTTTCGTCGCCCCTGGGGGTGTACGACTTCCAGAAGCGCAGCAGCCTGATTCACGTGTCGCAGGCCGGCGCGCAGACGCTGGGGCAGATCGCCGCCACGCTCGCCTATGGCGAGGGCCTGCAGGCGCACGCGCGCTCCGCCGAATACCGCCTGACGCACAAATGAGCCGCTTGTTTCGATGAGTCGCTACTGGAGCGCCGTGGTGCACGGCCTGACGCCCTATGTGCCGGGCGAGCAGCCGAAGCTGGCCAAGCTGGTCAAGCTCAACACCAACGAGAATCCCTACGGGCCGAGCCCGAAGGTGCTCGAGGCCGTGCGCGCGGAAGCGGGCGACACGCTGCGCCTGTACCCCGACCCCAATTCCGACCGGCTGCGCGCGGGCATCGCCGCCTACCATGGGGTGAGCGCTGATCAGGTTTTCGTCGGCAATGGCTCCGACGAAGTGCTGGCGCACGCGTTCATGGCGCTCTTGAAGCATGAGCGGCCCATCCTGTTCCCCGACATTACCTACAGTTTTTACCCGGTGTATTGCGGCTTGTACGAGATCGCCTACCGTACGATTCCGCTGACGGAATCATTCGAGATCCGGGTCGACGATTACCTCACGCCCAACGGCGGGGTAATTTTCCCCAATCCCAACGCACCCACCGGGTGCTTGTTGCCGCTTGCGGAAATCGAACGCCTGCTCGCCGGCAATTCCGACTCGGTGGTGGTGATCGACGAGGCCTATATCGATTTCGGCGGCGAGTCGGCGGCGGGCCTGGTGGCGCGTTACCCGCAGCTGCTGGTCACGCGCACCCTGTCGAAGTCGCACGCGCTGGCCGGCCTGCGCGTCGGCTACGCCATCGGCCAGCCGCACCTGATCGAGGCGCTCAACCGGGTGAAGGACAGCTTCAACTCCTATCCCCTCGACCGTTTTGCCCAGGCCGGTGCGCTGGCGTCGATGGAAGACCGTGCCTATTTCGAGTCCATCTGCGCCAAGGTCGTGAGAACCCGCACCCAACTGGTGGCCGAGATGGAAGCACTGGGCTTCGAAGTGCTGCCTTCCGGCGCCAATTTCATCTTCGCCCGCCATCCTGCGCATGACGGTGCGGAACTGGCCAGCGCCCTGCGCGAGCGCAGCATCATCGTGCGCCACTTCAAGAATCCGGCCCGCATTGCGCCCTTCCTGCGCATCACGGTGGGCACCGACGCGCAATGCGATGCGTTGATCGCCGCGTTGAAAGCGCTGTGCTGAAAACCAGAGCGGCCTGCTAGAATCCTTTTACAGCCTTATTGACCGACGCCATGCGCACCGCCCAAGTCACCCGCAACACCCTCGAGACCCAGATCACGGTCAGTCTCAACCTCGATGGCACCGGCATCTCCAAGCTTGCCACCGGCGTGCCCTTCCTCGACCACATGCTCGACCAGATCGCGCGTCACGGCCTGATCGACCTCGACATCCAGGCCAAGGGGGATCTGCACATCGATGCCCACCACACGGTGGAAGACACCGGCATCACCCTGGGGCAGGCCTTCGCGCAGGCGCTCGGCGACAAGAAGGGCATCCGCCGCTACGGCCATGCCTACGTGCCGCTTGACGAGGCGCTGTCGCGCGTGGTGATCGACCTGTCGGGGCGCCCCGGGCTGGAATACCACGTCGACTACACGCGTGCGCGGATCGGCGAGTTCGACGTCGACCTGTTCCTCGAATTCTTCCGCGGCTTCATCAATCACGCCGGGATGACGCTGCACATCGACAACCTTCGCGGCATCAACGCGCACCACCAGGCCGAGACCATCTTCAAGGCTTTCGGCCGTGCGCTGCGCATGGCGGTGGAGCCGGATGCCCGCATGGGCGACGTGCTGCCGTCGACCAAGGGTTCCCTGTGAGCGTTGACATCGCCGTCATCGACTACGGCATGGGCAATCTGCGTTCGGTGTCCAAGGCCATCGAACACGTCGCACCGGCGGCCAGCGTGGTGGTCACCTCTGACCCCGCGGTGATCGCCGAGGCGGGTCGCGTGGTGTTTCCGGGGCAGGGCGCCGCGCCCGACTGCATGCACGAAATAGATGCGCGCGGCCTGCGCCAGGTGATCATAGACGCGGCCCGCAGCAAGCCCTTCCTCGGCATCTGCATGGGCATGCAGGTGCTGTTCGAACACAGCGAGGAAGGCGACACCGCCTGCCTCGGCATCCTGCCCGGCACGGTGCAGCATTTTCCGCACGAGGCGATGCACGATGACACGGGCAACAAGTTGAAAGTGCCGCACATGGGCTGGAACAACGTCCATCAGGCAGCCCCGCATCCGCTGTGGGTGGGCATCGAGGAGGGCGCGCGCTTCTACTTCGTGCACAGCTATTTCGTGCAGCCGACTTCGCCCGAGGTGATCGCAGGCTTCTCGCACTACCCCTTTCCGTTCACCTGCGCGGTGGCGACCGAAAACATCTTTGCGGTGCAGTTCCATCCGGAAAAAAGCGCGAACGACGGTTTGACCCTGCTGGGCAATTTTGTAATCTGGAATCCGGGCGGCCAAGACTCCGCCTGTGATATGTCCGGCGCAGCCTGCGCCTAATTTTCTCCTGTTCGACCCTGCTGATTTGCCATGTTAATTATTCCTGCGATCGACCTTAAAGACGGCCACTGCGTGCGCCTGGAACAAGGCGAAATGGACAGCGCCACCGTGTTTTCCGAGGATCCGGCGGCCACCGCCCGTCATTGGAAGGAACTCGGCGCGCGCCGCCTGCATCTGGTCGACCTCAACGGCGCCTTCGCCGGCAAGCCGGTCAACGACGCGGCGATCCGCTCGATCGTCGACGCGGTGGGCGACGAGATGCCGGTGCAACTGGGCGGCGGCATTCGCGATCTCGCCACCATCGAGCGCTACCTCGATGACGGCGTGCGCTACGTCATCATCGGCACCGCCGCGGTGAAGAATCCCGGATTCCTGCATGAAGCCTGCGACGCCTTTCCCGGCCACGTGATGGTCGGGCTCGACGCCAAGGACGGCAAGATTGCAGTTGAAGGCTGGTCCAAGATCACCGGCCACGACGTCATCGACCTGGCCAAGCGTTTCGAAGGCTACGGCGTCGAGGCCATCATCTACACTGACATCGGTCGCGACGGCATGCTCAGCGGCGTCAACGTCGAAGCCACCCAGCGGTTGGCGCAGGCGCTGTCGATCCCGGTCATCGCCAGCGGCGGCGTCACCAACCTCGACGACGTGCGGGCGCTGTCGACCGTCGCCAAGGACGGCATCATCGGCGCCATCACCGGCCGTGCGATCTACCAGGGCACGCTCGATTTCGCCGAAGCGCAGAAGCTTGCTGACGAACTCGCCGGCGGCGTGTTCGGCGTCTGATTTGAATTAGTACAGCCATGCTCGCCAAGCGCATCATTCCCTGTCTCGACGTCACTCACGGCCGCGTGGTCAAGGGGGTCAATTTCGTTGAGTTGAAAGATGCCGGCAACCCGGTCGAAATCGCTCGGCGTTATAACGAGGCCGGTGCCGACGAACTGACTTTTCTCGATATCACGGCGTCCAGCGACGATCGCGATCTGATCCTGCACATCATCGAGGATGTGGCCGCCGAAGTCTTCATTCCGCTGACGGTGGGCGGTGGAGTGCGCGCAGTGGGCGACGTGCAGCGCCTGCTCAACGCCGGCGCCGACAAGGTCAGCATCAACACCTCGGCAGTGCTGAACCCGCAGCTGGTCAAGGATGCGGCTGACCGCTACGGCAGCCAGTGCATCGTCGTCGCCATCGATTCCAAGCGGGTGGGCGACCACTGGGAAGTCTTCACCCACGGCGGCCGCAAGGCGACCGGGCTGGACGCCATCGAGTGGGCGAAGAAAATGGAAAGCCTCGGCGCGGGCGAATTGCTGCTGACCTCGATGGACCGCGACGGCACCAAGAGCGGCTTCGACCTGGAACTGACCCGCGCGATATCCGACGCGGTCGACATTCCCATCATCGCCAGCGGCGGCGTCGGCACCCTGCAGCATCTGGTCGACGGCGTCAAGGAAGGCCGCGCCGATGCGGTGCTGGCGGCGAGCATTTTCCACTTCGGCGAGTACGGCATCGACGAAGCGAAAAAATACATGAAGCAGCACGGCATCGAGGTGCGGCTGTGAGCGACTGGCTCGACGCCGTGAAGTGGGACGCGCAGGGCCTGGTGCCGGCGATCGCCCAGGACGCGGCCAGCGGCGAAATCCTGATGGTGGCGTGGATGAACCGCGAGGCGCTGGAGGAAACCGCGCGCACCCTGCGCGGCGTGTATTTCTCGCGCTCGCGCAACAAGCTGTGGCGCAAGGGCGAGGAATCGGGCCATGTGCAGAACGTCCATGAAATCCGCCTCGACTGCGACAACGACGTGGTGCTGCTGAAAATTGAACAGTTGGGCGGTATTGCCTGTCATACCGGAAGGCGCTCCTGCTTTTTTCAGAAACTGGAGAGCGGACACTGGGTGACGACCGCCCCGGTGCTGAAGAATCCCGACGAGATCTATCAGAAATGAGCGACATCCTCGACCGCATCGCCGAAACCCTGGAAGCACGCAAACAGGCGTCGCCCGACAGTTCCTACGTCGCCAAGCTGTACGCCAAGGGCACCGACGCCATTCTGAAGAAGATCGGCGAGGAAGCGACCGAGGCGGTGATGGCGGCGAAGGACGACCAGCCCGAAAAGATCATCTACGAAGTCGCCGATTTGTGGTTTCATACCCTGGTGCTGCTGGCGCACAAGGGACTGAAGCCGGCCGATGTGCTGAACGAACTGGCGCGGCGCGAGGGCCTGTCCGGGCTGGTTGAAAAGGCGAATCGACATGAGTGACTGCATTTTCTGCAAGATCGTCGCCGGCGAAATTCCGTGCAGCAAGGTTTACGAAGACGACGAGGTGCTGGCGTTTCACGATATTCATCCGTTTGCGCGGGTGCATTTTCTGATCATTCCGAAGGCGCATGTCGCGACGCTGGCCGACTGCACGCAGGAACATGAACGACTGCTCGGCAAGATGCTGTTGCTGGCGCCGCGTCTGGCGCAGGCGCAGGGGCTGGACGCCGGCTTCAAGACACTGATCAACACCGGGCGCGGTGGCGGTCAGGAAGTGTTCCACATTCACATTCACGTATTTGGCGGCGGCGATCCCGTTCCGCGCAGTTAATTTAAAGGAGAAATAGCATGGGTGCTTTTAGCATTTGGCATTGGCTGATCGTTCTGGTGGTGGTATTGCTGATTTTCGGCACCAAGAAACTGCGCAACATCGGCAGCGATCTCGGCGGCGCGGTCAAGGGGTTCAAGCAAGGCATGAAGGAAGAGCCGCCCAAGATCGGCGAGGGCGCTGAGCAGGGCGGTCATACCATCGACGCCGAAGTGAAGGACAAGCAGAATTCCTGACAAAGGATTCAGGGGTCAGGATTCAGGGAATGGGCGGCCCTGCCGCACCTTTATCCCTGGCCCCTGATCCCTGACTTCTTGCCCCTAATATGTTCGACATTGGCTTTACTGAACTCATCGTGATTGGCGTGGTGGCGCTGATCGTCGTCGGTCCCGAGCGCCTGCCCAAGGTTGCGCGCACCGCTGGGCATCTGTTCGGCCGCATGCAGCGCTATGTGTCGTCGGTCAAAGCCGACATCAGCAATGAAATTCACCTGGATGAATTGCGCAAGGCCGGACAGAGCTTCAAGGAGTCGATCGAATCCGTGGAAGCCGACGTCCAGCAGCAGGCGACCGTGGTCGACGATTACCTGCGCAACGAGACCGATAACGTCAGCAAGGTAATGGAGTCGATGGCGGCGACCGAGGGTGAGCGCCCGGTCACGGAGCCCGCCATGAAACAGATCGAGGCAGAAAAGCAGACGCCGCAACAGCGCCTGCCGCTCGACGAACCGGACCAGAATGCGGTTGCCCCCACGCCGTCTGCCGTGATCGAAACGGCACGCGGAAAATCCACCGGACAATCCGCATGAGCAACGCCGAAGACACCTTTATCTCGCATCTCATTGAAATGCGTGATCGCCTGCTGCGCGCGGTCATCGCGGTGGTGGTGCTGTTCATCGTGCTGTTTCCCTGGGCCCAGGATCTTTACGCGCTGCTGGCGAAGCCCATGCTGGAATCCCTGCCGCAAGGCGGCCAGATGATCGCCACCGAGGTCACCACGCCGTTCTTCGTCCCGATCAAGGTCACCATGATGACCGCCTTCCTGCTGGCGCTGCCCTATGTTTTTTACCAGGCGTGGGCATTTGTCGCGCCGGGGCTGTACCAGCACGAAAAACGCATCGGCGTGCCGCTGGTGATCAGCAGCGTGATCCTGTTTTTGCTGGGGATGGCATTCGCCTATTTCCTGGTGTTCCCGGTGGTATTCGGCTTCATCGTCGGCGTGGCGCCCGAAGGTGTGGCGGTGATGACCGACATCGGCAAATACCTCGACTTCGTGATGACCCTGTTCCTGGCCTTCGGCATCACCTTCGAAGTCCCGGTTGCCGTGGTCCTGCTGGTGAAGATGGGCATGGTGTCGATTGCCAAACTGCGCGAGATTCGTCCCTATGTCGTGGTCGGCGCGTTCGTCGTGGGCGCGATTTTTACGCCGCCGGACATCATTTCGCAGTTCATGCTGGCGATCCCGATGTGGATTCTGTATGAACTGGGCATCGTCGTCGCGGCGATGATCACCAAGCCCAAGCCTGAATCGGACTCCGATTCTGAAGAACAAGATCCGGTTTACAAACCCATGTCCGAGGCTGAAATGGACGCGGAGCTTGATCGCATCGAATCCGATCCGGCAGAAGCCGAGCCGCGCGAACCGAAATAACGCACCCTTGCGGTGCGCGACAGGGCGAATCGCACCGATGTGGTGCGATTATGTTTTCCTTGGCAACAGCCTTCCTATTTAAAACAACAGCTTAAGTAGCCGGAACGCCGCTTGCTTTCGTCTGCCCGCATGCAATGTGCGAGGTCTTGAATATGGAAGCGTTGAAATCAGGCAGTGATGTGTTGTTTGTTTTGCTGGGCGGCATCATGGTGTTGGCCATGCATGCGGGGTTTGCCTTCCTGGAGCTTGGTACGGTTCGCAAGAAGAACCAGGTCAACGCGCTGGTCAAGATCCTCACCGATTTTTCGATCTCGACGATCGCTTATTTTTTCATCGGCTATAGCGTCGCTTACGGCGTCAGCTTCTATTCCAGCGCCGAGGTGCTATCAGCCAAAAACGGCTACGACCTCGTCAAGTTTTTCTTTCTGCTGACCTTCGCCGCGGCGATTCCTGCCATCGTGTCGGGCGGCATTGCCGAGCGCGCCCGATTCAATCCGCAGTTGGCAGCCACCTTTGCGCTGGTCGGGCTGATTTATCCTTTTTACGAAGGCATCGTCTGGAACGGCAATTACGGCATCCAGGACGGACTGGAGGCCGCTTTCGGCGCCCCGTTCCACGACTTCGCCGGCTCGGTGGTGGTGCATGCAATGGGCGGCTGGATTGCCCTGCCCGCGGTGCTGCTGCTGGGCGCGCGGCGCGGTCGCTACACCCGGGACGGACTGGTCTCGGCCCACCCGCCGTCCAATATTCCGTTCCTGGCCTTGGGCGCATGGATCCTGACGGTGGGCTGGTTCGGCTTCAATGTGATGTCGGCGCAGTTGATCGAGGCCGTGTCGGGCCTAGTGGCGGTGAACTCGCTGATGGCGATGGTAGGCGGCACCCTGGCTGCGCTGGTGATCGGCCGCAACGACCCTGGCTTCATTCACAACGGCCCGCTGGCAGGCCTGGTGGCGGTGTGCGCGGGCTCCGACCTGATGCATCCGCTGGGCGCGCTCGCCACCGGTGCGATCGCCGGCGCGCTATTCGTGTGGATGTTCATGGTGACGCAGAACAAGTGGAAGATCGACGACGTGCTGGGGGTGTGGCCGCTGCACGGCCTGTGCGGCGCGTGGGGCGGCATCGCCGCCGGCATATTCGGCGCCCAGGCGCTGGGGGGGCTCGGCGGCGTCAGCCTGGCGTCGCAGGTGATCGGCACTCTGGGCGGGGTGGCCGTCGCCACCCTCGGCAGCCTGCTGGTGTACGGCGTGCTGAAGCAGTGGGTGGGCCTGCGGCTGGATGCCGAGGCCGAGTTTGCCGGCGCCGATCTCAGCATTCACAAGGTGTCGGCAACCGCCGAGCGCGAGACCAACTGGTAGCAGACTAAAGGCTCGAGCTTTTTTTCAGCTGCCGCAGGTGCTTGCGGCGCTCGATGCTGAGTTGTTCAAGCTGGCGGTCGATTTGGACCACATCGGGATGCTGCTCGGTGTATTCCAGCAGCAGTTCGGTGCGCTTGATGCGCAGTTCGACATGTTTCTTGTCGAGCCCGGCCAGGTAGGCATCCCCTTCTTTGGCCTGTGGTTTTGGTGTCTCGGGGGCGATTGCGGTCACACTCGGCTTGTCCTGCCCGGGTGCCGGTAAGGCCTCGCTCGCCTGGAGGGTGGGGCTATCGCCGGGCGTCGGGGCCGTGGCCACCTGCGGGAGGGGGGCCACAAAGAACTGGATGACGATGAGGCCGAGGCCGATCAGCAGGAATACGCCGATGGGCGTGCCGAATGCCAGAATCGGCAGCAGGCGCGGCACGCGATTGCTGGGCACCGGCGCAGGCACAGGGAGGGTGGGCGTGCGGGCTGACAGCGCGTGCAGGGCGCTCGCCAGCGTGCGGGCATCCGGCCGTGCCTGCGGATGCTTGTTCAGCATCTGCGCCAGCAACTCAGACAGGCCGGCGGTCAAGCCGGGGCGCAGGGACGTCACCATCAACGGGGTTTCATTGATCACCCGATACAGGATGGTTGGCAGGCTGTCGCCGTCGAAGGCGTATCTGCCCGTGAGCATTTCATACAGCATGGCGCCCAGCGAGAAAATGTCGGAACGCCCGTCCACCTCGCGCCCCATGGCCTGCTCCGGCGACATGTAGCGCGGCGAGCCGAGCATCTGTCCGGCCTGGGTTTGCTCGCTGTTTGCAAGGTGGGCAATGCCGAAGTCGGTGAGCTTGATGCGTCCGTGCTGGCCGGTGACGACGACGTTGGAGGGCTTGATGTCGCGGTGGATGACGCCGTGCTCGTGAGCAAATACCAGTGCCTCGGCCATCTGGGCGACGGTGTCGAGGGCGAGTTCAAGCGGCATCGGTCCCTTGTTCATCAGGTCGCGCAGGGTCGCACCCGACAGGTGTTCCATGGCGATGTAGGCGAGTCCGTCGGCCTCGCCCACGTCGTAGATGGTCACGATGTTGGGATGCGACAGGCGGCCGGCGCTCTGCGCTTCGCGCAGGAAGCGCGCCTCCGCGTCGGCGCCTTCCTGTTGCAATTGCGCGATCGACACGGTCTTGATCGCGACCGTCCGTTCAATCAGCGGATCGCGTGCCCGGTAGACCGTGCCCATCGCGCCCCGGCCGATTTCATCGAGGATTTCATAGCGGCCGATTTTCATGCGATCGCGCGTCAGATCTGGCATTCCACAATTTGTCCTCGCACGGTGCGGCTGTCTTCGCCCATCAAATAGAGATACCAGGGCATCAGAGCGTCGGGGCTGGCGATGGTTTCGGGATCAAGCCCGGGATGGGTGCGTGCACGCAGGGGGGTCGCCACCGGTCCGGGGATGAGGGTATTGATGCGCAGGTTCTCCGCGGCACCGAGTTCGTCCGACCAGATGCGGGTCAGGGCTTCCAGCCCCGACTTCGCCACGGCATAGCCACCCCAATAGGCACTGGGGTGATGGCCGTGGGTTTCGCCGGTGAAGACGACCGAGGCGTCGGCGGCTTGACGGAGCAGCGGCAGGCAGGCGCGGGTCAGCGCAAACGGCGCAATCAGGTTGACCCGCATCAGGGTCTGCCATTGCTCCAGGGTCTGCAGTTCGAGCGGGGTCAGGCTGTAAAAGCGGTGCGCGCTGTGCAGCACGCCATCGAGCCGCTTCAGGTGATGCGCGAGGGTGCCTGCCAGGGTTTCCAGGCTGCGGTCGTCGGCCGCGCCCAAGTCATACGGGAACATGGCGGGCTCGGGTCCGCCGGCGGCGACGATTTCGTCGTACACCGCTTCGAGCCGGGCTTCGTCGCGCGCCAGCAGGGCCACGGTGGCGCCGTGGCGGGCGTAGGCCAGGCTGGCGGCGCGGCCGAGGCCGGAACTGGCACCGGTGACGAGGATGACGCGGCCTGCAAGCAGGTCCGGGCGGGGAAGGTAGTCTTTCATAGCTGTTCGAGTAGGGCGCCGGCCGATTGTACTCCGCTCGATGTTGCACTTTCGAGGGTGGCAGGATAGGAGCCGGCAGTGTAGTCGCCGGCGAGAAAAATGCGCGGATGCACGGTGCGGATTCCGGGCCGGGCCATGCCGGGCACGCAGGCGTAGGTCGCCTGCTTTTCGACGATGCGACGGCGCCAGCGAACGGTCCCCGGATCGACGATGCGCCGCAACTGGGCTTCGGCCTGATCCAGCCAGTCCGCCTGCAGATTCGCCGCGGCGCTGGCCACGAACGCCAGCAAACCGGACTGGCCGTGGCTCTGTCCGCGGTCGAACACGAATTGCGCCGGGCCGTTGGCCAGCGCGTACATGGGTTTGGCGAGCCGGAAAACCGGGTCGACCTGCACGTAGCCGGTCGCAATCGGCTGATAGTCATACGCGTCCACCGCGCGACTTGCGGCGTCGAGTTCGGGCACCTGCGCCGTCAACGCGGACAGGTGCTGCGGCGCGACGGCCAGGATGACGTGGCTGTAGTTGGCCAATGCTTCGCGCGTGCCGAGCGTGACGGCGGCATGGGTGGCCTCGATCGAGGTCACCCGGCTGGCGAGTCGCACCTCGCCGCCGAGTTTGCGGATCCGTTCTGTCGCCGGCGCAGGAAACAGGGCGGTCAGGTCGCGGCGCGGCAGCAGCAGGTCGCTGTCATGGTTGCGCCCGCCAAAGGCGGCGCAGAGTACGTCGCGAAACACCCGGGCGCTGGCGATGTCCGGCGGCGTGTTGAGGGCGGACACGCACAGCGGGTGCCACAGCAGCCGGTTCAGTTTTTCGGGCTGGCTGCGGGTGAGCTGGCTGACGCTCAACGTGTCCGGCGTAGTCGCGTTATTCAGCAAGGCCTGCGCCCCGCGCGCTGCGGCGAATTTCTCGCCCCAACTCAAGCCGCGGGCGCCGAGCAGACCGGCCAGCAGATGCAGCGGTGCCGGCAGGCGCGGGCAGGCCAGGCTGAATTCCGGCGGCTGGTCGAGGCTGAGCGGCAAGCGCCACAAGCCCTCGGCTTCAGGCAGCAGACGGTCGATCAGCTGCAGCGTCTGCGCATAGGCGCCGAGCAAAATGTGCTGGCCGTTATCGAGCGCTTCGCCCTCGATTTCGACCGCGCGGGCGCGGCCGCCCAGGGTGCGGCTCGCTTCGTGCAGGGTGACCGCCACGCCGGCCTCGGCCAGCGTCAGCGCCGCGGCGCAACCGGCCCAGCCGCCGCCGATGACGGCGACATTCGGTTTCACGGAAACAGCCAGGTCTTGCTGGCGAGCCACAACTTGCGCAGCGGCGTAAGCGAAATGCGGGCGCGCAGCACGGGAAAATCGGCCTGCCGGATTTCTTCCAGCAGGGTGCGGTAAATCGCCGCCATCACCAGCCCGGGACGCTGGGCGCGACGCGCCGCGGTGGGCAACGCGGCCAGCGCGCTGTCGTAGTGCGTCTGCGCGCGCTCGTACTGAAACTGCATCAAGGCCTGGAATTCGGGCGAGTCGCGGCCGTTCAGGAGGTCGGCTTCGGCAACGCCGAAGCGCGCCAGCTCGTCCTGCGGCAGATAGATGCGGCCGCGCCGGGCGTCTTCGCCGACGTCGCGGATGATGTTGGTGAGTTGGAACGCCAGCCCCAGTTCGTGCGCGTAGCGGCGGAGGTTGCGGTCGTCCTCGCTGCGCGCGCCGCCGAAAATGGCCGCGGCCACTTCGCCCACCACGCCCGCCACGCGATAGCAGTAGAGGTTGAGCGATTTGAAATCGGGATAGCGCGCGTGGTCGAGGTCCATCGCCATGCCGTCGACGATTTCCAGCAGCAGGGCCGCCGGGATGACGTGCCCTTCGGCCGTGTCGAGCAGCGCGCGGGTCACCGGGTGTTCCGGGCTGCCGGACGCAAAGCGGCCGATTTCGCCGCGCCACCAGTCGAGCTTGGTCTCGGCCACCTGGCGTTCGTGGCATTCGTCCACCACATCGTCAAGCTCGCGACACAGGGCGTAGAACGCCGTGATCGCGCGGCGCGTGTCCTGGGGCAGGAAGACGAAGCTGTAGTAAAAGCTGGAGCCGCTGGCGGCGGCGCGTTCCTGGCAATACTGATGGGCATCCATATTAGAAAAGGGCGCGTCCGAGCATGGCAATCCAGTCTTTTTTAGTCAGTACCGGCCGGTTGTGGAATACGCAGCCGGGGTCGGCGTGCAGCTTGCGCAGGATGGTTTCGCCACCGAGGATGGTCACCCGCAACTCGAGCCCGATGCGTCCCTTGAGCGCCCGGCCGAGCGGCGCGCCGGCCTGCAGTAATTTGCGCGTGCGTTCGATCTGCTTGTGCATCATCATGTGCCACAGGCCGCCCGTGTCGCCTTGGGCGATCTGGGCTTCGCTGACGTGATGCGCGGCCAGTTCGTCCTGCGGCAGGTAGATGCGGTCTTTGCGGTAATCGACCGCGATGTCCTGCAGGAAATTGATCAGCTGCAGGCTGCTGCAGATGGCGTCGGAATAGGCGATGTGGCGCGGGTCGTGGTCGCCGTACAGATGCAGCATCAGGCGCCCCACCGGATTGGCCGAGCGGCGGCAGTAGTCCATCACATCGCCGAAGCTGGCGTAACGCTTCTTTTCCACGTCCTGCGAAAATGCCGACAGCAGGTCGCGAAAAGGAGCGAGCGGGATGGCGTGCGCGCGGACGGCCTCGGCCAGCGGAGCGAACACCGGATCGTCGGGCGTCTCGCCGCGCTCGATGCGATCGAGTTCGGCGTGATAGGCCGCCAGTTGGCTCAGGCGCTCTGTTGCGGGCGCATCGCCTTCGTCGGCAATGTCGTCCGCGGAACGGGCAAATCGGTAGATGGCTTCGACCGGTCGCCGCAGCCGTTTGGGCAGCAACCAGGACGCAACAGGGAAGTTTTCGTAGTGATCGACCGGCACCGGCAACAAAAAAGCGGAATGGGAATAATGACTTAGGCGGGATGCCGGTTGGGCTTGGGTGACAGCATCGTATTGATTATATTACACTTATCGGTCGATAGTTTTGCGGCCACGCCGCGAGAGTGGCGGAATTGGTAGACGCACTGGATTTAGGTTCCAGCGCCGCAAGGCGTGGGGGTTCGAGTCCCCCCTTTCGCACCATCGGTTTTTTGCCTTACACCCCTCCTCAAATCAGTCAGGAAGTATTTTGATGCAAGCAAATCTTGAAGTTCTCGAAGGCCTGGTCCGGCGTCTGGATATCAGCGTGCCCATGGACAAACTGGAGTCCGAAGTGCAAAGCCGTCTCAAGCGGCTGGCACGCAATGTCAAGATGGATGGCTTCCGTCCCGGCAAGGCGCCGCTGTCTGCCGTCGCCCGTCAGCACGGCCCCGGCCTGCGCCAGGAAGTCCTGGGCGAAACCCTGCAGGCCCGCTTCGGCGAGGCTGTGCAGGCAAACCAGCTGAAGATCGCCGGCTATCCGCGCTTCGAGCCCAAGGCCGGTCAGACGGACACGTCTGTCATGACGTTCAGCGCCAGCTTCGAGGTCTATCCTGAAGTGAAGATCGATGACCTGTCTTCCGGCAAAATCAATCGTCCGATTGTCGAATTGGGCGATGCCGACGTGATGAAGACGCTGGAAGTGTTGCAGAAGCAACGCCGCACCTTCGAGACCGTCGAGCGCGCCGCTGCGCGTGACGACCTGGTCAAGTTCGATTATCAGGGCACGGTCGACGGCGTGCCGTTCGAGGGCGGCAAGGGCGAAGACTTTGCCGCGGTGATCGGGGAAGGCCGTCTGCTGGCCGAGTTCGAACAGAACCTGATCGGTGCCAAGGCCGGTGACAGCAAGGGCTTCGACCTGACTTTCCCGGCCGAATACCCGGCCAAGGAACTCGCCGGCAAGGTCGCGCATTTCGAAGTGCAGCTGAAGGACGTGCAGGCGCCTGTGCTGCCGGCGGTGGATGCGGAATTCGCTAAGGCGCTGGGCGTCGAAAACGGTGACGTCGAGAAACTCAAGGCCGAGGTAAAGGGTAATCTTGAGCTTGAAGTCAAACGCCGCGTGCAGACCAAGCTGAAAGAGCAGGCAATGGAAGTGCTGCTGCAGAAAAGCACGCTGGACCTGCCGCAGAGCCTGGTGGCGATGGAAACCGAGCGCCTGATGAAAATGACCGAAGCGGATATGCAGTCGCGCGGGGTTCAGACCATGAAGCTTTCGGCCGATATGTTTACTGGACAGGCCGAGCGCCGCGTCCGCCTGGGCCTGATCCTGGCCGAGATCGTGCAGGCGAACAAGCTTACGGCCCAGCCCGAGCAGATTCGCGCCCTGATCCAGGAACAGGCGCAGAGCTACGAGGACCCCGAACAGGTGGTGCAGTGGTACTACCAGAGCCCGGAGCGGATGCAGGAGATCGAGTCCCTGGCGCTGGAAGAGAATGTGGTAGCATGGGTTGCAGGTCAGGCCCAAGTGGAAGACGTGAAAACCTCCTTTGAAGAACTGATGGGACGTGCCTGATGCACATTGATTTTGAAAGAAATTCCTTCGAGCCCCAGGGTCTGGGGCTGGTTCCCATGGTCGTCGAGCAAAGCGGCCGTGGCGAGCGCGCCTACGACATCTACTCGCGCCTGCTCAAGGAGCGGGTCATTTTCCTGGTGGGACCGGTGAACGACGCGACCGCCAACCTGGTCGTCGCGCAAATGCTGTTCCTCGAATCGGAAAACCCCGACAAGGACATCTACTTCTACATCAACTCGCCCGGCGGTTCGGTTTCGGCCGGCCTGGCGATCTACGACACCATGCAGTTCATCAAGCCGGATGTCTCTACCCTGTGCATCGGCCAGGCCGCCAGCATGGGTGCGTTCCTGCTGACCGCGGGTGCCAAGGGCAAGCGTTTCTGCCTGCCCAACTCGCGCGTGATGATCCACCAGCCGCTGGGTGGTTTTCAGGGCCAGGCGTCGGATATCGCTATCCATGCCAAGGAAATCCTATATTTGAAGTCGCGTCTCAATGACATGCTGGCCAAGCACACCGGGCAGAGCATGGAAGCGATCGAGCGCGACACCGACCGCGACAATTTCATGAGCGCGGACGAAGCAGTGAACTACGGTCTGGTCGACAAAGTGATGACCAGCCGCATCGAAGCATAAGGCGATTACGCAAGGAACTGGCATGGCGGACAAAGGCTCGGGCGACAAACTTCTTTACTGCTCCTTCTGCGGCAAAAGCCAGCACGAAGTGCGCAAGCTGATTGCCGGGCCGTCGGTATTCATCTGCGATGAATGCGTTGAGCTGTGCAACGACATCATCCGCGAGGAAATCCAGCAGGCCGACAGCCAGAAGAGCAGTGGATCTGACTTGCCGACGCCGCATGAAATCAGCGAAATTCTCGGTCAGTACGTGATTGGCCAGGAACAGGCGAAAAAGGCGCTGTCGGTTGCGGTCTACAACCACTACAAGCGGCTGCGCAGCAATGCCAGCAGCGGCGATGTCGAGCTGGCCAAGAGCAACATCCTGCTGATCGGGCCGACCGGTTCGGGCAAGACCCTGCTCGCGCAAACGCTGGCGCGCCTGCTGAACGTGCCGTTCGTGATCGCCGATGCCACCACGCTGACCGAAGCCGGCTATGTCGGCGAGGATGTCGAGAACATCATCCAGAAACTGCTGCAAAAGTGCGACTACGACGTCGACAAGGCCAAGCAGGGCATTGTCTACATCGATGAAATCGACAAAGTTTCGCGCAAGGCCGACAACCCCTCAATCACCCGTGACGTGTCGGGCGAGGGCGTGCAGCAGGCACTGCTGAAGCTGATCGAGGGCACCACCGCCTCGGTGCCGCCTCAGGGTGGGCGCAAGCATCCGAACCAGGAATTCGTTCAGGTCGATACCAGCAACATCCTGTTTATCTGTGGCGGCGCTTTCAGCGGCTTGGAAAAAGTCATTCGCGGCCGCACCGAAAAGGGCGGCATTGGTTTCGGCGCGCAGGTGAAGAATGTTGATGAGACCAAGCGCGACGCCGAGTTGCTGCACCAGGTCGAGCCCGAAGATCTCATCAAATACGGTCTGATCCCCGAATTTGTCGGACGTTTGCCGGTCGTCGCGACGCTGGACGAACTTGATGAAGCCGCGCTGGTGCAAATCCTCACCGAACCGAAGAACGCGCTGACCAAGCAGTTCGCCAAGCTGTTCAAGATGGAAGGTGTCGAACTCGAGTTCCGTGAGGATGCGCTGAACGCCATCGCCAAGCGCGCGCTGGCACGCCGTACCGGCGCACGCGGCCTGCGTTCGATCATCGAACACGTTTTGCTGGACACCATGTACGACCTGCCTTCGCTCAAGGGCGTCAGCAAGGTCGTGGTGGATGACAACCTGATCAGCGGCGAGGGCAAGCCTTTGCTGATTTATTCCGATCAGGGTGACCAGTCACTGGCGGCCGGCGCCTGATCCGGAATGGCTGATGGGGAACCTGTCAGCCATCTTGAATTCCAAACTATGCTCCCCAACTGTGGATAAGCGTGGTTGAAATGCCGCGCATCCTTTCCTCAACCCTTACCAGGAAATCATGATGAGCGACAACGTATCCAAGGAACAGGTCGATCTGCCGCTGTTGCCGCTTAGGGATGTGGTGGTGTTCCCCCACATGGTCATCCCCTTGTTTGTCGGTCGTCCCAAATCGATCAAGGCGCTGGAAACCTCGATGGAATCCGGCAAGAGCATTCTGCTGGTCGCGCAAAAGACCGCCGCCCAGGACGATCCCACTCCCGAAGACCTCTACGATACCGGCAGCGTGGCCACCGTGCTGCAAATGCTGAAATTGCCCGACGGCACCGTCAAGGTGCTGGTGGAAGGCAACCAGCGTGCCCGTGTGCTGGCCGTCACTGACGTCGGCACTCATCTCGCCGCGCGCGCCGAAGTGCTGCCGGCCGAGGGCGAGGAACTGGTGGAAGTGGAAGCGATGCGCCGTGCGCTGCTGACCCAGTTCGACCAGTACGTCAAACTCAACAAGAAGATTCCGCCGGAAATCCTCACTTCGCTGTCGGGCATCGACGAAGGCGGCCGTCTGGCCGACACCATCGTCGCCCACCTCCCGCTGAAACTGGAACAGAAGCAGGAAGTGCTGGAGATGATCGGCGTCAACAAGCGGCTGGAGCATCTGCTCGGGCTGCTGGAAGGCGAACTCGACATCCTGCAGGTGGAAAAGCGCATCCGCGGCCGCGTCAAGCGCCAGATGGAAAAGAGCCAGCGCGAGTACTACCTGAACGAACAGGTCAAGGCGATCCAGAAGGAACTGGGCGACATCGAGGAAGGTGCCGAACTGGAGGAACTGGAAAGCCGCATCAAGCAGGCCAGCATGTCGAAAGAGGCCATGACCAAGGCGCTCGGCGAATTGAAAAAGCTGCGCATGATGTCGCCGATGTCGGCCGAAGCCACCGTGATCCGCAGCTACATCGAAGCGATGGTCGGCCTGCCGTGGAAAAAGAAAACCAAGATCAGCAAGGATTTGCTCAAGGCCGAGCGCGTGCTCGACGAAGACCACTACGGTCTCGACAAGGTCAAGGAACGCATCCTCGAATACCTGGCAGTGCAGCAGCGCGTCGACAAGGTGAAAGCACCGATCCTGTGCCTGGTGGGCCCGCCCGGCGTCGGCAAGACCTCGCTCGGCCAGTCCATCGCGCGTGCCACCAACCGCAAGTTCGTGCGCATGGCGCTCGGCGGCGTGCGTGACGAATCCGAGATTCGCGGCCATCGCCGCACCTACATCGGTTCGATGCCGGGCAAGATCCTGCAAAGCCTGACCAAGGTCGGGGTGAAGAATCCGCTGTTCCTGCTCGACGAAGTCGACAAGATGGGCCAGGACTTCCGTGGCGATCCGTCGTCGGCGCTGCTGGAAGTGCTCGATCCGGAGCAGAACCACACCTTCCAGGACCATTACATCGAGGTCGAGTACGACCTGTCCGATGTGATGTTCGTCGCCACGGCCAACTCGCTCAATCTGCCCGCGCCCTTGCTGGACCGGATGGAAGTGATCCGCCTGTCGGGCTACACGGAAGATGAAAAGGTCAACATCGCCGAGCGCTACCTGGTGCCCAAGCAACTGAAGGTCAACGGAATCAAGGAGGGCGAACTGGCCATTGCCGAATCGGCCGTGCGCGACATCGTGCGTTATTACACGCGCGAAGCCGGCGTGCGCAGCCTCGAGCGCGAAATTTCAAAGATCTGCCGCAAGGCGGTCAAGGCGCTGTTGCTGAAGAAGCAGGGCACCAAGATCAGCGTGACCTCACGCAATCTCGAAAAGTATCTCGGCGTGAAGCGCTTCAGCTTCGGCATTGCCGAACAGAACAACCAGGTCGGTCAGGTCACCGGTCTGGCGTGGACCGAGGTGGGCGGCGAATTGCTCACCATCGAGGCGGTATCATTGCCCGGACGCGGCAAGATGACGACCACCGGCAAACTCGGCGAAGTGATGCAGGAGTCGATTCAGGCTGCGCTGTCCGTGGTGCGTTCGCGTGCCCGCAAGCTCGGGATCCAGGACGATTTCTACCAGAAGCGCGACATCCACATTCACCTGCCGGAAGGCGCGACGCCGAAAGACGGCCCGTCGGCGGGCATCGCAATCTGTACCTCGATGGTGTCGATCCTCACCAACATCCCGGTGCGTGCGGATGTGGCGATGACGGGCGAGATCACCCTGCGCGGCGAGGTGTTGCCGATCGGGGGATTGAAGGAAAAACTGCTGGCTGCGCACCGTGGCGGCATCAAGACGGTGCTGATTCCGCAGGAGAACGTCAAGGATCTGACCGAGATTCCGGACAACATCAAGAACAAGCTCGACATCCATCCGGTGAAGTGGATCGACCAGGTGCTTGAATTGGCACTGGAAAGCATGCCGGAGCCTTTGCAGGACGATCCGGAAGCTGAAACACCGGCAATTGCCGTGCCAGATGAGGAAGATGCTTTGGCTGCAGCGTTGAAGCATTGAGCAATTTTTTTCGGTGGCAAAAAATCCCGCGCCTGTCGCGGGATTTTTTTGTCCATCGCCCGGGAAACCGCTTGACACAAGGTTTTGCGGGTTGCTATAAAAGCGGCCACAGGGTTTTCCTGTGCCACTTGAGTGAAGGGGACAACACGTGAACAAATCCGAATTGATTGATGCCATCGCCGACTCCGCCGATATTTCCAAGGCTGCTGCCGGTCGTGCACTGGACGCTGCGGTTGAGGCCGTCAAGAAAGCGCTGAAAAAGGGCGACATGGTGACGTTGGTGGGTTTCGGCAGCTTCTATGTCGGCAAGCGTGCCGCGCGTACGGGCCGCAATCCGCGCACCGGCGCCAGCATCAAGATCAAGGCCGCCAAGGTGCCGAAGTTCCGCGCCGGCAAGGGTCTGAAAGACGCCGTCAATTAACAAAAAACGCATTTAGCATTTGGCAGGTTTGAAAGAAGTGTTGTAGAATTTCGGACTTTGTCGGGTGCTTAGCTCAGCTGGTAGAGCGTCGCCCTTACAAGGCGAATGTCGGGGGTTCGAGCCCCTCAGCACCCACCAGCTGGGTAGAAAAATAAGCAGTCAGTTTTTAGCAGCGCAGCAGTTTGCAGCGCAAGGGAGTGGTAGTTCAGTTGGTTAGAATACCGGCCTGTCACGCCGGGGGTCGCGGGTTCGAGTCCCGTCCACTCCGCCAACATCAAAAAGGCGAACGCGAGTTCGCCTTTTTTCATTTCAGCTTTTTCCGTCCGTCTCGAATTCGCCTTGGCCACATTTATTCGCCGCCGGGGGAGACGCGAGACGCAAAGTGCGCGAAAATTCGCGCTGATGTTTTTTTCCGGAGTAAAGACCGTGCTTGAAGCAATTCGCAACCATGCACAGGGTTGGCTGGCCAAGATCATCCTGGCCTTGATCGCAATTACCTTCGCGCTGTTCGGCGTGGATTCCTATATGTCCGGCGATCGCAGCGGCGGGGTGGTGGCCGAGGTTGGCGACGCAGGCATATCGCGCGAGGAGTTGGGGCGCGAACTCCAGGCGCAGAGCGACCGCATGCGCGAGACGCTCGGCCCCGCCTATGATCCTGCCGTGGCCGAAACGGCTGAATTTCGCAAGCAGGTGCTCGATAGTCTGATCGAGCGCAAGGCCTTGCTGCAGGAGGCGCAAAAGCTCAAGTTCCTGACACCCGATGCGTACATCGCCTCGGTGCTGGCCCAGATTCCTGCCTTCCAGCAGGACGGTGCGTTTTCCCAGCAGCGCTATGAGGCGGTGCTGCAACAGAATGGCCGTACTCCGGTGCAATTCGAGAACGAACTGCGCCAGTCCTTCATGCTCGAGGCAATCAGCAGTTCCGTCTCGATGGCGGCCTTCCCTTCCAGCACCTCGATCAACCAGGTTGCCGCGCTGGTGGCGCAACAGCGCGAGATCGCCTGGTCGGATCTGCCGGCTTCCAGCGTGGCGTCCGAGGTCAAGGTCACGCCGGAAGACGTGGAGCGTTTCTACGCGGCCAACAAGGCTGAATTCACCAATCCGGAAGAAATCCGTGCCGAGTATCTGGTGCTGGATATCGCCACGGTGTCTGCGGGCATCGCGGTGAGCGATAAGGCAGTGGCGGACTACTATGCGGCCAACGCTGCGCAGTTCGGCCAGCCCGAACTGCGCAGTGCCAGCCATATCCTGATCGCGGCAGGCGCATCCGAGGACGCCGCCGCGCGCGAGCAGGCAAGGGCCAAGGCGGAAAAACTCGTCCAGATCCTGCAGAAAGCGCCCGGGCGATTCGCCGAACTGGCGCGCGCGGAGTCGCAGGATCCAGGCTCGGCCGCGCAGGATGGCAATCTTGGCAGCTTCGGCCGCGGCATGATGGTAAAGCCGTTCGAGGATGCGGTATTCAGCATGAAGCGCAATGAAATCCGTGGACCGGTGGAGAGCGATTTCGGCTTCCACATCATCCGGCTGGATGGCATCGAGCCGGCGCAGACTGCGCCGCTGGCCGAGGTGCGCGCGGTGGTGGTGGATGAGTTGCGCAGGCAGCAGGCGCAGAAGGTATTCGCCGATCTCGCCGACAACTTCAGCAACCTAGTGTATGAAAATGCCGAAAGCCTGCAGCCTGCAGCTGCGGCAGCCAAGCTGCAGGTTCAGCAAAGCGCCTGGTTCACCGCCAAGAATGCGCAACCGCCCTTCAACCATGCCGGGCTGTCGTCGGCATTGTTCAGTGCGGAGTCGCTCAAGTCCAAACAGAACACCGAGGCCATCGAGGTTCAGCCGGGCACGTTGGTCGCCGCGCGGGTCGCGGAGCATCGTCCGGCGCGTTTGCGTCCCCTGGCCGAAGTGTCGGCAGCGATCGAATCCCGGCTGCGCAGCGAGCGGAGCAATCAGTTGCTGGCGCAGAAAGGCGAGACGCTGATCCAGTCCCTGGCCAAGGGTGAGGAGGCTGGCGTCAATTGGTCGCCTTTCCAGGTGGTGGGACGCCAGCCGTTTGCCGAGTTCGACGCGGCCGGGATCAAGGCGGTGTTCAAGACCCACACCGAAAAACTGCCGGCCTATACTGGATTTGCCCGTCCCGACGGCAGCTATCGCATCGTGCGCATCAGCCGTGTGCTGGAGGCTTCCTCGCTGGATCCCATGCTGGTGGCGTCGATCGAGTCGGGGGTGATGCAGGCGCAGCAGCGTGCGGACATGCAGGCGATGATTGCGCTGATCAAGGCTGGCCAGCGCATCAAGATCAAGCCTGATGCGATCGAAGGCAGATAAGGCAAAGCAGGTTTTTCGCCCCATAAAAAACGCGCCGTGAAGGCGCGTTTTTTATGGGTGACGTAAGGGTTTATTCGGCACCAGCGGTGGAGTTGAAGCCGCAGTCAACGTAGGTGATCTCGCCGGTGATACCGGAGGCCAGGTCGGAGAGCATGAAGGCGGCGACATTGCCGACTTCATCGATCGTCACGTTGCGGCGCAGCGGGGCGTTCTTGGCGACAATGTCGAGCTTCTCGCCGAAGTTGGCGATGCCGCTGGCGGCGAGCGTCTTGATCGGGCCGGCCGAAATCGCGTTGACGCGGATGCCCTTGGGCCCGACGCTTTGCGCCATGTAGTAGACGCTGGATTCCAGGCTGGCCTTGGCCAGGCCCATCACGTTGTAGTTGGGGACGGAGCGGACAGCGCCCAGATAGGAGAGCGTCAGGAGCGCGGCCTGGCGGCCTTCCATCATCGGCAGCGCGGCCTTGGCCAGCGCGGCAAAGCTGTAGGAGCTGATGTCGTGCGCGATGCGGAAGTTTTCGCGGGTGACCGCGGAGAGATAATCGCCGGCCAGGGCTTCCTTGGGCGCAAACGCGATCGAGTGCACCAGGCCGTCAAGGCCGTCCCAGTGCTTGCCGAGCTCGACAAACAGCGCGTCGATCTGCTCGTCGCTGCCGACGTCGCAGGGAAAGACCAGGTCGGAGCCGAATTCCTTGGCAAATTCGGTGACACGGTCCTTGATGCGCTCGCCCTGATAGGTGAAAGCGAGTTCGGCGCCTTCGCGCTTGCACGCGGCGGCGATGCCGTAGGCAATCGAGCGGTTGGAAATGACGCCGGTGATGAGCAAACGCTTGCCTGCAAGAAATCCCATGATGGTCCAGAAGAGTTGCGAACCGGGTCATTATAACGGCTGACGCTGGCCGCGCGCTTGGGTACACTTGCGGCATGACGCGTATCGGGACGATTTTTTCGGGGGCCATTCTGCTGGGGGTCGGCCTGGCCCTTCTGGCCGGCTGCAGCGACAGCCCGAACAATCCCTATCCCGGCAGCGAAGCGCAGGCCAACGTCCTCTACAGCGCGTTTTCCTCGCGCCCCAAGCACCTCGATCCGGCGCGTTCCTACAGCTCGAACGAAGTCGAGTTTACCGGCCAGATTTACGAGCCTCCGCTGCAGTACCACTTTCTCAAACGTCCCTATACCCTGATCCCGCTGACCGCCGAGTCCGTGCCCAAACCGCGTTATGTCGACGCAGCCGGCCGTCCGCTTGCGGACGATGCGCCATCGGCCGCCATCGCCGAAAGCCACTACGAAATCCGCATCCGCCCCGGCATCCGCTACCAGCCGCATCCGGCGTTTGCGCAGGACGAAGCCGGGCGCTATCGTTATCACGCGCTGAATGAAACCGCCCTGGCCGGCAAGCGCCGCATCGGCGATTTCGAACACACCGGCACCCGCGAACTGGTGGCGGCCGACTACGTCTACCAGATCAAGCGTCTGGCCAATCCCCGCCTCAGTTCGCCGATCTTCGGTCTGATGAGCGAGCACATCGTTGGCCTCAAGGCGCTGGGCGAGACGCTGGAAAAAGCAGCCAAGGACACGCCCGGCGCGGCGCTGAATCTCGACGATTACCCGCTCGCCGGCGCGGAAGCGGTCGACCGCTACACCTACCGCATCCGCATTCGCGGCAAGTATCCACAGTTTGCCTACTGGCTGGCGATGCCGTTTTTCGCGCCGGTGCCGTGGGAGGCCGAGGTCTTCTACGCGCAGCCCGGCATGGCGGACCGCAATCTCACTCTGGACTGGCAGCCGGTCGGCACCGGCCCGTTCTACCTGTCCGAGAACGATCCCAACCGCCGCATGGTGTTGTCGCGCAATCCCCATTTTCACGGCGAGACCTATCCGACCGAGGGCGGCGATGACGATCGCGCGGCCGGCCTGTTGGCCGATGCCGGCAAGCCGCTGCCCTTCGTCGACGCCGCCGTATTCAGCCTGGAAAAGGAAACCATCCCCTACTGGAGCAAGTTCCTGCAGGGCTATTACGACAGCTCCGGCATCAGCTCCGACAGTTTCGACCAGGCCGTGCAGTTCACCACGGGGGGCGATCCGCAGCTCACCGACAGCATGCGCGAACAGGACATCCACCTGATCACCGCGGTGGCGTCCTCGCTGTGGTACGTCGGCTTCAACATGCTCGACCCGGTGGTCGGCGGGCTGGGCGAGGACCGGCAGAAACTGCGGCAGGCACTGTCGATCGCGTTCGATTACGACGAGTTCATTTCCATCTTCCTCAACGGCCGCGGCATTCCTGCGCAGGGGCCGATCCCGCCAGGGCTTTTCGGTTATGTCGAAGGCGTGGCCGGGCTGAATCCCTACGTCTATGAGAACCGCGGCGGCCAGATCCAGCGGCGCCCCATTGAGGTTGCCCGGCGCCTGCTGGCCGAAGCGGGCTATCCCAACGGCCGCCATGCCAAGAGCGGCGAGCCGCTGGTGCTGTACTTCGACACCATGGCGAGCGGACCCGACGCCAAGTCGCGGCTCGACTGGATGAAGAAGCAGCTCGACAAGCTCAACGTGCAACTGGTGGTGCGCGGTACCGACTACAACCGCTTCCAGGACAAAATCCGCAAGGGCAACGCGCAGTTGTTCGAGTGGGGCTGGAACGCCGATTACCCCGATCCCGAGAACTTCCTGTTTCTGCTGTACGGCCCGCACAAGAAGGTCGGTACCGGCGGCGAGAACGCGGCCAACTACGACAACCCGGAATTCAATCTGCTATTCGAACGCATGAAGGACATGGACAACGGCCCCGAGCGCCAGCAGATCATCGACGCCATGCTGGAAATCGTACGCCGCGACGCACCGTGGATCTTCGCCTATTACCCCAAATCCTTCGGCCTGCGCCACGGTTGGGTGCATAACGTGAAGCCCAACCTGATGGCGAACAACACCTTGAAATACCGCCGCATCGACCCCGAACTGCGCGCTGCGCGGCGCGAGGCATGGAACCCGCCCGTGCTGTGGCCGATCATCCTGCTGGTGGCCGGAATGGTCGCCATCATCGCGCCAGCGGCAATCGCCTGGCGGCGCCACGAAAGGAAGGTCGCCTGATGTTCGCTTACATCCTGCGCCGCCTTTTGTATGCGATCCCGATCCTGATCGGGGTGAACCTGCTGACCTTCACCCTGTTCTTCGTCGTCAACACGCCGGACGACATGGCGCGGCTGCAGCTTGGCGCCAAGCATGTGACCCCGGAGGCGATCGAGCGCTGGAAGACCGAGCACGGCTACGACAAGCCGCTGCTGCTAAACGCTCGGGCGGAAGGCACGGCGCAGTTCACCGACACCATTTTCTTCCAGCATTCGGCGGCGATGTTCGCCTTCGAGTTCGGCAAGGGCGACGACGGCCGCGACATCGGCACCGAGATCAAGACGCGCATGGGGCCGAGCCTGGCGATCGCGCTGCCGGTGTTCGTCATCGGTCTTTTGGTCAACATTACGTTCGCGCTGTTGATGGTGTTCTTCCGCTCCACCTATCTGGATCTGTGGGGGGTGGTGCTGTGCGTGGTGCTGATGTCGATCTCGGGGCTGTTCTACATCATCGCTGGCCAGTATTTCATCGCCAAGCTGTGGAACCTGCTGCCGATCTCGGGCTTCGCCGACGGCATCGACGGCTTCAGGTTCATCCTGCTGCCGGTGGTGGTGAGCGTGGTCGCCGGCATCGGCAGCGGCTCGCGCTGGTATCGCACCATCTTCCTCGAGGAAATCGGCAAGGACTACGTGCGCACTGCGCGCGCCAAGGGCCTCTCCGAAGTGCGCGTGCTGTTCCGCCACGTGCTGAAGAACGGCATGATCCCCATCCTCACCGGCGCGGTGGTGGTGCTGCCGCTGCTGTTCATGGGCAGCCTTATCACCGAATCCTTCTTCGGTATCCCGGGCCTGGGCAGCTACACCATCGACGCGATCCAGGCGCAGGACTTCGCGGTGGTGCGGGCGATGGTCTTCCTCGGTTCCTTCCTCTACATCGTCGGCCTCATCCTCACCGACATTTCGTATTCGTGGGTCGACCCGCGGGTGAGGCTGCAATGAGCGCTGTGTCAATCAACATCGTGCCTGTCATCCTGTGGACCGACGCGCTGATCTTCGCCTTGCTGGCGGTGGTGGCGGGGCTGGTGTGGGCGATCCGTCGCCAGGAGCACCTGCGGGCGCCGTGGCGCAGCGTGGCGCAGCGCCCGATGGCGATGGGGGCGGCACTGGTGCTCGGCGTCTTCGTCGTCATCGGCCTGCTCGATTCGCTGCATTACCGGGAAAAGCTGCCCGACAGTGCGGCCAGCGCGCCGCAATACTCGGTCGAGGTGCTGTCCGTGTTCGACGCGCTGATGGGCGAGTTGCGCGTGAGCCGGGAAAAAACCTATTCGGCGCCGCTGGCGATGCAGTTGTATGCCAAGGAATTCATCGAGCGCGACGGCGTGACGGTGCGCGATTACCCGCGTTTGCAATTCGGCGGCGCACATCTTGCTCACCCCGACGAGCATCTGCCCGACCTGGTCCGGCGCGGCCTCGCCGGCCTGGGGCAGGGGCTGGCGGCCAGCCTCGTCGTGTTCGGTCTGTTCGCCGCATGGCGGGCGCGCCGGACGCAGCGCTCCCTGGGCGCCTGGCTGGCGGACTGGCGTTCCGGACGACTCGGCTGGCCGGCGCGGACCCTGGCGGGCGTGCTGGCGGCGATGGCGGTGCTGGCGGCCGTCATCGTGCAGCTGGCGGCCGGCTACCATGTGCTCGGCACCGACAAGGTGGGGCAGGACGTGCTCTACATCAGCCTCAAGAGCATCCGCACCGGGCTGGTCATCGGCACGCTCACCACGCTGGTCACGCTGCCGCTGGCGATCGGCTTCGGCATCGCCGCGGGCTATTTCCGCGGCTGGGTCGACGATGTCATCCAGTACATCTACACCGTGCTGAACTCCATTCCCGGCGTGCTGCTGATAGCGGCGATGATCCTGATCGTGCAGGTCTATATCGAATCCAATCCTGAGCTGTTCGACACCGCCGCGGCGCGCGCCGACATCCGCCTGCTCGCGCTCTGCCTCATCATGGGCGTCACCAGCTGGACCGGGCTGGCAAGATTGCTGCGCGGCGAATCGCTCAAGCTGCGGACGCTCGATTACGTCGAGGCGGCGCGCGCCTTCGGCGTGTCGCACACGCGCATCCTCGGCCGCCATATTTTCCCCAACGTCTTCCATCTGGTGCTGATCGCCATCGTGCTTGATTTCTCCGGTCTGGTGCTGGCCGAGGCGGTGCTGTCCTATGTCGGCGTCGGCGTCGATCCCTCGATGTACAGCTGGGGCAATATGATCAATGGCGCGCGCCTGGAACTGGCGCGTGAGCCGGTCGTCTGGTGGCAGCTGGGCGCGGCCTTCGTCTTCATGTTCACCCTGGTACTGGCGGCCAACCTGTTCGCCGACGGCGTGCGCGACGCTTTCGACCCGCGCCTGGGAGACCGGCGATGACCCCGCTGCTGCAGGTCGAACAACTGGTCACCGCCATCGGCGGCGCCCGCGTCGTCGACGGCGTGTCCTTCCAGATCGCTGCGGGGGAAACCTACGCGCTGCTCGGCGAATCCGGCTGCGGCAAGTCGATGACGGCGCTGTCGCTGATGCGCTTGCTGCCGGATGGCGGCCGCGTCGCCTCGGGCAGCGTCCGGCTCGGCGAAACCGACGTGCTGGCCTTGCCCGAGCGCGCCATGCGCGGCGTACGCGGCGGCGGCATGGCGATGATTTTCCAGGAGCCGATGCTGGCGCTCAATCCGGTGATCAAGGTTGGCACCCAGATTTCCGAGGCGCTGGCCCTGCACCAGAATTTGAGCGGGCAGGCGGCGCAGGATGCGGCACGCGCCCTGCTCGACGCGGTGAGCGTGCCCGACGCGGCGCGCCGGCTCGACAGCTATCCGTTCGAATTGTCCGGTGGCCTGCGCCAGCGGGTGATGATCGCGATGGCGCTGGCGGGCCAGCCGAAACTCCTGATCGCCGACGAGCCGACCACCGCGCTCGACGTCACCATCCAGGCGCAGGTACTCGACGTGCTGCGGCGGCTGCGTGCCGAGCGGCAGATGGGCATGCTGTTGATCACGCACGACCTCGGCGTGGTGGCGGAAAACGCCGACCGCGTCGGCGTGATGTACGCCGGCGAGCTGGTCGAGGAGGGCGCGCGCGGCGCGTTTTTCGCCACTCCGCAACACCCATACAGCCGCATGCTGTTCGAGGCCTTGCCGCGACCCGGCGACGGCGGACGGCTGACCACGATTCCCGGCCAGGTGCCGAAACTCGATGCTGACTTTCGAGGCTGCCGCTTCGCGCCGCGCTGCCCGCACGCGATCGCGCGCTGTCGCGACGAATCTCCGGACTGGCAGGTGATCAAGGATCAGCGGGTACGCTGCCATCTGGCCGGCACGCTGCCGCCATCCGTCGTGCGCGAGACCACCGCGCACGCGGCCACGCAGGCGGCACAAGCCTTGCTGGAGGTCGACGGCCTCAAGGTGCATTTCCCGATCCGCCGCGGCCTGATCCAGCGCACGGTGGGCCACGTGCGCGCCGTCGACGACGTCTCGCTTTCCATCCAGGCCGGTCGCACGCTGGCGCTGGTGGGCGAGTCGGGCTGCGGCAAGACGACCGTGGGCAAGGCGCTGCTGCAGTTGATCGAGCCGACCGCCGGCCGCATCACGCTCGCCGGCGAAACCGTCACCGCGGCGAACGTGGCGACGCTGCGGCGGCAGGCGCAGATGGTGTTCCAGGATCCGTTCAGCTCGCTCAACCCGCGCATGCGGGTGGCCGACATCCTGCTCGAGGGCATGGAGGCGCTGAAGGTTGGCCTGTCGGGCGATCGCCGCGACGCGGTGGCGCAGCTGCTGCGTCAGGTCGGCCTGCCGGACGATGCCGGCGGCCGCTATCCGCACGCGTTTTCCGGCGGCCAGCGCCAGCGCATTGCGATCGCGCGGGCGCTCGCGGTGTCGCCGCGGCTGGTGATCTGCGACGAGCCCACCAGCGCGCTCGACGTGTCGGTGCAGGCGCAGATCCTCAACCTGCTGAAGGATTTGCAGGACGAACTGGGGCTGGCCTACCTCTTCATCACCCACAACCTCGCGGTGGTGGAATACCTGGCGCACGAAGTGGCGGTGATGTACCTCGGCCGCATCGTCGAACATGGCGCCGCCGCTGACGTGCTGCGCGCGCCGCGTCATCCCTACACCCGGGCGCTGGTCAGCGCGGTGCCGCGCATCGATCCGCACACCGGCGAAGGCATCATCCGCCTCGCCGGCGACCAGCCCTCGCCGCTGAACCCGCCGGAAGGCTGCCATTTCCATCCGCGCTGCCCGCACGCCAGCGCGGTCTGCCGGCAAACCTATCCCGACCGCACCGAGCTGGGGAACGGGCACTGGGTCCGCTGCCACTGGGTGGCGGCGCAGGCCTGAGCTTTCTGAATGGAGTCTTGATTGAATACCGGCAAACGCAGTCGCAATTTCTGGATCGGCAACGGCATTCTGGCCGTGGCCATGCTGACCCTGCTCTTCATGGGCCCGCTGTCGGAGGCGCTGGGGATCTGGGCGGCGGTGCTGTGGATGATCCTGGCCGCTCTGGGCATGGGCTTGGTGATGTCGGACAAGACGGACGAGCCGCCGGCGCCCGATTGAATCAGCAGTTCAGGGCTGCCTGACGACGACCGTCTGCCCCGCGCGGATTGCGGATTGCGATTCCAGGGCCGGATTCCACGCCTGGATGTCGGCCACGCTCACCTGGAAACGCCGCGCGATGGCGAACAGGGTGTCGCCGTTTTGCACCGTGTAATCCGCCGGCTCGGACGGCTTTGCGCCAGGACTGAAACTGACGGGCCGAATCGCGGGGGCCTCACCGTGGCGGGCCGATTCCAGCTGCGGCAGCCGGATGACCTGCCCCGGCTTGATGTGGCGCGTCAGCGTCGGGTCGAGCTCGGTGAGATGCGGTACCTGCAAGCCATAGCGGCGGGCGATGGCCATCAGGGTCTCGCCGGGCTGAACGATGTGCTGGCTGGCCGAGGTCAGCCGGGCGGTCGCGACCGTCTCGGTCTTGCCTTCGTCGCGCCGTTTGACCGGCACCAGGATGGTCTGGGCGCGCGCGAATTTGCCGCGTTTCAACTGGATCGGATTGTGTTCCTGCAAGCGCTCGACACTGATGCCGAAGCGCCGGGCAATGTCCGCGGGGCGTTCGCCTTTTTGCGCGGTGTAAGGCTTCCAGGAATTCCAACTGCCGGTTTCGAGGTTGCGCTGGAAAGCGTCGGCCTTGTCGACCGGCACCAGCAGGTTGACCGGCGTGTCGGAGCGGATGAGCTTGCGCGGAAAGGCGGCGTTGAGCGCGTAGAACTCGTCGCTGCTCATGTTGGCCAGGCGCGCGGCGGAATGCAGGTCCATGCTGGCATGGACCGTGACCTGGTTGAAATAGGGTTCGTTCGGCAGCGCGTCGATGGCGAAACCGTGGTGCTCGGCATCGCGGATCATGTTGCGGATCGCCAGCAGCTTGGGCACGTACTGGCGAGTCTCGTTCGGCAGCGACAGGCTGGCGTAGTCGGTGGGCAGGCCGAGCTGGGCATTTTTCTGGATGGCGCGCGCGATGCAACCTTCGCCGCAGTTGTAGGCGGCCAGTGCCAGTTGCCAGTCGCCGAAATCGAGAAAGAGCTTGCCCAGATAATCGAGCGCGGCATTCGTGGCGGCGGTGAAATCACGGCGGCCGTCGTACCAGTTGTCCTGCCGCAACCCGAAATGGCTGCCGGTCGAGGGAATGAACTGCCAGATGCCGGAGGCGGCGGCGGGCGACAGCGCGGTGGAGACGAAAGCGCTTTCGATCATTGGCAGCAGCGCGATTTCCATCGGCATGTCGCGCCGCTCGACTTCCTCGACGATGTGATAAAGATAGGGGCGCGCGCGCTGGGCCAGGCGGTTGACGTTTGCCGGCCGCGCAGCGAACCAGGATTCATGCACGCTGACCAGCGGATTGGGCTGTTCGCTGTCATCGATCTTGAAGCCGCTGCGGACGCGCTGCCAGACGTCGTCGTGGCCGGTTTCGTCGGAGGCCGTCCGGTCGGGGGCGGCGAGTGAGCGGTCTTCGCTGCTGCTGCGCCATTCCAGGGTGTGGATGACGGGCTCGGCCCCCTCGGCCCATGCGGCATGGCTCAGGCACAGCGCCAGGGCAGCGAGGCTGAGCCGGCGAATTCGAGGTACGGCCAAGGGTTTGATTCCGGGCATGACGGTCTCCCGTTCTCAACAAGCGTTCATCCTAAGGGGCCGGGCCGGGGCGGTCAACCGTCCCAGGCGTCCTTGGCGGCGCGAATCGCGCCGAATACCGCATCTGGCGTGGGATGCGGACGATTCAGGCGGCGCGCGGCAAAGGCCGTCATATCGGGATCGTGAAAGCGCAGGAAGGGATTGGTGGCTTTTTCCAATGCCAGGGTGGAGGGCAGGGTGGGACGGTTGTGCGCGCGCAGCGCCCGGTCGGCACGCTCGCGCTCAAGCAGGGCGGGGTTTTGACCGTCGATGGTCTTGGCGAAATCGATGTTGCTGAGGGTGTATTCATGCGCGCAACAGACCCGGGTCGCATCGGGCAGCGCTAAAATGGCGTCCAGGCTTGCGGCCATCATCGCCGGCGTGCCTTCGAACAGCTTGCCGCAGCCGCAGCCGAACACCGTGTCGCCGCAGAACAGGCAGCCGTGGCCGACATAGCTGATATGGTCGAGCGTGTGGCCGGGCGTGGCCAGTACCTCGAAGCGCAGGCCCAGCTCCGGGATCTCCACGCAATCGCCGCCGTGCAGCGTGTGGGTGGCCGCGGGAATGCGCGGATTGTCCGGCGCGTAGATGGCGCAGCCGGTGCGGCGGCGCAGCTCGACGTTGCCGCCCGTATGGTCGCGGTGGTGGTGGGTGATCAGTACCGCGGACAGCGTCAGACGATGCGCGTCGAGATAGTCGAGCAGCGGCGCCGCGTCGCCGGGGTCGACCGCGATGGCGTGGCGGTCGTCGTGCCACACCCAGATGTAGTTGTCGTCGAACGCGGGCAGGGGGACGAGGGTCAACATGGCAGAGGAATCAGACAACAAAAGGAAAGCCTATGTTATCCAAGCTGAACACGGAATGGTTTGAATCGCCGCTGGGACAGCATCTGCTGTTCCGCGAGCAGCGCTATTTCGACAATGCGGTGTCGGATGTTTTTGGTTTCAATGCGGTGCAGGTCGGGCTGCCGCAGCTCGATTTCCTGCGCAACAGCCGCATCCCGCTGCGCGTGACCTGTGCCGTCGAGCCGTCGGCTGACGTGCGCGCCGACCCCATGTTCCTTCCGTTCGAAAGCCAGTCGCTCGACCTGCTGCTGCTGCCGCATGTGCTGGAATTCAGCGCCAACCCGCATCAGGTGCTGCGCGAAGCCGAGCGCGTGCTGCGCCCGGAAGGCCGCCTGGTGCTGGCCGGATTCAATCCGCGCAGCCTGTGGGGGCTGACGCGCGTGCTGCAGGGCGGCGAGCGCGGCTACCCCTGGAACGGTAATTTCCTCAACATTTCGCGGGTGAAGGACTGGATGGTTTTGCTGGGCATGGAGGTGGCGGCCGGCAGCATGTGCTGTTACCGCCCGCCGATCAACCGCGAAAACTGGCTGCGGCGGATGCGCTTCATGGAGCCCGCGGGCGACCGCTGGTGGGCGATGGGAGGCGGCGTGTATTTCCTGCAGGCGGTCAAGCGCGTGCAGGGCATGAACATTATTTTGCCGCAGTGGAAAACCCCGGTGGCGCAGCGTTTATTATCGCCGGCTGCCAAAGTGATCAATCTCAAACAGTATCGGGTACGTCGTGACCGCTGACACCATTTACATCTATAGCGACGGCGCCTGCAAGGGCAATCCGGGCGCCGGCGGCTGGGGCGCCTTGCTGGTGACGGACGGTCACCGCAAGGAAATCTGCGGCGGCGAAGCCAACACCACCAACAACCGCATGGAAATGACCGCGGTGATCCGCGCGCTGGAATCGCTGAAGCGCCCCTCCACGGTCGAGGTTCACACCGATTCGCAATACGTGCAAAAAGGCATCAGCGAATGGATGGCCGGCTGGAAGCGGCGCAACTGGCGCACCGCCGACGGCAAGCCGGTGAAGAATCAGGACCTGTGGCTGCAACTGGACGCGCTTGCGCAGTTGCACCGCATCGAATGGAAATGGGTGCGCGGCCACGCCGGCCACCCGGAAAACGAACGCGCCGACGCGCTGGCCAACCAGGGCGTGCTGCAGGCGCTGCAGAACGCTTAGAAACCATGCGACAAATCATTCTGGACACCGAAACCACCGGCCTCGACCCCAACCAGGGGCACCGCATCATCGAGGTGGCCGCGGTGGAAATGGTCAACCGCCGGCTCACCGGCAATCACCTGCACCGCTACGTCAACCCGGATCGCGACATCGACGCCGGGGCGATGCAGGTGCACGGCATCACCCCGGAATTCCTGCAGGACAAGCCGCGCTTTGCCGACATCGCGCAGGAATTCGTCGATTTCGTCCAGGGCGCCGAGCTCATCATTCACAACGCGCCGTTCGACGTCGGCTTCCTCAACATGGAGCTGCGCCTGCTCGACATGGCGCCGCTGGCCCACTGGTGCGACGGCGTGACCGACACCCTGGCGATGGCCAAGGCACTGCGTCCCGGCCAGCGCAACAACCTGGACGCGCTGTGCAAGCACTATGGCGTCGACAACGCCGCACGCACGCTGCACGGCGCGCTGCTCGACTGCGAACTGCTGGCGGCGGTGTATCTGGCACTGACGCGCGGACAGGAAAGCCTGTCGATCGGGCTGGAAGCGCGCGGTGCACAGGCTGAGCGCGATGCCGCGCGCGCCCGTCCGCGCCCCGTCCTGGCGCAGGCCTCGGCCAAGGAACTGGCGGCGCATGCCAGCCTGCTCGAAGCGATCGCCCGCGAAAGCCAGGGCGCTTGCCTGTGGCTGCCGGAGCAGGAGGCGATTTGAGTCTTGGGCTGGCGCGCCGTCTGGCTACTTTCCGGCATGTCGCGGGGGGGGTCGTGGCCTGTGCCTGGCTGCTCCTGCTGTCGGGGCAGTCCTCCGCAGCGCAGGTGGCCGTGGTGCTCAGCGACGAGTCAGCGCCCTATCAGGAAGCCTATCAGGCGATTCGCAGCCGGCTGGACGAGACCCCCCACACGCTCATTCCGATGAAGGCCAGCGGCCTGTCGGCGTCGATGCTGGAGGGGGTGCAACTGGCCGTTGCCGTGGGGGTCCGCGCGTCCGAATCCCTGGCGGCGCTGCCGGACCGCCCCCCCGTGCTGGCGGTGTTGGTGCCGCGTGCGTGGTATGTCAATACCGGTCGTGCCCGCCTGGGGGACAGGGGCCGTAGTGTATCGGCCATTTTTCTCGATCAGCCTTTGCAGCGCCAGGCTCAATTGATCCGCCTGGCGCTGCCCGAGGCGCAGCGCGTGGGGGTGCTGCTGAGCGCCGAACAGGAACCGCTGTTGGACGATCTGAATGACGCTCTGCGGACGTATCAGCTCAGCCTGGTGCCCGGCATCCTGAGCAGCGAGGACCGTCTGATTGCCACCATGGAAGGCGTATTGCCTCAAGCCGATGTGCTGCTGGCCCAGGCGGACCCGAAGGTGTTCAACCGCCACACCGCGCAAAGCCTGTTCCTGACCTCGTACCGTTACCGCACCCCGGTGTTCGGCTATTCGCGTTCGATGACGCGTGCGGGGGCGTTGTTGTCGCTGCATTCCAGCCCGGCGCAAATCGGGCGGCAGGCTGCGGAATCGGTCATCGCTTCGCTTCAGAGCGGGCGGCTGCCGCCGCCCGCGCATCCCGCCTATTTCAGTATTTCCGTCAACGAACAGGTCGCGCGCTCGCTCGGTTACACCCTGCCGCCCGAAGCCGAACTGCAAAATAATATGGGGGCGCGGCCATGAGAGGGTTTTCGTTGGGCCTGCGCGGACGCGTGATCGGCCTGGTTCTGGTGCCGGTGGCCATCATCGGCATCCTGCTCCTGTTCCAGCTGATCAGCGGAAAAGTCGATGACCTCGACCAGTCGCTGCGCGCCCGTGCCGCGGCCATTGCCAATCAGTTGGCCCCTGCGGCCGAATATGGCGTTGCGTCGGGCAACCACGCCATCCTGCAGACCCTGCTCGGCAAGGCTGCGTTCGAGGCCGATATCCGTGGGGTCGCGGTGTTCGACCAGAACGGCAAGCGGCTGGCTCTCGTCGGCCCGAGCCTCTGGACGGAGGCGGTCGAGGCCCGTTTGCCCGCCGATCGCCTTCTTGCGGTCGAACATCCGGACCGGCTGGTGTTCTACGCGCCGATCACCCGTACCGAGGTGGTGGTGGACGACTTCAGCGAGACCGACGAAGCTTCGGCGCGAGCCGGCCCGCATACCCAAATGCTGGGCTGGGTGGGCTTGGAAGTGTCGCGCGTCGCCACGCTGCAGCGCCAGCGCGACGCCATCTGGCAAAGCGTGTTGATCCTGCTGGCCGGCTTGAGCGTCAGCCTGTTCCTCGCCTGGCGCATCGGGCGCCAGATCACCCGCCCGATCCTGGCCTTGACCGAAACCGTCAGCCGCATCGGCGAAGGCCATCTGAACGAACGGGTCGAACCGGTCGGCGAGGCCGAGCTGGGGGTGCTGGAACGCGGCGTCAACCATATGGCCGAGCACTTGCAGGCGATGCAGGACCAGATGCAGGAAAAAATCGATCAGGCTACCGCGCGTCTGGTCTACCAGGCCGGCCACGATGTATTGACCGGGCTGATCAACCGGCGCGAATTCGAACAGCGGCTGGAACGCATGCTGCAGTCGGCCCTGCAGCAGGATCGGGAGCATGCGCTGTGCTACATGGACCTCGACCAGTTCAAGGTAATCAACGACACCTGTGGCCATGCGGCCGGCGACGAACTGCTGCGCCAACTGGCCTTGCTGTTGAAGTCCAAGCTGCGCGAACGCGATACCCTGGCCCGCCTGGGCGGCGACGAGTTTGCCCTGCTGCTGGAAAACTGCAACGTCGCCGATGCGCTGGAACTGGCGGATATGTTCCGCGCCGAAGTCCAGCGCTTCCGCTTCAAGTGGGGCGACCGCATTTTTGCGGTGGGCATGAGCGTGGGGCTGGTGGCGATCAACCGCGACAGCGGCACCTCGGCGAGCCTGCTGTCCGCGGCGGACGCCGCGTGCTACGTGGCCAAGGACCACGGCCGCAACCAGATCCATGTGTATGAGAGCCGGGATATCGACCTGGTGCGCCACCGCGGGGAAATGCAGTGGATGTCGCGCATCCAGCGGGCGTTGGAGGAAAACCGGCTGCGCCTGTCCTGGCAGGAAATCCGCCGCACCGACGGGGTCGAGGAGCCCGTGCGCCACGTCGAGTTGCTGCTGCGGATGATCGACGAAGACGGCAGCGAAATCCTGCCGATGGCCTTCATCCCGGCGGCCGAGCGTTACTCCATCATGCCTTCCCTCGACAGCTGGGTGATCGAGGAAACGCTGCGCGTGTGCCAGCGCTACCTTGCATCCCAGTCAGAACGACACTGTTTGTTTGCCGTCAACCTGTCCGGGGCCTCGCTGAAGGATCCGGTGTTCCGCCGCATGCTGCTGGCCTGCCTGCAGGACAATCCGGCGCTGGGGCCGCATCTGTGCTTTGAGATCACCGAAACGGCGGCCATCGGCAACCTGACGGTCGTCAACGAGTTCATCGAGGCCATGCGCGAGTTCGGCTGCAGTTTCGCGCTGGACGATTTCGGCAGCGGCCTGTCGTCCTTCACCTACCTGAAGAACCTGAAAGTGGATTACCTCAAGATCGACGGCGCATTCGTGCGCGACATCGCGAGCAATGCCATCGATTGCGCCATGGTCGAGGCGATCCATCGCATCGGCCACCAGATGGGGCTGAAGACCGTGGCGGAATACGTCGAATCGGAGCAGATCCGCGCAGTGCTGGGCCGGATCGGGGTGGACTATGTGCAGGGCAACGGGGTGCATTGCCCCGAGCCGCTGAATTCGCTGTGCGGGGGAGCCTGATCAGGAAGTGGGCGGATCAGTCGCCGACGCCGAAGCCGGCATCGATGACGGCCTGCACCAGGGTCGCGCGGTCAACCCGGGCTGGATCGCACACCACGCGCGCCTGACCCGGCGTCAGCGTGACGTCGACGCGCTGCACACCCGGCAAGGCGCTCAACACACGTTGCACGCTGTTGACGCAACCGCCGCAGGTCATGCCGGTCACAGGCAAAATGATTTCGTTCATGCTGGCCTCAGTAGGAACATCCAGGCCATGATTCTAAGCCAGCCATAAAACAAAAGCCCGCGGCTCAACCGCGGGCTTTTCGTTTCGGCCGCCGCTTACTTCTTGCGGGGACGCTTGCGCAGGGCTTCCTTGGTATGGTCGATCAGGCGGTCGGCCACCACTTCGGCATCGACGGTGAACGAGCCGTCGGCGAGCGCGGCCTTGACCGCCTCGATCTTGCCGACGTCGGTCACATCGACCCCGGCCAGCTGCGATTCCAGCGTGCGGACGTGGGTGCTGGACGCGGTCAGCGTCAGCGAATCACCGCCCCCTGACGCCGGGGCGGGCGTTTTACCGCCCCCCTTGCCCTTGGCGGCAGACACTTTGCTGGTGGAGGCGGGGGGAATGCGCTTGTCGATTTTCACGGGTAATCCTGGTTGCTGGGGGTCGAGCTTGAGACCGGTTGCTCACTAATTGGTTTATCGGCGACCAGATACTTTTCTTTAGCAGACCCGTCCGTTTTAACCAAGCAGCGGAACGACCCCGTCCAGTCCCACCTGGTTCAGCGCATAGCTGGCCTGCGCACGCACCACCGGCTTGGCATGGTAGGCGATGCTGACGCCGGCTTCGGCCATCATCTTGAGGTCGTTGGCGCCGTCGCCCATGGCGATGACCTGATCCTTCTTCAAACCCAGCTCGATCCGCAGCCGGTTGAGCCAGTCGGCCTTGCCCTGGGCGTCGACGATGTCGCCCAGCACGCGCCCGGTCAGCTTGCCGGCGGCCACCTCCAGCGTGTTGGCCGCCGTGGTGTCCAGCCCCAGGCGGGGTTTGAGGCGCTCGGTGAAAAAGGTGAAGCCCCCTGAAACGAGGAGGGTCTTGATGCCGGCGGCGCGCGCCGCCGCCAGCAGGGTTTCGGCGCCCGGCGACAATTGCAGGCGCTCGTCGTACACCCGCTGCAGCGCGGACTGGTCGAGGCCTTCCAGCAGTGATACCCGGCGGCGCAGGCTTTCGGCGAAATCGATCTCGCCGCGCATGGCGGCCTCGGTGATCGCCGACACCTGCGGCTTCAGCCCCTGCATGTCGGCGATTTCGTCGATGCACTCGATGGTGATGAGGGTCGAATCCATGTCCATCACCAGCAGGCCGAAATCGCCGATGCGGCGCTCGGCCGGCACCCAGCCGTGGTCGAAGCGATTGGCCTCGCAGAAGGCGGCGACCGGCTCGCGCTGCG
>Ga0208244_100400_pt1 | contig 45361 bp, 27 predicted proteins | sample SubbioCR12Aug_5A_FD_184828 | JGI IMG/M metagenome (GOLD analysis project Ga0208244, IMG submission 184828) | Serpentinite rock and fluid subsurface biosphere microbial communities from McLaughlin Reserve, California, USA - CR12Aug_5A (SPAdes) | ecosystem: Environmental > Terrestrial > Deep... | reverse complement strand
CGATTTTTGGCGCAGCCGGTGAAGTGCGATATGCAGATATGCAAACCATAGCCGTGCTCAATGCCGGTGACACGGTGCAGGTTAGTTTTGCATCGTTTACGCCAACCATAATCGAAACCTGTCAGGTTGTATTTCGGACCCTGCTCTTAAATGACTCGAATCCGGATAATGACCGCCGGAGCAGACCGACTTTTGTCACGAATACGATGGAGATTGTGATTGGTACCGGTACTTCTGGTTCATCATTATATCCGATTCATTATAGCGCTTATTCGGTTTCTGAAGCGATTTATCTCCAGCCGGAAATCGGTTATCACGGAATAATTAATAACATTGCTTATTATAAAACTGCGGGTACTGGCACGACCCAGTATGACGATGTCCGGATTTATATGAAACATACTACAGAAACAACGGTTATAACCGGTGCTTATGATACGACCGGTTATACTTTGGTATATACCGGTGCTTTCCCGTTTAATGCAATCGGCTGGATGGATGTTGCATTAACCAATCCGTTTGTATATAACAATCAGGACAATCTTGGTATGTTAATCATAAAGGGACCGCCTGGAGTTGCCAGTGGTTATCCGTCCTGGCAATATACAACACAATCACCTGATTATCGAAACCGTTATGCTTCGAGTACCACGGCCTGGCCAACTTCCTTAACCCGGACTCTTTTCCGACCCAATCTCAGGCTTAACTTAATCCCGGCCGCACCGCCGGCACATGATGTCGGGATTACTGCGATTTATTCACCGGGTTCAAACCATATGATTAATACGCCGATGACTGTGACTGCTTTACTGAAAAATTTTGGCACGGTTAATCAGACCAATGTACCGGTAATCTGCTCGATTGTCGGACCGGGCGGTGAACTGAGACATTTCAATACTCAGACTCAGTCGATTAATGCCGGCGATACGATAACGATTGCGTTTGCTGCCTGGACCCCGACTCTTACTGAAGAAGTTACCGTGATTGTCCGTTCCATGCTTGTCAATGATACGAATCCGGCTAATGACCGGCGCACGACCACATGTGAAATCGCATTTACAATCTTAAGCGAGGGTTTTGAAGGCACTACTTTCCCGCCACCGGGCTGGGTTGTGTATAACAATGACGGCGGCACAATGCTATGGGAAAGATATACAACTGCTGGATACCAACATACGGGTGTCGCCTGTGCAAATTGTCGTTGGGAGACGTCGACTCTACAGAACGATGACTGGCTGGTAACGCCGCAGCTTGCGATTCCGGCGGCAGGCGCGACTTTTAAATTCTGGTATCGGGCATACAGTACAACATGGCCTGAACAATTAGTTGTTAGATTGTCAATCACAGGAAATACAGTAAATGATTTTACTATTGTGCTTGATTCGTTGAGCTTCAATTCCCCCACCTATGTCGAAAATATCATTTCGCTTAATGCATATGCAAACCAATCAATATACCTTGCGTTTGTAAACAGGGGACTTTACCAGTTTCGTGTATTTATTGACGATGTGCGGGTTGACGGTCATCAGGTTGGTATGGCAGAGGAGATGATAAGCACAATGCCGATGGTCACAATTCTTAATGCGGCAAAACCGAATCCATTATCAAGAGGCGTGACCAATATCTCTTTCGTGCTCGCATCACCGGCAAATGCTGCGCTCAAGATTTATGACGCATCCGGACGGCTGATTAAAACACTGGTCAATGCGCCGCTCGAACAAGGTATGCACAATTACATCTGGAACGGCAAAGATGAAAATAACCGGAAAGTTGCCGAAGGAGTCTATTTCTATACTCTGAAAACCGATGATTACAGTCAAACTAAAAAACTCGTGCTGACGAGATAATAAAATACCACAGAGTCACTGAGGCACAGAGTTCTCAGAGACTTTCAAGGGTGCGACCCGCAAGACCGGGGCGCACCCGTTTGTATTACTGGATAATTTATTGTTGACACACCTGTTTATCAGGTTAAAATATTGGTGAAGAATGATATTTGCGCTGAAGGCAATAATGAAAATAAATCTAAATTTTAGAGGAGGATTTATGTCTAAAAATATATTATTAACTATACTTGTATTTGTGGCCGTGGTTTTTGCGGCAAACAGTGAAGTCATAACTTATACAGAGAACTGGGGCAGAAACTCTATGTTCAATGTCGCATCAGAAACAGATGCGGGCATTGAAGTCGTATTCAGTATTCATCAGATGGTAATTGAAGAGATGGACATCGATGGTCAACCAATGAAATCTTATGGTATACCGGGTATCTTTTTACCGAATGACCAAGGTGCACCAAACTTAGCCGGTACCGGCAGATATATTGCGATTCCACAGGGTGCTACCGCACGCGCGACGATTGTTAATGCCCGGACCGAAGTGTATAAGAATATCGAAGTCGCACCAGCACCAAATATTCCGTTAGATACTGATGATGCACCTTTGCGCTATGTTAAGAACATGGATATTTATGATAAAGATGCTTATTATCCAGACGCACCAGTTAAATTATCCGAGCCATTACAGATTCGCGGAGTCGATTGCGTTATTCTTGGTATCACGCCGTTTCAATATAATCCGGTCACAAAAGAGTTGATTGTGTATAAAGATATTCGGGTACGAGTTGATTTTATCGGTGGTAATGGTCATTTTGGTGACGATGTCTTGCGTAATATTTACTGGGAACCGATTCTGCAAGGACATTTATTAAATTACAGTTCTTTGCCGAAAGTCGATTTCTTTGCACCAGAGCGGATTGGCGGTCGTAATGGTTATGAATATATTATAATTGTGCCGGACGACCCGGTTTTTATTGCCTGGGGTGATACAATTAAACGCTGGCGCAATTTACAGGGTATTTCAACACAGGTTTACACTTTAACTCAGGTTGGCGGCAATACGACGACCGCAATCAAGAATTTTCTGACCACTGCTTATAATACCTGGACCCCGCGGCCAGTCGGGTTTTTGCTTTTGTCGGATTATGAGAGTTCTGGCAAAGTGTATGGCATCACTTCATACCGGCAATCGCACCCATATTCTGGAACCTATGTCTCTGACCTGTGGAATGCAGATATGACGAACAATCATCTGCCTGATATGTTTCATGCCCGGATCTGTGCTCAGAACGAAACTCAGTTAAGTGTGATGGTGAATAAATTTTTAAATCATGAGCGGACCCCGCCGACCGCAGCTAATTTTTATAACGAACCATTAGTTGCCTGCGGCTGGCAGACCGAGCGGTGGTTTCAGCTTTGTGCCGAAGTGGTGCGCGGTTTCTTTGTTACGGGTTTGGGTAAAAATCCAGCACGACAGTATAATATTTATTCAGGCACGCCGACTGCAGGTGGCAATTGGTCAACTGCAACAAATACTGCAACTGTGGTTAATTATTTTTACAATGTCGGCTGGCTGCCTTCATTAACTAATCCGAATGGTTCGGCCTGGTGGAACAATGGTTCGACCCAGGGCATTGTCAATGCGATTAATTCAGGCGGATTTATGCTGCAGCATCGTGACCATGGTTCAGAAACTGGTTGGGGTGAGCCGCAGTTTAATAACTCGAGTATTAACAGTCTGACCAATGACAAGCTGATTTTTGTCAATTCGCACAATTGTCTGACTGGCCGATTTGACTGGTCAAACGAATGTTTTACAGAGAAGTTTCACCGTTACACTTATAATAATGCACCGAGCGGTGCCTTAGGTGTAAATGCCGCGAGTCACGTCTCGTATTCATTTGTCAATGATGCCTATGCCTGGGGTATGTATGATTGTATGTGGCAGCAGTTTATGCCTGATTATCCGACGCAGGATATTATGCCATCAAGCTTGCTCTATCCGTGTGCGGCACAGAATTATGGTAAGATTTTTTTGTACGGTTCAAGCTGGCCTTACAATACAGGCAATAAACAGGTCACCTATTATTTGTTCCATCATCACGGTGACGTGTTTAATCCGCTGTATTCAGAAGTGCCGCAGAACTTAACCGTGACCCATATGCCAACCTTGATGGGAGGTGTTGCATCATTTACCGTAACTGCGAATGACAGTGCGATAGTTGCTTTGACCGTGAATGGTGAAATTATTGGTGCGGCTCAGGCAACCGGTAGTCCGCAGGCAATTACGATTGCGCCGCAGATACCAGGTAATAATATGATAGTGACCGTGACCAAACAGAATTATTATCGTTATCAGACAACCATTCCAGTCGTTTCTTCAAGTTATCCGTATATTATCACAACCACAGGTATTGTTAATGACTCAGGTGGAAATAACCAGTTAAATCCGGGCGAAATTATTGATTGGGGCGTGTGGGCTAAAAATATCGGAGTTGGCACTGGTCATAGTATTTATGGTTTATTAACTACGACGGATTCGTTTGTGAGTATGGTTATTGATTCGAGCTGGTTTGGCAATATTCTACAGGACGATTCTGCGCTTTCCAATCCGTATTATCGTTTCCAAATCGCTAATAATTGCCCGAATAATCATCTACTCAATTTCATGTTCCAGTTCCACGACATGTATGATAGTACTTTCTTGTCTTATGGTAGTCTGCGGGTTTTTGCCCCGATTCTTACCTATCTCGGGACCCAGGTCGTGGGCGGAGATAATAATCAGGTAATCAATCTTGGCGAAACCGTAAATTTAGTGGTTACGCTCAGAAATATTGGCGGTGCCAATGCTGAGAATATAAATGCGGTTTTAACCTGTAACACGACCGGAATTATTATTAATGACCCGAACAGCAGTTTTGGCACAATCGATACTAATAATATCGGTACTAATGCACTGGACCCGTTTATGGTTACAGCTGATTCTTCAATCACGCCTGGCACTATGGCTGAGTTTCAAGTTATTGTCACAGCCGGCGTGTATGTCGAGACTTTGCAGTTCAGTTTGCCAGTCGAGGTCTATTTTGCGAATTTTGAATTGCCGAACAATTATGTGGCTGACCCGCTGACCAATGCCTGGCAATGGGGTGAACCTGTTTCCGGTCCGAATGCTGCTTATTCAGGAACTCAGGTCTGGGCAACTGTGCTCGGCGGCAACTATGCTAATAGTGCGAACTGGAAATTGACCAGCGAACCGTTTGTCGCAACCATAGACAATCCGCAACTTAAATTCTGGCACTGGTATCAAATGGAACTGAGCGGCATGTATCCGGGACGGGCTTATGACGGCGGTAATGTTAAGATTTCGACTAATGGCGGTTTGAACTGGAATCTGATTCGACCGGTCAGCGGTTATGACGGATTTGGTTATACGACCAATGCCGGCATTGCTAATGAATCGTGCTATTCTGGTAATAGTCAATCCTGGGTTGAAGCAACTTTTATTCTGCCGGTTACTGCTGGACAGCAATTTTTAATCAGATGGCATTTTGGCAGTGATGCGGCCGTAGTTATGAATGGCTGGTATCTTGACGATGTGATGGGCATCGGTTTTATGAGCGCAATGTCGGGTATTGAACAAGGACTAGAACCGATTGGTCAAATCAGAACCATGCTCTTGGCGGCAAAACCAAATCCGGTCAGTCAAGGCATGACTAATATCTCGTTCTCGATTGCCTCACCAGCAAAGGTCGGACTCAAAATATATGATGCGTCTGGACGGTTGATTAAGACCCTGATTAATTCGAGCCTGGAAAAAGGCGTGTATAATTATCTTTGGAATGGCCGAGATGAACAGAACCGGGCGGTTGCCGAAGGCATTTATTTTTATACTCTGCAAACAGATGATTATCGCGCGACCAAGAAACTGATTTTGACAAGATAAGATATTGAGAAGAGATAGACATTAATTGGGTAAGGTAATTTGTCGATTGACTTTAATAATAATTAAGGTAAAATATAAAACCTGGGTCCGTAGCTCAGTTGGTTAGAGCAGCTGACTCATAATCAGCTGGTCGTAGGTTCAAGTCCTACCGGACCCATTATACTATATTAAAAATTAAATATCAAAAATTAAAAATAAGATCCTCAATAAATCAAAATGATTAACTGGCAAGTACATCGGGCAAAAGAGTATCCGCAAAAGACCATAGCGGTCTCGATTATTCTGGGAATTTTTATCTTGTTCTTGGTCGTTTTTTACGGTCTGGCTTGGGCAGTACTCGCCGCAGTTGTGCTTTTCGCTTCACTTAACGCTTATTTTCTGCCGACCCGCTATACTTTTACAGACACGGATATTGTTATCGACAAGAAGTTATTCAAAAATAAACTGGAATGGTCGCGGTTTCGTAAATATTATAAAACAACAACCGGCATTGTTTTAAGTCCGTTCACAAAAAGAAATTTTTTGGATAATTTCCGCGGCATTCACCTGCTTCTGCCCAAAGACGATTTAAAAAAGACTGAAGAGATTGTTGCTTTTATTATCCGTAAATTCGAACCGGAGCAGAAAAATCAGAATCAGCAAGAGGCAGTCGCAGGACCAGCGCCGCCAGAAAAAAATATTTCAGACAGCATTGACAGAAACAAAAATTTAGGATAATATTCAAGCACAATGGCACAGCAAGACAGAAAGAAAGATTTTAAAAAACCGGTCGCACCCAAAGTTCCACCCCGTCCCAATATTGTGTTCAAACCGAAAAATTATGTGCTCTTTATACTCGGTGTGATTACAATCGGACTCGGATTTTTGTTCTTATCCAGAGGTTCGATAACTTTGGCGCCAATTTTGTTGGTTGCCGGGTATGTGATTTTGATTCCGCTTTCGATTATTCTTAAGTAACAATGTCCGGCCGAGCCGAGTGTGACCTTAAGGAAAGTTCACTCGCTTTGTATCATTCGTAACCAAAGATGAAACTGCAGCATATTTTAAAAGCCCAGCAATTTGACCTTAAGGTGCTGGATGAGATTTTTGAGAACGCAAAAACAATGCCCGAAATCTGTCAGCAAGGCGGTACTGATCTGCTCAAGGGTAAGATTATGGCGACGATTTTTTACGAACCATCGACCCGCACCCGTTTATCATTTGAAACCGCCATGATCAGATTAGGTGGTGAGTTAATCTCTACCGAGAATGCCCGCGAGTTTTCATCCACTGCCAAAGGTGAATCCTTGGAAGATACGACCCGGATTCTGGGCGGTTATTCAGACTTGATTGTTTTGCGCCATTTTGAAAGTGGTGCGGCGGAGCGGGCGGCAAAGGTTTCGCCAGTGCCGATTATTAATGCCGGTGACGGACCAGGCCAGCATCCGACTCAGGCATTGCTCGATTTGTACACAATTAAGAATGAACTCGGTAAAATCGAAGGCATTTCGATTGCGATGGTGGGAGATTTGGCATACAGCCGGACCGTGCGTTCGCTCTCGTATCTTCTGGCTAAATACAGCGGTGTCAAGATTTATTTTGTCGCACCCGAGGTGGTCAAGATGCACGGCGATATCAAAAATCATCTCACCAATAATAATGTGCCGTTTTTCGAAGAGACCGACCTTGTGAAAGTTGCGGCAGAAGTTGATGTGATTTATCAGACCCGAATTCAGAAAGAGCGGTTTGGCGAAAACTTGGATGATTTTGAAAAAGCCAAAGATAAGTATATTATCGATAAGAATATTTTAAAAGTAATGAAAAAGCATGCGATTGTGATGCATCCCCTGCCGCGCGTGAACGAAATCAGTGTTGAAGTTGACGAAGACAAGCGGGCGGCATATTTTCGCCAGGCGCAAAACGGTCTGTACATCCGGATGGCGCTTTTAAAAATGATTCTGGTCGGATAGACAGGTTTGCCTACAAATAGAAAACCCATAGTAAAACAGGCGTACAAAAATTTGATTATCCGTGGCGGCAAACTGGTTATACCTGGTAAAAAAATCGTTGCCAATCCAGATATTTATATTAAAAATGGCGTGATTAAGAAAATCGGCAAGAGTCAAAATAAAGATGCATTGGTGATTAATCTGATTGATTCAGAATATATCAGCCCGGGTTTTATTGACCTGCACTGTCATCTGCGCGAACCGGGTTTTATTAAATCAGAAACCGTCAAGACCGGTTCATTGTCGGCAATTGCGGGTGGTTTTACACAAATCTGCTGTATGCCTAATACTAAACCCGCAATCGATAATCCAAGACTCGTAAAGTTCATTCAAAGTCAGGCAAAAAAAGCAGATTATGCGCAGGTGTTAGTGATTGGCGCGGTTACGAAAAACCGTGCCGGTGAAGAACTGGTTGATTTAGAAAAGATGGTGCAGGCAGGCGTGGTCGCAATATCTGATGACGGTTCACCAGTATATAATCCAGAAATTATGCGCGATGCCTTGCTCTTATCCAAGAAATGTGACATTCCGGTCATCAATCACTGCGAGGTTTTAACACTTTCCAAAGACGGTGTGATAAATCTGGGACGGGTGAGTAAAAAACTGGGATTAAAAGGTATTCCTGATACGGCAGAATCGATTATGGTTTTACGCGATATTTTACTTTCAGAACAGACTGGCGGCTGGGTGCATATTGCCCATGTTTCATGCCAGAAGTCAGTTGAACTAATCAGCTGGGCAAAAAAGCGGGGTATACGAATTACAGCAGAAACATGTCCCCATTATTTTACCCTCACAGATAAAAACTGCCTGAGTTTGAATACGAACTTCAAAGTCTCACCGTCTTTACGCACCAAAGCAGATGTTGAAGCAATCAAACAAGCCCTTGTTGATGGCACAATCGATGCAATTGCTACTGACCACGCGCCCTGGCACTCTAAAGCAAAAAATCCTTTGAAACCACAGATGCACACAGATCAACACAGATTAGAGAAAAATCGGTTAAATCTGCGGTTAAAGGATCTTTCAAATTGGAATAAAGCAAAGTCAGGTATGATTGGGTTTGAGACTGCTTTTGCTTTGGGTTTTCAAGAGTTGGTCTTGAAAAAATATTTGAGTCTGGAAAAATATCTTTCCTGCCTGACTGTTAAACCTGCCCAAATAATCAATCAAACTGCACAAATTTCCGAAGGTAAAAATTGCGATATTACCATATTCGATACGAGCAAATCCTGGATGCAAACCCCGGAAAATATTGTTTCTAAATCAAAAAACTCACCATATATTGGCAGAAGATTCAAAGGCAAAATTACCAGCGTCATTCTTAATAATAAAATTCTCAATATAAAATAAAAATAGCACAGGTGCGAGCCGTACCAGCATCGGGTCGCACACTAATAAATTCTACCTGCAGGTAGAATAAAAGTTGCTATATATGACAACTTAATTTTATATGGAAATCTCAGATAATCAACTAATAATCAATAACTAACATCTAAAATATATTAACATAGGGGAGCCATCCCCTCCTTCAAGACCGAAGTCAAAGTTTCAGTGTTAAAGAGTTTGGAGTTATGAGTTAAATACAAAACTGGAAAAGGTTCTTCGCAGGGATGTTAGTTATTTATCTGGTAGGTTCTGGGTTATGCACAATCGCACAAACTGAAAAGCAAATACGGACGCGACTATGGAACCAAGGTCGGAGAGAACATCGGGTAGGAAAGCGGGAGCGGATGCGGGTCTAAAAAACGGAAATTGGAAGATACAATTGAGATATGATTGAGATATGTGGAGATACGATTGAATAAAAATTCAAAATTCTCTGACAAATCCGTGTACATCCGTGGCAAAATCGGCAAAGGTTTGAGCGAGCCGGTCCGGAGCAAGAAAGGACAAGGGGTCGGGTTCGGTCGCTGGTCTGCTCTTTTTGATTGCCGATTGGTCAACAGGTCAGACAACATATGAGACAACCGACTGGAGCAGGGAATTCGATAGGGTTAGTAAATTAAATGATAAAAATTATTTCGTATAAATTACTTTTTGGACTATACGGTTATTTTCGGTCTCCAATTTTATGAAATAGATGCCATAGGGCACAGATTGGTTGTTATTGTCTTTACCGTTCCAGGTTAAATAGTTGTTAGTCGTTAGTTGTTGGTTGTCAGTAAAGGATTTTATTAATCTGCCAGTAACATCATAAATTTGAAGCGATGCTTGGTTTGAAGCGGGAAGCGTAAAGCGGATTGTGGTGTGTGATGAGAACGGATTGGGTGAAATTGAAAGCGTGAAACCTGAAACCTGCAATATTGGATTTTCTGCAATGCCGGTTAAAGGAATCGGAATGCGCTGCACGACAATTGGATTACGGGTTGTTCTTCCTTGCATATATAATTCCTGCCCGGCGACCGAATCAACCAAATAGGATAAAATTAAGGTGTCAGCGACAACACCACCCGCACATGGGAAACGCTTACTCGTTGAATCTGGTAGAGTAATTCGAGTTTGATTACGCCAGGTTAGACCATTATCCGGTGATTCGGCAATCCAGATATCGGCACGAGCAAGAAAAGTTGTTGGCTCATAATTAAGCGAATCGAATTGTTCCCAAACTACATATAAATAATGATTGGTTGGATTCTGCACAATTGAGGGGCGTGTCGCAAAAATCGCATTATAACCAACTGGAGCAGCAAGTGTTTGGGCATTGTAATGGTGAATCAAAGACCACGGTGTAGTATTGGACGGGCAATAATGCCAGATTTCAGCCGGAATTGTCTGCTGAGTATCTGATACTGAAGCGACAATGTGAAAATTATCTTGACAGTCAAACATCCCAAATAATGAGGTAGTAGTATATGACGGAACTAATCCCTGTGATGGCGGGAACGGAATTTGAGTTGGTGCTTGCCAATTGATACCGCCATCATTCGATAAACGATAAAAAGCACGGTTCTGCCCGTCATCTGCCCATACCTGCCATAATATAAGGACTTTATTTGAAATCTTAGATGTGTGGATATTATAATTAGGATATCTCGGTGAAGGCGCTGGAGAACTAATGTTTATTGGTGTTGACCAGATATTCCAGGGTTGAACTTTTGAGTACCATAATGAATCTCGAGCTATATTATGCATCATTATGCAATGGATTGCTTGATTGTAACCGACCGAAATTAATGGCCATACATAATTGGCAGGGCCGATTGAGTATTCGAACAAGCCGCCGGATATTTCACGGGCACAAACAGGCGTTAAAGCATTATTCCAGGTTTGATGCGTTACTGCAATGGTCTTTCCGGACCCAGGGTCATAATCAATATTACCAAACCCGCTGTATTGCGGGTAAACATTCATACCTTCGGGCCAATACCAATTATTAATAGAAAAATCATAAATATTACATCGCATATTGCGGTCAATCGATGGATTTAAATCACTATATATCCAATAGACTAGAATATTATTGCCAACCGGGTTAACCCGACACCAGGAAACAGTCGGTCCACCATATTGCCGGTCATAAGTCGTATAACCGACGGTTTCAGTGCGACCGACCTGTGCCTGACTTAATAGAATTGTTAATGAAATTAATAATACTATCTTTTTCATACATACCCCTATTTAATTTATTTTAATGATGCGGGTTGTTACGGATTGATTGCTGGTTTTCAAGGATACGAAATAGATACCTGGTTTGACACGCATACCATTGTTGTCTTTGCCGTCCCAGACTAAATAGTTGTTAGTCGTTAGTTGTTGGTTGTCAGTAAAGGATTTTATTAATCTGCCGGTTACATCATAAATTTGAAGTGATGCTTGGTTTGAAGCGGGAAGCGTAAAGCGGATTGTGGTGTGTGATGAGAACAGATTGGGTGAAATCGAAAGCGTGAAACCTGAAACCTGCAATATTGGATTTTCGGCACTGCCGGTTAAAGGAATCGGAATGCGCTGCACGGCAATTGGATTACGGGTTAGGCGTCCTTGTCCCTGGATTCCAGAACCAGCAACTGAATCAATCATATAGGCAACAACCAGCGAGTCGGCAATAATGCCGCCAAGACAAGGATATCTTTTGTCGGTTGTATTCGGAAAGGTAATTTGTCGTTGATTGTGCCAGGTTAGACCATTGTCTGGTGATTCAGCAATCCAGATATCGGCACGAGCTCGATTAGAGCTTGGTTCATAATTGAGCGAATCAAACTGTTCCCATGCAACATATAAATAATTGTTATTGGGATGCTGGACAATTGACGGTCGGCAGGAAAAGAACGAGTTATAAGCACAATATGCTGCAATTGTTTCTGGATTATAAAAATAGACCTGACTCCACTCTGGATTATTAGCCGGATACCAGTGCCAGATTGCAGCCGGAACTATAAATCCAGAATCAGCAACTGCAACAATAAAATGTAAATTATCCTGATGGTCAAACATTGCAAATAGCGATGAAAGGCCATATGACGGATTAAATCCTGGAGGAGCAGGAGGAAAAGGGAGTTGGGTTGAGGGTTGCCAATTTATGCCGCCATTATTAGATAACCGATAAAATGCCCGTTGCGGATTCGGGTCATCTGCGGCATGCCAGAACACAACAACTTTATTTGAAGTTTTCGAAGAGATGATATTTAGATTATGATGAAAAGGTTGTGGAGCCGGTGGCGGAATATTTATTGGTGTTGACCAAGTATCCCAGGGTTGAACTCTGGCATAGAATAACGAATCCTGTGATGAGTAATCGATTAATGCACAATGAATCGCACCATCATTAGTAACCGCAATCGGTGGATGGATATACAGCGCGGGTCCGTAGGTATAACGAAAATTTCCAGCGCCAGGAGCTGAATCCATTGCAATAACTGCTCTTATATAACCAGCATATGTCTGATGAGTACCAGCAACACCAACACCAGTAATCGGATGATAATCAAATCCACCAAAACCACTAGGGGTTGTATATACATTAATGCCGGTATCAGCCCAGTTCCACATGCCAATTGAATTATTATAAAAGTTATATCTTTGATTTCTCGGCGTCGAAGTTTCTTGATACAACCAATAGACATGAATATTTTCTCTTACCGGGTCAACCCGGCACCAACTATAGACCGGACCGCAAAATTGCCAATCATAAGTCGTGTAACCGACAGTCTCGGTTCTGCCGATTTGTCCACTGCTTAAGACTATTGTCAATAAAACTGACAACACTATTTTGGTCATAACCACCTCCTGACTAATTTATTTTAATGATTCTGCTTGTTACCGATTTATCATCGGTTTTCAGGGTTATGAAATAAACACCTGATTTGACGGTATTGCCATTATTATCTTTACCGTTCCAGACTAATCTACTTTCCGCTGACCGCCTATCGCTCACCGCACTAAAGGATTTTATTAATCTGCCGGTTACATCATAAATTTGAAGTGATGCTTGGTTTGAAGCGGGAAGCGTAAAGCGGATTGCGGTGTGTGATGAGAACGGATTGGGTGAAATTGAAATCGTGAAACCTGAAATATTTAGCAATGAGTTGTCTTCGATTCCACTTAATTGACGCAACGACTTGAAAACATTTATTCGACCATAACCAAGCATACCTTGAGCATATAACGGGTCAGGCATCGAGTCGCAAGACTCAAAGATTTTCGCAACTATTTGCGCATTGGTCAGATTTGGATACATTGATTTTAAGAGCAGGACTTGTCCGGCAACACAGGCAGTTGACGCAGCGGTTGTATAAGCCAGACCATAACCGCTTATGGTAGTTGTAAAAATATTTGAACCCGGCGCCGCGAGGTCAATCCAGTCGCCATAATTGGCATTACTGGTCAGATAATCGTTCTGGTCTGATGCAGTCACGGCAATAACATTGTCATAACCAGCCGGATAACGAATCTGGCCTGAAGAATATGTTCCAGCCGGACCAATCAAGACGCAACCACTCTGCCAGGCGTATTGAATCGTATTATTGAATGATGTTGAGAAACTTGAGCTCCCAAAACCGAAAATGATTGCCGATGCACTTTTAGATACTGCATTAACAACCGCGCTGATTGCCATGTTCAAATAAATCATGCTATTATCACCGCATCGATACGCCAAATATCTGCTTCCCCAGCTCACACCGGCAATACCGAGATTGTTATTAGTATGCGCAGTAGCGATGCCAGCATACATTGTGCCCAGGGGTCAAGTGAATTGGGTAAAGGGATTGTATCATTACTGTAAAAATCATATCCACCGGCATAAGTCGCACTTAAATCTTCATGCAGATAATTAACACCTAAATCAATAATCGCGACCGTATAATCAGGACTGCCCTGAACAGAATCCCATGCCATCGGACATCCGATTTTTTGTAAATACCATTGCGATGAATAATACGGGTCATTCGGAATTAAATTCAATTGCTTTGTTATTGGAAATACTCGAGAAAAACTCTGGTTTGAATCTATCGCATAGACATAATCCGGCTCGACATATTCAAACAGACCGCTTGCCTGACAATCTCTTATTACTTGCTGAATATTTTTAGTTTCATCAAAATATAGAAGATAAAGCAGGTGCAGACCAAGTTCTTTTGCCAGTGCATTTGGATGCGGGTCTTTGATAATTTGTTCAATGTCCTTGATTATATGTGGAAGTATAATCTCATAAATATCTATATCGGGTTTTAATTTAACGATTAAGCGGTCTCGCGCAAAGGTCTGTCCATAAAGCGTGAAGCATGTTGCATAAAGCATTAAACATATACCATATCGCTTTAAGTTCATGGCGTCCTCCAGACAGCTTTATCTAACTAAATATTAATAAACGATATAGTATGTGTCAAGACTTATGAATTACCGAAGTTAAACTTCCATTGAAAGTTTAACTTCCCCTGTTGTAATTATGTGTGTTGCAGATTTTTTTAGAAGAACGGCAGTTTTTGCAGGTGTTTTTCCAGTTTTATAGTCAGATAACCAAAACCAATGCCAATCGCCGCACCGGCCAGAACATCAGACGGATAATGTTCGCCCTGATAGATTCTGGATAATCCGACCAAGAGCCCGGCAGTGTACAAAGGAATTGCATATTTCGGGTATTTGACTGAATAGACTGTGGCTAAGGAAAACCAGTTTGCAGTGTGACCGGACGGAAATGACGAATTATAACGGGGGCTTTCTTTAGCCGGCCGTTCCCGGTTAAAAGCGGATTTTAAGGCAAAAGTCGTTATTGCAGTGCCAGTCCATGAAGTAACCGCAAGTTTTGCCACATGCCGTTCCGATTCACCGCCAAAATAAAACACACCCAGATTGCCGGCCGCCAGAACCAAAGGGTTGGACATATATTCAGGCACTTTCATAGCTTTATCCATGGTCGGTGAGTGCCAATCCTGACTCACGGTTTGATAAATCGAACGGTCAAGATTTCTGACCGCATCGCCAAGATTTGCCGATAAGACTATGATTAAGATTGCATTTAAAATAAGACCTCCGCAATTAAGTTATGTTTTTGTGCCGTCTTATGAATATTTTGCTTCACCCAGATATTATACTGATTACTGTGTTTAAGTAAATATGTATAATAATTTTGTGCCTCAGGAAATTGAGGGCTGACTTTTGCCAAGATAAGCTCGACTTTGCTTTTTAGATAGTTCATCTTGTCAACCAGAACCCGCTTGACACCGGTTGTTTTGACAGCCCTGAAGATTGCATCGATTGCTGAAACTGAATCTGAAAAATAGGGTAGAATTGGCCCGTAAAATACCTGAGTCTGAATTTTTGCTTTAATTAATTGTTGAAGGCAGTCAAGCCGGTCATTAATAGGGTCGGCATTCAGTTCAAATATCTTTCTCGTTTTCTCATCAATTGTGGTCAGGGTGATTGAAACCGATGCATTGGGATAATTTTGCAACAAGTCAATATCCCTTTGCACCAGCCCGGATTTGGTCGTAATCGAAAATGGGAAATTCATTTGCTTGAGAATTTCGATGACAGAACGCATCAGCCTGCGTTCTTTTTCAATCGGCTGGTACGGGTCGGCAACTGTGCCAATACAGACTTTGCCAACTTTCTTTTTTTTGACTTCTTTTGACAAAATATCAGGCAGGTTCACTTTGACATCGACAAAATCGCCCCACGCTTCATTGTGCCGGGAATATTCTTTCATAAAGGTTGCATAGCAGTAAATACAGGCGTGTTCGCAACCAGTATAAGGGTTGACACTGTACGACATACCTGGAATGCCGGATTTACAGAGAATGCTTTTTGCCTGAATTTCCCTGACTGTGATACTTGCGCACATACTTACCAATCAAATCAAACTCAAGGTTAACCCAATCACCAATTCTTTTATATTTAAGGTTCGTGTGTTCATAAGTGAACGGGATGATATTAACAGTGAACTTAACATTTCTGATTTTAGCAATAGTCAAACTGATGCCATCCACTGCAATCGAACCTTTTTCAACTATATTAGCACTGCCTATTTTGGACAATCCGATTTCAATTTCCACCCAACCTGTTTTTTTTGTAAGACTGGTAATCTTGGAAACTTCATCAATATGTCCTTGCACAATATGTCCGTCCAGCCGGTCACCGATTAATCGCGCCCGCTCCAGATTGACATATTGACCAGTTCTGATTTTGCCAAGATTGGTCAGTTTTAATGTTCCAGGCACAGCTTCAACTAAAAAACAGTCCTTTTCTTTTTTTATAACGGTCAGACAGCAGCCGTTAACTGAGATGCTATCTGAAAGTTTTATTGCCGATGTAAAAGGAGATTGGATTGATAAGACGCGGTTATTGCGTTGAGACCGGATATTTTTAATTTTACCCAGAGATTCGATAATGCCAGTAAACATCTAAATAATTAAACGGATAAAACGACTGTTTGTCAACTCTTTAATGAAGATATGCCTGAACAATAAAATCTTTGCCACAGGTTATAATATTATAATCTTTGAGCCTGATTGCCGACTCAAGACCGCACAAACTTAAATGGTCGGAAAATGAAATGCCCTGGCCTAATATTTTTGGCGCATAGATAAGACTGATTTTATCGACAATATTCATTTGCAAAGCTGAACTGGCAACCTGGGCACCGCCTTCGATTAAGAGCGAAGCGATATTTCTTTGTCCCAGTTCTTCTAAGATATCGTACCAGGATAACAGATTACCAACACAGCGGACCGGAATGATTTCGAGGTTTTTTAGTTTTATCTGACAATTATCACCTGCGGCATCTGATTTTTGGCGCGTAAAAATGATGGTCGGGTAGTTTGAGTTTAAAACCTGAGACCGCTTTGGGGTCTGCAGATTCGGGTCTAAAATAATCCGGGTCAGTTTTTTGTGCCGGTCAATGCGGCAGGTCAGGCGCGGGTCATCACGCAGGATTGTATTGATGCCGACCAGAATCGCATCGTTTTCCCGTCGCAGCTGCTGGCTGAACTGGCGGCTTGCCGGTGAAGTAATCCATTTGGACTCGCCATTTTTAGTCGCAATCCGACCGTCCAAAAACAAGCCAAGTTTCAAACTGACCAAAGGTATGCCGGTATGAGTATGTTTAAAATAAGCTTCGTTCTGTTTTTCGACTTCTTTTTTTAAGACGCCGATTTTAGTTTTAATGCCGGCTTTGCGTAAATCGTGCACGCCTTTTTTACAGGTCTTGGGATTACAGTCCAAAGTTCCGATCACAACCCGTTTGATGCCGGCTTTGATAATTGCCGGCACACAGGGCGGTGTTTTCTTTTCTAAAAAATTACAGGGTTCTAAGGTTACATACAGAGTGGCGCCTTTGACTGATTGTTTAGCATTTCGAAATGCGTTGACTTCTGCATGAGCGCCACCGAATTGTGTGTGATATCCTTGGCCAATGATTTTATTATTTTTCACAATCACGGCACCGACCAATGGATTGGGCGAGACACAACCGCGGCCTCTTTCCGCCAGCTTAATCGCTAACCGCATATAAAATTCGTCTGTTTTGTTTTTATTCATTTGAATTTAGATATTGTTTAGAATTTAGAGCTTCGGATTTCGAATTTATTTCTTTTATTTATCCTGTTCGGCTTCCTTGTTCTTTTTTGCTTCTTCAATGACTTTATTCATAACATCGCGGGGCGCTTCTTCATAGTGAGAAAACTTCATCGTGAAAAATCCGCGGCCCTGGGTTACCGAGCGCAGGGTATTCGAATACTTATACATTTCTGCCTGGGGCGTTTTGGCTTTAATAACCTGTAATCTGCCTTCGGCTTCAACGCCCATAATGCGTCCGCGCCGGGCATTCAAGTCACCCATGATATCACCGATGTATTGTTCCGGCACAGTTACTTCGACATCACAGATCGGCTCTAAAATTGCGATACCGGCTTTTTCGCATGCCGATTTGAAAGCGAGCTGAGCCGCAATTTTAAAGGCAATATCAGACGAGTCAACTTCGTGATACGAACCGTCATAAATCGTCGCTTTGACATCGATCACCCGGTAACCGGCAATCACGCCGTTCGCCATGATTTCGACCACGCCTTTTTCGACTGACGGTACATATTTGGACGGCACCGAACCGCCGTAGATTTCATCGGCAAATTCATAACCACTGCCCCGTTCTTTGGGTTCTAATCGCAGCCAGACATCGCCATATTGCCCGCGTCCGCCCGACTGTTTTTTGTATTTACCCTGGGCTTCGGCTTTTTTAACAATCGTCTCCCGGTAAGGGGTTTTCGGTTTTTCCAGGTCAACCGAGACATCAAACTTCCGCTTCAGGCGCCCGATCACGATATCAAGATGGAGTTCTCCCAGACCAGAAACAATTTGCTGTTTTAATTCGCCGTCATACTGGTAGGTAAAGGTCGGGTCTTCTTCGTGCAGCCGGGCTAAGCCATTTGATACTTTTTCTTCATCACCTTTTGACTTGGGCACAATCGCAACTGACATTGACGGTAAGGGGAATTCGATGGGCGCGGCTTTTAATGGTTCTTGTGAGCTGGTCAGGGTGTCGCCGGTTTTGGTCTGCCTGAGTTTAACCAGAGCACCGATTTCACCGGTCCGCAGTTTATTGGTCTCGCTTCGTTCTTTGCCTTTGACATAGTAAATCTGGTTAATCTTTTCTTCACGCTCAACTGTTGCGTTGAGTAAAGTGCTGCCTGATTGCAAAGTACCGGACAGGACCCGCACATAATTCATATCACCGATATGCGGTTCAGAAACGGTCTTGAACACAAACACAACCGGAGTTACCGCTGGATCCGGTTTAATCGTCTTAGTTTCGTTCTTTTTGATATTGGTAACTTTAATTTCCCGGGACAGGGCAAATCCGCTCGCCATGCCACAGCCGAAATCCAAAAGCTCGGTAATGCCGATATTATCATAGGCATCACCGCATAGAACCGGGAATATCTTATGCTCGCGCACGCCTTGTTTGACCGCGACTTTTAGTTCATCCAGACTAATCTCGCCGCCTTCGAGAAACTTATTCATAATCTCTTCCGAAACCTCAGAAGCGGCTTCAATAATTTTATCTTTATAAGTAGCGATATTATCCTGAAGATTAGCCGGCACCGGCACTTCTTGACGCTGTCCGTCTTTGTAGGTATAGCCCTTGTTTTCGAGAATATCGACTACGCCTTCAAAACCTGTTTCCTGGCCGATTGGCAAAAATAGGGGACAGACACCACTGCCCCATTCTTTTAAGACTTCGTCTAAGACTTTATAAAAGTCGGCATGCTCTTTTTTGAGTTTATTAATAAAAATAATGCGGGGCAGTTGTTCTTTGGTCAGGTAGCGCCAGACCATTTCAGTGCCGACTTCCATGCCGGAACTGGCATCAATCACGACGACACCGCAGTCGATTGCTCTGAGTCCGGAAAAGACCTCGCCGACAAAATCGGCATAACCAGGGGTATCGACAATATTAAAATAATAGTCTTTGTATTCGCCATAACCGAGGGCAAGATTGATACTGATTTTACGGGCGATTTCATCCTCGTCATAATTCAAGATTGAGGAACCTTCATCGACCCGTCCGAGCCGGGTATTCTGTTTTAATAAATATAAGACCGCTTCGCCGATTGAGGTTTTGCCGCAACCGCCGTGGCCAAAAAATCCGAGATTAATTATCTTATCACTGCTATATTCTTTCACATTGTCCTCCGATAATCCACGAATTTCATCGAATCAGAGCAAACCTGTCTTCTATCCTTTAATTTAGCTGCAATTCGCGTGATTCGCTTATCGATATTCTTAAAAAATAGGATACCTAAAATTTTCTGAAAGTCAAGACTGATTGATTAACTATGAGACAAACTTTAATGCCAGGAGTCCAGATTACCGATTGATGAAAATTCGAAATTATTTGATCGGTGCGGGATTGACACTTGAAAAAACTGACGCTAACATTACACTGAATTATGCAATACCAGCTTCTGGTTGACGAGCAGTTTCGAGTTGACCTGTTCGAAAAACTGGCTCGGGCAAAAAAGCGGGTTTATATGCAGTTTATGACCTTTGAAGGCGACCAGGCCGGTCTGACCTTAGCCGCAAAACTGATTGAACTGAAGAACACAGGCATTGATGTCCGGGTCGTGATTGACTGTTTTACTGATTTTGTCGTGAGCGATACCTATTACACCCGTAAATCGGTGCGCGCTGAAGTCGCCGCGACCAAAGACATGATTCGCAGAATGCGGGACGCGGGCATCTCGGTCGTGCGCACCCGTCCTTACGGACCATTTAATTTCTTTTTTGTCTGCCGCAACCATAAAAAAATCATCATTGTCGACGATTACAGTTATATCGGCGGGATTAACATCAGCGACCATAATTATGCCTGGCATGATTTTATGATTCGTTTTGACGAACCCGATATCACGCAAATCCTGCTCAAAGATTTTCAAGCCACGCTTAAGGGCGAGCTCATTAATCTAAACGAACAGGGTATTGTCAGTAATGAAGTCATTAAAAACAAGTATTTGCAGGTTATCCGGCAGGCAAAAAGGGAAATCGTTACTTCATCGCCGTATTTTCTGTGCCGGCATCTGATTAAAATCGCCCGGCAGGGCAAGGTCAAGCTGATTCTGCTTACCCTGAAAAAAAATAATTACGGAGTCGTAAATCCGATTACGACATTTGTCTTTCCCCTGCTTAAACATCTGAATGTCGATGTCTATTTTTACAAACGGTTCAGCCATGCCAAATTCATTATCGTGGACCGGGAAAAAGTGTTATTGGGCTCGTCGAATTTTTGTGTGAATGACTTTACTTATCAGCAGGAGCTCGGCTTATATGTCGAAGACCGCAGATTTGCCGAAAATCTATCTGACAAACTTTTTACCGCACAGCATGATATGCTTGAAAAGTAAGAGGCACAAGTTTCACGTCCGAAATTTCTGCTCTGCTTTGTAATTGTCTATCTGATAATTTATCTGGGTTACCCGATTTTTTTCTTCTACGCAATCATCACCAAACTCTTTATTAAAGAACTTAAAAAATAACCGCTGGGCTTAAGTCTGTAAAAAAAATACCACAAATTCATCCCGCACCTTTTGTCAAGCGGGGCGGAGATGATACAAAACTATGATAATTTATCTAATTACGACCTAACAAAAGGTGCGGGAGAGCCAAAGGCACGAAGGGCACAAAGTGAGAATTTTGAATTAAGATAGCCACAGATGGACACGGATTTAAGAATTGTAATTTTGTATATCCGTCTAATCCGTGAAATCCGTGGTTACAAAATGCTGGTTCGGTTTAAGCCGAGTATTGATATGAGATGCGAACCGATAAGCCAAATTAAACAGGTTACCACAAATAAACAGACACAGGTATCTAAGTTTTATTTTTCTATCCTGATTAGAGCCTAAATTCCAAATCACAAGCATATTCAAGACCCGCTCCTGGATAACGCCCCTTGTGAGGCGAGTATGTAGTTGTTGAATATTTGACAAAGCTAATAATGCACGATTATTCACGCCATACCGGCGATATGATTTTTCTGAAGTAGTGATATATATTTTAATTTATTAGACTTGACAATAATAATAATACTGTTATATTGATTAATAACAAAAGGAGTATTTATGAAAAACTATCAAGTGATTGTTTTATTTTTTTGTTTAAGTGTCCTAATGACCTCGCAGCTCTTTGCCCAATGGGAAGCCGACCAGCGGTTAACCAATACGGCAGGCAATTCATTTTTAACCAATAATAACACCTGGTGCATTGCTGCGTCAGGTGATACGATTCATGTTATCTATAATGATAATGAAAATGGCGCATATCAGGTTTATTATACTTCTTCCTACAATGGCGGTGTTAACTGGAATACACCAATTATAATCAGTCAGGATCTTAGTAATATCTGGGATTATACACTTGCGGTCTCTGGTTCAACTGTTCATATTATTTGGGAAAATAATATCGAAAACCAATTTTTATACCGACGCTCGACCAATGCCGGCGCTACCTGGTCAGCCGAAAATACGATTCTCACCACACCCGCAAATTTTATTATGCCCTGTCTTGCCGCAAATGGCAATAACATCTATTTAGTTTGGAGTGATACTCGCCACCCGGTAAACAATAGTGAGATATATTTTATGAGTTCGTCTGATGCCGGATTGAACTGGTCAACCCCACAAAGATTAACTAATACGGCAAACGGCATCGGAGACGGAGTGCCATCCATTGCAGTTAATGGCGATTTCTTGCATTTAGTGTGGCAGCGCGGTCCTGGTTACGATGCAAGAACACTCTATATACGCTCAACTAATAATGGTTTATCCTGGGAACCAGAACAATTTATTACAACCGATACAGTTAATCAAACACAACCATGTATTGCAGTAAGCGGAAACTATGTGCATACGGTATGGACTGATGTACGCAATGATACCCTGCAGATTTTTTACCGAATGTCACAGGATAATGGAATTAACTGGGAACCGGAGATTCCCCTGACCCATGATATTATAATGGCTGATTACCAGACCATCTCGGCGATCGGTCGAAATGTGCATGTTGCCTGGCGAGATTACCGATTCAGCAACCAATGGCATATCGGATACCGGCGTTCAAATGACAATGGGCAAACCTGGCAGCCGGATACATTTCTCTACGATGCTTTTCATCAGGAGAGTCCTTCAATTGCTGTTGCAGGTACAAAAGTTCATCTTATCTGGATTGATAACCGCGATGGCAATTGGGAAATTTATTATAAACGAAATCCGACCGGCAGCGGGATTGAAGAGCAGGAAATTGAAAATTGGAAATTAAAAACTGACAATTTATCGGTATTTCCCAATCCGGCGTCATCCTATTTTACTGTCCGCTTGCTGCAATCCGCTGACCGCTCAGAGATAAAGATATTTGATGTGACAGGTAAATTAGTTGGAGATTGCCACGCTATCGCTCGCAATGACAATACGGTTAGTGTTTCACTCAATGGGATAAAGAATGGTGTGTATTTTGTGAAAATCGGAGAAGAGATAGTCAGAGAAAAGTTAGTCATAACAAAATAAGGAGGCGTTGTGAAACCATATAAAATATTATTTATAATACTTACTGCTCTCTATTCACTCCTCCCTGCTCTCTTATATTCGCAGGTCGATACTGCCTGGGTCAGAAGATATGATGGACCAGGAAATGGTGAGGATTATGCTTATGCGATTGCGCTTGATGCGCAGGGTAATGTCTATGTAACAGGACAATCGACAGGTGATTATGCAACAGTTAAATACACTGCCAACGGTGATACCGCCTGGGTAAGAAGGTATAATAGTCCTTCTGGTAATTACGAAGATAATGCTTGGGAAATGGCAGTTGACGTATCGGGCAATGTTTACGTAACGGGTTATAGTGTTGGTTCTGGAACTGATGCGGATTATGCAACTATCAAGTACAACAGTTCGGGAGTCGAGCAATGGGTTGCACGATATCATTATGCCACGGACAAAGCCTACAGATTAGCAATCGATGGCTCGGGTAATGTATATGTGACAGGTTCGAGCGGAACTTTTCCATATCTCGATTATTTGACTATCAAGTATAACTCAAACGGTGAAACACTTTGGACACGAAGATATGACGGAACTGCAAACTATCACGATGAAGCGTTTGGAATAGCGGTTGATAGCGCCGGTAATCTTTTTATAACGGGGTATAGTTATGGCGCGGGTTCTGGATATGATATTGTTACGATAAAATACAATTCAGCTGGTGTTGAGCAATGGGTCCACCGATATAACGGACCTGACAACTGGGATGACAGCGCTTATCGACTTGTGCTTGATACGCAGGGAAATATTTATGTTGTCGGTGTGATAAGCCCAAGTTTGGGTATTTATAACATCGGAGTTATTAAGTACAATCCTGCGGGCGATACAGTCTGGGTTCGAAAGTATGTTGGACCGGGTGGTGGACATGCGGTTGGTCATGATATCGCGGTTGACGAACAGGGAAATGTTTATGTGACAGGCTCAAGTACTGGTTCAGGCACTTATTCTGACTATACAACAATTAAGTATAATGCTGATGGTGACACTTTATGGCTCAGAAGATATAATGGACCAGGAAATTTTCTTGATGTTGCACATGCGATTGCGCTTGATGCGCAAGGTAATGTTTATGTGACCGGTGGTAGTATTGTTTCAGGCAATAATACTGACTATGCGACAATTAAGTATAATTCAGCCGGTGTTGAGCAATGGGTGCAAAGATATAATGGACCAGGAAATAATTCTGATCAAGCTCGTTCTCTTACGATAGATGGACAGAGCAATATTTATGTAACCGGTTATAGTGCTGGTTCTGGTACTGGTTATGATTATGCGACAATCAAGTATAATTCAGCCGGTGTTCAAGAGTGGGTGCAAAGATATAATGGAACAGGAAATGATTGGGATGTAGCATTTGCGATTGTAGTTGATGGACCGGGTAATGTTTATGTGACCGGTGCAAGTATTGGTTCAGGCACTTCTTCTGACTATGCGACAATCAAATATGTGCAGACGCAGGGGATAAATGAGTTAATGGGTTCAGGAGTTGGAGAGTTAAGAGTTTCAGTCTTTCCCAACCCAGCAAAGACATATTTCAATGTTCGCTTACCGCTTTCCGCTGACCGCTCAGAGATAAAGATATTTGATGTGACAGGGAATATAGTAAAAGAGTTGGAGAGTTTTGGAGTTAGAGAGTTAAGAGTTTCACTCGATGGGATTAAGAATGGGGTTTATTTTGTTAAAGCCGGGAATGAGATAATAAAAGAGAAGTTAGTCATAACAAAATAAGGAGGCGTTGTGAAACCATATAAAATATTATTTATAATACTTACTGCTATCTATTCACTCCTCCCTGCTCTCTTATATTCGCAGGTCGATACTGCCTGGGTCAGAAGATATGATGGACCAAGTGATAGCACGGATCGTGCTTATGCTATTGCATTAGACAATTCCGGTAATATCTATGTGACCGGTTTCAGTATTTCCAGCACGAGCAGTGATTATGCAACCATTAAATACAACTCAAATGGTGATATGATTTGGCTCAGCAGATATGATGGTCCGGCAAATAGTGCTGACTCGGCTCAAGCAATTACGGTCGATAATGCGGGCTATATTTATGTGACCGGTGCAAGTATTGGTTCTGGCACTTCTTCTGACTATGCGACAATCAAATATAATGCCGACGGCGACACCTTATGGGTCAGCAGATATAATGGGCCGGGAAATAGTGTTGATAGAACCTATGCAATCGCGCTTGATAATGCGGGTAATGTTTATGTAACTGGTTCAAGCTACATGACAAGTACTGGTAATGCTGACTATGTGACAATCAAATATCGGTCAAATGGCGATACTGCCTGGCTCAGAAGTTATAATGGACCAAACAGTACTATGGACTATGCTTATGCAATCGCGGTTGACGCTTCAGGTAATGTCTTTGTGACTGGCGGCAGTTATGCTCTTGCAAGCGCTTATGATTATGCGACCATTAAGTATGATTCTCTTGGTGCCGAGCAATGGCTGCAAAGATATAATGGACCGGGCAATGGTTATGATTATAGTCGGGCGATTGTATTGGATGCCCAGAGCAATGTCTATATAACCGGCGCGAGCACAAGTCAAACATCTTTAGTGTATTATGACTATGCGACCATCAAATACAATGCAGACGGTGTCCAGCAATGGCTGCAAAGATATAATGGACCGGGAAATTATACTGACGACGCACAGGCAATCGTATTGGATAACTCAGGCAATGTCTATGTGACTGGACATAGTTGCAGTGGCACCACGTTAGCGACCAGAGACTATGCGACCGTCAAATATAATGCTTTTGGCATCGAACAATGGGTGCAAAGATATAATGGCCCTGGAAATTACGCTGACTATGGTCGGGCAATCGCGGTTGATAATTCAGGTAATGTGTATGTGACCGGTTATAGCGCGAGTTTAAGCACTACGCCTTATAATTATGATTATGCGACAATTAAGTATGTGCAGACGCAGGGGATAAATGAGTTAATGGGTTCAGGAAATGGAGAGTTAAGAGTTTCAGTTTATCCCAATCCGGCACGAAACTATTTAACAATCCGCTTTTCGCAAACCGCTGACCACACAGAGATAAAGATATTTAATGTGACAGGAAATGTAGTTAAAGAGTTCAAGAGTTTAGGAGTTGGAGAGTTAAGAGTATCACTTAATGGAATTAAGAATGGGGTTTATTTTGTCAAAATCGGAGAAGAGATTGTCAGAGAAAAATTAGTCGTAACAAAATAAATTTTCCAAAAGGGACATCTGTCTCCGGTCCCGTCTCGTTATCTAAATCTGAGCGCATAAGCAAACCCGTATGCTGGTCCGGTTTGAGCCGAGTATTAATATGAGACGCGAACCGATAAGCCAAATTAAACAGGTTGTCACAAATAAACAGACACAGGTATCTAAGTGCTATTTTTCTATCCTGATTAGAACCCAAATTCCAAATCACAAGCATATTCAAGACCCACCCCCTGGACACCCCCCTTGCGAAGAGAGTTTATAGGTTTTAGTTGTTGGTTGTTAGTGTATTAGATTGAAAAATAAGAGCTTAGTTTATTATACCGGCAATATAAGTTTGATAAAGCAGGATAACTTTTAAGTATATATTAATATAAACAGGTTTAGAGTGATGTTTAGGATGATTAGTGTGGTCAAAGTCTATGGGTTTATGGCAACACAGGCATCATGTGCTTTTACCAATACCTTTATCTTAAACTGCAGCTAACTGCTATCTGTTTTTATCTTGGTTTTAAGAATGCGACCGGCAGAATCATCTCTTCTAATGAAACGCCGCCGTGCTGGTATGAGTATTTATACGCTGCTTCATATTCTTTGGGTTTGGTCGGATAGATAAAATAATAGTCAGATTTGGCAATCGCAAACCGGACACCTAAATGTTCGGTCGGCAGCATATATTCTTCAGGTTGGTTCAATAAGATTGCGGTCTTATCATCGATTTTTAAAGCACCGCCGTATTTATACCGTAAGTTAGTCGAGATTTCCCGACCGCCATAAATCAGGGTTGGCCGGTTGACTTTGATAAATCCATGGTCAGAAGTAATAATTATGGTTGCGTCCTTTTTTCTTAATGCCTTGAGCAGGGCAAAGACGCTTGAGTTCGCAAACCAGATACGGGTTAAGCTGACCAGACTTTGTTCATTGGCAACAATCTCGTCGAGAAGCCGCTGGGTTTTGACCGAATGGATTAACAAATCCAGAAAATTCAAGATTAAAGTCGAGAACTTGAAATCGGTGTTAAGAATTGTGTTCATACCGTTTTCAATATCTTCATTGCGGCTGGTTTTCAAGTATAAAATCTTTTCGGAAAAACGGTGCCGTGCCAAATTTTCAATGAGCAGCTGTTCTTCATAACGGTTCTGGGCAGTTTCTTCAAATATCCAGTATTTCGGGTTCTGCTTATAAATCTCCAAAGGCAAAAGACCGGAAAAAATCGCATTGCGCGAATAGGGCGTGGCAGTCGGCAGAATCGAATAATAATATTTGGTGTCGATATCGTAATATTCTTTTAATAAAGGCAAGAGATTAAACCACTGCTGCAAACACATCGAATCGAATAAAAAGAAATAGACCGGTTTCTTGTTCAAATGCGGGACAACAAAACTATCAAACAACCGGTGTGAGAGCACTGGTCCCGAACCTTTGAGCCATTTGGGATAGACTTGCTCAATATATTTGACAAATTCCTTGTTGCTTTCGACCCGTTCTTCAAAAAAACTCTGTTTTAAGACATCGTCGCCAAACCGCTCCATGGTCGTCTGCCAGTTTAAGAGCATGACATAATAATCAATCCAGTCTTTCCAATTTTCGACCGTCTGCCGTTTCACTGAGAGCTGGCTAAAGTCGCGCCGGATGCGCTCGCTGATCAATTCTTTCTTTTCGACCAAACGTTTTAAGACCGCTAAAATCTGAGCCGGGGTAAACGGTTTGATAATAAAATCGTCAACCAGGCGCGAGAACGCCTTGTTCATCAACTGCTCTTCTGATACTTTAGTAACCATTGCCACTAAAATATTCGGGTCAAACTCTTTCAAGGTTTGCAAAACCGACAGACCGTCCATGCCGACCATCATCTCGTCTAAAAGAACTAAGTCAAAAGTCTGGGTTTTGGTTTTTTCAATTCCGTCCGGACCATTGGTCGCGGTCTCGACCTGGTAACCCTTTTCTTTTAAGAAATAGACATAGGGTTTTAATAGGTCAACTTCGTCGTCAATCCATAATATTTTCATAAAAAATTAAACTCTAAATTCCAAATCCGAAATCCTAAACAATTTTAAAATTCTAATTTCAAAAATCATTTCGATTTCTCGATAATGGAACCAAAGATTCGCATTTATTCAGTTGTTTCTGTGATTAGGCGTACTTTTTCACAGATATCTGCTTGGTGAGGCTCACTTAATTCTAACCAATAGCGGCTTTCTTTTGATTCTTTTCTGGATATTCTAACATGCATTAGAAAATCTTTTTTCCCCAACGATTCATTCGCCTCAATATAGTTGGCACCGACTGAACCAGAAGAACGCACCAATTGTTTGATTAATTCAATGTTGATGATTGTTTTCGGTAAATTTTTGCAATAATGAATTACTGCTTTCGCAAAAATCAATGTTCTGTCTTCTAAGTCATAAGGTTTTGAATTTTGAGTTTTAGTGGTTTGATATTGTTTAGGATTTAGAGTTTCGGATTTAGGATTTTCCATATTATGCTAATGGTAACAGTATTGTAAACACGGTTCTGCCTGGCACTGATTCTTTTAAATATAACTTCCCTTTATGGTATTCTTCAATAATCCGTTTGGCTAAGGTGAGACCAACGCCCCAGCCGTATTTTTTACTCGAAGCGCCGGTTTTAAATATCTCTTTTGCCTGTTTAGTTTTGACTCCTTCACCCGAATCAATCACATCGATTTGGATATATTGGCTGTCTTCGGTTTTAGCAGTCTCGACTCTGATTAAACCGGCATCAAGACCAATCGCATCCACGCCGTTTTTGAGCAGGTTTTCCATAGTCCAGGAAAAGAGCACATCGTCAACCATAACCTGCGGGTTAAAACTGATATCAGTCTCAAATTTTATCCGTTCGGATGAGCGCCGGTCAACAAACGCAACCGATTTTTCAATAATCTCTTTAATCGAATAACTTTTGAGTTCGGGCGGCTGACCAATCCGGCTGAAGCGCTCCAGCACTTCTTTCATCCGCTCCAAATCCTTTTCCATCTCAAATATCTGCTCTCGGCTCTCTCCTCCCTGCTCCCTTATCTTCAATGTTTCGAGCCAGCCGGCAAATGACGAGAGCGGAGTTGCCAGCTGGTGCGCGGTTTCTTTTGCCAAAGTAGTCCAGATGAGTTCGTGCTCGCGCTTGTGATACATCAAAATTCCCCAGACTCCCAAAAGAATAAAGACAACCAGAAAGCCGAGCTGAAAATAAGGATACGAGCGCAAAGTTTTTGCCGAGCTCGACAAACCATAATGAATCTGTCCTAAAATCCGCACTGAATCACCTTCAGCCAGGGTTAACGGAATCGGCTCGTGCTCGGCATCGAGTTGTTTAATAATTCGTTGTAAACGGGCAGGGGTCAGGTTGCGTTCGTCAATATTGGTCAGGGTGATGAGCTCGCCGGCCGGGTCAGTAATCACGACCGGAAAGTCAATCTTCTGGATGACTTCTTCGAAAATAATATCGAGTTCAGCCGAACTGTCTTCGGTCGGCTCGGTGGCACGGCGCATATACTGGGCATAAATACGGGTGCGCACTTCAGTTTCTTTTTCGAGCTGCCGGAACAGATAACGGGTATAAAAAACACCGAAAACGACGATTATCAAAAGCCCGAACAGAAAATAATACTGCAGAAAACGATAACCAACTTTTATCTTAAACACTGATAAATATAATACCACTCATTAAAGAATAGTCAAGATAAAGCACGCATATCAATTTTCTTTCAAGGGACGCACCGATACATCTTAAATTCAAAATGCAAAACTCAAAAGTCAAAACTACAAGTCAAAAATCAAAATTACCGACCACGCAATATCTGTACCTAATGTCTTTGCGAGCCGAAGGCGAAGCAATCTCATCTTTTCGCCATCGGTAAGATTGCCAGGGTCGCCAAGGGCGACAGCGCAATGACGGCACTTTTTTACTGGATTCCTGCCTGCGCAGGAGCGACATGCGGTTGATTGTCATTCCCGCGGCAACGGGAATCCAGATGTATGAAAATGTTAAATGTCAAAGCTTAAATGTCAAAACCAAAGTTCAAATGTCAAAAGTAAAAATAAAAGAGTAAGATTATCTCTTGACATTAAGTTTATTTGAAGTAAAATTTTAGTGAAGCTAAAAATACGAGTTGTGGCATAATGAAAAAGTATCCGGTGATTACAACAAAAATGTCAAAAATAATTTATAATCCATAAACATAAAGGAGGCGTTACATAGATAATAACACTATTACTTGTACTGGTGAGCCAGTCATGTGGACAGATTGTAGAAACAGTAAAATTTTTAGATACAAAATGAAGTCATTAAAAATAAATAAAAACTTTTGGAGGAATTGTGAGTAACAAAAATATGATACAAAAAGCATGCCTGTTAATTGCGGTATTGGTAACGATTGCATTTGCCCAGCCCTTGTTCGTAGAAAACTTTGACTATCCGTCTAATAATGTTTTGACCAATTACGGCTGGACTGCGCACAGCGGTGCCGGCACTAATTCGATTCGGGTTTATTTATATGGTCTGGTTTATGCTGGTTATGCCGGTTCTAATATCGGTCTTTCGGCAAAAGTCGATACTGCCGGTGAAGATATTAACAAGACTTTTACAACTACCAACAGCGGTACGGTATATACTGCATTTATGCTCAATGTCCAGAAAGCAATGCTCAATGGCGATTATTGCTTTCATCTCTCGACATCGCCGTTAAACAGTTATGAATATGGCAGCCGTTTTCATGTCAAACGCAATGCGGCAGGCGATATTGCGTTTGGTCTGGGTAAAAAACATCTTGACACTGCCTTTACCACTTTTTCCTATGCGCTTAATACGACTTATCTGGTCGTCTTAAAATACGAGTTTGTTGCTGGTGACAGTAATGATGTGCTCAGCATGTTTGTCTTTTCGAGCGGCGTGCCGGCAACCGAACCGACCACGCCGACAGTCGGTCCGAATACGCCGGCGGGCGCAGATTTTCCGCACATCGGCTCGGCGATTTTACGGCAGGGCACAGCGGCAAACGCACCGCGGGTTATAATTGACGGCATCCGCATTGCGACCAGCTGGTCGGTTGCCTTGACTGGTATCGAAGAAAGCAGTGCTTTGCCACCGGCATCAAATCGCCTGGCGCTGAGCGTGAATCCGAATCCGTTCCGCGATTTTACCAATATCAGTTTTAATGTAAACCCACAGAGCGTTGAGCAAATCAGGATTTACGATGTAACCGGTAATTTGGTGCAGACTCTTGCAAAACCGAGTTCGAACCAGATTGTCTGGAACGGACGCAATGCAAGCAACGATTTAGTCGCACCGGGCATATATTTCATTACTCTGGAAACGAACAAAGGGAATACAACGGCAAAAATAATGCTATCACGGTAGCAAGTTGAGAGTTTTAGAGTTTAAGAGTTATGAGTTTTGGAGTTATAGAGTTATGAGTTGAAGAGTTATTTTATGGCGAAAATCGAAAGATTTGAAGACATTGAAGCGTGGAAAAAAGCACGGGTGTTAACTAATAAAATCTATGGCATTTGTCGAACCGACAATTTTAGAAAAGATTATGATTTGATTAATCAAATGAAACGTGCATCAGTATCGGTAATGGCAAATATTGCCGAAGGATTTGCCCGGCGAACTAATAAAGAACTCATTAATTTTCTTGGCATGGCTCATGGCTCGGTCGCTGAACTTCAATCTCACCTGTATGTTGCATTAGACCAAAAATATCTTGCTCGCAAAGATTTTAGTATACTTTATGACGAAGCGAACGGGGTTTCAAAACTTATTCAGGGATTTGTAAACTACTTGAAAAAATTTCAAACCCAAAAACTCCTAACCCCCAACCCCAAAACTCCTAAACTCTCCAACTCCCTAAACCCTCAAACTCTAAAACAATGATATGATTTTTGCCTTTTGAATTAATGATGTATAGTACAAAGCCCTTTTTAGTTGAAGATGGCAACTGAAAAATTTGAGGGTAAAACAACCATCAAAAGTGGAAAATGGGGGAATAAAATGAGTAAAAAAACAAAACTCTTAGTGTTAGTTATGCTCTTAACGCTAAGCACAACTGCCTTCGGCGTATTGCTGATGGAAGAAAACTTTAACTACACGGCTGGCACGGCGCTGACCGCAACAGGCAACTGGACTGCGCATAGTGGTGCTGGTGCAAATGCCATCTTAGTTACTACACCCGGATTGACCTATTCTGGATATGTTGCTTCTGGTATTGGCGAAGCCGCAAAGATAGATACTGCCGGTGAAGATGTAAATAGAACATTTACTTCTCAAACGAGCGGAACGGTTTATGTCTCTTTTATGGTAAAAGTTGACACTGCTAAAATAGCAGGTGATTATTTCTTACACTTTAGTTCCAATCCGTTAAGTACATCTTATTTTAATGGTAGAGTTTTTGCAAAAAAAGATGGTTCTGATAATATTGCATTTGGTCTTGGTAGAAATCGTGAGGATACTACATTCACTGATTATAGTTATGCATTAAATACGACTTACTTATTTATACTGAAATATGAAATAGTAGATGGTGCGGCGAATGATATTGCCAGTCTTTTTATCCTTACATCAGGAATACCAACTTCTGAACCAGGAACCCCGACAATTGGTCCTCTGCAACCAACAACAGGCACAGATGTATCAAATATCGGTTCGATTGCACTTCGGCAAGGTACTGCTGCAAATGCACCGCGTGTTATCGTTGATGGTATTCGGATTGGACAGACATGGAATGACCTTTTCCCGACTTCTAATAATCTACCGCCAGCAATTCTCAATGTTACGAGAACACCGCAATTTCCCGGTGCCGGCGTGCCGGTCGTGATTTCAGCGACAATCACTGATGATTATTGTCCATTGGCAAATATTGCCGACAGTCTATTCTATGCGGTTAATGATTCGTCAACCTGGACTGCGGTAACTCATGACAGCGTCAATGTCGCTACTTCTACTTTCTATTATTCAATAGCCGGACAACCAGTTTATACCAAAATTCATTATTATATCTGGGCAAAAGACGATTCGGGCGCATCGAGCCGGATTTCGACAATCACTTATGAAATTCCTGGTAATCAACCGCCAATCATCTCGGCATTATCCAGAATTCCATTCACACCTGAACCAGACCAGGCATTTGTAATACGGACAAAAGTGACCGATGATTTTACGCCAACCGCAGCACTTTTATGCAGTCTGAAATATGCGGCAAATCCGGGTGCCGGTGACACAACCTGGACCGTGGTAGGTAAAGACAGTCTTAAGACCGATACTTTCTTTTTTACGATTCCCGGACAATCACTGGGCACGACTATTCATTATCATGTCTGGGCACAAGACGATTCAGGCGCATCATCGCGAACAGCGACTTATAATTATCTGATAACCGCAGAGCCGATAATCCGGATTTTGAACCGTCCCCGATATATTGAAGGCGGCGCGACCAGCGGAACACCTGGCACAGGCACGCCTTTTGCAGTTTATGCGGGTGTCAAACCCGGTGCGCCTAATGATACATTTTATTATAAAGGAAGAATCGGCACTCGCGGTTTAACCTGGAATGACACGGCTGATGTCTGGGCAGCAGACGGCGCGACTTGGACAACATTATCAACTGTTGCCTGCGGTGAGGTAACTGATACGGTTAAACTCTGGATTGTTATGAAAGCAATACCAAGCGCGACAGTCGATACTTTTGTAACCGTGCGTATGCGGCGGTTAGGTACAACCACAAATCGCGATTCAGATACTCTGCCCATAAAAGTAATGGATATGACATCAACCGGTGATGGCGGCTGGCTCTATGGTCATATTTATGAATCAGACGGCGGTCCAGCCAGAGAAAATGCGGTTGTTTTAGCATATCAAGGCGGAGTGGTTGTCGGTGCTTATATCACAGAAAACAACAACATCGATGAAACATATACATCGACTGATGCCGGATATATCCGGATGGCAGTCAAAAGCGGTATTATCGATTCTTTGCAGGTTCGCAACCGGTTTACCAATGAAATACTCTCATTTTATACAATCGCACCCAAACCCTGGCTTGTTAATGCTGGTGACAGCACAGATATTGATGATTATGTCGCATTGCTCGATGTCGGCGTGATTGAAGTTCTTGCGCCAGCCGGCAATATTGTGCAGGGCAGTCTGGTCGTACCACAAGCCAAAGTCAAGAATTTTGGCAATCAGCCAGCACCGGCATTCGATGTCGTGTTCACGATTTCACAAATGAAAGAGAACGGATACAGCGATACGGTTAATGTGCCGGGCTTGGCAGTTGGCGAAGAAATAACCGTCTCGTTCGAATCTTATCATGTGGTAGGCGATATTGGTAATATTTACGGCACAGAAGCAAAAACCGAACTGGTCGGCGATATGTATGCTCCGAATAATTCATTGTACGGCGACGGCTTTGAAATAATCGAACAAGTCGCAGCAATCTGGACACCAAAGGAAGAATTTGGCGAGATTATTAAAAACGGCGGTGCTTTGGTCGGCGTGCCAGGCAGTGGTAAAGACGGTTCAATGCTGTATGCGTTTGCCGGCACTAAAACCGGGCGCTTTTATAAGTATGATATGACCGCCTGGACTTATAATGACAACGACTCGATTCTCTACGGATTTAAATATAAACCGTCAACCGCTGTTTTCGATACCCTGAAACTCAATAAGAAATATCCGGCAAAAGGCGCGGCACTCTGTTATGACGGTGATAACACCATCTATGCGGTTAAAGGTAATGGCACCAATGAATTCTGGGCTTATGATTTGAGCTCAGATGCGGGCTGGACTCTTAAAGCATATGTGCCGAGCCCTAAAGGTCTGAAAGGCGGCACCTCGATTCTGGCGTATAACGGAAAAGTCTATCTTTTAGCTGGCGCCCAGAAAAAAGACCCGAGTATTGATAACTTCTATGAATACGACCCGACTGAGAATTTCTGGACTCCGCTGGCAAAACTCGAACTCGGCGTGAATAATAAACCGTGGAAAGACGGCAGCAGTATTAGCTTACTCGACGGCACGATATATGCGCTCAAAGGCGGCGACAAGGCAAATTTTTTCTATGCCTATAACTGGGGAACTCAGACTTGGGAAGCCAAACAAGAATTGCCAATCGAAGATACTGTGTTTGACAAGTACAAGAAAAAGGTCTTGGTCAAAGACGGCGGAGCAACCGCAAGCGGTGACGGTGCGATTTACGCAATCAAAGGCGGCGCGACCAATACATTCTGGAAATACACGCCCGATTCTGAACCCGGCTGGGAATGGCTGGGATTGATACAATTCGCTAACAAGAAAGAGGCGCCGAAAACCGGTGCTGCTATGGCATATCTTGACAATAAAATCTGGCTTTTGGTTGGTAACAAGACCAAACATTTCTGGTCTTACACGCCCGGCACAAAAGCAATTGCTCGGGTAATGCCTTCAACAATCGCTTCGACTTTGGCAGATATCACGACAACACCAGTCGGCAAGTTCACGGCAACGGCTTTCTCAAAAACCATCATTTATACGATTCCGGCTTCTGGCAAAGTCAGCTTGAAACTTTACAATGCATCGGGTCGTCTGGTCCAAACTCTGGTTAATGAGTATAAGAATGCTGGTTCCTATTCATTCGATATTAGAAATTCGACATCCCCAATTCCCAATGGCGTTTACTTCCTTAAATACAATGACGGTTTGAATACTGCGGAAGCGAAGATTATAATTCAGTAAAACTAACCCCTCATCCTAACCCTTTTCCGTAAAGGCAGAGGGTAGTGAGGACACAAAGGGACGCACCCATAAAACTGGGAGCGTCCCTTTTCTTTATGGGTGCGACCCATCAAACTGGGGAGCACCCATTTTCTCTGGATTCCCGCTAGAGTTTATCCCGCACATCGATGCGGGACGGGAATGACAGACGGCTCAATTTGTCATTCCGGACTTGATCCGGAATCCAGGTAAAACTCTGTGTTCTCTATCGAAGTCGAACTTCGATATTTTCATTTTTCATCCGTGGTCATCCGTGGCTTCTCTGGATTTCCGTCCCCGATGCAGTCCGGGGACAAGCTTTTACGGGCATGACAGACGGCTCAATTTGTCATTCCGGACTTGATCCGGAATCCAGGTAAAACTCTGTGTTCTCTATCGAAGTCGAACTTCGATATTTTCATTTTTCATCCGTGGTCATCCGTGGTTTATCTGGATTTCCGTCCCCGATGCAGTCCGGGGACAAGCTTTCACGGGAATGACAGACGGCTCAATTTGTCATTCCGGACTTGATCCGGAATCCAGTAATGGGTCGCACCCATAAAACTGGGAGCGTCCCTTGTCTTGCCCCCACGCACCTGCCTGCTTCGACTCGATTGATTATGTCGAATCGCCCGCTTTGCTCTCGCGATAGCGAGACGAGCACCTATGATTAGGTGCATGGGTCTGTTTTTCAGATTCATTATGCGACACCAGGGGGCTAGCCCCACCCTCACTGGGGGGCTAGCCCTTAGTTTTATTTGTTAGTTATAGATCTTTTCTATGAGTAATTTTATATATCCGCACGATTGGATAAGGTTGATACCTGATAACACTTTGAATAGGAATGCCTTAGGCGTTGTATTTGATGATTGGTTCGGTCAGGCGTTTGAGCCGTAAGCAAGGTACGAAGACACCATATTGCGTTTCAATGTCAAATGCTTTTATATTCTATCGAAGTCTAACTTCGATAGTGCTCACTCAAATAAAGTATCAGGGTACTGGCATTAGTTAAGGAGAGCGGATTTTTAAAGCGTACGACATGGTTCTTGACAGCGCATAAGGTTCTGTTATATACTTATAGGTATCGGGTATAGAAATTTTTTACGAAAAACAGACAGGAGAAAAAAATGAAACAATGTAAACGGTTGTTTTTTATCGCAATGACGCTTGGTATTGTTGTGTCTCTGCACGCTCAAATCGATACGGTCTGGACAAGAAGATATGACGGCATTGACAGGGATTATGTTTATGCCATGACCGTTGACGGGCAGGGTAATGTTTATGTAACCGGCTCGAGTAAGAGTTCAAGTTCTAGTTATACGGAAAATTATTTAACGATAAAGTATAATGCAAACGGCGTTCAACAATGGGCAGTGCCGTATAATGGACCTGGAGTATCAATTAGCACTGATGAAGCTTATTCTGTTGCCGTAGACCAATCTGGTAATGTCTATGTGACCGGTAAAAGTTATGGTGCAGGCACTGATTACAATTATGCGACAATCAAATATAATGCAAACGGCGTTGAGCAATGGGTGCGAAGATATAACGGACCGGGAAATTCTGCAGATGTGGCTAAAGTAGTTGCCGTGGATAAGGCTGGTAATATCTGTGTAATAGGTTATAGTATTGGTTCGGGCAGTTCTTCTGATTATACGATAATCAAGTACGATTCAAGCGGCGTTGAGCTATGGGTGCAAAGGTATAATGGTCCGGGCAATATTTATGATGTTGCCAATGCAATGGTTCTGGATGAACAAGATAATATTTATGTAACCGGGGGAAGCAGTCGTGGCGGCACTAATTATGATTATGCAACAATTAAATACAATTCTCTTGGTCAGGAGCGGTGGGTTGCTCGTTATAATGGACCTGCTAACGGTTCGGACAACGCTAATGCCGTGACAGTGGACAGACAGGGCAATGTGTATGTGACCGGTGCTAGTGCCAGCAGCAGCGTTTCGCCGTTTAACAACGATATTTTGACAATTAAATATGATTCGATGGGCGCTGAGCAATGGGTGCGAAGATATGACGGACCGGGAAATGATTACGATTATGCCAGCGCTATCGCGATTGACGGGCAGGGTAATGTCGTCGTAACCGGTGCGAGCAGGGCTTCGAGTTCTTCTTTTTCGGATGACTATGTAACAATCAAGTATGATGCAAACGGCGTTGAGCAATGGGTGCAAAGGTATAACGGACCGGGTAATTCTTCTGATTGGAGTAATGCGCTTGTAATAGACAGTTATAACAATATATATGTAACCGGTTATAGTTCGAGCGTTGCTTCTCCAACATCCAACTTTGACTATGCGACAATCAAGTACAGTCCGAACGGCATCGAGCAGTGGGTGCAAAGATATGACGGACCGGCAAGTTTGACAGACCAGGCAACCCGTATTGCATTAGCTGGGCAGGATATTATATATGTAAGCGGCAACAGTACTGGTGTCGGAACGCTTAATGATTATTTTACGATCAAATACAGACAAGATATCCACGATATTAGCATAACCGAGATTGTTCAACCAACCGGTGTTATTGATTCGACCAGCAAGATTGCACCAAAAGTTAAAGTTAAGAATAACGGCAATATGGTGGAATCGTTCTTTGATGTATTTTTTGATGTGAGCAGCGGTTATTCAAATTCAAAAAGCGTTACCAATCTGGGGATTGGCGAAGAGCGGATAGTCGAGTTTGATTCGATGCTGGTCGGCCCGCGCGGAACATACACGACCCGCTGTTCGACATATCTTGCCAATGATGTTAATCCGGCCGATAATGTTCTTCGGGATTCGTTTACGGTTATTGCCTATAATCTGAATGTTTCGGTTATCGGTAACGGCTCGGTTGATAAAAATCCGGACCAGCCAAGTTATGCACCGAATAGTTTGGTCCAATTGACGGCAAATCCTGATACGGGCTGGCATTTTACGGGCTGGACCGGCGATACGACTGGAATCAATAATCCGGTTACAGTCACGACGAATAGCGATAAAAACATTACGGCTAATTTTGAGATTAACGCTTATGATTTGACCGTGAACATTATCGGTGATGGCGAGGTGGGCAGAGAACCGAACCAAACCAATTATAATCACGGCACCTGGGTTAAACTCACTGCCGCGCCAAATCCGGGCTGGCATTTTATGGGCTGGAGTGATAGTTTAACCGGTTCTAATAATCCGGATTCAATCCTGATGAATAGCGATAAAGTAGTTACTGCGACATTTGCAATCGATACCTTTACGATTGTCTCAAGTGTTGCCGGTAACGGCACGATTGACCCGCTTGGCACGGTTTATGTGACCTATGGTAGTAATCAGGCCTATAACATATCGCCTGACATTGGATATCATATTGACAGCGTTGTTGTTGACGGCGTAAACCAGGGCGTGCAGACTGTTTGGGCATTTAACAGCATTAATGCCAATCATACGATTGTTGCTTATTTCTCGATTAATACCTATGCCATCACAGCAAGCGCAATCGGTAACGGCACAATCATTCCGTCAGGAGTGATTGTGGTAAATTATGGCAGTGATACCTTATTTACTTTTGCGCCGGCTATCGGTTATCATCTGGACAGTTTGATGGTTGACGGTATCAATCATGGCGCGGATTCGACATCATATGAATTTACAAGTATTGACGATGACCATACGATTGACGCTTATTTTTCAATCAATGCTTACACGATTACGGCATCGGCAAGTACGGGCGGAACTATTATACCGATTGGTGCCATCAGTGTAAATTATGGTGAAGATACAACATTTTCAATTGTCCCGGATATCGGTCATCATCTGGATAGTTTGCTGGTTGACGGCATTAATCATGGGGCAGATTCGACATCATATGAATTTACAAGCATTGACGACGACCATACGATTGCCGTTTATTTTTTAATCAATACTTACACGATTACAGCATCGGCAAGTACGGGCGGAACTATTATACCGATTGGTGCCATCAGTGTAAATTATGGTGAAGATACAACATTTTCAATTATTCCGGATATCGGTCATCATCTGGACAGTTTGCTGGTTGACGGCATTAATCATGGGGCAGATTCGACTGCATTCACTTTTGAAAATATAACTGATGACCATACGATTACTGCTTATTTTTCAATCAATACTTATAATTTAACCATAAATATAAATCCGTCTGCGAGCGGTACAGTCGAAACTGACCCGCCGGTCGGTCCTTATAATCATGGTATTTATGTCAAACTGACTGCCCATCCGGTCGACGGCTATTATTTTACGGACTGGACCGGCGGCCTGACCAGCACGAACATTTATGATTCGATTCTCATGAACAGCGAACAGACAGTAAATGCAAACTTTACGCTGATACCAGGTTGGCTTCAGCAAGACTCGTTGCCGCGTGCTTCTGACCTGAAAGATAACAAATATGTCAAAGACGGCGGTGCTCTGGTCGGGGTTGGAAATGATGTGTACGCCTTGCCGGGCAATAAATCCTGGAAATTCTATAAATATTCAGGCGGCGTTTGGGATACGACTCTTGCCAATATACCGATGGGATATAAATATCCGCTGACTGAGCCGCCCAGGATGAATAGCAAGAAAGTCGGTAAAGGTGCCGGGCTTTGCGCCGATATCATGAATAACATTATTTATGCGACCAAAGGCAATGGTACAAAAGAGTTCTGGGCATATGATATCGAGCTCGATTCGTGGATTGTAAAAGAACCACTGCCAACTGACAAAGCACCAAAAGTCGGGACATCGATTGCCTATCTGGACGGAGCAGTATATCTGTTAGCCGGTGGATTAAAAACCGCTGATTTCTTTTGTAAATACGATATTAACGCCAATAACTGGATAACTTTGGATAAACCCATAACCAGTCTCAAACCCTGGAAAGCGGGTAGCGCAATAACTGCGTTTAACGGTAAAATCTATGCCATGAAAGGCGGGGACAAACCGAATTATTTTGTCAGCTATGACCCGGTTCTGGGCTGGGCTGAAGGGCATGAGACTTTGACCACATTTGATATGGTCTGGAAAAACGGATGGAAACAGAAAAAGGCATATGTGAAAGATGGTGGCAGATTAGTCGCAGCCGAAGACGCCATGTATGCGATTAAAGGCGGCGGCAATAACAATTTCTATAAATATACAGCGGATTTGGGCTGGATACAACTGCAGTTAGACACGATACCGATGCTTTCGAAAAGGTCAGTACCAAAAGCCGGGGCTGCACTTGCCTATACAACGGACCGAATCTGGTTAATGAAAGGCAATAACTCACCTGAGTTCTGGAGTTATGGTATTTATGAACAGCCGGTTACTCACATCAGTCCAGGCGCGTTTGTATCAACCATGACTGAAAATACCGCAGCCGCTTTTGACCTCACGGTTAATGTGACGCCGAATCCGATTATTCGAAATGCCAGAATTAATTATTCATTACCCGTCACCGCTCGAGCAACGCTTAAACTATATAACACATCTGGTCGATTAGTCGAAACTCTGCTTGACAACACGATGACTGCCGGCACCTATTCGATGAATCTTAATGCGAATAAATTAGCCAAAGGCGTTTACTTCTTAAAATATGAAGTGAATAATTCTAAATCAGAAGTGAAACTGATAGTGCAGTAATATATACGATCCTGTAAGGGATAAACAATTAAGGGACGCACCCATAAAACAGGGAGCGTCCCTTTTTCGTGTGGAGGCCGGTTTTGCGGGTCCCACCTGTTATCTTTTAATAGACAGATGTATTTCTGGCTTTTTTTCATACCCCTTACAAGTAAATTATTCGCAAATACGAAAAAAATAATAAAATATAAAATCTATTTATAAGTATAACATAATTATTGAGATATAAATGCTGATAAAGGGTCTAATCTGCACAAACCACTTGACAATTAAGAGTTTAATCTTATACTATCGCATCTCTGAACCCGAAGGTAAATTTGCAAATGTTAGATTCGGGATTAAAAACTTAGTCCGGAGATGAGTCAGGGCAAGGGACAAACATCTCATAATGGTTTAAAATATAATTAATCTTGCCGATAATAAAAGAGAACCGAGGAAAAATGAAAAGAGCAGTGTTAGTATTGTTAGTAATCGGTTTGGCATCGGTATTTGCTATGCCATACCAATCGCCGAGCAAGTATGATGCGGATAATAGATTTAATCATGATCCGTTTCCCCATGCTTTTAGTAAACACCTTCCGCGTACATCATCAGCAAAGAATTCAGTCATCTTTGCCGAGAGTTTTGACGGCGCGACTTTTCCACCGATAAATTGGTCCCGAACTCAAACCAACACGGGCATGAACGGCGTATATCCGTGTTATTGGGACCTTTTTGATACGCTCGACTATTTTTATTCAGCCCCAGGTGCGGCTGGATTGTGGTGGTCATATGCGCATCAGGATGAGTGGCTGATTTCACCGGAGATTACCTTAACCGGTTCTTCGACCAACCGTTATTATTTGAAATACTGGTATTATGGTCATCATGGACCAAATGACAGCGCTCATTATTATACAAAAATCTCAACTGACGGCGGCACGACCTGGACTAATATTTATGACCTTACGAACCAGCTGATTGTCGCCTGGAACCGTTATGTCGAGCCATTAGAACTAAACCTTTCTGCTTATGCCAACCAGACCATCAAGATTGCCTGGCATGCGACCGACGGACCGGCTGATGCCGGCATTCCGTTTGCCTGGATGATTGACGATATTGAAGTCGGTTTTCCGTATGACAATGATATGGGCGTGGCAACACTGAATGCGATTCAGACCGTACCGGTTGTGGTTAATGACCCGGACACATTCTTCTTAACCGTGCGTAATTATGGCACAAGTCCGCAGACAAATGTGCCGGTCTTAATGACTGTTGATGATGTAATAATTGACCAGGTCAATATTTCAGTCGATACCTTAGGAAGCGTAGATACATTTTTGGTCTGGACACCGAGCATAGCCGGTGATTATACGATTAAGTTTTTTACCCAACTTGCAACTGACCAGGATATGACCAATGATACTTTATTTAAAGAGATTACAGTCTGTCCGGAATTTCATTCGGTGCCGTATGTGAAAGATTTTAACGAAGACTGGGGACCGTTTGGTGATAATCCGCCGTTCTGCGGCTGGTCGATTGTTGACAATGGCAGTGAAAACCCCAAAGAGTGGAATCATAATGACTGGTTTCATGCCCATACCGGCGCGCCGTCACGAAGCGTTGCCGCGGTTAAATATAATCCTGTCGAGCACCAGAACGAGTGGCTGATTTCACCAAGACTGGACTGTTCGGTCGATACTCAATATACGCTCAGTTATTGGAACCATTATGAAGCTTATCTCAATGCTTTGCCAGATTTCGGTTATGTCTTGGTCAGTAATGATGATGGTCTGACCTGGCACGAGGTTGCCCGGTATGTTGGCGGCGTGAGCGAGATTATCAGTCTCGGTTATCAGAATCACGATATTTCGGCATTGGTGCGGACCAGGGATTCGGTGCGGGTTGCGTTTCGATACCAGGCGTTTAATGCCGGCAAATGGATGATTGATGACTTTACGGTCATGTATCGGCCCGGTATTGATGTGGCACCGGTTTTTATAACGAATATGAATTTGGATATCGCTGATACAATCCGTTTTGATGTTAAAGTCCAGGTTCAGAACACAGGACTAACCCCGCTGTCGCCGAACTGGTTTGTTTATTTTGAAATCCGGGACCGGCTTGATTCTTTAGCAATTACTTCGACGCTTAATCCGAGCGATACGATGAGTGTGATTTTCCATACTTATGTGACCGCGCCTGATACTTATACAGTCTGTGCCTGGACCGCATATCCGGGTGACGAGTATCTGCTTAATAATAAAATATCGAAAAAGATTCGAATATCGGGCTGGAAACAATTAGCCAATATGCCTTCGTTAAAACAGAGAAAATTCGTTAAAGACGGTGGTTCGTTAGTTGTGTATGGCGACTTGTTTTATGCGTTTCGGGGCAATAATAGTTGTGAATTCTATGTCTATGACCCACCAACCGATGTTTGGGACACTTTAGAGCCAATCCCATGGCTAAAAAAAGATTCAGTTAAGTATCTTAAGAAGAATGTTAAGAACGGCGGCGACCTGACTGTGTATGGAGATAAAATCTATGCTTTTAAAGGCGGTAATACCAAAGAATTCTGGGCAAATATTCCTGCCAATGATACCTGGATTCAGATGAGCGATATTCCGTTCCGGTCACCAGAAATGAAGAAAAAGGTCAAAGGCGGCGGCTCATTAGTGACTTGTGGTGATAAGATTTACGCATTCAAAGGCGGTAAAACGACCGAGTTCTGGATGTATGACCCGGCCACTGATTCCTGGGCAGAAAGGTGTTCACTCAAATCAGTTGACAACAGGATGGTAAAACCCGGGGCGGCATTAGAAGAGATGAATGGTTTAATCTATGCCTTTATCGGCGGCAACACATCATTTTTCTATGCCTATTCGCCAACTCTTAATGCCTGGAATAATCTGGCACACGCTTCGTTTGACAACCCGAATCAACCGAGAAAAAAGCGAATCAAAGACGGTGCTGATTTAGTGGCAATGAATGGAAAGCTTTATGCGTTTAAGGGCGGCAATACACATTTGTTCGGTTATTATGTGCCCGAAGAAGATACCTGGTATCATGCTGACCCGATTCCCGGACCGAAAAAAGTGAAAACAGGTGGTTCCTTAATTGCTTATGATGGCAAAATCTACGCGCTCAAAGGCAACAATACAGGAGAGCTGTGGTCATATCAATCATTAGCCGGATTAGAACCGTACCGAGTTGTCGCACAATCGACCATCACACCAGTACAGACTGAAAAAATCGTTAATAATAGTTTTGCAATTGAGGTTGCGCCCAATCCGTTAAATAAACTGGCGACGATTCGATACACGATTCTGACAAGCGGTAAAGTCTCGATAAAACTGTATAACGCATCTGGTCGATTAGTCGAAACTCTGCTTGACAACACGATGACTGCCGGCACCTATTCGATGAATCTTAATGCGAATAAATTAGCCAAAGGCGTTTACTTCTTAAAATATGAAGTGAATAATTCTAA